>Ga0207714_1000169_pt1 | contig 43218 bp, 43 predicted proteins | sample PonA232FremontCA_2_FD_187270 | JGI IMG/M metagenome (GOLD analysis project Ga0207714, IMG submission 187270) | Marine sediment microbial community from Fremont, CA, USA - Pond A23 Sediment 2 (SPAdes) | ecosystem: Environmental > Aquatic > Marine > Unclassified | place: USA: Fremont, California... | reverse complement strand
CTGAACACCGCCTGCGTGACCAAGGTCTTCCCCACGCGCAGCCACACCGTGGCCGCCCAGGGCGGCGTCTCGGCGGCGCTCGGCAACATGGGCGAGGACGACTGGCGCTGGCACATGTACGACACCGTCAAGGGCTCCGACTGGCTCGGTGACCAGGACGCCATCGCCTACATGTGCCGCGAGGCCGTCCCCGCCATCGTGGAGCTGGAGCACTACGGCGTTCCCTTCTCGCGCACGGAGGAGGGGACCATCTACCAGCGCCCGTTCGGGGGCATGACCACCCGCTTCGGCGAGGGCACGGCGCAGCGCACCTGCGCTGCGGCGGACCGGACCGGCCACGCCATCCTGCATACGCTCTACCAGCAGGCGCTCAAGCACAGCGCCGAGTTCTTCATCGAGCACTTCGCCATCGACCTGCTGATGGACGACGGCGTCTGCCGGGGCGTGGTCACCCTGGATATGGAGAGCGGCACGGTCCACATCTTCCGCGCCCACCAGGTGGTCCTCGCCACGGGCGGCTACGGGCGCGCCTACTTCTCCTGCACCTCGGCGCACACCTGCACCGGCGACGGTAACGGCATGGTCCTGCGCGCCGGGCTGCCGCTGCAGGATATGGAGTTCGTGCAGTTCCACCCCACCGGGATCTACGGTGCCGGCTGCCTGATCACCGAGGGCGTGCGCGGCGAGGGCGGCTACCTCACCAACAGCCGCGGCGAGCGGTTCATGGACCGCTACGCCCCTACCGCCCGCGACCTCGCCTCGCGCGACGTGGTCTCCCGGGCCATGACCGTGGAGATCCGCGAGGGCCGTGGCGTCGGCGAGCACGGCGACCACATCAACCTCCATCTGGAGCATCTCGGCCCCGAGGTCGTCCACGAGCGGCTGCCGGGGATCGCCGAGACGGCGGAGATCTTCGCGGGCGTCGATGTCGGCAAGGACCCGATCCCGGTGCTGCCCACGGTCCACTACAACATGGGCGGTATCCCCACCAACCACCTCGGCGAGGTGGTGCGGCGCCAGGACGGTGATCCCGACGCCGTGGTGCCGGGCCTGATGGCCATCGGCGAGGCGGCCTGCGTCTCCGTCCACGGCGCCAACCGGCTCGGATCCAACTCCTTGCTCGACCTGGTGGTCTTCGGCCGCGCTGCCGCCCACCGGGCCGGCGAGCTCATCGGCGGGCGCGGCAAGCCCCACGCGCCGCTGCCCGAGGGGGCGCCGGACCTGGCCCTGCAGCGCCTCGACCGGCTGCGGCGTGCCAACGGCAGCAAGCCGACGGCGCAGCTGCGCAAGGAGATGCAGTCGACCATGCAGAACTACGCCGCTGTCTTCCGCACCGGCGACGTGCTGGAGCAGGGCTGCCACCAGATGGCGGACATCTTACGCAGCTTCGAGGATGTGGGCGTCACCGATCGCTCGCTGATCTGGAACTCCGATCTCATCGAGACCCTGGAGCTGGAGAACCTGCTCGGCAGCGCCGTGACCACGATCCACTCGGCGCGGAACCGGACGGAGAGCCGCGGCGCTCACGCCCGCGAGGACTACGGCGAGCGCGATGACGATCACTGGCTCAAGCACACGCTCGCCTCGCTGCGCAGCGACGGCTCGGTAGCGATCGAGTACCGCCCCGTCCACCTCGAGACACTGAGCGACGACGTGGAGGCGATCCCTCCCAAGGCCCGGGTCTACTGAACAGTCCAGGGGGACCGATATGGCAGAGTTCAGGCTTCCCGCCAACTCCCGCATCCGCAAGGGCTACACCTACCGCGCCCCCGACGCGGACAGGGGCCGCAACGTCCGGCGGCTCCGGGTCTACCGCTACGATCCGGAGGGCGGGGCGACGCCGCGCATCGACACCTACGAGCTGAATGCCGACCGCGCCGGCCCGATGGTGCTCGATGCGCTGATCCAGATTAAGGACGAGATCGATGCCACCTTGACCTTCCGGCGCTCCTGCCGCGAAGGGGTCTGCGGCTCCTGTGCGATGAATATCGACGGGGTCAACACCCTCGCCTGCACCAAGAGCATGGCGGATATCAAGGGGGATGTCGTCGTCTACCCGCTGCCCCATCTCGGTGTCATCAAGGACCTGGTCCCGGACCTGAACCACTTCTACGCCCAGTACGCCTCCATCGAGCCGTGGCTGAAGAGCTACACTCCGAGGCCCTCGGACCGGGAGCGGCTGCAGTCCAAGGAGGAGCGCGAGCAGCTCGACGGGCTCTACGAGTGCATCCTCTGCGCCTGCTGCTCCACCGCCTGCCCGAGCTACTGGTGGAACAGCGACCGCTACCTGGGGCCGGCGACCCTGCTGCAGGCGTACCGGTGGCTCGCCGACAGCCGCGACGAGGCGACGGGCGAGCGCCTGGACGCGCTGGACGACTCGTTCCGGCTCTACCGCTGCCACACCATCATGAACTGTACCGCCACCTGCCCGAAGGGGCTCAATCCGGGCAAGGCGATCGCCGCCATCAAGCGGCTGATCGCCGAGCGCGAGACGTGACCTCGGCAGTGGCTGGCGACTCGGCCGGGGCGGCGCACAAGCGGCTGCGCTGGCGCTGCCGCCGCGGCACCAAGGAGCTGGACCTGCTCCTGGAGCGCTTCCTGGCTGCCGGCCTCGAGGGGCTCGACAGCCAGGGGCGGGCCGCCTTCGAGCGGCTGCTCAGCCAGCCGGACCACGACCTCCAGGCGTGGCTGATCGCCGGGCAGTTGCCCACGGATGGGGAGCTACGGTGGATTGTCGAGCGCATCCGCGACCCTGAGCTTCCGTCCCCGCCCTAGCGGGGGATGGTCGCTCATCATCGGGGCCGCGGCGGTCTGGGCCGCCGTGGTCCTGGCCCGTAGCGACCCGCCGCTGGCGGTCGCGCTCCCGTGGCTCGGCGCCCTCGCCGGGGCCGGTCTCGCGGCCGTGCGAGACCAGCGCCGCCTGCGCCGGATCCGCCGTTGCTACCTCCACGCCGACGGGCGTATCGAGCTGCAGCTTGGCGGCGGCGCGCGCGTGCCGGCGCGGCTGGCGGCCGGGTTCGCCCACCCGGCCCTGGTAGTCCTGCGGCTGCGCACGGCCGCCGGGGCGCGCTACGATCTCTTCCTCCCGCGCGGCGGGGTCCCGCCGCCGCTGCACCGGCAGCTCCGCGTCTGGGTCGCGCAGCACCGCGGCCAGCAGGCCGCGCTCACCCGCCGCCACGGGCGCGCAGCGAACCGAACGGCCGCGGGCGTGCGGGCACCAGCACGGTATTGGCGGCTTGCCCTGGATCGTGCCCGGGGAAGTCGAGGGTGTAGTGCAGGCCGCGGCTCTCGCGCCGGCGGCCGGCGCAGCGCACGGTGAGCTCGGCGACACCGATGAGGTTGCGCAGCTCGATGAGGTCGCCGGTGATCCGGAAGTGGCTGTAGTACTCGTGGACCTCCCGGGCGAGGAGGTCGATGCGCCGGGCGGCGCGCTCCAGGCGGCGGTCGCTGCGCACGATGCCCACGTAGTTCCACAGGGCGCGGCGCAGCTCGGCCCAGTTGTGGCTGACCACCACCTGCTCGTCGGAGTCCGTCACCCGGCTCTCGTCCCACGGCGGCAGCTGCGGGATGCGCCCCGGCAGGGGGGTGTTGGCGATGTCCCGGGCCGCCTCGGCGCCGAAGACCAGGCACTCGAGCAGGGAGTTGCTCGCCAGCCGGTTGGCGCCGTGCAGGCCGCTGCAGGCCGTCTCCCCGACGGCGTAGAGGCCAGGCACGTCGGTCCGCGCAGCCCGGTCGGTGAGCACGCCGCCGCAGGTGTAGTGCGCCGCCGGGACCACCGGCAGCGGCTCCGTGCGCATGTCGAAGCCCAGCTCCAGGCAGCGCTGCAGGATGGTCGGGAAGCGCTCCTCGATCACCTCGGCCGGCCGGTGGCTGATATCCAGGTAGACGCACTCCGCGCCCAGGCGTTTCATCTCGTAGTCGATGGCCCGGGCGACGATATCGCGGGGGGCGAGCTCGCCGCGCTCGTCGAAGCGGTGCATGAAGCGCTCGCCGTCGGGCAGGCGGAGGTAGCCGCCCTCGCCGCGGACCGCCTCGCTGATGAGGAAGGAGCGCTCCTGGGGGTGGTAGAGGCAGGTCGGGTGGAACTGGTTGAACTCCAGGTTGCCCACCCGGCACCCGGCGCGCCAGGCCATGGCGATGCCGTCGCCGGTGGCGGCGTAGGGGCTGGTGGAGTACTGGTAGACCTTGCTCGCGCCGCCGCAGGCGAGCACGACGAACGGGGCGCTGATCAGCTCCACGTCGCCGCTGGCGGCGTCGAGGGCGTAGGCGCCGTAGCAGCGGTTCGTCGCCTCTCCCAGCCGGGCGCCGGTTATGAGGTCCACGGCGTAGCGGCCCTCGAGCAGGTCGATGTTGGCCCGCTCGGCGACCAGGCCCGACAGGCTCCGCGAGATGGCCGCGCCGGTCGCGTCCTCGGCGTGGACCACGCGCCGGTGGCTGTGGCCGCCCTCCCGGTGCAGGTGCAGCCCCTCGGTTCCCGCGCCGGGGTTGATGCGGGAGAAGGGGACCTCCTGGTCGACGAGCCATGCCACGGCGCTGCGCGCACGCTCGGCCACGAAGCGCGTCGTCTCGGGGTCGTTGAGCCCGGCGCCGGCATCCAGGGTATCGGCCACGTGGGCCTCGACCGAGTCGGCGGCGTCCAGGGCAGCGGAGACCCCGCCCTGGGCGTACGGCGTCGCCCCCTCGGTCAGGGTCCCCTTGGAGAGGATCGCTACGCGCAGGTGCTCGGGCAGCTGCAGCGCCACGGTCAATCCGGCCAGGCCGCTGCCGATGATCAGGACGTCGTAAGCCGTTCTTCTCTCCGCCATTTGCTTGCGCTTCTGCTGTTCTATCGGATAGGGTGCAGAGCTTCGCACGACGTGCGATCTGCGGCAAATTACCCACCTGAGACTTGCCTGGTTGCTGTAGCTGTGCGCGAACTCACACCCCTGCGTAGTGTCTACTGCCATGAGGACCGGCGCTCGACGGGAGGGCGCCGGCGGCGATGAGCCCGGAGCCGAGCGACCGCGAGCTGGTCGAGCGCGTACAGGCTGGCGACAAGCAGGCCTTCGACGTGCTCGTGCTGCGCTACCAGCACAGGCTGCTCAAGCTCATCGGGCGTTACGTGCGTGAGCCGCAGGAGGCGTCGGACGTGGCCCAAGAGGCCTTTATCAAGGCGTACCGGGCGATCCCGAGGTTCCGGGGTGAGAGCAGCTTCTACACCTGGCTCTACCGTATCGGGGTCAACACGGCCAAGAACCACCTGGTCGCCCAGGGCCGCCGGCCGCCGGACGCCGACATCGACGCCCAGGATGCGGAGCGCTACGACCTGGATAGCACGCTCCGCCACCAGGATACGCCGGAGGCCGAGGCCTACCGCGACGAGGTCGAGCGTACGGTGGTCGACGCCATCGCCGAGCTGCCCGAGGAGCTGCGCACGGCAGTGACCCTGCGGGAGCTGGAGGGCATGAGCTATCAGGAGATCGCCGAGGTGATGGACTGCCCGGTGGGCACCGTGCGCTCACGGATCTTCCGCGCCCGGGAAGCTATCGACCGGCGGCTGCGGACGCTAACCGGGGATACATCGTAGGGTTTGGCGTTCATCGGGGAGTTGGGTATGTCGCAGGACGAGGAATACGAGCAGCTAGGCGAGCAGCTCTCCGCATTGGCCGACGGGGAGCTCAGCCGCGAGGAGCGGGCCTTCCTGCTCCGGCGGCTCGGCCGGGATGGGACGGCGCGCGCGCGCCTGGGGCGCTACTTCCTGATGCGGGACGCCTTGCAGCGTACCCTGCCGGAGCAGCCGGATCCGGGGCTCGCCGAGCGGGTGCGTGCCCGGCTCGCCGACGAGCCGGACCACGATAGCACCAGCTCGGCCGAGGCGCGCGGCGCGTACGCCCTTGCGGACTGGCGGCGCCCGGCGGTAGGCGGGGTCATCGCCGCCACTGTGGCCGCGATGACCGTCCTGTGGTGGCAGGGCGGGGCGCCGCCCGGGGTGAGCAGGGAGCCGAGCACGGCCGGCAGCGAGCCGGCCACCGAGGCGCCGGACCCGCCACGGTCCACGGGATCGACGGTCCAGCCGGTCACCCTGGGCGACCGTGGCAGCCTGACGTGGCCGCAGCAGGGCCCCGGGCCGGATACGGCGGGTGACCAGCAGGCGGTTACCCTGCCCATGCCGGAGGTCGTGCCCTCGCGCCTGGAGCGCCTCACCATCGATCCTGCCGAGGGGGCCGAGGCGGGGCGCAGCGACAATGGCGCGGCCTACCCGCCGCAGTAGCGGGCGCACGCTGGCGAGCGGCGGCGCCGGCGCAAGCGACCGCTGCCTGCGCCGCCCATGCCTTGAGGCGCCAAAGCGCGTAGAATATCGGCGCCGTCCGGCAGAGGGCGGCGTCTCTCATTCGGAACCGGGGCAGGCAGGACCGAGCAGCGCATGGAGAACATCCGCAATTTCTCGATTATCGCCCACATCGACCACGGCAAGTCCACCCTCTCGGACCGGTTCATCCAGCTCGCCGGGACGCTGAGCAATCGCGAGACCCGCGATCAGGTCCTGGACAACATGGACCTCGAGCGCGAGCGCGGGATCACCATCAAGGCGCAGAGCGTGTCCCTGGAGTACCGTGCGCGCGACGGGCAGACCTACGAGCTCAACTTTATCGATACCCCCGGCCACGTCGACTTCTCCTACGAGGTGTCGCGCTCGCTCGCCGCCTGCGAGGGGGCGCTGCTGGTCGTCGACGCCTCCCAGGGCGTGGAGGCGCAGAGCGTGGCCAACTGCTATACGGCCATCGAGCAGGATCTCGAGATCATCCCGGTGCTCAACAAGATCGATCTGCCCTCGGCGGAGCCGGACCAGGTCCTCGAGCAGGTCGAGGGCGTCATCGGGCTCGATGGCGCCGAGGCGCTGATGGTCAGCGCCAAGACCGGCGAGGGGGTCGAGGACCTGCTCGAGGCGCTGGTCCAGCGGGTCCCGCCGCCGGCGGGGGAGCCGGATGCGCCGCTCAAGGCCCTCATCATGGACTCCTGGTTCGATAATTACCTGGGTGTCGTCTGCCTGGCCCGGGTCTTCGACGGGGTGCTGCGCAAGGGTGATCGCATCCGGGTCATGGCCACGGGACGGGAGTTCCAGGTCGACGACCTGGGGATCTTCACCCCCAAGCGGACCCGCCGCGACCGGCTCGAGGCGGGGCAGGTGGGCTACGTGGTCGCCGGGATCAAGGAGATCGACGGCGCCCCGGTCGGGGCGACGCTGACCCGCGCGCACGAGCAGGCGGCCGCGCCGGTGCCTGGCTTCAAGCGCGTCCAGCCCCGGGTCTTCGCCGGCCTGTTCCCGACGAGCGCGGATGACTTTGAGGCCCTGCGCACGGCGCTCGGCAAGCTGCGGCTCAACGACGCTGCCCTGAGCTACGAGCCGGAGAGCTCCCACGCCCTCGGCTTCGGCTTCCGCGTCGGCTTCCTGGGCATGCTCCACATGGAGATCATCCAGGAGCGCCTGGAGCGGGAGTACGACCTGGACCTGGTCACCACCGCCCCCACCGTGGTCCATCAGGTGATCACCCAGGATGGCGAGGAGCTGGAGATCGACAACCCGGCTAACCTGCCGCTCAACGCGGAGATCGAGGAGATCCGCGAGCCGATCATCGAGGCCAGCCTCCTCGTCCCGCAGGCGTACATCGGCAACGTCCTGGCGCTGTGCGAGGAGAAGCGCGGCGTGCAGAAGGAGATGCAGTACGTCGGCCAGCAGCTCTCGCTGGTCTACGAGATGCCGCTCAGCGAGGTGGTCCTCGACTTCTTCGACCGCCTCAAGTCGGCCTCCCGCGGCTTCGCCTCTTTCGACTACGAGCTCAAGCGCTTCCAGGCCGACGACCTGGTCAAGCTGGACGTGCTGATCAACGGTGACCGGGTCGACGCCCTGTCGAACATCGTCCACCGCGACCACGCCTACCACCGCGGGCGTGCCCTGGTGGAGCGGCTCAAGGAGATCATCCCGCGGCAGATGTTCGAGATCCCCATCCAGGCCGCCATCGGCAGCCACATCATCGCCCGCAGCACGGTCAAGGCCATGCGCAAGAACGTCACCGCCAAGTGCTACGGCGGCGACGCGACCCGCAAGCGCAAGCTCCTCGAGAAGCAGAAGGAGGGCAAGAAGCGCATGAAGCAGGTCGGCAAGGTGGACATCCCGCAGGACGCCTTCCTCGCGGTGCTCCGCGTGGACGACGACGACAAGGGCTGACCGGCAGCTATGGACTTCGAGCTCCTCCTCGTCCTCCTGACCCTGCTCACCGGCCTGGTCTGGGGCTGGGACCGCTGGCTGCGCCGTCGCGAGGGGATCGATCGGGACCGTGACCCGTGGTATATCGATCTGCCGCGCTCCCTGTTCCCGGTCATCCTGGCCGTGCTGCTGGTGCGCGCCTTCGTGGCCGAGCCGTTCCGCATCCCCTCCGGATCCATGCTGCCGACGCTGCAGACGGGCGACTTCATCCTGGTCAACAAGGCCGCCTACGGCCTGCGCCTGCCGGTGCTGGGTACCCGCATGCTCGGCGACGGCGAGCCGGAGCGCGGCGATGTGGCGGTCTTCCGCTATCCGGAGGATCCGAGCCAGGACTACATCAAGCGCATCATCGGCCTGCCCGGCGATGAGATCCGCTACGAGGATCGCACCTTCTACGTCAATGGCGAGCGGCTCGAGCAGGGCGGCGAGCGGCCCTACAACGGGTACGGCGTAAATAGCGGCGAGCTGGCGCTGCTGCGCCGTGAGCACATCGCGGGCCACACGCACCCGATCCTCCTCCACCCGGGATCGCGCGCCAGCGAGTTCACCTACACCGTCCCCGAGGGTAGCTACTTCGCGGTGGGGGATAATCGGGACCGCAGCGCGGACAGCCGCATCTGGGGGCCCGTCGACGACGACTACCTGGTCGGCGAGGCGTTCCTGGTCTGGATGAGCTGGGACGCTGATAACGGCGGTATCGCCTGGCAACGTATCGGGCAGTGGATCGAGTGACCATGTCGGACCTTGAGGCGTTCCAGGAGCAGATCGGCTACCGCTTCCGGGAGGTGGAGCGGCTCCAGGAGGCGATGACCCACCGTAGCGCCGGCGCCCGGCACAACGAGCGGCTGGAGTTCCTCGGCGACTCCGTGCTCAACTTCGTCATCGCCCATGAGGTCTTCCACCGCAGGCTCCGGGATAGCGAGGGCACCCTCTCGAGGCTGCGGGCGAACCTGGTCAACCGCTCCAGCCTCGCCGCCATCGCCCGGGAGATCGATCTCGGCAGCCACCTGCGCCTCGGCGGCGGCGAGCTCAAGAGCGGTGGCCACCGCCGTGACTCCATCCTCGCCGACGCCATGGAGGCGGTCTTCGGGGCTGTCTACCTCGACAGCGACTTCGATACCGCGGCGCAGGTGATCACCGGCCTGTACCGCCCGCGGCTGGAGTCGCTGCCGGAGGAGGTGGTGCTCAAGGACCCGAAGACCCGGCTCCAGGAGGCGCTGCAGTCTACCCGGCGGCCCTTGCCGGGCTACCAGGTCCTCGATGTGCGCGGACGGGCCCACCACCAGAAGTTCCGCGTGGAGTGCCGGCTCCGCGACAGCGACCAGGCGACGGTCGGCGAGGCGGGCAGCCGCCGCCAGGCCGAGCAACGGGCGGCGCAGGCGATGCTGCTCGAGATCGAGGCCGAGAGACCGGGAGATGCCGATGGCTGAGGCGGACGAGGAGCCGACGATCACGGCCGAGGGGGGCGGAGAGCTGGCCCACAGCGGCCTGTGCGCGCTGGTGGGCCGGCCCAACGTGGGCAAGTCGACGCTGCTCAACGCCCTCATGGGCGAGAAGGTCAGCATCGTCACCCGCAAGCCGCAGACGACCCGTCACCGCATCCTCGGGGTCCTGAACCGGGCCGATGCGCAGGCCGTTCTGGTGGATACGCCGGGGTTGCACGAGACGGGTAAGAGCGCCCTCAATCGGCAGCTCAACCGCGCTGCACTCGGCGCCCTGGAAGATATCGATGTGGTGGTCTTCGTGGTCCGGGGCACGGAGTGGCAGGATGCCGACCAGCGCGTGCTGGAGCATCTCGAGGGGGTCGAGGCGCCGGTGATCCTGGCCATCAGTCAGGTGGACCGGGTCCCGGACAAGCGGCAGCTGCTGCCGCATATGGAGTGGCTCACCAGCCTGCGCGAGTTCGACGCCGTAGTGCCCCTGTCCGCCACCCGCGGCGAGAACCTCGAGGCCCTGGAGCAGGAGGTGGTCCAGCGCCTGCCGGCCGGGCCGCCCCTGTTCCCGGCGGAGCAGATGACCGATCGGGATCTCGGTTTCCGCCTTGGTGAGCTGGTGCGCGAGCAGCTGATGCTCAACCTCGGCGAGGAGCTTCCGTATACGACGTCCGTCCAGCTGGAGCGGCTCGAGCGTGAGGCGGGGATGACCCGGGTGGCCGCGGTGGTCTGGGTGGAGAGCGAGGGGCAGAAGCCCATCGTGATCGGCCAGGGCGGCGAGCGGCTGAAGAAGATCGGCCGTAGCGCCCGCCTGCAGATGGAGCATATGCTCGGCGAGCGCGTCCACCTCGAGCTGTGGACCAAGGTGAAGGAGCGCTGGACGAACGACCGCCAGGCCCTGCGTGAGCTCGGGTATACGGATTGAGCGCCGCCGAGGGGCAGCCGGCCTGGGTCCTCCACCGCCGCCCCTTCCGGGAGACGAGCACCCTGGTGGAGCTGTTCACCCGCGAGCACGGCCGGATCGGGGCCGTCGCCCGCGGGGTGCGCCGCCGGGGGTGGAGCGGGCTCCTGGAGCCGTTCACCCCCCTGCAGGTCGACTGGCGCGGCCGCGGGGACCTGAAGACCCTCACCGGGGTCGAGCAGCCCGGCCGCGGCTATGCCCTGCGCGGCGGGTCTGTGGCCTGCGGCTTCTACATGGCGGAGCTGCTGCTCGCCCTGACCCGGCGGGAAGACCCGCACCCGCAGGCCTGGGAGCGCTACGCCGTGGCTGTGGACTGCCTCGCCGAGGGCGGTGACGCCGAGCCGGCACTGCGCCGCTTCGAGCTGGCCCTGCTGGCGGACAGCGGCTACGGCCTGCAGCTCGAGGTGGATCGGTACGGCGATCCGGTACGCGGGGCGCAGCGCTACGGCTATACCCCGGAGCAGGGCGCCGTCCCGGCGCCCGCGGGCGAGGAGGGCGTCGTGGTTGGCGGGGACACCCTGCTCGCCCTGGCGGCCACGGAGGGTGACGCGCTTAGTGAGGAGCCGGTGCGCAGCGAGGCGCGGCAGCTGATGCGGGCCGTCCTCCACGGGCACCTCGGCGGACGGCGCCTGCGCAGCCGCGAGATGTTCCGCTCGCTGCGCGGATACTGAATCGACGACCCTGAGGAGTAGCCATGGCGGCAGGACCCATCCAGCTCGGTGTCAATATCGATCACATCGCCGCCCTGCGGCAGTCGCGGGGGACGCGCTACCCCGACATCCTGCACGCCGCTGCCGAGGCCGAGCGTGGCGGCGCCGACGGGATTACGGTCCACCTGCGCGAGGATCGGCGCCATATCCAGGACGGCGATGTCGAGGCGCTGCAGCGGCACGTGCAGACCCGGGTCAATCTGGAGATGGCGGTCACCGAGGAGATGGTGGGCATCGCCGCTCGGCTGGCCCCTGCCGACTGCTGCCTGGTCCCCGAGCGCCGCGCCGAGCTGACCACGGAGGGTGGCCTGGACGTTGCCGGTGAGCCGCGCCGGATCGGTGAGGCCTGCCGGCGGCTGGGTGCGGCCGGGACCCGGGTGTCGCTGTTCATCGACCCGGAGCCGGGGCAGGTCGATGCCGCCGCGGCCGCCGGCGTCCCGGTGATCGAGCTGCATACCGGCGCCTACGCCGACGCCCCTACGGCAGCGGAGCGGGACCGGGAGCTCGAGCGTCTGCGCATCGCCGCCGTGCGGGCCCGGGAAGCCGGGCTACAGGTCAACGCCGGGCACGGGCTGCACTACCACAACGTCGAGGTGGTCGCCGGGCTACCGGGGATGGCGGAGCTCAACATCGGCCACGCCATCGTCGCCCGTGCGGTCTTCGAGGGCCTCGCTCCGGCCGTGGCGGCGATGAAGCGGCTGGCGCGGTCTGCGGCTTGATCGCCGGGGTCGGTACCGACATCGTCGAGGTGGCGCGGCTCGAGCGTGCCTTGGCCTGCCACGGCGAGCGCCTGGCCCGCCGTGTGCTCGCGGCCACGGAGCGCGAGGCCTTCCGCGCCGCCGGCGGCACCGCGGCCTTCCTGGCGCGGCGCTTCGCGGCCAAGGAGGCTGCTGCCAAGGCGCTCGGCACGGGCCTGGGCCGCGGCGTAACGCTCCGCGATCTGGAGGTCTGGCACGACGCCTGGGGGAAGCCAGGGCTGCGCCTCCACCGGCAGGCCGAGGCGCGGGCCGCAGCGCTCGGCGTGGCCCAGGTCGAGCTCAGCCTCAGTGATGAGCGGGCCTACGCCGTGGCCTTCGTGGTGATGGTAGCCGGGTAGCTGGCTAGGGAGGAGTCATGAACGTGCTCGCTTTCGATATCGAGACCGTGCCCGATCTGGATGGGGGACGGCTGGTCTACGGCCTCGGCGACCTCGGCGATGCGGACGTCTCGCGCGCCATGGCGGCGCGGCGGCGCCAGGAGGTGGGCAGCGAGTTCCCGCGTCTGCACCTGCACCGCGTGGTAGCCATCTCCCTGGCGGGCCTGGTGGAGGGGCGCTTCCGCGTCTGGTCCCTGGGCGCCCCGGAGGATCCCGAGCGCGTCCTGCTGGAGCGCTTCTTCGAGGGGCTGGATCGCTACGTCCCCGACCTCGTCTCCTGGAACGGCAACGGCTTCGACATCCCGGTCCTGCACCACCGCTCGCTGATCAACGGCGTCAGTGCCCCGCGCTACTGGGAGACCGGGGAGAACGACCGGGCCTTCCGATTCAACAACTACCTCAACCGCTACCACGACCGCCATACCGACCTGATGGACGTGCTCGCCTCGTTCCAGATGCGCGGTGCCGCCCCGCTCGATGAGATCGCCACGCTCTGCGGCCTGCCCGGCAAGATGGGCATGAGCGGAGGGTCGGTGGAGGATGCCGTGTCCCGCGGCGATACCGGGGCGGTCCGCGACTACTGCGAGATCGATGTGCTGAATACCTATCTCCTCTACCTGCGCTTCCAGCACTTCCGCGGCGTGATCGATGCCGCGGAGCATGACCGCGAGGCCGACCGGGTGGCGGCGTCGCTGCACGCCTCCGACCGTAGCCACCTGCGCAGCTTCCTGGAGGCCTGGCGTGGCGCGTAAGCGACGTATCCCCAAGGAGCCCGCGGAGGCGCGCATCGAGGGCATGGCCCACGAGGGGCGGGGCATCGCCCACGACGAGCAGGGCCGTCCGGTGTTCATCGACTTCGCGCTCCCCGGCGAGCGGGTGCGCTTCCGCTACACCAAGCTGCGCCGCCAGCGGGCCGAGGGGATCGCGGAGGCGATCCTCGAGCCGGCGGACGAGCGTATCGCCCCCGGCTGCCCCCACTTCGGCTACTGCGGCGGCTGCGCCCTCCAGCACCTGCCGTCCGAGGCGCAGCTGCGCCACAAGGAGGCGGTGCTCCTCGAGCAGCTCCGGCACCTCGGCGGCGTGGCGCCGGAGCAGCAGCTGGCGCCGCTGACGGGGCCGCTCTGGGGGTATCGGCGCAAGGCGCGGCTGGCGGTCCGCTACGTCCCCAAGAAGGGGGGCGCGCTGGTCGGCTTCCGCGAGAAGCACAGCCCCCTGGTGGCACCGGTGGACTACTGCCCCGTCCTCGATCCCCGTGTCGGCGAGCGGATCGAGGCCATCGCCGAGCTGATCGGGACGCTCTCCATCCCGGACCGTATCCCGCAGATCGAGGTGGCCTGCGGCGATGATGCGGCAGCCCTGGTCTTCCGCCACCTGGATCCGCTCAGCGAGGCGGATCAGGCGCGCCTTGCCGCCTTCGCCGAGGAGACCGGGCTGGCCGTGCTGCGCCAGCCGGGGGACGAGTCCACCATCACGCCGGTGGCGCCGGATCCGGCACCGCAGCTGAGCTACCGGCTGCAGCCCTACGGCGTCGAGGTGGCCTTCCAGCCGGCGGACTTCATCCAGATCAATGCGGCCGTCAACGAGGCCATGGTCCACCGGGCGGTGGAGTGGCTGGGCCCGGTCCCGGGCCGGCGCATCCTCGACCTGTTCTGCGGTGTCGGCAATTTCTCGCTGCCGCTGGCGCAGCAGGGTGCAGCGGTCACGGGCATCGAGGGCGAGACGGGACTGGTGGAGCGGGCCCGCGCCAACGCCGCCGCCAACGGGGTGGCGGCGGGCTTCGAGGTGGCGGACCTGACCACCGAGGCCGGCATCCAGCGGGTCGCCGGCGGCTACGATGCGGTGCTCCTCGATCCGCCCCGGTCCGGCGCCCAGGAGGTGCTCGATGCGGTGGCCGCCACCGGCGCGCGGCGCGTTGTCTACTGCTCCTGCGGCCCCGCCACGCTGGCCCGGGATGCCGGTATCCTGGTGGCGCGGCACGGCTTTCGCCTGAACGCGGCGGGGATCATGGACATGTTCCCGCACACCGCCCACGTGGAGAGCTTCGCGGTCCTCGACCGCGACTGAAAGGGAGGAGGAGGAATGGCCCACCGCTTCGAGATCCTCGCTCGGGAGAGCTGCCACGACGGCTTCCTGCGCCTCGACCGGGTGCGCCTGCGGCACGCGCTGTTCGAGGGCGGCATGACGCCGGAGCTGACCCGGGAGTGCCTCGTCCGCGGGCTGGCAGTGACCGTCCTGCCCTACGATCCTGTGCGCGACGAGGTGGTGCTGGTGGAGCAGTTCCGGGTTGGCGCCATCGACGATCAGCGGGGCGCCTGGATCACCGAGACCATCGCCGGGATCGCCGAGCCCGGCGAGGAGCCCCGGGAGGTGGCCGCTCGCGAGGCGTGGGAGGAGGCCGGGATCCGGGTCGATGACCTGCGATTGGTTGCCGATTACCTGCCGAGCCCCGGCGGGAGCACGGAGCGGGTCGTGCTCTACTGCGCCCGCTGCGATACCGAGGGCGCCGGCGGTATCCACGGCCTCGACGAGGAGCATGAGGACATCTGGGCCCACGTGGTACCGGCGGAAGAGGCCATCGATCAGGTCGCCGGCGGCCACTACCGGGCGGCCATGCCGATCATCGCCCTGCAGTGGCTCGTCCTGAATCGCCAGCGGCTGCGCGAGGAGTGGACGGGCGGCGGCGGCTGGCCGGAGGCCCTCTGGGCCGTGGATACCGATGACGGACTCGGCGAGGGCCGGTCCTGACAACCCCTTGGCAGCCCGCGGCCGGCGGCGTGGCTCAGACCGCCCGGGCCTGGGCCGCCGCGTTGCCGATGTAGCGCTGCGGGGTGAGGCCGCGCAGCTGCGCCTTGGCCGCCTCCGGCAGCTCTAGCCCCTCGATGAAGGCCTGGAGGGCCGCCTCGTCGACGTGCTGGCCCCGCGTCAGCGCCTTGAGCTGCTCGTAGGGCGCCTCGGTACCGTAGCGGCGCATGACGGTCTGGATCGCCTCGGCGAGCACCTCCCAAGCCCCCTCCAGGTCCTCGCCCAGCCGCTGCGGGCTCACTTCCAGCTTGCCCAGCCCTTTTTCCAGCGATTTCAGGGCGATCAGGACGTGCGCCAGGCCCGGGGCCGCGCTGCGCAGGGCGGTGGAGTCGCTCAGATCGCGCTGCCAGCGCGAGACCGGCAGCTTGCGGCCGAGGTGGTCGAGTAGGGCGGTCGCCACGCCGAGATTGCCCTCGGCATTCTCGAAGTCGATCGGATTGACCTTGTGCGGCATGGTCGAGGAGCCCACCTCGCCGGCGACCACGCGCTGGCCGAAATAGCCGAGGGCGATGTAGCCCCACATGTCGCGGCTCAGGTCGAGGAACACGGTGTTGAGCCGCCCCAGGGCATCGAAGTACTCGGCGATCCAGTCGTGGGGCTCGATCTGCGTGGTGTAGGGGTTCCAGCCCAGGCCCAGGCCCTCGACGTAGCGGCGCCCGAGGGCCGGCCAGTCCACCTCCGGGTAGGCGACCAGGTGGGCATTGAAGTTGCCCACGGCGCCGTTGATCTTGCCCAGCGGCTGCACGGCGGCGAGGCGCTGGCGCTGCTCGCGGAGGCGGTGGACGACGTTGGCGATCTCCTTGCCCAGGGTCGTCGGCGAGGCGGTCTGGCCGTGGGTACGCGAGAGCATGGGCAGCTCCGCGTGGGCGTGGGCCAGCTCCCGAAGCTGCTCGATGCCGCTGTCGATGGCCGGGAGCAGGACCTCGTCGCGTGCCGCCCGTAGCATGCAGGCCCAGGCGAGGTTGTTGATATCCTCCGAGGTGCAGGCGAAGTGGACGAACTCGGCGCGCTCGGCGAGCTCCGCATGCTCGGCGAGGCGCTCCTTGAGGTAGTACTCCACGGCCTTGACGTCGTGGTTGGTGCTCGCCTCGATGGCTTTGATCCGCTGCGCCTGCTCGGTGTCGAAGCCGTCGAGCAGGCCCTGCAGGAAGGCGTCGGCGTCCTCCGTCAGCGGCGGCACCTCGGCGATGCCCGGCTCCGACGCGAGGGCCTGGAGCCAGCGCACCTCCACCACGACGCGGTGGCGGATGAGGCCATACTCGCTGAGCAGGGGGCGGAGGGCCTCCGTCTTGTCGGCGTAGCGCCCGTCCACGGGGGCGAGGGCGGTGAGGGTATCCAGCTCCAAGGTAGACGCTCCGCTGCCAATTCCAGGCGCGTATTCTACAATGTGCGATCGTTTTTGGGGCCCCTGCCAGGGCCGCAGCCACCCAAAGAAGGAAAGGCCAGGCTATGAGTCAAGACGGTTACCGGACCGAGCACGACAGCATGGGCGAGCTGCACGTCCCCGTGGATGCGCTCTACGGGGCGCAGACCCAGCGGGCGGTGCAGAACTTCCCCGTGAGCGGGCAGGGCATGCCCCGGCCCTTCATCCAGGCGCTGGGCCTGGTCAAGTCGGCCTGTGCCCGGGCCAACCGGGATCTGTCCAACCTGGATCCGGCCGTGGCCGACGCCATCGCCGAGGCCGCCGAGGCGGTCGCCCGCGGCGAGTACGATGCGCACTTCCCGGTGGATGTCTTCCAGACCGGCTCCGGGACCTCGAGCAATATGAACGCCAACGAGGTCATCGCGCGGCTGGCCAGCCGGCAGGCCGGCTGTGACGTCCACCCCAACGACCACGTCAACATGGGGCAGAGCTCCAACGACGTGATCCCCACGGCCATCCACGTCAGCGCTGCCCTGGAGGCCCACGACCATCTGCTCCCCGCCCTGCGCCGCCTGGCCGATACCATCGACCGGCGGGCCACCGAGCTCGAGGACGTGACCACGACGGGGCGGACCCACCTGATGGACGCCATGCCGGTCACTCTCGGCCAGGAGCTCTCCGGCTGGGCCGCCCAGGTGCGCAATGGTGTGCTCCGGCTGGAGGCGAGCCTGCCGCGGATCCACGCCCTGGCGCTGGGGGGGACGGCGGTGGGCACGGGCATCAATGCCCACCCGGAGCTCGGCGAGCGGGCCTGTCAGTTCTTGGCCCGGGCTACGGGCATCCCCTTCGAGCCGGCGCCGAGCCGCTTCGAGGCCCTGTCCAGCCAGGATGCCGCCGTGGAGCTCTCCGGCCAGCTGCGCACGGTGGCGGTCTCGATGATGAAGCTCGCCAATGACCTGCGCTGGATGAACAGCGGCCCGCTGGCGGGCCTGGGGGAGATCTCCCTGCCCGCGCTCCAGCCGGGCTCCAGCATCATGCCGGGCAAGGTCAACCCGGTGGTCCCGGAGTCGGCCGCCATGGCCAGCGCCCAGGTCATGGGCAATGACGCCACCATCTCCGTAGCCGGCCAGTCGGGGAACTTCCAGCTCAACGTGATGCTGCCCGTCGTCGCGGCCAACCTGCTGGAGAGCATCAAGCTGCTGGGCAATACCGCGACCATCCTCGGGCGGGACGCCATTGCCGGCTTCACGGTCAATGAGGGCAACCTGCGCGCCGCCCTCGACCGCAATCCCATCCTGGTCACCGCCCTCAATCCGGTGATCGGCTACGAGAAGGGGGCCCAGGTCGCGAAGCGGGCCTACCAGGAGGGGCGGCCCGTGATCGAGGTCGCCCGGGAGATGACCGAGCTCTCGGAGGCGGAGCTGCAGCGTCTCCTCGACCCCCGCAACCTCGCCCGCGGTGGTAGCGCCGACGACGGGGTGTAGGCCGCTCGGCCGGCACGGGCGGCGGGCGCGCGCCACCCGCCCTCGCGGCCTCTACGCACCGAGGCTGGGGCAAGCCCTGCCCCGCGCTCGCTCCAGGCGCAGGAAGTGCTGGGACGCGCCGGGGCGATCTCCCGGGTCGAGGTAGAGGCCAGCGAGCCTGAAGTCCACCGGCGGGGTCAGCGCCGGCCCCTCCACCATCGTCTCGAACGATCCTGGGCTGCCGCCGAGAGCGCGGTGGCGGACCGTCTGGAACAGGGCGTCGAGACCGTCATCAGCCATCAGGGTACGCGCGATCTGCGGACCGGCTACCGAGTAGACCCGCCGATAGCCAAGGGCGCCGAGGGCCCGGCGGATCTCGTGGCCTCGGGCCTGCGCGCTGGCGGTACGGGCTGCGATCTCGGCGCCGGCCCGGCGGTGGCGCTCGACCCGGGCGGGATCCGCGTCCTGCGGTGCGAAGAGCCATATCCGCCGCCCCTGCTCGACGAGGGTGGGCGGTAGCTCGAAGTCCAGGGAGCCGGAGACGACGGCGACGTCGGGCTGGGCGGGCAGGCCGCTTGCCTGGCGCCATTGCTGCAGATCTGGGAACTCGGCCCCGAGCGGGAGGATGTCCTGGGCGCAGCCAGCAGCGAGCTCGCGCAGGTAGCGGCCGCTGGTGAGCAGGCAGTCCGCCCGGGCGGCCAGCTCCTGGAAGAGCCGCCAGTCGCGGGGGTTGGCGATCTCGCCGGGCACGCGGCAGCCGCCGCCGCTGTCGAGGCTGATGCGGCCATCCAGGCTGGTCACGAAGTTGGCGTAGCACCACGGCAGCCCGTCCCCCCCTTCGGGGAGAGGCGTGTTGAGATAGAGGCCTGCAACGGGCTCGTAGCCCCTTGAATCTGCAGGGTAAAGTCGCTCGAGAAGTGGCTTGTCCAGGGCATTCATAGGCGTGGAGACTCGGTCGGCTCGGGTTGTCGGCCCTACGATTCGCTCTACAGAATAACTGCGGATCGCGAACAGGCTCGAGGTTGCCGAATGATACGGATAGTCGTGGCCGATGATCATCGCCTGGTGCGCCAAGCCATGGAAGGCCTCCTCAGGGATACCCCGGATATCCAGGTCGTCGAGCTGGTGGGCACGGGGGAGGAGGCTTTGCGGGCAGCCCGGGAGCACGCGCCGGATGTTATCCTCATGGACATCCAGATGCCCGGTATCGGGGGTGTCGAGGCTACGCGGCGGATCCTGCGCAGCGATCCGAGGATGGCAGTCGTCATGGTCACTGCCCACGGCTCCGGCCCGTACCCCGCGCACGCCCTGCGTGCTGGCGCCAAGGGGTACGTCCACAAGGGAGCGGATCGGGACGAGCTGATCGAGGCGATCCGCACCACGTACCTGGGTCGGCGCTATATCTGCGCCGATGTTGCCCGGCATGTGGCCTTGATGAGCCTTGACGGCAAGGGACGGGACCCTTTTGACGAGCTGACCCAGCGCGAGCTCGAGGTCCTGACGCGGGTGCTGGATGGCCAGCGTGGCTCGCGTATCGCCCAGGAGCTGTGCCTGAGTCCCAAGACGGTGAGCACCTACCGGATCCGCCTCTACGAGCGTCTCGGTGTACGGAACGACGCCGAGCTCGCCCGCGTCGCCGTGGATTACGGCCTGATCGGGCCCTTGCAAGGGTCGTGACGGCTTTGTAGGCCGGCGATACGCCGGGCATCATGCCCCTCAGGTCTTCTAGGGGTAGCAACTCAGTGCGCGGCTTTAGGGCAGAGACCGCATGAGCGAGGCGCCGGAGGAGGAGACAACCCAGCCGCGGGAGACCTTGCGCGAGCAGGTCCGCAGCCTTCCCGAGCGTCCGGGCGTCTATCGCATGCTCAGCGCCGACGGGACCATCATCTATGTCGGCAAGGCGCGCAACCTCCGTCGCCGGGTCTCCAGCTACTTCACGCGCGCCCGGAAGACGCCGAAGACCGAGCGCCTGGTTAAGCTCATCGCCGATATCCGGATCACGGTGACCCATACCGAGGCCGAGGCCCTGATCCTCGAGAACAACCTGATCAAGGAGCACCGGCCCCGCTACAACGTCCTGCTACGCGACGACAAGTCGTACCCGTACATCCACCTCTCAACGCAGCAGCAGTTCCCGCGCCTGATGTATCACCGCGGAGCGCGGAGCGGTCCGGGGCGGTTCTTCGGCCCGTACCCCAACTCCAGCGCGGTGCGCGAGACGCTCAATCATCTGCAGCGGGTCTTCCCCATACGGCAGTGCCGGGACACCTTCTTCCGTAACCGCTCCAGGCCCTGCCTGCAGTACCAGATCGGCCGCTGCACAGCACCCTGCGTAGGCTATATCAGCGAATCCGACTACGCGGCGGATGTCCGCCACGTGGAGCTCTTCCTGGAGGGGCGCTCCGGCGAGGTCATCGACGAGCTTGTCGGGCGCATGGAGCGGGCCGCGGAGGACCTGGACTTCGAGGAGGCGGCGCGCCTGCGTGACCGCATCGCCACCCTGCGCCAGATCCAGCAGCGGCAGTACGTGGCCCAGGAACGCGAGGACGACCTGGACGTGATCGCCTGCATCGCCGAGGGGGATACCGCCTGCATCCAGGTGTTCTACATCCGGGCCGGTGACAGCCTGGGGAATCAGTCGTACTTCCCCAGCGTCCCGGCGATGAGCCGGACCTCGGACATCCTCGCCAGCTTCCTGGCGCAGTACTACCTGGGGCGCGCGGCGCCGCCCGAGGTGGTGGTCAACCTGCCGATCCGGGAGCACAGGCTGCTCGAGGGCGCACTGCGTACCGGCTCGGGCGCCCCGGTGAGCATCCGCTATCGGGTCCGCGGCGATCGTCGTCGCTGGCTGCAGATGGCTGAGGAGAATGCGCGCTACGCCCTGTCGGCGCGGCAAGCCTCGAGCGCCAGCCAGCAGCGGCGCTATCAGGCGCTGGCGGCGGTCCTCGACAGCGATACGCCGCCCGCACGGATCGAGTGCTTCGACATCAGCCACACTGCCGGGGAGGCAACCGTGGCCGCCTGCGTGGTCTTCAACGAGGAGGGTCCGGTCAAGAGCGATTACCGGCGGTTCAACATCCGTGAGGTGGCCGCCGGGGACGACTACGCAGCCATGCACCAGGCCCTGACCCGGCGCTACCGCCGGGTCCAGAGCGGCGAGGCGCCGCTCCCGGACCTCTTGCTCATCGACGGCGGGAAGGGGCAGGTTAAGCAGGCCCGGGATGTCCTCGACGGGCTGGGCATCAGCGGGGTGGCGCTGATGGGGATCGCCAAGGGGCCGGAGCGGCGACCCGGCGAGGAGACCTTGCTGCTCGATGACGGCGAGCGGGAGATCGAGTTGCCGGCGGACTCCCCGGCGCTCCACTTATTGCAACAGGTGCGGGACGAGGCCCATCGTTTCGCGGTGAGCGGCCACCGGCAGCGGCGGAGCAAGGCGCGCCGGGAGTCGGTCCTCGAGGAGGTCCCCGGGCTCGGCCCCAAGCGGCGGCAGCGCCTGCTCAAGCACTTCGGGGGTGTGCAGGGGGTCCGCCAGGCTGGGGTGGAAGACCTGGCGCGAGTGCCTGGCATCAGCCATCCACTTGCGCAACGGATCTACGACACCTTTCACGGCTAGGGAACCCTATGACACTGACACTGCCCACTGCGCTGACGTTGTTCCGCATCCTGCTGATCCCGGTCTTCGGGCTCTGCTTCCTGCTGTCGCCGCCGTGGACCAACATCCTGACCGTGGCAGTCTTCCTCCTGGCCGCCGTGACTGACTGGCTGGATGGCTACCTGGCCCGACGCCTCAACCAGTCATCGGATTTCGGCGCCTTCCTCGACCCGGTCGCGGATAAGCTCATGGTGGCCGTGGCGCTGATCGCCCTGGTCTCGGTGTACCCGGGGGTGTGGATGGCCATGCCGGCGGCGGTGATCGTCGGGCGGGAGATCGCCGTATCCGCTCTGCGCGAGTGGATGGCGGAGATCGGTAAGCGGGCCAGCGTGGCGGTCAACCAGCTCGGTAAGTTCAAGACCGTGGCGCAAATGGTAGCGATAGCCATGCTGCTCTACCGGGAGCCGCTGGTGGGCATTCCCTTCCCTCAGATCGGCTTCACCCTGCTGTGGCTCTCGGCGCTCCTGACCCTGTACTCGGCCTACGTCTACGTGCGCGCCGCCTTGCGGGTGCTCGACTAGCCGTTGCCCGGCTTCTTGGGGGTGGTGCCGGAGCTACCTCGGCGCCAGCGACGCCGTCGCGTGCCGTGGGGTGGGGGAGGGCCCCTTGAAACACCCCGCGCTGATCCGCAAATTACGCACTCCAATGGCTTAACCCGCAGCGTCACGAAGAAGGTGAGGTGCACCTATGTCCATCAAGATCGGTACACGTAGCGCCGGCGCACGGACCGAGCGTCTGCCTCAGTACTCCCCCGAGGCCCTCGCGGAGAGGTACCCGAAGGTACGCTCGCGTGACCGGGTCCGGATCGAGCATGAGCTCTATCGCCGCTACTGCGCTGGCCATCGCCTCCCTGAAGGCATGAAGCCCCAAGGGGGTCGGGTCGTCCCCGAGGCGTAGAGATTGGCTCACCCGCCGGTCACCAGGCATCGGGACCCTCAGCTAGCCGATCGGTAGGCAGCTCTGAGCAGGAGGTCCCCTGGTCCGGCGGGTGAGGAGCCGGGCTGAGTGAGACCAAAAATTGTCTCATAATTCATATTCCCTTCAACTCAACAAAATTTACACACTAGAGCAGTACGCTACACAATAGTTGCGTATCCCTACTAATAGACCCCAGATCAAATAAAGATTCTCTAGATCGACTCTCATGGAAATACCCCCCGAACGAATACCCGTCGCGCTCAGCACTTCCGAAACCTGGAGACCGAGGGCGACGTGACGGACCCCACGTGGCTGGCCCCGGTAGCCGTCGCCATCGGCAGCGGACTTGGTGGGGTGGCACGCTTCTGGGCCTCGGCGGCCGTGACCCGCTGTCTGGGGGCGGGCTTTCCGTGGGGGACGCTGGCTGTCAACGCTACTGGCGCCTTGCTCGCTGGTGCCGTAGTAGCGGGCCTGCCGGCCATCAGCCCGCCAGGGCAGGCCTCAGCCGTCCACTTCTTCCTGCTCGTGGGGCTGTGCGGCAGCTACACTACGGTTTCCTCCTTCGCCTTGCAGACCTTCACCCTCGTCTACGAGCGGCGGTGGCCGGCTGCGATCGGGAATGTCCTTGCCTCCCTGGCCCTGAGTCTTGCCGCCGCCTGGCTGGGACTGTGTCTCGGTGAGGGACTCGCCGGCGGAGGGTTAGCGACGTGAGGCTCACGGCCTGGATTGCCGCTGGCAGCGCCCTGGGGGGCGCACTGCGCTACGGGGTCGGCGGCCTGCTCCCGCGACCCCACGCGGCCGCCTTCCCGTGGGGGACACTGCTCGTGAATGTCGGTGGCTCGCTGCTCATCGGCCTGGTAGCCGCCTGGGCCAACGCCCGCGGGGAGGCCGCATTGCCTACCCACTGGCGGCAGTTCGCAGTCAACGGCTTCTGCGGCGGCTTCACCACCTTCTCGGTGCTCAGCCTGGAGAGCCTGCAGCTACTCGAGCGGACGCCAGCGCTGGGCATGCTCAACCTTGCCAGTACTACCGTGCTGTGCCTGCTGGCGGTGGCTCTTGGCTATGCAGCCGTCTGGCTGTGGTTGGAAGGGAGGGCAGGCCGATAGCTGTGCCAGCGCCGGCACCGATGATCGCTATTCCGGCTTCCGGGCAGGGGAGAGTCGATGGCTACCACGGCTCTGGCAGTGCGGGAGGTAGCCTCTCTGGCTCGAGGAGGCAAGGGGGCTCTCGATGGGGCACCGAAAAGCGCCGATCCGGCCCTCTAGCCGGATTGCCGGTATTACCATGACTGGTGCCTGGGGTGGGGCTCGAACCCACACGGCCAAAGGCCCCGGCATTTTAAGTGCCGTACGTCTACCAGTTCCGTCACCCAGGCCAGCGTAGATGAAGGTGCACTCTAATCGGGAAGATCGAGGTATGTCCAGGCTGCAATTATTGTCCCATAATTCAGTCCCTTTTCATAAAAAGAGAAAAATTAACCCAAACCCACGACTTTAAAGACTATCGCTATTAAATAACCAAAATGGAGGCTAGGGCGGGAATCGAACCCACGTTCACGGCTTTGCAGGCCGCTGCATCACCACTCTGCCACCTAGCCATCGATGATGATTCTAACGAGCAATTACCCTACAGGACAAGGCCCTACTGCACATCTCGACCGCTGCTGCTAGGGCAGGGCTCAGGCAGGGCCAAGCGTCCCTGCTTGCGTAGCATCCTATAGGACCCGACTATAGCGCTTGCCCTCGGTCGCCTCGCGCTCAAGGTACGCATCGAAGGCCATGGCTACGTGCCGGAGCATTAGCCGGCCACGCGGGAGCACCTGCAGAAAGCGGTCATTCTTCTCGATCAGGCCGTCCTCAGCCAGTGGCTCCAGGCGCTCAAGCTCCTCGGCGAAGTAGCTATTGAAGTCGATGCCGTACCGTTCCTCGATAGCGGCGAAATCAAGCTGCGAGTGGCACATCACCTCGATGATCACCTCCCGGCGCAGCTTATCCTCCTCACTGAGCTCAAAGCCACGGAAGACGGCGAGCTCACCGTTCGCGATCCGCTCCTTATACTCCTCCGGCTCACGCAGGTTCTGGCTATAGGTGTTGCCGACCTTGCCAATAGCCGTGGACCCGAGAGCGATCAGGTCACAGTCCGCCCGCGTGGAGTATCCCTGGAAGTTCCGGTGCAGGGTCCCTTGCTTCTGCGCTACGGCCAGCTCGTCATCAGGCAGGGCGAAATGATCCATGCCGATGAAGATGTAGCCAGCCTCGGTTAGCTTCTCGATCGTGCGCCCGAAGATGGAGAGCTTCTCCTCGGGGCCGGGGAGGTCCGCCTCATTGATCTGGCGCTGGATCTTGAATAGGTGCGGCAGATGGGCGTAGTTGTAGATCGCCAGCCGCTCCGGTCGTAGCTGGATGATCTCGTCCACCGTCCGCTCGAACGAGTCCGCCGTCTGCTTGGGCAGACCGTAGATCAGGTCCACATTCGTAGAGCGGAAGCCGTAGCGGCGCCCCTCCTCGATGATGGCACGGCACAGCTCGGGACTCTGCACCCGGTGCACGGCCTGCTGGACCTCCTCGTTGAGGTCCTGGATGCCCACGCTCATCCGGTTGAAGCCCATCTCGGCGAGCTGAGGGATGTGCTCGAGCTCGATGCTTCGCGGGTCGATCTCGATGGAGAACTCGCGATTCTCGGTAAGATCGAGATTGAAGTGCTCACCCAGCTTGTTGACGAGGCGAGCCAGGTCATCCGGATGCAGGTAGTTCGGCGTGCCGCCGCCGAGATGCAGCTGCTCCACCGTCCGGCCCTCATCGAAGAGCTGGGCCTGCATCTCGATTTCCTGGAATACGTGCTCCAGGTACGTCTGCGCCCGGCTGTACTTCGCCGTAACGATCTTGTTGCAGGCGCAGTACAGGCAGGTATTCCGGCAGAACGGGATATGCACGTAGACGGATAGGGGGCTGGGGCGTGCGGGTTCATTGGTCGCCCGCGCCGCAGCCGCGTAGGCCTCCGGCCCGAACCCCTCGTGGAACTGGGGGGCCGTGGGGTAAGAGGTGTAGCGAGGCCCGCTGACGTCGTAGCGGCGCAGCAGGTCGCGGTCGAATTGTAGACGCTGTTCCATAAGTGACCCTTACGACCTTATCGCTGAGTAGCCTGCGGCGCTGCTAGGGCGCCGCCCCAATCAGCCATGGAAACGGCGGAGCGCCAGTGTCGCATTCGTCCCGCCGAAGCCGAAGCTGTTCGTCAGCACCGTGTCCAGGGTGACCCCCTCCCGGGTCTCGGTGACAATGGGGGCGTCGGCGGCACTCGCGTCCCGCTCCTCGAGGTTGATCGACGGCGAGATAAAGCCGTGCTCCATCATCAGCAACGAGTAGATGACCTCCTGGACCCCGGTCGCGCCTAGCGAGTGCCCGGTCAAGGACTTGGTGGAGGACATCGGCGGCATATCCTGCCCGAAGATCTCGCGCGTTGCCTCGATCTCGGCGATGTCCCCGGCTGGCGTGCTCGTGCCGTGGGTGTTGATGTAGTCCACCGGCCCCTCAACGCCCTCGAGGGCATCCCGCATGCAGCGTGCCGCGCCCTCGCCGGATGGCACGACCATGTCGTAGCCGTCTGAGGACGAGCCGAAGCCGACAATCTCCGCCAGGATCGGTGCCCCACGGGCCTGGGCGTGCTCCAGCGCCTCGACGGCAACCATGCCCCCGCCGCCGGCGATGACAAAGCCGTCGCGGTTGGCATCGTACGGACGCGAGGCGCGCTCAGGCGTATCGTTGTACTTCGTGGTCAGCGCGCCCATGCCGTCGAAGAGCTGGGTCAGGCTCCAATGCTCCTCCTCACCGCCCCCGGCGAATACCACATCCTGCCGGCCCAGCTGGATCTGCTCCATGGCAGATCCGATGCAGTGGGCGCTCGTGGCACAGGCCGAGGTAATGGAGTAGTTCAGGCCCCGGATCCGGAACGGGGTAGCCAGGCAGGCGGAGACCGTGCTGCCCATGGTCCGGGTTACGCCGTAGGGGCCGATCTTGCGCACGCCGCGGCTGCGCAGGGTGTCCGTAGCCGCTACGATATTGGCGGTGGAGGCGCCACCGGAGCCAGCGATCAGCCCGACCCGCGTATCCGAGATGCTGTCGTAGTCGAGCCCGGCATCGGCGATGGCCTGATCCATGGCGACATAGCTGTACGCGGCAGCATCCCCCATAAAGCGTAAGGCCTTGCGGGGTACATGCGCCTGGAGGTCGATGTCGCAGCTGCCTGCGACCAGGCTGCGCAGGCCGACTTCCTCGTACTCGGGCTGGTACTGGATCCCGGACCGCCCAGCGCGGAGGGAGGCGGTGACCTCCTCGCGGCTGTTGCCGATACAGGAGACGATCCCCAACCCGGTGATCACCACTCGACGCACGATATTCCTCCTGTCACTCCTGAGCGTCGCGCCGTATCCGTCAAAGGCCGTTCAGCTCTCCAGTATCCTGGAACAGGCCGACCTTCAGGTCGGCAGCCTCGTAGATCTGCTCCCCATCGACGGATACGGCACCGTCGGCGATCCCCATGACCAATCGCCGGTTGATTACCCGCTTGAGATCAACATTGTACGTAACGAGCCGGTTCTCCGGGAGGATTTGCCCGGCGAACTTCACCTCACCGCAACCGAGCGCTCGCCCGGCGCCGTTGCCTCCGATCCATCCCAGATAGAAGCCTACCATCTGCCAGAGGGCGTCCAAGCCCAGGCACCCGGGCATGACCGGATCCCCCTGGAAGTGGCAGCGAAAGAACCAGAGGTCGGGACGGACATCGAGCTCGGCAACGACCTCGCCCTTGCCGTGCTCCCCGCCATCATCGTTGATGCGCGTGATGCGGTCGAACATCAGCATGTTCGGGGCTGGCAGCTGCGGGTTGCCCGGGCCGAAGAGCCGCCCGTGACCGCTTAGCAGGAGCTCGTCTCGGTTGTAACTATGCTGCTTAACCATGCGACCTTCTTATCGGCTTAGCATCGAACCAGGGGCGACATGAGCCGGCGCGGTCGACATGCTACACACTCCACCGGACGCTAGCTACGTACCCACCCGGTCACCGTGACAAAAAAACCCCGGCCTTCGCGCGAAGGCCGGGGCCCGATGGCAGCGGTTGCTACGATTGCGCCGTTGGTGCCCGGCTACTGCCGCTTGCGCTCGCGGATCTTGGAGGAGATCTCATCCCGCAGCTCGGGGTTCATGTCCATGGCGTTGGCGATCTCCGAGTACTCCGGCACGCTCAGCCCGTTATCCTCGATAGCGGCGACCATCTCGTCGTTCGCCTGCTCCTGGAGCTCGCGCGCCTTCTCGGTACCCTCGGTGTCCTCGATCTCGGCGGTATATTCCTCCTGGATGTCGATGATGTCGAGGTAGGCGTCCACGAAGCTATCGATCTGCTCACCGCTGAAGGTGGGCTGATCGGGCCGGGGCTGCGGCATGTCGGGGCCCTGCTGCTGCGCGCCAGGCTGTTGCTGGCTTGCGCCCGGGGATTGCTGCCCCATGGGATCCTGCGGCATACCTGGCTCCTGCTGGGCGTGAGCGGCGCTGGCCAGTAGCGCGAGCGGGGCAGCAGTCGCGAACAGCTTGATCCACCCTTGTCTCGGCATCCTCATGCCTCCTCTCCTGTCGCGTTCGTAGTGCCTTGATCCGTCGGTGGCGGCACGCCGGCGTACCACCAGCTGACCGGTGCGACACCGCCAGGGCAGGGGAGGTTCCCGCTGCCTCCCCGAGCAGTGCGGGGGACGTCGCCGGTCCATTGGGTTAGAATCCTACGATTTATCCACCTTGTAGTTCATCCCCTCTTGAGGAGCTTCGATGCAGGACGACGTGTCAACCGAGGCGGCCAAGCGCCGGACCTTCGCGATCATCTCGCACCCCGACGCCGGCAAGACGACCCTGACGGAGAAGCTGCTCTACTACGGTGGCGCCATCCAGATGGCGGGTACCGTCAAGGGGCGGAAGTCGAAGGTCCACGCCACGGCGGACTGGATGGCCATGGAGCAGGAGCGAGGCATCTCCGTGACCTCCTCGGTGATGCAGTTCCCGTACCGCGATAGGATCCTGAACCTCCTCGACACGCCCGGCCACGGCGACTTCTCCGAGGATACCTACCGGACGCTGACCGCCGTGGACTCGGCACTGATGGTCATCGACATCGCCAAGGGCGTGGAGGAGCGCACCGTGCAGCTCATGGATGTCTGCCGCATGCGCGCCACCCCGATCACGACCTTCATCAACAAGCTCGACCGTGAGGGCCGGGACCCGGTGGAGGTGATGGACGAGGTCGAGTCCGTGCTGCGCATCCGCTGCGCGCCGGTTACCTGGCCGTTAGGCATGGGAGGCGCCTTCCGCGGCGTCTACCACATCGGTCTGGACCGGGTACGGCTGTTCACCGACGGCGAGGTGATCCAAGGCCTCGACAACCCGCGCCTCGACGAGCTCTTCCCCGGGGAGGTGGACGAGTGGCGGGAGCAGATCGAGCTGGTCCGCGAGGCCAGCGATACCTTCGATCACCAGGCCTACCTGGAGGGTCGCCAGACGCCGGTCTACTTCGGCTCCGCCGTCAACGACTTCGGTATCCGCGAGCTGCTGGACGACTTCGTCGAGCACGCGCCGGCGCCGCGCAGCCGGGACGCTGGGCGCGCGGTCCAGGCCGAGGAGGGGACCTTTACCGGCTTCGTGTTCAAGATCCAGGCCAATATGGATCCGCAGCACCGCGATCGCATCGCCTTCCTGCGCGTCTGCTCAGGGCACTTCGAGCCCGGCATGAGGCTCCACCAGGTGCGCACCGGCAAGGCCATGAAGGTGCCGCGGGCTACCACTTTCATGGCCAGCGACCGCAGCCACACCGAGACGGCGGCACCGGGCGATATCATCGGCATCCATAACCACGGCACGATCATCATCGGTGACACCTTCACGGAGGGTGAGCAGCTGCACTTCACCGGCATCCCGGACTTCGCCCCGGAGCTGTTCCGCCGGGTCGTGCTGCGCGACCCGATGCGCATGAAGGCCCTCCAGAAGGGGCTGGAGCAACTCTGTGAAGAGGGCGCCACGCAGCTCTTCCGGCCGCTGCTCGGGGGGAGCTGGATCGTCGGCGCCGTGGGCAACCTGCAGTTCGACGTGACCGCCTACCGGTTGCGCCAGGAGTACGGCGTGGAATGCACCTTCGAGGGGGTACAGGTCTACACCGCACGCTGGGTCAGCGCCGACGACCCGAAGATGATGGAACGCTTCCGGGAGCGGAACGAGGCCAACCTGGCGTACGACGGCACCGGGGCGCTGGCCTACCTGGCGCCGACCCGGGCCAATCTCGAGCTGATCCAGGAGCGCTGGCCGGACGTGCACTTCTTCGCGACCCGGGACCGCTAGCGCGTCTCACGCAGCGAGCAGCCGCTCGATGATCCGCGCCCCTGCCAGGTAGGTACCGAGCGCCGAGCCGAGGGAGGCGAAGAGGAACACGAGCAGCGTGCGCGCCACGCGGTTGGTCCACCAGCCGCGCCAGCGCATGATCTGCTGGCGCAGCTCACGGAAGTCCCCCACCCGCGGCCGACGCACGGTCAGCTCGATGGCCGCGGCGACGAATCCCGCGCCGATGGTGGGGTTCAGCGAGGTCAGCGGGGCCGCGAGGAAGGCCCCCACCACGGTCACCGGATGCCCGTAGGCGAGGGCCGTGCCCACTGCCGACAGGCCCCCGTTGACCAGGAACCAGGTCCCGATCAGGCTCCAGCCGAGCTCCGGGCTGCGGCTGAAGCCGATGGCGAAGCCGGACAGGACCACGGCGGCTACCAGGTAGGCCAGGTATCGCGGCCAGCGGGAAGGTGCCGGCATGCGCTCCAGCGCCTCGCGCTCCGCGGCGGCACGCTCCGGGGGATGGCGGAGGTGCTCCGCGACGCCTTCCAGGTGCCCGGCGCCGAGGACGACCAGCACCCGGCCGTGGCGCCCGGCGCTGGTCTCCAGCAGCCGGGCGGCCATATAGCGGTCGCGCTCGGTGATCAGGGGCTGGTAGAGAGCGCGGCTGCCGTGTGCCAGCTCGCGGAAGGTCGATTCCAGCAGGTCGCCCTGCTTGAGGCGCTCGACCTCCTCGCTGCTGATCCGCTGCGAGGAGGCGAGGCTGCCGATGACCCCCGCCAGGAGCCCGAAGCGTTGCCACCACGGCACGTTACGGTAGAGCCGGCGCATGGTTACGCCCACCTCGCGGTCGGCGAGGATCAGCTCCGCCCCCTGGCTGCCGGCTTCCTCCGCAGCGGCCTTCATCTCGGCGCCGGGCTCGACCCCTAGCTGCTCCGCCAGCCGTTGCTGGTAGGCGCCCAGGGCCAGGCTCGCCATAACCAGGCCACCGCGGCCGGAGCGCAGGACCTGGAACAGGTCCATCCGCTCCAGGTAATCCGGCTCCCGGAAGGCCCGCAGGCGGCTCTCGCACAGCTCGACGGCCACCGCGTCGTAGCTGCCGTGGCGGATCTCCTCGGTGACCTCATCGGTGCTCGCCCGGGAGATGTGGGCAGTGCCGAGGAGAACGAACTCCGTGCCGTCGACGGTGACGTGCTTGCGCGGACCGGCTGGCTTGTGCTCTGGCATCATTGACTTCCCATCGACAGGGGCGAGGATTATGACGCAGCCGAACCCCCGACCCCAAGGAGAGCGTCGCCTTGGGCTGGCTACGTAACCGGCGCCGGCGCCGTGCGGCTCGACGCCGCCGGCTCTCGCCGACGGCGTGGGCCCGGGGCGAGGCCGCGCTCCCCGGACTACGCCGCCTCGATCCTGGAGCTCGGCAGCGGCTGGAGGCGACCGCCGTCGCCTTCGCCGCGGAGAAGCGATTCGAGGGGGTCGCCGACGTCCAGGCGGACCAGGCAGCGATCGATACGGTCGCCCTGCAGGCGGCTGTCCCCGTGCTCGAGCTCGGCCTCGACTGGTACGCGCCCTGGACGACGGTGCTGCTGTACCCGGCTAGCTTCGTGGCCACGCACGAGTACCAGGATGAGGACGGTGTCGTGCACGTGGCGCGCGGGCCGCTGATCGGGGAGGCCTGGGTGGCCGGCCCGCTGGTGCTCTCCCTCGAGGACGCCCTGGCGCCGGTGGCGGGGACGAATGTGGTCATCCACGAGTGCGCGCACAAGCTCGACATGCGCCAGGGCCATAGCAACGGCCTGCCACCTCTGCCCCGGTCGATGCCCGTCGAGGCGTGGTCCGCGGCCTTCGAGCACGCCTATGCGGATCTACGGAACCGCACGGACGAGGGCATGCAGGAGGGCGGTCACGGGGCGCCGCTGGACGTCTACGCCGCCCAGGACCCCGCGGAGTTCTTCGCCGTGGCGACGGAGACCTTCTTCGTGGCGCCGTCGCGTCTGCGCCGCGGCTACCCCGACGTCTACCACCAGCTGGCGCAATTCTACGGCTGGTCCCTGGCGTGACGGGCAGGGGAGGAGAAGGCGCAGCGAGGGTGCGAGACGCGGCGCCGGAGCCCGCCGGGCTCCGGCGCCGCGTGCACCACTCGCCGATGCGCTAGCGTAGCCCGTACGCCTGCATCGCCTCGTCGATCTCGTCGAGGCTTGTCGGGTCGTCGATGGTAGAGGGTGTCGCCAGCTGCTCACGCTCTTGTCCGGCGAGCGTCCGGATGCTCTTGCGCAGGATCTTCCCCGAGCGCGTCTTGGGTAGCTTGTCGACCACCGCTACCCGGCGCAGGGCGGCAAAGGCGCCGATCTCGTTGCGGATCATCTGTGCCAGCTCCTCCTCGATGCGCTCTGCCGAGAGCTCGACGCCGTCCTTGGGGACTACGAAGGCCACCGGTAGCTCGCCCTTGTACTCGTCCTGGATGCCCACCACAGCGCACTCCGCCACCGCCCGGTGGTTGCCGATGATCTCCTCCATCTCACCGGTGGAAAGGCGGTGGCCGGCAACGTTGATGACGTCGTCTACCCGGCCCATGACGAAGACGTATCCGTCCTCATCGATATAGCCCGCATCCGAGGTGTCGTAGTAGCCCGGGAAGCGGTCTAGGTACGATTGGCGGAAGCGCGCCTCGTCGTGCCACAGCGTCGGCAGGCAGCCCGGGGGCAGGGGCAGCCGGATGGCGAGATTGCCCTGCTCACCGGCGGGTACCTCGCGCCCGCTATCGTCGAGGATCCGGATGTCGTAGCCGGCGACCGGGAGGGTGGCGGAGCCGCTCTTGACCGGCATGGGCTCGATGCCCATGGGATTGGCGACGATGGGCCAGCCGGTCTCGGTCTGCCACCAGTGGTCGATCACCGGCCGCTGAAGCGTGTCGGCGAGCCATTCGTAGGTGGGCGGATCGAGGCGCTCACCGGCAACGAAGACGTTTTCCAGGCAGGAGATATCGTAGTCGCCCAGCAGTCGCGCCTCCGGATCCTCCTTCTTGACCGCCCGGAAGGCCGTCGGCGCGGTGAAGAAGGCCTTGGCGCGGTACTCGGAGATCACCCGCCAGAAGGCCCCGGCATCCGGAGTCCGGACCGGCTTGCCCTCGTAGACGATCGTCGTGCAGCCGCGGATCAGGGGGCCGTAGACGATGTAGGAGTGGCCCACGATCCAGCCGACGTCCGAGGCGGTCCAGAAGATCTCGCCGGGGTGCATGTCGTAGACGGCGCCCATGCTCCAGTTCAGTGCCACCGCATAGCCGCCGCTGTCGCGCACCACGCCCTTGGGCTTACCGGTGGTACCGGAGGTATAGAGGATGTAGAGCGGGTCGGTAGCATCCACCGGCACCGGCTCCGCGGGCGCAGCTCGGGCCATCTGCTCGTGCCAGTCGAGGTCACGCCCGGGTGTCCACGAGACCGCCGCCTGCGGCCGGGGTACATAGACGACGTGCTCTGGGGCGTGGCCCGCTCGTTGGAGCGCTTCATCGATGAGCGGCTGGTACGGGATGATGCGGTCGAACTCGATCCCGCAGCTCGCCGAGATGACCAATCTCGGTTGGGCGTCGTCGATGCGGGTGGCCAGCTCGTTAGCGGCGAAGCCGCCGAAGACCACCGAGTGGATGGCCCCGAGGCGGGCACAAGCGAGCATGGCGATCACCGCTTCGGGGATCATGGGCATGTAGATGACCACTCGGTCGCCGTGCCCCACCCCTAGATCACGCAACATGCCAGCGGCGTAGGCCACCGCATCACGCAGCTCGCGGTAGGTATAGGCCGAGCGGTTGCCAGTGACGGGAGAATCGTAAAGGAGGGCGTTCTGCTCCCCGCGGCCGGCGTTGACGTGGGCGTCGAGGGCGAGCTGGGAGACGTTGAGCCGGCCGCCTCGGAACCAGCGCTGGCGCCCCTCTTCATCCTGGCTCAGCGCCTGCCGGGGCGGCTCCATCCAGGACAGCTGCTGTGCCTGCTCCATCCAGAAGCCCTCCGGGTCGCGGAGGGAGGCCTCGTAGATCTCGCGGTAGCTCATGGGGATCTCCTCCAATGGTCGGTCTGTCGCCGCCCCTGAGCCCGCTCGGTTGCCGCAGTGCAGGCGGGCTTTCGGTAAAGGGTAGGTCCAATCTATCCGCCTAGCGGGGTGCCGGGAAGGGGGACACCCCTCATGTAACTAATTGATTTTATCGTTGATTGTACGGCGCCAGGGTGCCACCGAGCCGCGCGCCGATGGCCCGAGCGCAGCGGATGACGAACGCAGCCGCCTGCCGGTGGTCGTCCAGGTCGAGGCAGGGCAGACGTCCCGGCACGGCCGCAGGATCGTCCGTAGCCACCCCCAGGACGGCAGGATCCGCCAGATCGGGCGGCTCGCTCCGCACACTATCGACCGCGATCTTGCCTACGCCGCTGTGGCGGAAGCCCTCGGCGAGCACGAGATCCGTGCGCGTCCAGTCGAGCGCCTTCAGGCGCTCGCTGAGCAGGTCGTCACGCTCCTCGGTCGGCGTCTCCGACAGCAGGGCCCAGCGCTGCGCCGAGACGATCAGCACCTGCTCGGCACCAGCCTCCCGGACGCGATAGCTGTCCTTACCCGGCCGGTCCAGGTCGAAGCCGTGGTGGGCGTGCTTGACGACGGCCGGGCGCCAGCCACTGCGCCGGAGGTGCTCGACCATGCCACCTATCAGGGTCGTCTTGCCCGTGCCGGACGGTCCGGTCACGGCAATGACCGGTCCCGGAGCGTCGACGGCGGCGGCCCGGTCCAGGGCTGCCGGCGGGGGTAAGGCTTCGGCATCGAAGGTGGGCACAGGTAGCCTCCCTACTCGCAGCCAGCCCCGATCCTAGAATAGGGTAGCGGCCACCGTGCAACGTACCGTCCCGCAGCGATCAAGGGGGGGAGGCATGGAGACGGTGTTCCTGGACGGCGGATCGCTCGATCGAGGCGATCTCGACCTGCAGCCGCTTCGCGAGGCGGCCGGACGACTGATTTGCTATCCCCGGACCCATCCGGAGGCCATCCTGGCCCGGCTAGAGGGGGTGGAGGCGGCCATCGTCAACAAGGTCCCCCTGGACGCGGATACCCTGGCCGCGCTGCCTCAGCTGCGCTTGATCGCCGTCGCTGCCACAGGGACCAACAATGTCGATCTCGAGGCTGCCCGGGCGCACGGTATCACCGTCACCCATTGCCGGGATTACGGTACGGCGGCGGTGGCGCAGCACGTGCTCGCCTTCATGCTGGACCACTTCACGCGCATCTCCGCGGCGACGAGCCGCGTTCGCGCCGGTGAGTGGTCGCGGAGCCCGCACTTCTGCCTGATCGATCCGGCCACACGGGAGCTGGCCGGGAAGCGGCTCGGCATCGTCGGCTACGGCACCCTGGGCCAGCGCGTGGCGCAACTCGCCGAGGCCCTGGGCATGGAGATACGGATCGCCGAGCACCGCGGGGCGAGGGCGATCCGTACCGGGCGCTGGGCCTTCGAGCAGGTTCTGCAGGAGGTGGATGTGCTGAGCCTCCACTGCCCGTTGACCCCGCAGACGCGCGGGCTGATCGACCGTGAGGCCCTGCGCGCGATGCGCAGCGATGCGCTGCTGATCAATACGGCGCGCGGCGGCCTGGTCGACGAGCCTGCGCTGGCCGAGGCGCTGCGTGGCGGTGCGCTGGCAGGGGCAGCGCTGGACGTGCTGGCGCAAGAGCCCCCGCCGCCGGATCACCCCTTGCTGGCCGAAGACCTGCCCAACTGCACGGTCACGCCGCACAGCGCCTGGACGGCGGTGGAGGCCCGGCAGCGGATCGTGCACCAGCTCAGCGAGGCACTGGCCGCTGCAGCGGCCGGACGCAAGCCATCGAACTGCGTTGTCGCGCCCGTTTAGCTAGAATGCACACCCGGCTCACGGCGCGGTCGGCCAGGCTCAGGCGTGCAATGGCGATGGAGGATAGGCCTAGATGAAGTGGCAAGCGGACGATCTAGCTGTGGTGACCGGCGGTAGCGGTGGACTGGGCCGCGCACTGGTGCGGGACCTGGCCAGCGCCGGCCTCCGGGTGCTGGCCGTGGGCCGGCGTGCTGAGGCCCTGGCGGAGACGGCCGCGCCGAATACCGACCGGATCCAGACGGTCGCCGCCGACATCGGGGATCCTGAAGGGCGGGCGCGCGTCGTGGCGGCGGTCCGAGGCGCTCGTGTTCGCACGGTGATTCACAATGCCGGCGTCCTGGAGCCGGTGCGGCCGCTGCGTGATGTCGATGTCGCCAGCTGGCGCTACGCCATGGCCGTCAATCTGGAGGCGCCGGTCTTCCTGACCCAGGGGCTGTTGCCGCTCATGGATCAGGCCAGCCGGGTACTGCACATCTCATCGGGCGCGGCGCACCGGCCGTCCCAGGGCTGGGGCGCCTACTGTGCCAGCAAGTCGGCCCTGTACATGGTCTACCAGGTCTACCGCGAGGAGCTCCGGCAGGACGGGGTGCTCGTCGGCTCCGTACGGCCGGGCGTGGTCGATACCCCGATGCAGGCGCATATCCGCCAGCAGACGCCGGACCACTTCCCGGCGGTGGAGCGCTTCGTCAAGCTCAAGGAGAATGGCCAGCTGTACGCCCCCGAGGATGCTGCCGACTTTATCCTGTGGGTCCTGTTCAAGACCGGGGATAAGCAGTTCACCGAGCAAGAGTGGAACATCGGCGACAGCGAGCATTACCAGCGCTGGCGTGAAACGCGCCGGAGCTGACACCAGGATCGTGGGGGCGATGGCGATGCCATCCTGTATTTAACATAATATACCTTCCGCGAACCCGAGGCTGACTCGAGGCGCCCATCCAGGCGCTGGCTGCAGTCTATTATAATCCCCGGACAAGCCGCAGGCAGCGAGGCCTTGATGCCCGACCATCCCCAATTCCCCCAGGACGACGCGCTCGTCTACCTCAACCACGCCGGCGTTGGCGTCTGGCCACGCCACACCCGGGATACCGTGCACCGCTTCGCCGAGACGTGCCTGCGCCGCGGCGCGGCGGACTATCCGGACTGGATCGAGGTCGAGAGCCGATTGCGCGAGCGCCTGGCTCGGCTGATGGACGTGCCGGCAGAGGACGTCGCCCTGGTGCCGAACACCTCGGCGGGCCTGTCCATCATCGCCTACGGGCTGGACTGGCAGCCGGGTGACGAGATCATCACCAACGACCAGGAATTCCCCTCTAACCGATGGGTCTGGGAGTCCCTGGCCCAGCGCTACGGCGTCCGTGTCCGCCAGGTCCGCCTCGGCGACGCGGCCACGCCGGAGGATGCCCTGATCGAGGCCCTCGGCCCGCGGACCCGGCTCCTGCCGGTCAGCAGCGTACAGTACGGTACGGGCCTGCGCATGGATCTCGAGCGGCTGAGTAACGCCTGCCGTGAGCACGGGGTGCTCCTGGGCGTGGACGCCATCCAGACCCTCGGGGCCCTGCAGCTGTCGGTCGATGCCGACTTCATCGTCGCCGATGGGCACAAGTGGCTGCTGGGTCCCGAGGGGATCGGCGCGCTCTACTGCCGCCCCGAGTTGCGCCGGCGCCTGCGGCTAACGCAATTCGGCTGGCACATGGTCGATCGCCTCGGCGAGTTCGACCGCCCCGACTGGCAGCCGGCGGACAGCGGCCGCTGCTTTGAGCCTGGCAGCCCCAACCTGCTCGGCAGCCACGCCCTGGAGGCGAGCCTCGCGGTGCTCGAGGAGGTCGGCATGGCAGAGGTCGAGCGGCGTGTCCTGGCGAACGCCCGCTATACCATGGAGGCCGCCCGCAGCCACGGCTACGAGGTCGTCACCCCGCAGGAGCCGAGCCGGCACGCCGGGATCGTGACCTTCCGCGTCCCTGACGCCGACCCGGAGCGCTTGCTCGCCGCGCTGCGTCGCAGCGACGTAGCCTGCGCCTCCCGTTGTGGCGGGATCCGCTTCTCCCCCCACTTCTACACCAGCCAGGCGGATATCGACGAGGGGTGGCGGCGGCTGCGCTACTGCCTGGAGGGGGCGTAGCCGCCACGCAGCGCGGCGGCCAGGTCGAGGCAGATCGCCTCTGCCGCCAAGCGGCCGTTGAGGGGCTGATCCAGGCTACGACGGTGCTCGCTGATCCGCAGGAAGGCCTGGTGGAGCGCTTCCGTGGAGCCCCCCGCCGCCAGTTGCCGTGCCAGGTCGGCCGGCAGCAGGCCCCGGTCCGGGGCGCCGTGCTGCTGCCGGAGCAGGTCCGCGAGGATCGCGGCCGCCCCATCAGCCAGCTCCGCGGGCGCTTGCTCCCAGCGCTCGGCCTCCTGGACCGGATCGCCGCCGGCGGCCAGCCTCTGTAGCTGCTGCAGCAGTAGCTCGTAGCTCGCCAGGCCGTCCTGCGCCAGGAGCCGCTCAGCGGCCAGGGGCATGCCGCCGGCCAGCGCCAGGGCCCTGCGGATGCGCTCGGTCCCGCCCGCCTCGGTGCGCTCGGTCAGCCAGCGCTCGGCGGCACCGGCATCCGGCGGGCCGAGCGACCGTACCGCGCAGCGGCTGCGCACGGTCGGCGGCAATCGCCCGGGCCGTCCAGTGGCGAGGATCAGGAAGACGCCCGGCGGCGGCTCCTCGAGGCTCTTGAGCAGGCTGTTGGCGGCGGCACGGTTGAGCCGGTCGCAGGGGACGATGACGGCTACGCGGGCGCCGCCCATCTGGGGGCTCAGGTGCAGAAAATCCACCAGGCTGCGGGCGCTGTCGACGAGGATCTCGCTGCGCTCGCTGCCCGCCTCCGGGACGAGGCGGCGCAGATCCGGATGGGATTGGCCGGCCGTGATCTGGCAGCCGCGGCAATCCCCGCAGGGCCGCGGCGCGCCAGGCGCCTGGCGGCACAGCAGCGCCCGCGCGAGCGCCCCGGCGAGCAGCCGCTTGCCGAGCCCGCTACGGCCGGTGAGCAGCAAGGCGTGGTGCAGCCGCCCGGCATCGTGGAGCGCGAGCAGCCGGTCGAGCTCCGGGCGCAGCCACGGCGGCAGCGCCTCGCGGCTGAGGGTGGTGTCCACCGTATCCGCTGTAACGGGCTCGCTCACGTCTCGCTCCTGGCGCCGAGCAGCGCCTCGATCTTCGCCCGCACCTGCGCCGCCACATCGGCCTCGGGGCGGTTGGCGTCGACGATCCGGAAGCGCTCCGGCTCCGCCGCAGCGCGCCGGTGGTAGGCGGCCCGCGCGGCGCGGAAGAAGGCGTCCCGCTCGCGCTCGAAGCGGTCGGCATCGGCGTCGCGAGCGGCGATACGCGCCCGCCCCACGCCGGGCTCGACATCGAGCAGCAGCGTACGATCCGGGCTGAAGCCGGCGTGGACCCACGCCTCCAGCTCAGCCACCCGCGCGTCGCCCAGCCCTCGCCCCCCGCCCTGATAGGCGTAGGTCGCGTCGGTGAAGCGGTCGCTGACCACCCAGCGGCCAGCCTCGAGGGTGGGCCGTACCACCCGGGCCAGGTGCTCGGCTCGGGCGGCGAAGACGGTCAGCGCTTCTGCCTCCGCTGTCATGCCCTGGTACTGCGGATCCAGGAGTACGCCGCGCAGCGCCTCGCCGAAGGGCGTGCCGCCGGGCTCCCGGGTGAAGAGCGGCTCCGGCTCGCCGGCCGCGCGCAGCACGGCCTCGATCGTCGCCAGGCAGGTCGTCTTCCCGGCCCCCTCGAGCCCCTCGACGGTGATGAAGCGCCCTCGCCCACGCCCGGCCATAGCTACGGCTTCTCCCCCCGGATGTAGCGCTGTACAGCCTCTCGGTGCTCCTCCAGCGTAGCCGAGAAGTGGTGCGTACCATCCCCGCGGGCGACGAAGTACAGCGCCTCACCGTGGGCCGGATCCACGGCCGCCTCCAGCGAGGCCGCGCCCGGCAGTGCGATCGGTGTCGGCGGCAGGCCCCGGTGCTGGTAGGTGTTGTAGGGGTCAGCACGGCGCAGGTCGTCGCGCCGCAGGCGGCCATCGTACTCGTCGCCGAGGCCGTAGATGACCGACGGGTCGGTCTGCAGACGCATGCCCCGTTCCAGCCGCCGTATGAAGACCCCGGCCACCTTCCGTCGCTCCTCAGGCCTCGCCACCTCCTGCTCGATGAGCGAGGCGAGGATCAGCGCCTCGTAGGGCCCCGCCAGGGGCAGATCGGGCTGGCGCTCCGCCCAGGCCGCCGCCAGGCGCTCTTCCATCTTGCGGTAGGCGAGCCGCAGGATCTGCCGGTCCTCCGTCCCGCGCGGGAAGCTGTAGGTCGTGGGGAAGAAGCGCCCCTCGGGGTGCTCCCCGGCCAGGCCGAGCTCCTCCATGATCGAGCCGGTCTCGACCCCCTCGAGGGTATGGGTCACCGCGTCGTGCTCGCGTAGCGCGCGCCGCATCCGGTCGAAGGTCCAGCCCTCGATGACGGTGATCTGGTGCAGGACGACGTCACCGGCGACGATACGGTGCAGCAGCCGGCGAGCCGACATGTCCGCCTCCACAGCGTACTCGCCGGTGTGGAGCGCCCCGGCGAGCCCCGTCAGCCGGCCGTAGAGCCGGGCACCGAGGGCGCCGCCGGCGCTCAGCCAGCCCCGATCCTGGAGCTCGTCCGTGACCCGGCGGAGCGAGGCACCCGGCTCGATCTCCAGGTACTGCGGGGGATCGGTGACCTGCATGGGGCGCGTCAGCTCGTAGGCCAGCCATGCGCCCCCGAGGGCCAGGAAGGCCATCGACAGCCCGGCCAAGGCCAGGAGGCGCTGGCGCCAGCGGCTACGCGTCATGGCTGCCCGCGCGCCTGGCCCAGTAGCGGGGTCAGCCGCTGCTCGGCCATGCGCTCCAGGAGGCTGCGGCTGACCGTGCCCACGGGGAGCTCTCGGCTGGCCACCGAGCGCACCGGCCAGAGCCCGATGAGGCTGTTCGTCAGGAAGACCTCGTCCATCTCGGGCAGCTGCTCAGGGCGGATCCCGCGCTGCTCGACACGCAGCCCGAGCGCCTCCGCCTGCGCCAGGATCCAGCGCCGCACGACCCCGGTGACGCCGGCCTCGGCCAGCGGCGGGGTCACCAGCGTGCGGCCCCGGACCGCGAAGATGTTGGTGGCTGTCCCCTCGACGATGAGCCCGTCGGGATCGAGCATCAAGCCTTCGGCGACGGCCGGGTCGTGCCACTCCGAGCGTGCCAGGACCTGCTCGAGCCGATTGAGGTGCTTGATCCCGGCGAGCGCCGGCTGCGCGCTCAGCCGCACCTGGCAGAGCCGGCAGTCCACGCCCTCCCAGCGCTCCTCGGGGATGGCGGGGAGGCCGTGGCGGATCAGCATCCGCCTCGGCTCCGGCTGGGCCGGTGGCCTGTAGCCCCGCCCGTCCCCTACCCCCCGGGTGTAGTAGATCTTCAGCACGGCGCCGCCGGCAGGGCGGGCCAGATAGCGGGCCTCCTCGCGCAGGGTGGCCAGCGGCGGTTCCGGAAGCCCGAGCCGATGCGCACCCTCGAGGAGCCGGTCCATGTGGTAGTCCCACAGCCGTGGCTGGCCGTCGGCGATGGCGATGGTCTCAAAGACCCCGTCCCCGTAGGTGAGGCCACGGTCCTCAGGCGCGACGGCGGCGTCGGCCCGGCCGTTGATCAGCTGTGCCTCGGCCACGAGATCAGCGCGGCTGCCGGAAGATCAGCGAGGCGTTCGTCCCGCCAAAGCCGAAGGAGTTGGTCAGCACGGCGCCGATAGGACGCCGACGCGCCTCGTGCGGGACCAGATCCAGGCCCTCACACTGCGGCTCCGGCTCGTCGAGGTTGATCGTCGGTGGGAGGATCCCGTCGCGCAGGGCGAGGAGGCTGAAGACCGCCTCGATCCCCCCGGCAGCGCCGAGCGGGTGGCCGGTCGCGGACTTGGTGGAGCTCATGGCCACGCTCCCGGCCTGATCGCCGAGCAGGCGCTGCACCGCTGCCGCCTCGGCCAGGTCACCGACAGCGGTGGAGGTGCCGTGGGCATTGATGTAGTCGATCTCCTCCGGCGCCATGCCGGCGTCCTCCAGGGCGCGAGCCATGCACCGCTGGGCCCCCTCGCCGCTGTCCGCCGGCTGGGTGATGTGGTAGGCGTCGGAGCTGGTGCCGAAGCCGGCGAGCTCGGCGTAGATGGGGGCTCCGCGGGCGCGGGCGTGGGCGTAGGACTCGAGCACCAGCAGGCCGGCGCCCTCGGCGAGGACGAAGCCGTCGCGGCCGGTATCCCAGGGACGGCTCGCGCCCTGCGGATCGTCGTTACGGCACGACAGGGCCCGCGCCGAGCTGAAGCCGGCCAGGCTGAGCGGGGTGATGCACTTCTCGGAGCCGCCGGCGATCATCACGTCGGCGTCTCCCGCCGCGATCATCCGAGCCGACAGGCCGATGTTGTGCGTCCCCGCAGCACAGGCGGTGACCGTGGAGAGATTGGGTCCCCGGAGCCCGTAGTGGATGGAGAGGTTGCCGGAGGCCATGTTGATGACGCTGCTCGGCACCAGGAACGGCGAGACCTTCCGGGGGCCGCCGTCGAGCATCGAGCGGTGGTTGTTCTCGATGCCCTGGATCCCGCCGATCCCGGAGCCGATCGACAGCCCCATGCGGTCGGCGTTGTCCGCCTGGACCTCGAGGCCGGCGTCGGCGAACGCCTCGGCACAGGCAGCAAAGGCGTAATGGATGAACGGATCCATCCGCCGCGCCTCCTTGCGCGGGAGATACGCGCTGATATCGAAGCCCTGGATGGTGCCACCGAAGCGGACCGTATAGCCCGAGGTGTCGAACTCCTCGATCGGCCGGATGCCGCTACGGCCCTCGACGACCGCGGTCCAGGCCTCCTCCGCGGTATTCCCCACCGGGGAGACGACCCCCACCCCTGTTACGACGACGGCTCGATCATCCATAGCTGCACGCTCCTCGGACGCAGAATGCATCGGGGCCGGTCCATACACAGACCGGCCCCGCTGCGCCTTCAGACTGTGGCCACCCGGAGGGCGTTACCCCTCCAGGTTCTTCTTGATGTAATCGATCGCCTGCTGGACCGTTGTGATCTTCTCGGCCTCCTCGTCGGGGATCTCGCACTCGAACTCCTCCTCGAGTGCCATCACGAGCTCGACGGTGTCCAGCGAGTCGGCGCCAAGGTCGTCCACGAAAGAGGCCTCACCAGTGACCTCCTCCTCTTTGACCCCCAGTTGCTCGACGACGATCTTCTTGACGCGGTCTTCGATGCTGCTCATGTAAAAGGTCCTCCGAGGTTCTCGTTGGCGCAGTCATCCAGCTGCGGCGCGTATTGTAGGGGAAC
>Ga0207714_1000168_pt1 | contig 43395 bp, 39 predicted proteins | sample PonA232FremontCA_2_FD_187270 | JGI IMG/M metagenome (GOLD analysis project Ga0207714, IMG submission 187270) | Marine sediment microbial community from Fremont, CA, USA - Pond A23 Sediment 2 (SPAdes) | ecosystem: Environmental > Aquatic > Marine > Unclassified | place: USA: Fremont, California... | reverse complement strand
GGCAGGGATGCCCCCACGTGGCGAGCGTTAGAAAATCCAGAGTCGGAGGTTCAAGATTCAAAAAGGCCCCGCGAACATGTCGATTTTGGAAGACGGTGAGTAGTTACCATACCATAAGCATATTGTCCGCACGGAAAAGATTTCTCCCGGATTGCGGGCAGGAGGAGAGGATTTGAGCGAAGAGCGCATCCTGCTGGATCACGGAAGCGGCGGCATGGCCTCGCATCGGCTTATCAGCGAGGTCTTTCTCCGGCACCTGGGGAATGAATTCCTGAACGGCATGGACGACGCCGCGTGCGTGCAGACAGGGCCCCTGACCGCGGTGAGCACGGACACCTTCACCGTGGATCCGCTTTTCTTTCCCGGGGGCGACATCGGCTCCCTGGCAGTGCACGGCACGGTGAACGACGTGGCCATGCTCGGGGCCAGGCCGCGCTACATAACCTGCGGCTTCGTCGTGGAGGAGGGCCTTCCCCTGCGGGATCTGGAGCGGGTTGCGGCATCCATGGCCCGCGCCGCCGAGGAGGCGGGCGTGCACGTGGTAGCCGGGGACACCAAGGTCGTCACACGGGGGGCTGTGGATAAGCTCTTTATCAATACCACAGGGCTGGGCGAGCTTTTGTTGGACGCACCCCTGTCCGGCAGCGGAGCGAGGGAGGGCGATGCCGTTCTTGTCAGCGGCAATCTGGGGGATCACGGCCTGGCGGTTTTCGCCGCAAGGGAGGGGCTCTCCTTCCAGACCCCGGTGCAAAGCGATTCCGCCAATCTGAATCACATGGTTGCCGACCTCCTGCACAACGTCCCAGAGGTCCGCGTTCTCCGCGATCCCACTCGCGGCGGACTGGCCACGACCCTGAACGAGATAGCCGGCCAGTCCGAGCGGGACATTCTCCTCCGGGAGGCCGACCTTCCGGTTGATCCCGAGGTGCGCGAGAGCTGCTCCTTTTTGGGCCTGGATCCGCTGTATCTGGCCAACGAGGGCAAGCTGATCTGTGTGGTGCCAAGCAACCGGGCCGAGGAGGCCCTGGAGGTGCTCACGCGGCACGGGGTTGGTGAGAACGCCGCCTGCATCGGTGAGGTGGGGGGATCGAGCAGGGGCAGGGTGATTCTGGAGACGGGAATCGGTGGCCGGCGCCTGCTGCAGATGCTGGAGGGAGAGCAGCTGCCCCGCATATGTTGATGCGCGAGCAGGGTCTATGCGTCGGGCTGGAGCCGCGCCGGCTCCGCGCCGAGCTGCCGGAGGTCGCGGAAAAGCAGGTCCATGGCGGTGCGAATGCCGCTCTCTGCTTCAGGCGAGAGCTCGGTGCCAGTCTCCAGGCTGGACGGCCTGATCCCGTAGAGGATGATGTTCTCCGGTTGGGTTCCGGTGATCTGGGTCACGGCCAGGACCTCGCTCAAGCCCAGCTGATGCGGGGAGACCTTGTTCTGGAAGAATCCCGGCTCCTCGGAGAGGTCGATCCGGGCCACGCTGCCCGGGTTGTCCCCATCGGAGTTGAGCGCGTCCAGGATGAACAGGTGTTTCCTGTTCTCGATGGTCGACAGTAGCTCCATCCCCGATGTCCCCCCGTCAACGACCTCCACGCCGGAGGGTATTTCGTAGCTCTGCTGCAGCTCCCACACGGCCTTGATTCCGGCTCCCTCGTCCGAGAGCAGGATGTTGCCGATCCCCAGGATCAGAATATCCGTCTGCTCCATCTCCTGCCGGATGCCTTCCTCTTCCCAGCTGGTCATGATTTTCCCTTATTGATGCAAATGGTTGGTGTGATTGGCCCGCCTTGGAAAGCGTTGAACATGACGGAGCCGGGAGGGATTTTTTCCCTCCCGGCTCCCAGTGTATTGATCCGGGCCGATTGCCCGGGGATTTGCGCGTTTACAGCGCCTTGACCTGGACCAGATCGCGACGGTGCTCGTCGTGCATGTGGATGGCGCAGGCCAGGCAGGGATCGAAGGAATGCACCGTGCGCAGGACCTCCAGGGGCTTGTCCGGCTCGGCCATGGGATTGCCCACCAAAGAGGCCTCGTAGGGTCCTTTCTCGTCCTTGTTGCTGCGCGGGGCGGCGTTCCATGTGGAAGGCACGACGCACTGATAGTTCTTGATCGCCCCGTCCTCGATGACCACCCAGTGGGAGAGGACCCCCCTGGGCGCCTCGTGGAAGCCGAAGCCCCTGACTTCTCCCTTGGGGAAGCTGGGTGGATTGAAGGTTTCCTTGTCTCCTTCCATGTTCTCCACCAGGTCCTGCCACAGCGTGGGCAGGGTGTCCGTGAGCACTGCGGCGCGAACGGCCCGGGCCGCGTGGCGGCCGATGGTGGAATGCAAGGCGCTGAGCGGGAGCTGTGTGCCTGCGATGTTGCCAGCAACGTCCAGGGCAGCCTGGAGGTACTGTTTCGTGGGCTTGTGCCCGGCGGCGTACGCGGCCAGGACCTGGGCCAGGGGACCCACCTGGGCGGGCTCGCCCTGGAAGGTCGGGGCCTTGACCCAGGAATACTTCCCGTTCTCGTCGAAGTCGGTGTAGTTGGGCTTGGTCTCCTCGACGTAGGGATGCCGGTTCCAGTCCCCGTCGTACCAGGAGTGCTTGATTCCCTCCTTGACGTTGTCCTCGAAGAAGGAATCGTTGAAGGATGTGACTTCCTGGAAGGATTCCAGGTCGCCGCCGGGGATGTACCCCCCGGGCATCATGAATTCCTGGCCCTTGGTGTCCGTGGGTAGGTCGGGGACGCTCAAGTAGTTGGTCACTCCGGCCCCGTATTGGGTCCAGTCCGCGTAGAATCCTCCGATTGCCCCCACGTCGACCAGGTAGACCTGCTTCATAAAGGCCTGAACCTCGTCGATCAGGGACTTGAGATAGTTCAGTCGCTCCATGGTCAGCGGTGCGGGGGCGTTGAGATCCGCGGGGTTTGAGACCCCACCCACGGCCAGGTTCTGGATGTGCGGGGTTTTGCTTCCCAGGATGGCGACAATCTTATTGATCTTGCGCTGATACTCCAGAGCCTGGAGGTAGTGAACCGTGGCCATGAGATTGACCTCTGGAGTGAGCTTCATGGCCGGATGGCCCCAGTACCCGCTGCCGAAGACCCCGAGCTGCCCGGAGGACACGAAGTTCTTCAGTCGATCCTGCACGGACTTGAATTCCTCGGCGCTGTTTCGATGCCAGCCAGAGAGGCTCTGGGCCAGCTTGGCCGACTTGTTCGGATCTGCCTTGAGCGCGGAGACAATATCCACCCAGTCCAGGGCGGAGAGTTGATAAAAATGCGTCAGGTGGTCGAACATCCCGTGCGCTGCGGCGATCAGGTTGCGAATGTACTGGGCGTTTTTGGGGATTTCCAGCCCCAGGGCGTTTTCCACTGCCCGTACCGAGGCCAGGGCGTGCACCGTGGTGCAGACGCCGCAGATCCGTTGCGTATAAAGCCAGGCCTCGCGAGGGTCCCGCCCCTGGAGGATGACTTCAATGCCGCGCCACATCTGGCCGGAGGACCAAGCGTTCGTGATCGAGCCGTTCTCGACCTCGCAGTCTATGCGCAGGTGCCCTTCGATTCGGGTGATAGGATCAACGGTTATTCTCTGTGCCATATTCCTCTCCTTCCCTTCGATCTTGATGAGTTAGTCTCTTGGTTCATGGACGCCTGGCATCATGGCTAAGCCTGGCTCTTCTTGCCGGGAAAGGGCATAAGTGGCGCCCTCTTGACCGCCCAGACAAAAACCAGGATTTCAATGGCTATGATCCCGAAGGTTATAAGGATTTCCGGCGTAGTGGGGAAGTAGTGCCACCCGTTGCCCGGAGAGAAGCCGATGATATAGGCGTTAAAGCGGTAGAGCCCGGCACCCAGCAGGGCGCAGAAGGCGCCCCAGAAAACCTTGCGCGAATCGGCACGGTTCTTGGCCGGAATGAGCAGGGCCAGGGCCGCGATAAGCAGGAGACTCTCCAGTATGAAGAAGTTTCCGGCCAGGTCTCCGGCGAAGATGGCGTCCAGGGCTCCCCGGGCGTTGATGTCCTGGAGGCGTATAATGAGGAAGATCCCCACAACCCAAGGGATGATCGCGGAGAGCTTCTTCAGGATATTCAGCTCGGAAGGATTGTTGAAGGCCACCCCCGAGAGCGTAGCCTCGAAGACCACAATGGTATACCCCAGCAGCAGTGCTGCGAGGAGGAAGAAGAGCGGCAGGGCCTGGCTCCAATAGAGGGGGGACATCTTGGAGCCGCTCAGGACCATCAGGCTGCCCAGGGAGGACTGGTGCATGGTGGGCAGGAGCATGCCTAGGGCAACGAAGATGAACAAAACCTTGTTCAGCTTTTTCTCGATGTTGTTCAGCTTGAATTTCTGCAGAAAGGGCGGTGCCGTCTCGATGAGGAGCACCAGGCAATAGGCGGCGATGCACAGGGCTACTTCGAACATGGCCGAATGTACGTTTGCGTGCCAGGGGAGGAAGATGTTCTGCATGTTCCAATAGCGGCCGATATCGAAGAAGATGGAGAAGCCGGCCAGGGCATAGCCCAGGAAGCTGGTCAGGATGGCCGGCTTGAGCAAGGGACTGTATTCGAATTTGTTGAAGATGAAGATAAGAATGGCCATGGCGTAGCCCCCGCAGGCGAAGGCGGTGCCCACGTTCACGTCGTAGGCGATCCACAGGCCCCAGGGGTAGCCGTCGTTCATCCCGCTCACCGGGCCCAGGCCGTACAGGAAGCGCTGGACCAGGAAGCCGAACATGACGAGGATGACCAAGAGCCCCACGATGAAGGGTATGGTGAGAACCCTGCCTCCATAAGGTTTGGCTTCGGACATATTGTTGCTCCTTTTTTCGGCTTGGAGAGCTTGACTGCGTTTCTATTCGTGGTGGTCGCGCTTTTTGGCCAGGTAGGCCAGTCCGACGAAGGCGGCCACGGGATAGATGAGATACTTGTAGAAGGTATTCGCGATGCCCTCCAAATCCTTGACATAGGACCGATCCCGTAGCTGGGGAAGACCGAGCTTGCTGAACTCGGTGCCGGAGAGAATCATGTACTGGCTTCCTCCGACCTCCTCGCTGCCGTAGATGTGGGGGATGTAGCGCTTCGCCTCGTGGCGTCTCGTTTTGCCCTTTTCTATATGGTTGACGGGAAAGTCGTAGTACTTGCCAGGCTCCATCTGAAGACGGCGCTCCGCCTCCTTTTTGAGCTTGTCCACTGGACCGAAAAGGGAGGCGCCTGTGGGGCAGACCTCGCAACAGGCGGAATAGCGACCTTCCTCATAGAGATGGTCGCAGAGCTGGCACTTTTGGATTCTGGGAAAGGGGGAGTCCCACTCGAACTTGGGGACGTTGTAGGGGCAGGCCACCTGGCAATAGCGGCACCCGATACAGGCCGAGGCGTCGTAGGTCACCACCCCGGTCTCCCTGTCCTTGACCAGGGCCGAGACCGGGCAGGCGTTGACGCAGGCCGGTTCCAGGCAGTGCATGCAGTGGCGCTTGATGAAGGCGTAGTCCTCGCCCTCCCGGTACATCTTGATCACGTTCAGGGTCTTTGCGGACAGATCCAGGGGATTGTCCCATGTATCACGTTGTCCGGAGTGTTCCGGGGGCATGTTGTTGGCCTCTTTGCAGGCAGTCATGCAGGCCTGACATCCGATACACAGATTGGAGTCGTAAAGGATGCCCACCGCTCGGGGAGGGATGTGTTCTCCAGCAGTGGAGGCACTGGCAGACTGTGTGCCGGTGACCATCAAGGCTCCCCCGGCAGCAGTCGCCTTGAGGAATTCCCGCCGTTTGATCGTCATCGCGTCCCTCCCTTGGTTTACTGGTTACCCGCTTCTTCCTCGGACTTCAGTCTGCGCGTGGCCACGATACCGGCACCCGCGGCAGCTCCAACGGCGAGTCCGACCAGTCCTGCTGCTGTGGCGGTGATGTTGCCGCCACGCTGATACTCGATGTTCGCCGGTGTGGCGGCCGGAGTGAAAAGGCTCTCCTTTTGGAGATTGGCTTCTACGAACTGCGGGATATGGAAGCCCACGCCCTCTTCGCTGCAGCCGAAGCAGGGATGCCCAGTCTTGACCGGCCAGGAGCCCACATCGTTAAAGCCCAGAACGGAGCAGTTGTTGTAGGTCACCGGGCCCTTGCAGCCCAGCTTGTACAGGCAATATCCCCGCCTGTGCCCCTCGTCGCCGAATTGTTCGGCGAAGCGGCCGGCGTCGAAATGGGGGCGGCGTTCGCAGTTCTCATGGATGAGCCGGCTGTAGGCGAATTTGGGCCGGGCCTGGCTATCCAGCTCGGGAAGCTTGTTGTAGGTGAGAAAGTAGGCAACCGCGGAGGTGAAATTGTAGGGGTTGGCAGGACAGCCGGGGATGTTCATGACCGTGGCGTTGGGCAGAACGTCCTTGACCCCCTTGGCCCCTGTGGGATTGGGCTCGGCGGAGGGGATGCCTCCCCAGGATGCGCAGGAGCCTATGGCGATTGTCGCCGCCGCCTTTTTCGCGGTCTCCTTGACAATGTCCACAAACGGTGTCCCGGCCACCTTGCAATAGATTCCCCCGTCCTTGGTGGGGATGGATCCCTCCACCACCAGGACGAACTTGCCGCTGTTCTTCTCGATGGAGTCGTGCATGAACTTTTCAGCCTGATGCCCGGCTCCGGCGTTCAGGGTTTCGTTGTAATCCAGGGAGATCATGTCCAGGATGAGATGTTCCAGAGTGGGGTGGGTGGTCCGAAGCAGCGATTCGGTGCAGCCGGTGCATCCCTGTCCGGAGATCCAAATGACCGGAGGACGTGTGGGGCTTTCCACTGCAGAGGCGATCTTTTCTCCTGCCGAGAGCGGCAGGCCCATGCTCGCGGCCATGACCGTGCAGAACTTGATGAAGTCCCTGCGGGAGTAGCCCCTGGCGCTGAGCTGGTTCACAAAGTTCAGTTCATTCATGCCTTCCCCCCTTTACCGTTTGATTTGCGGATGCAAGCGAAATTCGGACTAACACAGGAAAACGAGCCATTTTCGTTTTCTGTTCTTCGCTGGATTCCTTCGCATCCCACACATTGTGCAAGCGTTGGTTCGCTTGGAATGAACTCCTTGCACCTTTTGCACAACTGCTGGTATTCGAGGCATTGTAATCAATTTGTGAAAAACTGACAAGAAGAAATTTCCTTCGTTTGGGGGAGATGATACAAGTCGGCTTGTCTTGTGGAATGTGGATGGGAAAAAAATCACATGAGCTTTTCAGGGCCGCTTGGTCCCAGATGCATCATGGTATATTTCCTGCTCCGGAGGTCGTGCCCAGGACCTTGGTATCCGGAAATGAGTCTGTCTTTTCCGCTCTAGGAGCGCGATCCGTGGTATGGCCCTCTTTTCCGGGCACAACCAAGCATACCCTGCGAGGCGAGGTCTGGAGATCCGGGCTGGATCGGGCCCAGTCTTGCGTTTGGCTGGGAGCGCATGTCGGCGTATGACGGGTGTCTGGACAATGGCTAGCCACCTGTTGTAAAAGGTTTTTGAAGTCCGTGGAGAGCCATGGGAATACCGACGAAAGGCTGGGAAGGATACGAGCCCCGCATGCCGGGGACAATGCAGGAACAGCCAGACATGGGGGAGTTGTTGCGTGGGAGGAACGATACGTTTCGGAATTTCCCTGGATTCGGAGCTCCTGGAAAAATTCGACAGGTTGTGCGAGGAGCGAAATTATCCCACCCGCTCGGAGGCGATCCGCGATCTGATTCGCAATGAGCTGGTCCAGAGGGAATGGCAGGACCAGAATCAGGAAGTGGCCGGCACGTTGACCCTGGTCTACGATCACCATCAGAGCGACCTGGCGCAAAAGATGATCGAGATCCAGCACAGTGCCCTGGATGTTATCATTTCCACACTGCACGTGCACATCGATCACAAGAACTGCATGGAGGTCCTGGTGCTCAAGGGAGCGGTCAAGGATGTCAACGACATTTCTCAACGTCTGACATCCACCCGGGGAATCAAGCACGGCAAGCTCAGTCTGTCCACTACTGGCAAGGATTTGATCTGATGCAGGATATACAGAATACCCCTGCGGATGTGACCATCTCCATCGACCGGGTTGGGGTGAAGAATCTCCGCTATCCGCTCATTGTGCGGAACAAGCACAACGGGGTCCAGAACACGGTGGCCCAGGTGGATCTGTACGTGGATCTGCCGGACAATACCAAGGGCACTCACATGAGCCGCTTCGTGCAGCTTCTGCACGAATGGTCCGGGGTTCTGGACTACGCCAGCTTCAAGCATCTCTTGAGCGAGGTTCGGCAGCGTCTCGACGCCAGGCGATCCCACCTCACCTTCCGTTTCCCCTTCTTTTTGGAACAGTGTGCCCCAGTCAGCGGAAGCCGGGGGCTCATGAACTACGAGTGCGCCTTCACCGGTGAGCTGGAGGCGGACAAACCCAAGATGTGCCTGGATGTCCAAGTGCCGGTCATGACCGTCTGTCCCTGCTCCCTGGCTATCTGCGAGCAGGGGGCCCACAGCCAACGTGCCCTGATCACGATCCGTGCCGGCTTCACCGGAATGCTCTGGCTCGAGGACCTGATCCAGATCGCTCAGGAATCTGCCTCCACTCAGGTTCACGCCCTGCTTAAGCGCGAGGACGAGAAGTGCGTCACCGAGCGTGCCTTTGACAATCCCGCCTTTGTGGAGGACGTGGTGCGCAATGTGGCCCACCGTCTGAATGCCGTGCCCCAGATTACCTGGTACCGCACCGAGGTGGAGAGCTTTGAGTCCATCCACAACCACAACGCCTACGCCTGCATCGAGGCCAGCAAGGAGTGAGCCGCCGGAGACCGGGGTTATCCTTCTTCCCGAATGCGCCGGAGATGGGTCACGACTTCCCGGATCAGCTCCGCGGTCAAGCCCCAGACGATCTCCTCCGGAGGATGATAGATACTGACCCTGTGGCCGCCCCCCTCCCAGGTGGAGGCGTAGCGCTGCGGCAGCCCCAGGGCGTCCACCGGAAGAAGGTCCACTTTCTCCCCACTTCCGTCGATGTAGGAGGGCTGGATCTGGAGCCTGAGCCAGTAGGTTTGTGGCTCGTTCTCTTCGAACCAGGAAACGGGGAGGCTGAATACGCGCTCCACTTCCCGCGGTTCGGGGGCAAGATCATCCAGGCCCCCGATATCGAGCAGAGCGGGAAAACTGTCCACAGTGATTCCCCGCGGGGAAACCAGGGTGTCCATTTGCCCCAGAAGGGTGATGCGCTCCCGATGGATGCCCAGCTCCTCCTCAGCCTCGCGCAGTGCCGTTTCCTGGCACAACCGGTCCGCTTCCGGCTCGTGCTCCCCTCCCGGAAAGCAGACTTCTCCTCCCTGCCGGATATCCCGGGCCCTTTTCTGGAACAGGAAGTGCAGCTCTCCTTTCACCTCCAGCAAGGGGATGAGCACCGCAGCGTTGAAGAAGCGCTGTTTGCCCATGATTCCGGGATGCCGCTTCAGAGCGCTAGAGAGGAGCTCGAGTTCGCTTGGGAGCATGCCGGCCTCAGAGTTTGTTCCGCTCTTCCCGGGGAAGGAAAAAGGAGTGTTCCTCTGCGGGAAAGGTGCCTTCCTCCACTTCGGTTTTGAAGCGTGAGGCGGCCTCGCTCACCGCGTCGGCCAGGTTGACGTATTGTTTGGCGAATTTGGGGGGGGTCCCCTGGAAGAGGCCCACCAGATCGTGGAATACGAGCACCTGGCCGTCACATGCCGCTCCCGCGCCGATGCCGATGACGGGAACGGGGATCTCCTCTGCGACTTTTTCCGCGATCTCCGCGGGAACGGCCTCCAGGACGATACTGAAGCATCCGGCCTGGGCCAGGGCATGGGCCTCTTCGATGAGTTTGCCCGCTGTGACCGCGCTTTTGGCCTGCACCTTGAAGCCGCCCAGCTGGGCCGTGCTCTGCGGAGTCAGCCCCAGATGGCCCTGCACCGGGATGCCCGAGGCCACAATGGCCTCAACCTGGGGCAGAACCGGCCGTCCGCCCTCCAGCTTGACCGCCTGGGCCCGTCCTTCCTTAAGGAACCGTCCGGCGTTGTACACCGCCTGTTCCCGGCTCGTCTGATAGGAGAGGAAGGGCATGTCCCCCACGACAAGCGAATATTCCGTCGCCCGGGCCACTGCCCGGGTATGGTGCAGCATCTCCTCCATCCCCACGCTGAGGGTGTCCTCATGACCCAGAACGGTCATGGCCAGGGAATCTCCCACAAGGAGCATATCCATGCCGCTCTGGTCCAGGAGCTTGGCTGTGGGGTAGTCGTACGCCGCGATCATGGTCAGCTTGCGCTCCCCTTTCGCCTCTCGGATCTGTGGAGCTGTCAGCCTACCTTGCATGGTCCGTTTCTCCTTGCTGATGTGTTGCTTCGACGAGCCGTATAAGTCGGGTCAGGGTCCAGTTGACCGGCGCGGCGAGCCCGTAGCTGCGGGCCAGGGCCTCCACGGCGCCGTTGATGGCCTCGATCTCCGTGGGCTTGCCACTGGCCACATCCTGATGCATGGAGGAGCGGTTGCTCCGGGTCCTCGCGGCCACGTCCAGGACCTCGTCCTCCACGGTTTCCGGGAACTCGAAACCTGCGCGGGAGGCCACCTCGCGGGCCTCGCGCACCGCGGCCCGAGCCAGCTCCCGGGCCGAGGGCTCCGCCTCGATCCACCCGTTGGGAACGCGGGCCAGGGCGGTGATCGCGTTGATTCCCACATTGACCAGGACCTTTTTCCAGATCAGGTGGTCGGCCCGGTCCGTCGCCTCGGAGGCAAGCCCAGCACGGTCCAAAAGGGCCGCGGTTTGTCTGGCGGCCTCATCCGCCTTGGCCCCGGGACGGCCCACATAGGTCGGCCCATCCCCGCCGTGGCGGATCTCCCCCGGTTGGATGAGCGTGGCCCCCTGCGCCGTGGTTCCGGCAAGGACCCTGTCGCTTCCGGCCAGCTCCTGAATGAGCTGGGCATTGCCCATGCCGTTCTGCAGGGTCAGGAAAATGGTTTTTTCGGAGCAGAAGGGCAGCGCGGCCCGGACCGCCGCTTCGGTATCCCGTGACTTGACCAGGGTGAGGACGAGCTCCGGCGCCCAGGGGATATCCCCCATTTCCGAGCATGCCAGAGGGCCGATAACGTGGGTGCTGCCGTCAAGCTCCTGCAGCCGAAGGCCGCTGCCTTGCACGGCCCGAATGTGCTCCCTGTTGCGGCTGAAGAGCGCTACTGGGACGCCGGCGCTGTGCAGCCTGGCCCCGATGAGGCTGCCCAGGGATCCGGCTCCAAGGATGAGAATGCGCATAGGGCTTTCCAAATTGCGTTTCCTGCGATTGAGGCTGAGTATCGCAAAAATAATCCGGAAGGATCGTACCGGTCAAGCTCCGGCTTAACGAGCCGGGATCAGGATGCTCTTCGGAATTCGGGAAAAAGGCGGCGACACAGCTCCGCGGCCATTTCCCTGCCGTCGGCGAGGGGGACCCCGTCCAGGGCAAGGGCGCTGACCACGCCCATCAGGGAATTGGTCACAAGCACCGCGTCGGCGTGATACAGGTCCCGGGGCATGAGAAGCCGCCTCTCCGGGCGGTAGCCCATGTCCCGGAGCGGGGATACGGTCTTCTCCGCGGTGATGCCGGGCAGGACGTGCTCCGAGGAGGGGAGCACGGCGCGGTCGTCGAAAAGGGCGATCAGATTGGCGCTGTTCGTCTCGGAGATCGAGCCGTCCGGATTGAGCAGAAGCGCTTCGTGGGAGCCTTGCTCCATGGCCCATTTCCCCGCCAAGTGCTCGAAAAGATAGCTCAGTGTCTTGTGCTTCGCAAGGGGGGTGGCCCTGGGCTCGCGGCACAGGGCCAGGCGTAGCCCCCCGGCCCCGAGGCGTTCCAGGCGGTGGGTATAGGAAGTGGCGCGCACCAGGAGGGTGTCGTCCAAGGGAGGAGAGCTCCGATCCCCTCGCGCGGCGATGATCTTGATCATGGCCGGGCCCTGCTGGAGACCGTTTGCGGCAAGAACCTGGCGCACCACCTCGGGCCAGTCCGTGTCCGGAGCGGCAGTGGAAAAGAGCGCGCTCCAGGATCGCTGTAGACGCTGGATATGCTCCTCCAGGAAATAGGGAGCGCCCTCCCAGGCGCGCACTGTCTCGAAGAGCCCCTTGCCGTATTGGAAACCGGGAGAGAGGCCCGAGACCGAGGCCTTGTCGCGCGGGACCAGGCCGCCGTCGATCCATACGCGTTCCAGCGGGCCGCGATCCGTGGCTTCCGGAGCAAGGCAGGCCTTCATGGTGCGGCCCTTGTCCAGGGTCTCCTCGTATTCCGCCTCCGGATCGGAATCCAGAACGACCCCTCCACCCACGGAGTAGATCGTGTCCCCTTGAAGGAGGGTGATGGTGCGGATGGCGATGGACAGGTCCAGACAGGGGGTGAACCCGAGGTATCCGATGCTTCCAGTGTACACGTGCCTCCAGCGGGGCTCGAGCTCGTCGATGATCTCCATGGCCCGGACCTTGGGGCAGCCGGTGATGGATCCCCCGGGAAAAGCAGCGCACAGAAGGGCGGTGCTGTCCGCGTCCCTGGCGAGCCTGCCGCTGACCACGGAAACGAGATGATGGACATTGGCGTAGGATTCCAAGTACTTGTGCCGGGATACCTCGACGCTTCCCGGGGAGCACACCTTGCCCAGATCGTTGCGGACCAGATCCACGATCATGGACAGCTCGGCCCCGTCCTTGTCGCTGGCCAGCAGCTCTTCCGCGAATCTCCGGTCCTCCTGCTGCGTTGTTCCCCGCGGCCTGGTGCCCTTGATGGGCCTGGACTCCACGGCGTCCCCGCGGCGGGCCAGGAACCGTTCCGGCGAGGTGGACAGGATCTCATGGTCGCCTGCGTGGACATAGGCGTAGAAGGAAGCGGGGTTTGCTGCGAAGAGATCCCGGAAGGTGGAGAAGCCGTCGCAGCGCGACTCCAGGTGGAAGCGCTGCGAGAGGTTCACTTGGTAGACATCGCCGCTACGGATGTATTCCCGAATGGTCCTCACTGCCCGCTGATACGCCTCGCGGCTGTATGTGCTCTCCAGCCGAGGGGAGTGCGGTGTGCTCCGCGGCCCGGGCTTCGGCGCGGGGGATGAGCCCCGCTCCCGGAACCATTGCGCGATCTCCCCCACCCGCTCCGGGTATTCACCGCGACGGAGCGGAATCCAGAGAGTGGCCTCGAGGGAGCCGGGAATATGTTCCAGCAGGGCCCCTGGTGCGTAGAAAAGCATCTCCGGCAGCCCCGTATCGTTGACAGCCGTTTGGGGCAGGTCCTCCAGGTGGTTTTTGAGCTCGTAGGCCATGTACCCGAAAAGCCCGGAAACAGGAGTGGTCTCTCCATAGCCGTCCAGCTGATAGTGGGAGAGAACACGGCGCAGGGCGTGGAAGGGATTGCCTGTCTGGATCGTCCTGCGATCGTCCAATTGCAGCTCCACATTTCCGGCCCGGGCCTTCAGGGTGAGCCAGGGGGCGACCGCCAGGAAGCTGCGCCGGGAACAGTCCCTGGTTCCGCAGCTGTGCAGGACAACCGTTCCCTCCTCGCAGGCGAATCTGTGGGCCAGGTCGAGAAAGGGCTCCTCCAGCTCAATCCTGAAGGAGCTCACTTCGGCTATCGGTCCGGAATGCCGGAGAATAGCTGCCAGATCGTCCATGCACGCTCCCTGACTACCTGTGGTTGACGCTCCCTTGTTTCCATCCGGAAACGAGATCCAGGAAGGTTTCGGCGATGCGGTCCCCGTGGGGAGTGAGAAAACTCTCCGGGTGGAATTGGACCCCGAACAGCGGAAGCCGGGGGTGGGTTAGGGCCATGATCGCCTCGTCGCCCTCGCTCACGGCGTCGATTCGAAGGGGGGTGTCGGGGTGGGGATGGGCCACAAGGGAGTGGTATCGAGCCGCCTGGAAGGGGCTGGCCACGCTGCAGAGAATTCCGCGGCCTGTGTGGCGAACGTTGCTCGTTTTCCCGTGCAGGGGCTCGCTGGCGCGCCGGGTGCTGCCGCCGAAATATTCATTCAGGCACTGCATGCCCAAGCAGACTCCCAGAATGGGGATCTTGCCGGCGAAGGCGCGAATGACCTCCAGGGAGATCCCTGCTCTGGAGGGATATCTGGGCCCGGGGCTGATCAGGATGGCGGCGGGATCGATCTCCTGCACCTCCTGCGGGGAGAGGCTGTCATTGCGGTGCACGCGGGGCATGCTGCCGAGCCTGGCGAAGAGCTGCACCAGATTGTAGGTAAAGGAGTCGTAGTTGTCGATGATGAGCAGCTCGCCGGGCATAGCCTTTTCCTTGTCGCTCGGGGTATCTCCTGGCTCGATCCCGTGGGAAGCCAAGGGGCGATTCCGGATCAACGCCGAGCCGATATGCCTCTTGGGACTGGATACGCTGCAAGGCATTGTGAAAAAACATCCCACCCTGGTCAACGCTTTTTTGTACACCACTCATTCCCTGCCAGATCCGGGTACAACGAACCATGAAAGGTGTTCAGCCCTTCCTCCGTCCCCGGAATCAAAGGCCGGCCTTGCCTTGGCCCCCGAAATTGAGCTAACTTGAAAGAAACATGGAAAGAGGAGCAACTCGGCCGCTGGCGGATCCATGCGGGCAAGCCAAAGGAAGAGCGGACCATGGCCCTAGAGATCGAGCGGAAATACCGTTTTTCCGACTTCGCCGTGCTTCGGATCAGGCTCAGGGACGCGCGCGGCGAATACCAGGGACGCGACTTCGAGGAGAACACGGTGTGGGACACCCCTTCCCGAGAGCTGAAGGAGAAGGGTGTTCTCCTGCGTTTACGCAGTGTTGGAGGAAACAATGTCTTGTGTTTGAAAAAGCCACCCAAAGAAAGTATAATGGAATACAACAAGGTCTTGGAAGAGGTGGAGACAGAGGTGGCAGATCCTGAAGGGATGGGGGCCATCTTTCGCTCCCTGGGCTACGAGGTGGCCTTTCGTTACGAAAAGCTCCGGGAAACCTGGCGCATGGAGCGCGTGACCGTATGCCTGGATCACCTGCCCTTCGGCCGTTTCGTCGAGCTGGAAGGAGATGGGGAAAGTATTCCCCGGGCCGAGGCCATCCTCGGGCTGCAGGGGTGTCCCTCGACAACCATGAACTATCATGAGTTGAACAAGGTCAGTTGCAGGGAGCGCGGCCTTGAGGAGCAGGATTCCTTCCTCTTTTCCGACGCGGAGCGGCAGCGTCTCAAGGAGCGGCTCGCCAGGAGCGGGGAATAACCCCGTGGGGCGGAGATATCCCGCTCCGGGGATCGGGATGTCTGATCCAGCGACCTTTACATGCGGGCCAGAATGGTTATCATAGAATTGGCAAAAACAAAAAAGCCGGCAGCTCCGGGGAAAGGGTAATCCTCTCCAGCCGCGCTGCCGATAAGAACGTTTGAGGTCCTCTGTGGGGGTGGTATTTGCGAGGAGACAATACGATGCAGATATAAGGCTGTGTTGTGTGGAAGGAGGGACTCACGGTTCGATGCGGAGAGAGCGCGTTATGATCAATCCGGAGGAGCGGCCTGATCTGGAACCGGAGATCTCGGAGGAGAGGGAGCTCAAGGAGCCGCCGCAATACCGGGTGATTCTGCACAACGACGACTACACAACCATGGAATTCGTTGTCCATGTGCTGCAGACGGTGTTTTACAAGGAAGAGACGGAAGCAGTGCAGATCATGCTCCTGGTGCACAGAAACGGGAGCGGTGTTTGCGGAGTCTATACCGCAGAGGTCGCTGAAACGAAAGTCTCTCTGGTCCACGACATGGCCAGAAAACACGGCTATCCTTTGAAGTGTTCAATGCAAGAGGTTTGATATGTTAAGCAAGGATTTGGAAAAGATTTTCGCTCTGGCGGTTCGGGAAGTGCGCTCCAGGCATCACGAGTTCCTGACCCTCGAGCACGCCCTGTACGCCTATATACTGGATCAGAAGGGCAAGACGCTGTTGCAGGAGTGCGGGGTCAATGTCTCCAGGCTCAAGAATCAGCTGGAGCGTTATTTCATCGAGAATCTCGAGGTGTATCCCAGCTCGCAGAGCAGGGAGGTCATTCAAACATTGAGCGTGCAGCGCGTCCTGCAACGGGCGATCATGCACGTGCGCTCCGCTGAGAAGCAAAAGGTGGAGCTGGGCGACTTTCTGGCCTCGGTGATGGAGGAAGAGGACTCCTATGCGGTCTACTACCTCAAATCCCAGGGTCTGGAACGGGTGGACATCCTGGAGCACATTTCCCACGGGAAGGAAGAGGAACAGGAAAACACCCAGGCCCAGCAGAAGGACAGCAACTCCTATCTGGAAAACTATACCCAGAATCTGGTGGAAAAGGCCAAGGACGGTCTGATCGATCCCCTCATCGGACGACAGACCGAGTTGGAACGCACGGTGCAGATCCTGGCCCGCAGACGGAAGAACAATCCCATCTTTGTTGGCGATCCCGGGGTGGGCAAGACGGCCATGGCTGAAGGCCTGGCCGTGCGGATCGTGCGGGGCGAAGTCCCCAAGAAGTTCCAGGACACCAAAATCTACGCTCTGGACATGGGGGCCCTTTTGGCCGGGACCAAGTTCCGCGGCGACTTCGAGTCCCGCCTCAAGGGGATCATCAATGAGCTGAAACAGTTGGGCTCCGAGGCGATCCTGTTCATCGACGAGATCCATACCGTTGTTGGCGCGGGATCCACGAGCGGGGGCTCCATGGACGCCTCGAACATACTGAAGCCGGTTCTTGCCGCTGGCGAGATCCGCTGCATCGGCTCCACCACCTACGAGGAGTACAAGAATCTCTTTGAAAAGGATCGGGCCCTTTCCCGGAGGTTCCAGAAGATCGAGATCGCCGAGCCCAGCCTCTCGGAGAGCCGGGCCATTCTGGAGGGGCTGCGCCCCTACTACGAGGATTACCACGACGTGAAGTACACCCGGAGTGCCGTGGACGCAGCGGTCAATCTGAGCGATCGCTATCTCACGGACAAATATCTTCCGGACAAGGCCATCGACGTGATGGACGAAAGCGGCGCCCTGCTCAGCATGGACCAGGGCAAGAGCAAAAAGAAGCGCATCACGCCCAAGGATATCGAGAATGTGGTGGCCAAGACGGCCAAGATCCCGGTCCAACGGGTGAACACCACGGACAAGGACAAGCTGCAGAATCTCGAGGGCGAGCTGCTGAAGGTCATCTACGGCCAGGACGAAGCGATTCAAAACGTCTGCCGCTCTATCAAGCGGTCCCGCGCCGGTCTCCGGGAAGAGAGCAAGACCGTGGGCAACTTCCTCATGGTCGGTCCCACCGGAGTGGGGAAGACGGAGCTGGCCAGGCAGCTGGCCAATATCATGGGTGTTTCCTTCCTGCGCTTCGACATGAGCGAATACATGGAGCAGCACGCCGTTGCCCGGCTCATCGGAGCGCCTCCGGGATACGTCGGCTTCGATCAAGGGGGGCTGCTCACGGACAACATCCGCAAGCACCCCTACAGCGTGCTTCTTTTGGACGAGGTGGAGAAGGCCCACCCGGACCTGTTCAACGTCCTGCTGCAGGTCATGGATTATGCCACATTGACGGATAACGCCGGACGCAAGGCGGACTTTCGGCATGTCATCCTGATCATGACCTCCAATATCGGCGCTCGCGAGATCAGCACCCAGAGCATCGGCTTCGGCAGGCAGCAGGAGCAGGACCGGGCCCAGAAGGGGATCAAGGCCGCGGAGAAATACTTCTCTCCGGAGTTCCGCAACAGACTGGACGCCACCATCGCCTTCAACTCGCTCTCACCGGAGCTGATGGAGATGATCGTGGACAAGCACATCGCCGAGCTCAATCAGCAGCTCAAGGAGAAGAAGGTGCGCGTGGAGCTGGAGCCCTCGGCCCGAACCTGGCTGGCCCAGAAGGGCCACGATCCCGACTACGGAGCCAGACCACTGGGTCGGCTGGTTCAATCCGAGCTCAAGGACAAGCTCACGGATGAGATCCTCTTCGGCACCTTGACCCATGGCGGAGTTGTCCGGGTGGATGTCGACGAGGCCTCGGAGGAGCTGGTTCTGAACCCAGAGGAGAAGGAGACGGACGGGAACGCCCAGGACAGCACCCAGGAGGAGCTTTCCTCCTAGAGGGCGGCAGGACCCGGTCGCGCTTCGAGGCGAATTGACAAACACGAGCGCCCGTCCCGGTTCGCGGATCCGGGGCGGGCGCTTTTTTGTGGTCCAAGCCGGGAAGGTTTCCTGGGAAGAATGTGTCTAACGGCTTGAATGTGTATGAAAACGTGTCCAATTCCCTGAATTTCATGGTGAGATTGGCAAGCGAGGCTCGGCGGGTGGAGCGCTTCGCTGGGCTTCATAAATCACCACGGCCTTGTTCTTGCCGCAATAAGCGAAAGTATGCTCCATTCAAGCATCAAGCAGGATACCGGCATGGGGGGAGACTCCAGTGGCTCGGGGGTTGCCCGCAGTGGCTGCTGGTCCCATCAGCTGAAAGCCGGATGAAGCCCGCGCTTCAGCGTCCATCCGCCTCGCCCTGTTGAATGCAGCGTAGCTGCCCTGCCGGAGGCAGGATTCAACAGGGCAAGCCTCGCACCATTGTATGCTGGGTAGGGCTCGGATTTTCCCGGAAAAGGGGATTGCTGGAAGGATTCCCAGTCGGGTCTTGACTAGTGGGTTTGCACCTCCGCCTTTTCCCCCAGCTCAGTTCCCATCTGCAGGGCCCTTTCATTGATGTCCAGGAAGCGGGAGGGAATGCGCTTTTTCAGGATCTGTTGCAGCGAGTCCAGGCGCACCAGCCCGGTAATCGCCTGCAGGGCCCCCAGGACGCAAATGTTGAACACCACTGGCTTGCCGATTTCCTGCATTACGCTGTCGTACAGCGGCAGATGGTAGATTCGCGCCTCCGCCCTGGTGTCCAGGCTGACGTAATGCGTATCCGTGATGAGGATGCCGCCGGGACGGATCACTGCGTTGAACTTGTTGTACGCCTCCTGGGTCAGACAGACAAGGGTGTTGGGCTGATTGACCTTGGGGAAGTGGATGGGGGCGTCGGAGAGGATCACGTCGGAGCGGGAAATGCCTCCCCGCGCGGCTGCTCCGTAGCTCTGTGACTGCACGGCGTTCTGGTCCTCGAACAGGACCGCTGCCTCAGCCAGGATGATGGCGGCGGTGATGATCCCCTGGCCCCCCGATCCGGCGAAGATGAGTCGATGTCTGGACATAGCCGTGTCTTCTCATGTTTCAATGGTTGCAAAGGATAGAATTTATGGCTCTGCGGACGGCCAAGAAATGAAATGGTGCATTGCAGCGCGATGAGCCGCTAGCTCTGCTGGGTCCTCTTGATGAGCTCCTCGTATTCCGCGCAGTATTCCGGAGCCGTTTCCTGCCTGAAGATCCCTCGTTCAATGAGCTCTGGATTATTTTGTTTGGCTTCGGATCCGATCCGGGTCGTGTTTTGTTTGTACAGCTGGAGCATTTCCGGGGCGTCGCCCAATTTGTTCCGCCTGCCGAAATGGGTGGGACACTGGGACAGGATCTCCACAACGGAGAATCCCGGATGCTGCAACGCTTCCATGATGTAGCTGGTCATCTCCTTGTAATGGTACGCAGTGGTCCGGGCCACGAAGGTCGCCCCGGAGGCCAGGGAGAGAGCAGTGATATCGAACTCGCGGTCGATGGTCTTTTGCGGGGCGGTTGTGGCAGTGATCCCTGTTCCGGAGAGGGGGGAATACTGGCCTCCGGTCATGCCATAGACCCGGTTGTTCATCACGATGGCGGTAAGATCCATGTTGCGCCGGCAGGCGTGAATGAAATGATTCCCGCCTATGGCCAGGGCGTCGCCGTCTCCCATGGGGCAGATCACGTTCAGATTGGGCTGGCTCATCTTGATCCCGGTGGCGAAGGACAGGGCCCTGCCGTGCAGGGTGTGCAGGGAGTGGAAGTCCACATATCCGGAGATGCGGGAGGAGCAGCCAATTCCGGAGACCATCACCACCTCGTTCTGATTGAGCTGCAGCTGGTCCACCGCCCGGAGCATATTGTTCAACACGATCCCGTGTCCGCAACCGGGACACCAGATATGGGGGAAAAAGCGCTCGCGCATATACTTGTCGATGGCCATGGCTCAGACTCCTCTGCCGTGAATAAGACGCATGATTCCGCGCACATCCGTGGGGGTGATGAATTCCCCGTCCACACGGTTGGCCAGATAGACGCGCTCCGGCTCGTGGACCGCCTTTTTGACCTCGTGCACCACCTGGCCCATGTTCATCTCCACAACCAGGATGTAGTGCGCGTGCTCGCACTTTGCCCGGACCAACTCGGCGGGAAAGGGCCAGATGGACTGCAGCTCCAGAAGACCCAGCTTCTCGCCGCGGCTGCGGCGGCTGGTGACCACGTGCAGGGCTGTGCGAGCGGAGCATCCGTAGGATACGAGAACGGTATGGGCGTCATCCAGATAGTATTCCCGATAGCGTGTGATTTCGTGGACGCGGTTTTCGATCTTGTCCATGAGATGGTGAATGAGCCCGTGGATGACATTGGGATCCGTGGTGGGAAAGCCCCACATGTCGTGATACAGGCCGGTGACATTGTAGCGGTGCTTGCCTCCGAAATCGGACATGGGCAATCGTCCGTCCTCGCGAGGCAGATAGGGATGGTAGTCCACCCCCTCCGGAACCGAGGTTCGCAGCCTTCCGATAATGGGTATTTCCCCTTTTTCCGGAAGGACGACCGGCTCCCTGGTGTGTCCCGTGATTTCGTCCATCAGAAGAATCACCGGAGTGCGGTAGGTCTCGGCCATATTGAAGGCCTCGACGGTCATGGTGAAAAGGTCCTGATGATTGGAGGCGGTCAGGGCGATGATCGTATGATCACCGTGGGTGCCCCACCTGGCCTGATATACGTCGCCCTGACTCCCGTGCGTGGGCAGGCCTGTCGAGGGACCGCCGCGCTGCACATTGGCAATGACGCAGGGAATCTCCGCCATGACGGCAAAGCCGAGGGCCTCCTGCATCAGGGAGAAACCCGGGCCGCTGGTGGCGGTCATGACCTTGTGCCCGGTTAGGGAGGCGCCGATTACGGAGCACAGGGAGGAGATCTCGTCCTCCATCTGGATGAATTTGCCGCCTATTTGGGGGAGCTGTTTGGCCATGCTCTCGGCGATTTCCGAGGAAGGGGTGATGGGATAGCCGGCAAAGAAGTCCAGTCCGGCGTACAAGGCCGCGTGGGCACAGACCTCGTTGCCCTGGATGAATTCAGTTCGTTGCGTCATGGTCTTGCTCCAGCTCGATTGTGATAGCAAGGTCCGGGCACATCCGTTCGCAGGTCAGGCACCCCACGCACTGCGAAGGATTGGCGGCAATCACTTTTTCTTCATCGTCGAGTTCGAGAACGTTTTTGGGACAGAATGCGACGCAGATGCCGCATCCCTTGCACCAGGCGCGGTTGATGCAGTGTTCCTTAACCTTGGGTTTTGCCATGGAAGAACTCCGCGGTATCGGTTCGTCAGAGCGCCCGGGGCACGCGGAACCAAGCAAGGGTCCGTTGTGAGCGTTATCCCGGCGCCCTCAGGAGATAACTGGAGATAGCACGTCACGAGGAACCTGTCCAGGTATGAACCATGTCCCGAATAAAAGGCAGTTTCCACGTGGCAAGGCCCTAGTTGACGATCTTGCTGATGCGCGGCTGCTTTTTGGGGGAAGCCCCGTGGCTTCGACGCGCGAGGGATCCAAGGCCGACGAGGGCCAGGGCGGCAAAGGCAAGGCCCAAGAGGGCGCTGGAGAGCTTATGGGCTCCAAAAAGGGCCAGTTTGTGTCCCAGCAGCCCTCCCAGGAGAATGGCTGCAAGGAGGATGGCGGAGAAGCAGAGGATCCTTTTGGGGGACTTCTCCGCAGTGAAGGCGATCTGAACCACCTGTCCAGGCCGGGCCCTCACGCTGTTTGCGGCCTCGATCACCATGAATTCGCTTCCGAAGGGCTGACAGACCGCCTCCCGCATGCCGCAGGATCTGCAGGAGGGTCCCTTGGGGATTCGCACCTTGGCTCTGTTGTTGGGCAGCAGATGGATGAGCTCTCCGGTCTCGGCCTTGTCGGGCTGTTTCATAGTCGATTTCCGTCAAGGGCCCCGGCTCCTGTCCAGTCAGCTTCCGGGAATCAGGAGAGAAGGCCCTGACTGGCATGCAGCAGAAGGTTGAAAATGCCGTGGGGCATGATTCCCAGATAGAGCACCCCCAGGGCCAGGACCAGGGCGACGGAGCCTCCGGCCGGTCCCAGATTGATCTTGGAGGGAGTTGACTCGTCCAGGGTATAGGCGTGCCGGACGAGATTCAAGTAGTAGAATATAGCCAGAGCCGTGTTGATCACCCCGATGATCACCAGCCACTGAAAGCCTTCGGCCCAGGCGGTATTGAACAGGAACAGCTTGCCTATGAATCCGGCGGTGGGCGGGAGCCCCACCAGGGCAAAGGCGGATACCGCCAGGACAAAGGCCAGAATGGGCGAGCTGGAATACAGCCCGCGCAGATCCGTGATGAGCACGTTCTTTTCATCTCGGGATATGCGGGTGACGACCCAAAAGATGGTCAGGTTCATGAGCATGTAGACCAGGGCGTAATAGGAAGCCGCAGCGAGGCCGTAGGCCCCCCCGGCAACCAGGCCGATGACCACGAATCCAGCGTGGGATACGCTGGAGTAGCCCAGCAGCCTTTTTACGTCGTTCTGCCGCAGGGCGATCAGGTTGCCCAGGGTCATGGAGACAACCGCCAGAACCGCCAGGATGGCCTTGACCTCGATTCCCGGAGCGAAGCTCATGAGCCGGACCAGGATGACGATGGCCCCTACTTTGGGCATAGTTGCGGCAAAGGTGGCGGTTTCGTTGCTGGCACCCTGGTACACGTCCGGGGCCCAGAAATGAAAGGGGAACAGGGCCAGCTTGTAGAGGAAGGTGAGCAGAAACAGGGTCAGCCCGATCATGGCCATGGGGTGCTGGGCAAAAGACCATTCCATCCCGAGCAGCTCCCGGAGATAGGTGGTGTGCATCCCGGCCATGATGTAGGAAATCCCATACAGGCCGATGGCGGTGGCAACGGCCCCGAAGAGGACATATTTGACTGTTCCCTCGACTGCGCCGAGATCCTGGTTCCTGAGGGGGAGCATGATGAACAGGCTGAAGGAGGCCAGCTCCAGGGCGAGGTACATGGTGAAGAGCTCCACTGTGCTGGCCAGGAGCAGGAGCCCGAAGGCGCTCAAAAACATGAACAGGAAGTAGTCCGCGCGATTGGCGTTGCTCAGGGAGCGGATGCGGATCGCATTGCCGGCGCAAATGGTCAATCCGAGGAAAATGATGGTCTTGAAGAATTGGGATAGGGCGTCGATCCGAAAGGATTCGTAGAACATGAATTGCGGATGCGTCGGGGAGAAGGCGGTCAGGAGCGTACCCAGGAAAGCGGCGCCGACGATCCAGCTCACCTTGTCCTTGAGCCGGTCGCTCAGGCACTGAACAAACAGCGCGATCAACACGGCCGCCATGAAGAGCTCCGGGATTATGAGCGAAGGGTTGAAATTGAGCACGGCGTATCTCCTTGTTTCCCGACAGGGCTGCTTATCCGGGGATTACTCCCCAAAAGCACCGGTTGAACGATCCTTTTTCGGGGCAATCGCGGGATCCTCGACCCTGAGGAAAATGTCCGATTCGGTGTTTGTTCGTTCCGCAAGGAAATGGGGGAGTCTTTGTTCCGGCGCGGCCTGGCGGATCATGTTCCTTTCGCGCTGGAAGTCGCTCAAGAGATTGTCGATGGAGGGATCGATGAAGCTCAGGGCCTTGCCCGGGGCCAAGCCGAGATAGAGAACCAAGAGGCCCAGCGGGGCCAGGTAGATCCATTCCCGTAGATTCATGTCCTTCCAGTCCGGCTGGACCTGGCTCGGCTTACCCCAGCCCACGATGAGCAGGAGCCGGAGCAGATAGGCCAGTCCCAGAATCATGCCGATGATGAAGAATACACCCAGCCAGAAATTGGCGTGGAACACTCCGAGAAGCACCAGCATTTTGCTGAAAAAGCCATTTGTCCCGGGGAAGCCGAAGGCGGCAAGGGAGAACAGGAGCAAAAAGCCGGTATAAGCCGGCAGGGCGGTGCTTACGCCCCTGTTGTCCGCCAATTCCCGGCTATGGCTGCGCTCGTAGATCAGCCCCACCATCAAAAAGAGGCCCCCGGTGATGACACCGTGATTGACCATGTGCATGATGGCCCCTTCGATGCCTCTGAAGGCGAAGACAAAGATGCCCAGGGTGACGAACCCCATATGGGCGACCGAGGAATAGGCGATGAGCTTTTTCATGTCCGTTTGGCCCAGGGCCAGGAAGGAGCCCACGATGATGGATATGACGCCCAGAACGATCATAAGGGGGGCGAAGTAGTCGCTCGCAGCCGGAGTCAAGGGCAGGCAGAAGCGCAGAAAACCGTAGGAGCCCATCTTCAGCAGAATGGAGGCCAGCAGCACGCTGCCAGCGGTTGGGGCTTCGACGTGGGCCGCGGGAAGCCAGGTGTGCAGGGGGTAAATGGGTACCTTGACCGCAAAGGCGAGGGTCATGCCCAAGAAGGTCCAGAATTGGAACTGGAAGGAATAATAGTGGTTCATCAGTTCGGGGATGGAGAAGGTGCCGGTGTTGATGTAAAAGGCCACGATTGCGGCCAAAAAGAGGGTGCTTCCGGTGAGGGTGTAAATGAAGAACTTCAGGGAGGCGTAGCGCCTGTACGGACCGCCCCAGACGGCGATCAGGAGATACATGGGGACTAGCATGGCCTCCCAGAAGATGTAGAACAGGACAAAGTCCAGCGCACAGAAAATGCCGAGGCAAACAGAGGTCATCAGCAACAGGGAGATGTTGAACTCCTTGATCCGCTGCCCGATATAGCGCCAGGAACAGAGCACGCACAAGGGGAGCAGGAATACGGTAAGCAGCACCATGAGGACGCTGATGCCGTCGATGCCCAGATAATACTGGATGTTCCACGCTTCGATCCAGGCCAGCTTCTCCACGAATTGAAAGGAAGCGGTTGTGGTGTCGAAGGCGACGATGATCGGCAACAGGAGGAGGCATTCAACAAGGCTCACCACCAGGGTGAAGACCTTGATCGCGGAGGCGTTGCGGAAGGGGATCAGCGCTATTGCGGCGACAAGGGGAAAAAAGATCAAAACGCTGAGCATGGGAAAGCCTGTCATAGGCATGGTCGTCTACTCCGGAAAAGGTGATAGAGTCCACCGAGTTGAATGCTTTCTTTTCGGAAAAAGGAGACGGAGCTCCTTGTGGCCTTCATGAAATTCGGGAGTTACAGGAACCAGAAGCCGGCGAACACAATCAGGACGATAATCGTGGCCAGAGCCAAGTATTCCTGGAGCTTTCCGCTTTGAATCCCCGCCAGGACCTTGCCGGTATCCATGACCCTGTAGGCGGTCCCGTCCAGCACGCCGTCGATTCCACGCCTGTCGAACCAGTCCGAGACGCGCGACAGGCCCATGACCACGGCAGGCATGCCGCGGTTCAGGGCCGGGTCCACGAGCTCCTCGATCCGGTTCGCGACAAATGAGGCAACGCGAGGGGTGCCCCGGACAAAGAACCATTCGTAGAAGCTGTTGATGTACCACCTCTGCCACAGGAAGGCGTGAATTCCTCTGATGAAAGCGGAGCTCTTGTACAACGTGCTTCCATCCCATTTTCGGGAAAAGTAGAGGAGATAGGCGGGGATCGCCCCGATCAGAATGCTTCCGATGGACATGGATATCATCATTCCTCTGGAAAAGGAGGCTACGTGGTCGGTAACGGACAGCGCCAGATCGTGGACGAGCTGACCATGGAAGAGGTGGTGCAGCGTGTGCTCGGCATTGAGGCCCAAGAGCCCGAAAACAACGATGATAACGGCCAGGATGCCGCAGGAAAACGTCTGGGAAAAGTACCCCTCGCCCAGGTGGCTATGGGACTTGCCTGCCTCCTTCTCAATATTTGCGCTTGGCGCCCCGTGGAAAATCATACCGAAGTAGCGCATGGAATAGAAGGCGGTGAATACGACCGAGACCAGGGCAAGGAGAAAGAGGTTGTAGTGATGGGATTCGAGCGTGGCTGCGAGGACCGCCTCCTTGCTCCAGAATCCGGGGAAGGGCGGAACCCCGATGAGGGAGAGGGTCGCCACGCCCATGAAGATCCAGGTGAAGGGCATATAACGCCGCATGGCCCCCATCTTGTCCGCGTAAATGGAATGCGCGGCATGGATGACCGTGCCGGCGCAGAGAAAGAGGCAGGCCTTGAACATGGCGTGGCTCACGAGATGGAAGATGCCCGCGGTGTAGCCGCCCACCAACAGGTCCTGGCTCAAGCCGGATACACCCAGGGCCAGCATCATATAGCCTATCTGGCTGACAGTGGAGAAAGCCAGGATCTTTTTCAGCTCCAAGGCGACAAGTCCCTGGCTCGCGGCGAGAAAAGCGGTGATCGCACCAACCCAGGCCACAATGAGGAAGAAGTAGATGGCCGCGTCAGCTCCGGCTGTCCAGTAGCCGTAATAGAATATGGGAATGAACCTGGCGGTCAAAAACACACCGCTCTTGACCATGGTTGCGGCGTGAATCAGGGCCGAAACCGGGCCGGGGCCGGACATGGCCTCGGGAAGCCATTCGTGGAGGGGGAACTGGGCGGATTTCCCCACTGGCCCTGCAATGAGAAGGATGCTGACCAGGATGATGAGCCAGGGGGTTTCGGCCATGTGCGGGATCCATTCCGCTGCCGTCCCGTAGAGCTCCAGGATATTGAATGTGCCAGCGTAGAAGTAAATGATCAGGATCCCGCCGAGCATGAGCATGTCCCCGATGCTCGTGACGATGAAGGCCTTGACCCCGCAGGCGCTGGGGGTTTGGAACAGGTCGGGCTCGGGCCCGCCGATCAGATGCTCCTCATCGTCCTGATAGTAGAACCCGATCAGGGCATAGCTGCACAGACCGACCAGCTTCCAGCCGATGAAGATGATGATCAGGTTGTTGGCCAGAACCAGGAGCAGCATGCTGCCGATAAAAAGGTTCATCAGCATCCAAAAGCGCATGATGGAGGGGCTGCCCTTCATGTACCCCAGGCAGTAGATCATGATGAAGAAGCTGATGATCGCCACCACATTGGCCACGATGATGCTCAGGGGATCCAGGAGCACCCCGAGGCTCACCTCGATCGGCGTGGAGAGCCAGGTGAAGGAGGACTCCAGGGGCAGGGCGTGGGGATGGACGAGGAGAGGCAAAAGCAAGGCCGCGGAGAGGGCCGCGAGAAAGGAAAAGAACACGGCGCCGAAATTCATCGCGGACGTGCTGATTCGCGCCAGAAACGGCGTCAGGGCCACCCCGCAAAAAGGGAAGATGATGCAGAGCCAGGCGAGCTGAAGATCCATATTCCTACCCGTCTCTCAATTTGGGTTTGCAACCAAGGGCTTAGAGCCTGACGGCAAAGCTTGAGCGGGATTCATTGTCCTGCCTTCCCGCAGCGGCTCGGCCTCGCCGGAAGATCGCTTCCATGCGGAAACGCTTTCTTCTTGGCAGCACGCTACATATTGGCGATTGCCGTGCTGATGACGGGCTCGAACAGGTCCATCACCAGAGAGGGATATATCCCCAGGGCCGCGGAAACCAAAACGATCCCGAACAGGGGCAGGACCATGCTCCAGGGCGGATCGCGCAAGTCCTCTTCCGCGTCCAGCTTTTCCGACAAGGGCCCGAAAAAGATCTTGCGCGTGAAGTGCACCACGTAGGTGATGGTGAGCAAGATGGCCAAGAGCCCGAGGATGCCGATGACAAGGCCCCAGAAGTCGCCCCGTTGGAATATCCCGGCGAACATGATGACCTCAGCGGCAAAGCTGCTAAAGGGGGGAATGCCTGCGAGCATCAAACCGCCGCAGAGGAAGAGGAGAGCCGTGAGCGGCATCTTGCTCGCCAGCCCGCCCATGATCCGGGTGTTGCGATTGTGGGTGACATAGACCACGAGCCCGCAGGTGGAAAAGAAGACCGTCTTTCCCATGATATGGCTGAGGAAAAAGAAAAGCCCGCCTTCTATGCTTGCCGTGGTCAGCGCGCCGATCCCCAGCATGGAGTAGGCGCTTTGACTGATCGTCGAGCAGGCGGGAATGCGCTTGATGTCGGTTTGGGCAAGGGTCAGAAGCGATCCGTAGATCATGGTGACCACGGCGAAGATCATGATGGGGGGGCCGAACCATTGGAAATCGGACCACAATGGCAATACGAGCACGCGAACGATGATGTAGGCGGCGATGTTGGCGTAAACCGCAAGAAGGCCGGCAATACAGGTGGGATGCTCGGCGTGCACCCAGGGCATCCAGACGTGGAGCGGAACGATGGCCAGCTTGGCGAACATGCCCACCAGAATGATGGCGATAGCCCAGAACGCCAAGGGATCGCCGGACATGTGGTGGATCTGGTCAATCTGGAAGGTCCCCAGCTTGGCGTAGATGATGGCCACGCCGCCGAGGAAGAAAAGGGCGGAGAAGATGCCCCAGATGGTGCACATGACAGCGACCCAGACGCGCTCATAGTAGCCGAAATAGGCCATGAGAAAGAAGAGGAACAGAGTGAGCACTTCTAGGAAGAAATATAGGACCACGAGATTGCTGGCGAAGCTGACCCCGACGAATCCCACGGGAAAGAAGAGGAACAGATAGAAAAAGCAGCTGAAGTAGCTGATCACACCTTTTTCGTCGAGATCGGGGTAGAGGACCTCGATGCGGTGGGGGATATATTTGATGGAGTAGGTGCAAAGGGCCAGGGAGAGGAGTGTGGCTATCAAGGCCACAAGGATGCTCAGGCCGTCGGCGACAAGAGAGATATGGATGTCCGGATTGGCAATCAATTGGTACTTTTCGGTGATGGGAGAGCCATTGTATATACTCGTCAAGCCTATAAGGAGAAGGATCGTTGTATACACAAGGCTCAGCACGGCGAGCCAGCCCGCTTTCAGGCCCAGCTGGTACCTGAAGAGGAGAATGACGAGAGAAACGATAGCTGGAATCGCAATCGATTGAAGAAGAATTGCAGGCATCATAATATCGTCGTTTGGGCTAGAGATCCAGTCGAGTCATTCAACGACGGAGCAAGTTCAATGCTGGAGCGGGTGCAAGGTGCGCCGCGATGCATACGCCGGTACAACGCGCGGCCATCGGTGGCGCTTTCCATGGAAAAAGGGACATGGAGGGATTGTTATCCCTTCATTGTTGTTAGCTGATCCGCCTCAACGTTTTGAAAGCGTTTGGAGACAACGAGAAGGATGGCAAGAAGCAATGTGGCTTCAGCAGCTGCTATGCCCATGACCAGAAGGGCTCCCACCTGGCCCAGCTCGTTCGGAGTGGGCGTGAGCTGGGCTGCGGCCATGATGCTTAGACCGGCGCCGTTGAGGAGCAGCTCGATGCCCAGAACGATCCCTATCAGCGTCCTACGGTAGACAATACCGAAGATCCCGATGGCCAGGAGAAATATGGCGACCACCTGATATATGCTCAAGAGGCTCATTTTCTTTTCCTCCTTTCCAATCCCAGGATAACCGCTCCCGCCATGGCCACGGTCAAGAGCAGGGAGATCAATTCGAAGGGAAGGATGAAGGGCTCCATGAGGAAGCGTCCCAGTTCGCGAACTTCCGTTTCCTCAGGAACCAAAAAGGATGCGGGCGCGGCGCTCAGAACGGCGGAGGAGAGCACGATCGCCGGAGCCAGTCCGGCAAGGAAGGCGTAGACTGTTCTCTTGACCGGCTTCTTGGCGCTTTCATCGCCGCCTGGCCAGGCATTGGTGAGCATGATCGCGAAAAAGATGAGCACGCTCACCGCGCCCACATAGATGAGAAGCTGCATCAAGCCGATAAACGGAGCGGCCATGATGAAATACATTCCCGCCACTCCGAACAGGGTGAGGATCAAGCCCACGAGGGCCCGGACCAGGCTTTTGGACAGGACGGTGATGAAGCCTCCCGCGATCACAATGGCGATATGTCCGAAGAGCAATGCCCAGGCGAGATAGGCGTATTCCGGGGTTTCCATTCATTGCTCCTTTTGTTGCGCCTGGCTTTTCAGCTTGGCCAACAGATCGAATACGAATTCTTCCCGCGAGAATCCGGCCAGATAAACATCATTGGAGAATCTCAGACTCCCCACCGGACAATGCTGAACACAAAGCCCGCACTGCGAGCAATAGGTGAAATCCAGGACAAAGGACTGTGGCTCCGGCTTCGGTTTCTTGGCGGGTTTTTCCGTCTTGCTTTCCTCCGCTGTCTGTCCGTTGAAAGAGGTGTCTTCTTGCGGCTCCTTCTTCTTGGGCTTGGCAGCCGTCATATAAAGGCAGTCTGAGGGACAGATCCGAATGCAGTTGCCGCAGGCGGTGCATTTGGGCTTTGTCGGATCCTCCTCGGTGGGCACCAATTCAACAGGGCCGCGGAAACCCTCCAGGTTGGCTGTTTCGCGGGGGTAGTGCACGGTCACGCTGGAACGGAACAAGTTGTTTCTGGTTACTCCGAGCCCGATCAACAGACTGTGGAGCCCCCGTAACGTCGCGCTGAAGGTCTTCGTGATCATAGGGAAATCACCGCCAGGGTTACCAGGAGATTGACCACGGCAATGGGGATCATCCATTTCCAGCAGACGTTGAGAAGCTGATCGAATCGCAGCCGCGGAAAGGTCCAGCGGATCCAGATCATGATCAAGAGCAGGATGTACACCTTGGCCAGGAACCACCAGGCCCCGGAGAGTATGGGCCCCTGGAATCCACCCAGGAAGATCGTCGCGATGAGACAGCTGCCGATGACCATGTAGGCGTATTCGGCAAGGAAGAACAGGGCGAAGGCCATTCCGGAATAGTCGGTGTGAAAGCCCGCAGTGAGCTCGCTCTCCCCTTCGGGGAGATCGAATGGGGAACGGTTGGTTTCGGCCAGGATGCACACAAAGAAGATAAGAAAAGCCACGGGCTGATACAGGATGTACCACTGCCAGGGCCAAGCCCCCTGCCCCGAGGCGATGTCGAAGAGATTGAATGTCCCGGTCATGAAGATAATGGGCAACACGGACAGGAGGAGGGGGATTTCGTAGGCCACGGATTGGGCGATATCGCGGGCGGCTCCCAGAAGGGCGTATTTGTTCTGGGAGGCCCAGCCGCCGAGACACAGGGCCAGAACGTTGATTCCGGTAAAGGCCAGGATCAGGATCAGACCCACGTTGGTGTTGATGACCTGCAGGCGCGGCCCGAAGGGGATGGCAATAAAGACGACAATCGCGGGGGTGATGGAGATCATGGGAGCGAGCCAGTACAGGACCGGATCCGCTCCCCTGGGAGTGAAGACCTGCTTGCCCAGGAGCTTGAGGCCGTCCGCCACCGGCTGCAATATCCCCTGCGGTCCCACTTCGTAAGGGCCCACCCGTCTCTGGATGAATCCGCCGATCTTTCTGTCCAGATAGACCAACAGCAGCCCGTTGAGCCCGATAAAGGCCATCACGGCGGCGAGACCGACACCAATAACAAACAGTTGCCAGGGAATGAAAATCAGGTCCATCATCGATCTATTTCCGGAATAACAAGGTCTAGGCTTCCCAGAATGGAGATCGCGTCAGCGATCAGGGTCCCCTGAGCCACCTCAGAAAAGAGGCTGAGATTGGAGAAGCTGGGTGACCGGAGCTTGAGGCGATAAGGGGACCTGCCTCCGTCGCTCACCAGATGGGCGCCGATTTTGCCGCGCCCACCTTCCGTCGCGAAATAGACGTCATTCGGAGAGGGCTTGGGCCGTTTCGAGGCCTTGCGGTTGATACACTCCCCCTCGGGCAGGGCATCCAGGGCCTGCTCGATGATCTTGATGCTTTCCTTGATTTCATCCATGCGCACCAGGTACCTGCCCATTGCGTCGCAGGTGTCGTACACAGGGATCTCGAAATCGAAACGGTTGTAGATGGAGTACGGCTCAGCCCGCCGCACGTCATAGGCCTTGCCCGAACCCCGCAGCACGGGGCCGGTTGCTCCGTATTTCCGGCAGGTCTCGAACGGGATGACTCCTATTCCCTCGAGGCGATTGCGAAAGATGAAATTATCCGTGACCAGGGCTTTGTACATTTTGAGGCGTTCCTTCATTCTGTTGCAGAATTCCCTGGTCTCGGTCACGAAGCGGTCGTCGATATCGGTGGCCACGCCTCCGATGCGGTAAAAGGAAAATGTGAGCCTGGATCCGATGATCCGCTGCAATATATCCGAAATGATCTCCCGGTCGTCGAAGGCGTAAAAGAAAGGGGTGAATGCCCCGAGATCGTTAATGTACGCCCCCCACCATAAAAGATGCGAGCTGATGCGGTTCAACTCACAGGTGATGACCCGAATGTATTCGGCCCGTTCCGGTACCTGGACCTCCATAAGGCGTTCCACTGCCCCTATGTGGGCCCAGCCCCAGGCAAGTGGATGCAGGTAGTCGATCCGGCCGGTGTAGGGAGCAAATTGCGGGTAAGTCATGACTTCGGCGATTTTTTCATGCATGCGATGGATATATCCCAACACAGGCTCGGCCCTGAGAATGTACTCGCCGTCAATCTCCAGCAAGATGCGCAGAACACCGTGCGTAGAAGGATGTTGAGGCCCGAGGTTCAGAACCAGGGTGTCCTCGCGCTCGGTGGTCTGGAACTTCTGGGAGTAGAAGTCGCCGTGGGTCTGTAATCTGCGGTCCAAATCCATAGTGATTCTTGTACCGTTGCGGTTCCGCACAGAGGAGGTCACTGAAAAAAATCAATTATCCCATGGACATGCCCGGAGGAAACCCGCGTTCGGGGTGGATCTGTTCCATTGTCCTTCGGGCGGACTCCTCCTTGAGCAAGGGGGGAGGGCCCTCGAATTCCGGGTCCAACAACAGGGGACCCGGGTTGGGATGCCCCTCGAAGCGGACACCGAAGAAATCATGGCACTCGCGTTCATGCCAGGCCGCACCGGGATAAACATCACAGATGGAGGGCAGGCTGGGATTGTCCCGGGGTACGACTGTGCGCACCACGATTCGTCCGGGTGAATCATAGTGATCGAAGTGATAGACGACTTGTAACCCTTCTTGGAGATCGATACACGAGATGTCCTCCAAAAAGTAACCAGCCCGATCCATCTTTTTCACGGAATGCAACAATCTCCGAGGGGTAACGAAATAGCCCAGTTCGTATCCTTTATATTTTTCGCTAACCTGAAAATTGTACAACCAATTGATGGTATTGATGAGCTGATTGAGGTCACTGATTTGGTGTTTGTTCGGTTTCTTTTCCTGGTCTTTTTGATTTGATTCTTCTTGGGATCTTGTGGATTGATTGGTTTTTTCATCTGCCATTTGTGATCTCCAAATAATTTTCCAGGACAAATTTTTTTACGTTTCAAGCGCTCGACTGGACTCACGGAAACCTCAGTACTCACTCACAAGGGCTTTCATTGTGTTTCCCGCGAATGCTGGAAAAGGAGATCCGTTGCCATTCTGCTTTCGGGCTATTCTTTCGCTTTTTGGGGCTCTGGCCACCACCTCTTTCCCGTAATCTTTTTCTGTACCTGAAAGAGGCCTTCCAGCAGAGCCTCGGGACGAGGCGGGCAACCGGGGACATAGACGTCAACCGGAATGAATTTGTCCACGCCTTCCACGACAAAATACTGATCCTTGAATGCGAAGGGGCCTCCGGAGATGGCGCAATTTCCCATGGCGATCACCCAGCGCGGCGCGGGCATTTGTTCGTAGAGCCGGACAATCAGGGGGGCAATCTTGCGGTTGACGGTTCCGCTCACAACGAGAAGGTCGGCCTGTCTGGGCGAAGGCCGAAAAACCTCCGCGCCGAAGCGCGCCGCATCGAATCTGGCCATGCCATAGGCCATCATTTCGATGGCGCAGCAAGCGATTCCAAAGGTCATGGGCCACAGGGACATTGCCCGGCACACGTTGAGAACCTTTTGTACAGGCTCGTGATGAATAGGAGGCTCATCAACTTCGAATTCCGCGTGCTCGGGCTCTAGACCTCGATTTTCCTGGGCCATGTGAAGACTCCTTTCTTCCAGAAAAAGACGATCGACGCAAAGAGTATGACAATAAAGATAAGCAGCTTAATAAAGGCGATGAATTGGTTGGCCAGGAGGTAATAGGTGGCAACCGGGAAAAGGTAGAGAACATCCACATCAAAGGCCAAAAACAGCAAAGCGTAAAAATAGTAGTTGATGCCGAATCGTATCCAGGCCGAACCTTGGGGGGGCATGCCGCATTCAAAGGGCATGGTGAGCTCAAAGGCTTTGACCCTGTGAGCTAAAAGGCGGGATAGAAGGATGGGCACAATTGCAAAGAACAGAGCTCCCTGGACAAAAAAGAGTATCATTGCAATGTGGAGCCAGGAGACGCTCATAAAGGATGCTACCTATAGCTGGAGTCGCTCGTATGAAATAAGCCTACCCTTACCATTACTTGATTAAAATAGAAGCCATATTTTTGTACAGGACCCTGGAAGCCTTGTCAAGGGGGAGCTATTTTTGGGGATCGAGCCTTCTTGTCTGGTCTTTCATTTTGTGCTCCAAAATAAAATCCGGAAAATCAAGTTGTTATATTGATAAGCCCAAGGAGGTGATGCAACCTCGAGCAATAAAATCGCGCATCAGTCCCTCCGTTGAGCGGAACGATCGCCTTGTGAAGGGATATGCTGTCTCGGGGAGCATGCCTCAAACCGGACGCACTTTGTCCATGGTGGAGCCTTGAATTGGATAGTATGGATTGATATCTTGTACATGCTCATGGAGATAATGGACAAATACTATCCAATGGCTCCATCCACTCCGCCTTCTTTTTCCCTGCTTCCGTGTTTTTTGAAGAAGGCGCTTTGCTGGGTTCCCTGCAGATGAAGACACGAGCCGATTTATGGTGTTTGCCAATCCGGAAAGTGTAGATCTCGTGGAAGTTGGCCCCCGGGACGGATTCCAGTCCGAGCCGCGCGTTCTCTCAGTCCTCGAGAAGAAAGACGTGATTCTGGGCTTGCTGGAGGCCGGTTTGCGGGAAATTCAGGTCGCCTCCTTTGTCAATCCCCATCGAGTGCCCCAGCTCGCGGATGCCCCTGAGCTGCTCGCAGCGCTGCCCAGCCCTGAGGGCGTGACCTACATTGCCCTTACCCTGAATGCCAAAGGTGTTGAGCGGGCACTGCAAAGCCCGGCGCACCGCATTGAAGTTTCCCTTTCCCTGAGTGACGCGCACAGTCGCCGCAATACCGGCATGTCCCGCGAGCGGGCTTTGGCCGAGGCCGAAGAGATGGTCGCCTTGTGCCGCGGCATGGACAGGCCGGCGAGAATCAGCCTGCAGTGCGCCTTTGGCTGCTTTTTGGAGGGGGCTGTGCCCGCTGGCCGCGTCCACGAGGCAGTGTCCAGGCTCGCCGCGAATTGGGCCGACGAGGTTGTGCTGGCGGATACCCCAGGGTTGGCCGATCCCAGAGCCGTGGAGGAGCGATTGGCCGTTCTGCGCGAGGCCGCTCCCCATGTCCGACCCGCGCTGCATCTGCATGACACGAGGGGCCTTGGTCAGGCCAATGTCCTGCGAGCCCTGCAGTTGGGTGTTCGCCGTTTCGACACGGCGGTGGGCGGGATGGGTGGATGCCCTTTCCTGCCCGGTGCTGCCGGGAATATCCCCACGGAGGATACCGCCTATTTATGCCACAGAATGGGCGCGAACACCCGGCTCGATCTTCAGCGGCTGGCTCGCCTAACCAGTGATCTGGAAGCCATGTACGCCAAAACGTTTCCCGCCAAGATCCGCTCCGAAACCATGTCCCGCGAGGGTCAGGCAGGGTCAGCGGTGTGCTGAGCGATTGGGGTCCGCTTTGCTCACAGATCGGAGAGCGCGTTCTTGGCGAAACATTGTTTGAATAAATGATGATGGTTTGGGTGGCGAAATCCGGAGCCGGGGCAAGAAGAAGGAGGAGCCATGGATTTCGACCTCAGTAAAGAGCAGGAGATGATCCGGAAGGAGGTCCGCAAGTTCGCCAAAAAGGAGATAGCGCCTGTGGCTGGGGAGCTTGATCAACGCGAGGAGTTCTCTCCCGAGCTGACGCGGAAAATGGGGGACATCGGGCTTTTCGGGATGATCGTGCCGGGTGATTACGAAGGGCAGGAGATGGATTATCTTGCCTACATCCTGGCGGTGGAGGAGCTGGCCAGGGTGGACGGCTCGCAGGCCGCCACCGTTGCCGCGGGGAATTCCCTGGGCATCGGGCCCTTGTATTACTTCGGCACACAGGAGCAGAAAAAGCGGTACCTGCCGAAGCTCTGCCGCGGCGAAGCCCTGTGGGGATTCGGGCTTACCGAGCCCGGAGCCGGCTCCGATGCGGGGGGCAGCCGGACAACGGCGGTCAAGGACGGGAATGAATGGGTGATTAACGGGTCCAAGATCTTCATTACCAATGCGGCCTGCGAGATGACCCTGGGGGTCACGATCCAGGCGGTCACAGGGACCAAGGAGAGCGGCAAGCCGGAGCACACCTGTTTTCTCGTGGAACAGGGAAGCAAGGGGCTCAAGGCGGTGCCCATGCACGGGAAGATGATGTGGCGGGCTTCCAACACCGCCGAGCTCTCCCTGGACGAGGTTCGCGTCCCCGAAGAGAACGTCCTGGGCTGCCAGGGGGATGGATTCCATCAGATGCTGCAGACCCTGGACGGAGGAAGGCTGTCCATTGCCGCAATGGGACTGGGCGGAGCTCAAGGGGCTTATGATATGGCCCTGAGCCATGCGAAAAAACGGGAGCAGTTCGGCCAGCCCATCTCCAAGTTCCAGGCCGTGGGCTTTAAGCTCGCGGACAGCGCAACGGAGATCGAATGCGCCCGCAATCTCCTGTACAAGGCCTGCTGGCTTCGGGACAGGAACCGGGCCTTTGCCAAGGAGGCGGCCATGGCCAAGCTCTACTGCTCCGAGGTCATGCACCGGGTGGCGGACAGGGCGGTGCAGATCCACGGCGGATATGGATTGATGCAGGATTACGATGTGGAGCGGTTCTATCGGGATCAGAAGCTGTTGGAAATCGGCGAGGGCACCTCGGAGGTGCAGCGGATCGTGATCTCCCGCTATATCGGATGTTGACCGGTATGGGCATTCCTTTCCAGGCCGCGGCCCGTGGGAGCGGTGTTTCTTGCGGGACAATGAAATGCTGCCGGAAGGAGACAAGGTGAGGGCCGGACTCTGAGAAAAGCGCCTAAGCCGTTTCCTGAGCCTCCCGGTTCCCTTTTTCCATTGCTTCGGTTGTGTTATCTGTATCATAGTTTCTGTGTGGTTTCCGGTGCGACCATCCCGGACATGCAGCAGCAGGAGGCAGCACGAGATGAGTCACGAAGGGCTTCGCGTGGAGGAGGACAAGCAGGTGTGCCTGCTGACCCTGAATCGACCGGAGGCGATGAACGCCCTGAACATGGATCTGTTGCTCGCCCTGCGGGAACAGGTCCGCTCCCTGCGGCTGCGCAAGGATATCAGGGCATTGATCGTTACCGGAGCTGGGGAGAGGGCCTTTTGCGCCGGCGCCGATCTGAAGGAGCGGGCCGGGATGAGCCAGGAGCAGGTCAAGGACTACATCCACACCATCCGCGATCTGTTCAGCGCGATCGAGGACCTGAACAAGCCGGTGATCGCAGGGATCAACGGGGTGGCCCTGGGCGGGGGCATGGAGCTGGCCCTGGCCTGCGACATACGTTTTGCCGCGGAAACGGCGACCATGGGTCTGACCGAGACCAAGCTGGCCATTATTCCCGGCGCTGGTGGCACTCAGCGCCTGCCGCGCATCGTGGGTCGGAGCCGGGCCAAGGAGATGATCCTGACCGGCCGGCGCGTGGATGCGGCGGAAGCGGAGCGCATCGGTCTCGTTACCGAGGCGTGTCCTTGGGACGCACTGCTGGCCAGATGCCGGGAAACCGCTGATGCCATCGCGGAGAACGGCCCCGTGGCCGTGGAGCAGGCCAAGTTCGCCATCGACAAGGGGCTGGAGACGGACATGAATACGGGCTTGGCCATCGAGTCAGCCGCCTACTGGGTCACCATCCCCACCGAGGACCGTCTGGAGGGCCTTCGGGCCTTCAGGGAAAAGCGCAAGCCCCAGTATACGGGACATTAATCGCAGCAGCATCGAGGTGCTCCATGACCCAACGCAGCCCCACGAGTCATTTCAACTGGGAGGACGAGGAGAGGAAGCTGGACGATCTCCTGGAACACGCCTACTGGCCGGGTGGGCAAAAGGCGATCGACAAGCTGCGCAAGCAGGGCAAGCGCCCGGTCCGGGAGCTGATCGACCGCCTGGTCGACTCCGGAACGGGCTTTTACGAGTTCAGCCGCATCGCGGGATTCGGGATGAACTACCCGGATACCGAGGATGTCCCCTGCGCCGGCATCGTGACCGGCCTGGGCCGGATCCACGGCAACTGGACCGTGATTGTGGCCAACGACAGCCGGGTCAAGGCTGGGGCCTATTTTCCCATAACCCTGAAGAAGCATCTCCGGGCCCAGGCCATTGCCGAGCGATGCGGCCTGAACTGCGTCTATATCGCGGATTCCGCCGGCGCCTATCTGCCCATGCAGGCCGAGGTCTTCCCGGACGATCTGCACTTCGGCTCGCTCTTCTACAACATGGCCCGCATGTCCGCCAAGGGGCTGAAGCAGGTGACCATGAGCACGGGAGGCAACACCGCGGGAGGGGCCTATATCGTGTTCATGGCCTGTCAGGCGGTTATGGTGGACAAGCTGGCCTACTCCTTTCTGGGCGGCCCGCCCCTGGTCAAGATGGCCACAGGCGAGGACATCACCGCGGAGGAGCTGGGCGGGGCGGACGTGCACACCCGGATCTCCGGCGGCGCGGATGCCTTTGCCGCAACGCAGGAGGAGGGCATCGACAAGATCCGGGAGATCCTCTCCCTGGAACCGCCCCAGACCCTGCAGATCCGCCGCTACTCGGAAAAGCCCCCCAGGATGCCGGTGGAAAGCATTTACGAGAACCTCCCGGCGGTCAATCACGGCCTGGACGCGCGCGCCTTCCTCCGGACCATCGGGGACGACAGCGAGTTCATCGAATACAAGCGCCGCTACGCCCCGGGCAAGGGAGACAACATCGTCACAGGCAAGATCCGGCTCAAGGGGATTCCCGTGGGAGTGGTCGCCTCGAACAAGGTGGGCATCATCTTCACCGAGGCTGCGGAGAAGGCGGCGGAATGGATCGTCCGCTGCAGCCAGGAGAAGATCCCGCTTCTCTTCGTGCAGAACTCCCCGGGATACATGGTCGGGTCCGATTCGGAGCACATGGGGATCGGCAAATTCGGGGCCAATATGGTCCGCGCCGTCGCCTGCGCCCAGGTGCCCCGGATCCAGCTGGTTATCGGCCCGGACCACGGCGCGGCCAACTACGGGATGTGCGGCCGGGCCTACCGGCCCCACTTCCTGTTCTCCACCATGCGCTCGCGGACCTCGGTCATGAGCGGCCGCAGCGCGGCCGGGGTCCTGCTCTCCATCGAGAAGCGCAAGCGCGAGTCCCAGGGCAACCCCATGAGCAAGGAGGAGGAGCAGGATTTCCAGAACCGGATGATCGAGAAGTACGACGGCGAGGCCCATCCCTTCTTCTGTTCCGCCAGACTGTTCAACGATCGTGTGCTCAAGTTCTCCGAGATCCGGGACTGGCTGGCCACCGCCTTCGAGGTGAGCCTGCTGCAGCCCATCGGCGAGCCCAGCTTCGGGAATTTCAGGTTTTAAGTCAGGCTATGGGCGGCAGGACGGCCTGCGGACCACCAAGGCAGGACGTCTCGCAAAACACAGCAGCCAAGGAGATTGGCAATGAGCGAACACGATCTGTGGACCATTTTCCCTCGTATGCCCCGCAAGGTCACTATCGGAGATATCACCATCCGTGACGGTTTCCAGCACGAGGAGCGATTCATCTCCACCGAGGCCAAGAAGTACTACCTGGAACACCTCATTTTCGCAGGATGCCGCAACATCGAGGTGACCAATCTGGGCAGCCCCCACATTGTGCCCCAGTTCAGCGACGCCGAGGAACTGATGGCCTATCTGCGCAGCGAGCGCTTCCACAAGCGATGTGCCAAGAGGGGGGTGGACCCGGAGCAGGTCTGTCTCACCTGTGTCACCATCCGCGAGCCTGCGGTGGACCGCGCCCTTGAGCTCACGGAGCGCGGTATCGGCCCGGATCGGGTGCTCATGATGGTTTCCACAGAGGAGGAGCACCACTTCGCCAACTCCGGAACCACGCTGCCGGAGTATTGGGAGGAGGCCGAGCGCTGCATCACAAAGTGCAACGACGCGGGCATCAAGATGTGCGGCACGGTGAGCACGATCTGGGGCAGCCCCATCACCGGGGCCACGGAGCTCAGGGATGCGGTGGAGTTCACCAAGCGCTGGCTGGAGCTCGGGGCGCACGACGTGGAGCACGCGGACCACGACGGCAGCGCTTCAGCTCCGGAGGTATATCGCTATTTTTCCATGATCCTGGACGAGATACCGGATACGGAGCGCCATATCGCCCATTTCCACGAAACACGCCGCATGGCTCCTGCCTCTGTTTTGGCCGCCCTGCAGGCAGGAATCACCAACTACGAGGCCACCATGGGCGGCATGGGAGGGCAGCCGGCCAACTTTCTGGACGATCGGCCGGTCCCGGGAACAGGGGAATACTACTACACCGATCCGCGCTTCGTGGGGTTGCTCTGCCTGGAGGATCTTCTGGTCCAGATCGACGAAATGGGCATCGAGCACGGGTACGACGTGGATCGCATCCTCAGGCTGGGCCAGCTCATGGAGAAGACCGTGGGCCGGAAGCTCCGTTCCGAGGCGGTTGTGCACGGCCGCAAGGACGTCGAGGGCCACCCGGAGTTCGCCCGTCCGGGGCTGAAGGGCAAGAAGGAGAAACGCGGGGAAAGCCCGGGCCAGAAGGTCCCGGCCAATTGGAAGGACCAAGCCGAGGTGCCGGACTGGGCCAGGAAATAGCCCGCTTTTACGGTGCCGCGCGCGGGCGCTACCGATAATCAAGGAGTGCTTATGCGGAGAGAGGACAAAACGCCGCCCTATGTGAGCGTGGACTATTTCAAGGATCTCACCGGTGACATCGAAGAGGCCCCGGAGCAGGAGCCCCAGGAGGTGGGGAGCAGAATGCGCCAGATCCGCAGGGAGAAGGGCCTCTCCATCAAGGAGTTGTCCCGTCTGGCCGGGATCGAGGAGGATACCCTGTCCCGAATCGAGAGCGGGGAGATGCAGCCGCAGCTGGGAACCGTGCTCAAGCTCTCCAAGTCCCTGGAACGGGATATGGGCGCACTGATTACCGGTCAGGGGGACAGGCCCTACGCCATCACGCGCATGTCGGACCGCAGGAAGGTGGTTCGCGCCAGCAGCCCGAAGAGCTCCCAGGCCCAGTACGCCTACAGGGGGCTGGCTCCGGATGTGAAGGGGCGGCACATGGAGCCGCTTCTGGTTCGCCTCCAGCCCCATCCCGAGGAGGAGCCCTCGCTGCACCACGGCGAGGAGTTCATCTTTGTCCTGGAGGGCACCGTTGTGCTCCAGCTGGGGGAGGAGAGCTTCGAGCTGGAGCCGGGGGACAGCGCCTATTATCAGTCCACGCTGCCCCATCTTGTTGCCGCTGCGAATGAATCGGCCACCATCCTGGCCGTGATCTACGAAGCGAAAAGGGAGGCCTGATCATGTCCCAGATGCTTTGGCAGCCGTCCCAGGAGCGAATCAATCTGAGCAACATGATTCGCTTTATGGAATACGTGAATGGCCGATTTCGGACGGAGTTGAGCGATTATTCCCAGCTCTATGAGTGGTCGGTGCAGAACATCCCCGATTTCTGGGCCGCCATTTGGGATTTTATGGATGTGATCCACTCTCGAGACTACGAGGAGGTGGTGGACGATCCAGGCAAAATGCCCGGAGCGAGATGGTTCAGCGGCGCCAGGCTGAACTTTGCGGAGAACCTGCTGCGGCATCGCGACGAGGAAACCGCGATCATCTTCTGGGGAGAGGCCCACCAGCCGCGCCACCTCACCTTTTCCCAGCTCTACGACGAGGTGGCCCGGGTTGCCGCGACGATGCGGGAAATGGGCATTCAGCCGGGAGACCGAGTCGCGGGATATATGCCCAATATGCCGGAAACAGTTATCGCCATGCTCGCGGCCACGAGCCTGGGCGCTGTCTGGTCCTCCTGTTCCCCTGATTTCGGAACACAAGGGGTGCTGGATCGCTTTGGGCAAATCCAGCCCAGGGTCGTGTTTACAGTGGACGGATACAGCTTCAAGGGGAAACAGCTGGACCTCCGCGACCGCCTGGGGAGGATCCTGGAACAGATTCCTTCAGTGGAGCGGGTGGTCATGGTCCCCTTCCTGGAGAGCGAACCGGATATTGCCAGCGTGCCCAAGGCGTTGCCCTACGAGGACTTCTGCACGGACAACCCGGGAGAAATCGAATTCGAGCAGCTCCCCTTCGATCATCCCCTGTACATCATGTATTCCTCCGGGACCACGGGCAAGCCCAAGTGCATGGTCCACGGCGCCGGCGGGGTGCTGATCAACCATCTCAAGGAGCTGGCCCTGCATACCGATCTGGGCCGGAGGGACAGATTCTTCTATTTCACCACCTGCGGCTGGATGATGTGGAACTGGCTCGTCAGCGGGCTGGCTTGCGGCTCCTCCATCGTGCTCTACGACGGGAACCCCTTTTATCCGGATCCCAGAGTGTTGTGGCGCATGGCGGAGCAGGAGGGGATCACCGCCTTCGGCATCAGCGCGGGGTACATCATGGCCCTGCAGAACGCCGGGGTGAAGCCGGGGCGCGAGTTCGACCTCTCCCCCTTGAGAACCATGATGTCCACAGGCTCTCCTCTGCCGGCGGAGGGGTTCGAGTACGTCTACTCCGAGATCAAGCGGGATCTGCAGCTGGCATCCATCTCCGGGGGCACGGATCTCGTCGGCTGCTTCTTTCTGGGCAACCCCATAGGCCCGGTGTATGCCGGGGAGCTGCAGTGCCGGGGCCTGGGCATGAAGGTCCAGGCCTTCGACGAGGAGGGCCATCCGGTGATCAACCAGAAGGGTGAGCTTGTCTGCACAGCCGCCTTTCCCTCCATGCCCCTGTATTTCTGGAACGATCCGGACGGAGCCAAATACCACGAGGCCTACTTCGACAACTTTCCCGGCATCTGGCGGCACGGCGACTTCATCGAGATCAACGACCGGGGCGGTGTGGTGATCTACGGCCGCTCCGACGCAACCCTGAATCCGGGGGGAGTGCGCATCGGCACCGCGGAGATCTATCGCCAGGTGGATCTTCTGGATGAAATCGAGGACAGCCTGGTGGTGGGGCAGGATTGGGGCAGTGATCAGCGCGTGGTCCTCTTCGTCAAGCCCAACCCAGGATACGAGCTCAATGAGGAGCTGACAAACAGGATCAAAAAGACCATCCGGGAGAACGCCTCGCCCAGGCACGTGCCGGCCAAGGTGAT
>Ga0207714_1000167_pt1 | contig 43405 bp, 43 predicted proteins | sample PonA232FremontCA_2_FD_187270 | JGI IMG/M metagenome (GOLD analysis project Ga0207714, IMG submission 187270) | Marine sediment microbial community from Fremont, CA, USA - Pond A23 Sediment 2 (SPAdes) | ecosystem: Environmental > Aquatic > Marine > Unclassified | place: USA: Fremont, California... | reverse complement strand
GACCGGACGGTCGAGCCGCTGCACGACCCGGCGTTCAACCGGGAGCAAAGCGAGGGTATCGAGTCACTCATCGACGAGCGTATCCGCGAGCTACCGCCCGAGGAGTTTATCGGGCTGCTCCGGCCGGCCTTTCAAGAGGACGAGTGGATGTTGATCACAATCGGAGGGGTGCTCGGGTTCGTCGCCGGATTGCTCCAGCTACTGGTGGTGACCGGCATATGAGCGGAGATACTGCAGACGGGCGTCGAGAAGACGATAGCGGACGGAGTAGCGGTGGGGGGTCCGGTCGGGAGGAAGAGACTGTCCGTCCGGAGGAGGTACGCGGCGGCGACCTGCCACCTCGGGAGGTCGACCGGATGCTCGATCTACTGGAGGAGGTAATAGCGGCCGACGCGCTCACCTCCGAGCAGTTCGACCGGCTGGTCGACATTCTCACGGAGGCGGTCGGGGCGGAGCCGAGGTCGAGTCCCGAGGCCATCGCGGAACTGCTCTCGATTTTCGAGGAGTTCTTGCTCGACCCGGAGCAGCGCCGGGTGTTCGATGTCGACAGGCTTCTCGAGCTACTGGAGACGGTGGTGACAGGGGCGACGGCCACAGACCCGACGGTGGTTGAGGACCTGTTCGACGTGATAGCGGAGACGCTCCAGGAACCGACAGGTGCCGACCCGGCCGATGTCGACCGGTTCGAGTCCGCCGTCCAGCGGGCACTCTCGGGCCTGACCGGCCCGCCGAGTGACGCCGACACGGGAGTCGACCCGACGGAGGAGTACGAGACGAACCTCGACCTGCTCCGCCTGGCAGAGTTCGTGGCGACGGTGACACGACGCGTGGCCGGCAACTCCCTCGAATCGGGTGTCCGGGTCGGGACCCGCCTCGCGTACGCGGCTGTGAACGCCGAGTCACCCGCGGCGTTGCTCACCGCGGCGAGGGCTATCACCTTCGAGGAGCTCCGGCGTGTGGGTGTCGACATCGGTGTGCGACGGACCGAGTGGCTAGAGGAAAACGCGGCGGCAGCCCTCGAACCACAGCCGCTCTCACCGGAGGAGCTCGCAGAACGGGGTGACCGGCTCCTCTCGCGGTCGACGGCGGTCGACTACGACGAGTCGGTCCACCCTGCGCTCGGGTCGATACTCGACCAGCTCTCGCCGGACGAGGCACGTATCCTCCGACTGCTTGCCACCGAGGGACCACAGGGTGTCATCGACGTGTACGACAGGGAGTACGTTCCGCCGAAGCGGTGGCGTGTCGCCCGGAACCTCACGATGCTTGGCCGAGATGCCGGCTCCCGGCTCAAGCAACGGACCCCCGTCTACCTCCGGAACCTCCGCCGGCTCGGTGTCGTCGAGGTGGTCGACGAGCCGGTCGAGAGTCTCAAGCGCTATGAGATAATCGAGGCACAGGCACACGTCGAACAGGCACGTGACCGCGCCCGGCGACCCCGAACGGAGTACAAGCAGGTCCGTCTGACCGACCTGGGTGTCGAGCTGTGTGTGGTGTGTTTCCCCTTCGAGGTCACCGTCGACGGCGAGGGGCTCGCGCTGCGTGAACAGGCTGCGGGGAGCCGATGACCGACGGTCGCCGGGACGACGGTCCCACACTCCCGGACACGCTTCCGCCGCTGGCCGTCGATATCGACGGGACACTCACCGGGCCGGACCGGCGGCTCGACCCGCGTGTGATACCGGTCTGTCGGGCCTGGCCGGCGCCGCTGGTCATCGCCACCGGCAAGGCGCTGCCGTACCCCGTCGCGCTGTGTGAGTTTCTTGGCCTCGACAGCCTGGTGGTCGCGGAGAACGGCGGTGTCGTCGTGGTCGGTCCGACCGACACGGTCAGGTTCGAAGGGGACCGCGAGGCGGCCGCCGCGGCGGTCGAGGCCTACCGCGAGCGGGGGTACACCACCGGCTGGTCCGAGACGGCGTTCGTCAACCGGTGGCGTGAAACCGAACTCGCGGTGGCACGCGAGGCACCGCTCGCCCCGCTTGAGGCTGTCGCCCGCGAGCAGGGGCTCACCGTCGTGGACACGGGGTTTGCCTACCACGTGAAGCACCCCGAGGTGACGAAGGGGGTCGGGCTGTCGGCTGTCGCTGACGAGCTCGGGCGGACACCCGTGGAGTTCGCCGCTATCGGTGACTCGGAGAACGACGCCCCGGCGTTCGACGTGGCCGGGTGGGCCGTCGCGGTCGGCAATGCTGACACCGCCGCACGGGCGGCGGCCGACCACGTGACCGACGCGACCCACGGTGAGGGCTTTCTCGAGGCTGTCCGGTGGCTCCGGGCGGTGACCAGCTAACCCACTGGGACCACACCGATACGTACGTCTCTGGACCGCTCCGGAGTGATACCCGGGGAAGGCTTTTACTCGACGGTCCGCAATCAATCTGTATGAGTTCCGACCGCGCCACCCTCAAGCACGCCATCGAGCGAGGTGAACACGAGGGTGGGAGCGTCGAGTTCAAACAGCGTCTCACAAAGAACCTGCATCTCGCCGACGGCCGACGGGAGAGTCTGGCCGCACAACTGCGCCACCGTGTGCTCTCCGGCGACGGCGAGGCAACGTACGTCGTGGGTGTGACCGACGACGGCGGTATCGCCGGCATCTCACCGGAGGCGTTCTCCGAGTCGATGGACGTGCTCTCGTTGCTGGCCGAGGAGGCCGAGGTCCACATCGCGGATGTTGAGACCTGGAGCGCGGCGGAGGACCCCGACGGGGGTGGACTCGTCGGGCTGGCGACCATCCGCGAGGGAACCGCTATCCGGGACGACAAACACATTGTCGTCGGGACTGCGGGTCACGTCGACCACGGCAAGTCGACGTTGGTCGGGTCACTAGTCACCGGACAGGCCGACGACGGAGAGGGGGGGACGCGAGGCTATCTCGACATCCAACCACACGAGATCGAGCGCGGGCTGTCGGCGGACCTCTCCTACGGGGTGTACGGGTTCGACGACGAGGGGGTGGTCCGGATGGAGAACCCCCACCGCAAGGGGGACCGGGCCCGGGTCGTCGAGGAGGCAGAACGGCTGGTCTCGTTCGTCGACACCGTCGGGCACGAGCCCTGGCTCCGGACGACCATCCGCGGGCTGGTTGGTCAGAAACTCGACTACGGTCTCCTGACGATCGCAGCCGACGACGGCCCGACACGGACCTCCCGCGAGCACCTGGGGATACTGCTCGCCACGGAACTGCCGACAATCGTCGCCATCACGAAAGCAGACCTCGTCGACGAGACCCGGCTGAGCGAGGTCGAGCGGGAGGTCGAACAGCTCCTCCGCGAGGTCGACAAGACACCGCTACGGGTGGCCCGACACGGGGTCGACACCGCCGTCGAGGAGATCGGTGACACAGTCGTGCCGGTGGTGACCACGAGCGCCGTCACCGGACAGGGGCTGGGGACGCTCGACCGGCTGTTCGAGCGGTTGCCCAAAACCGGTGCGGGCAACATCGAGCAGCCGTTCCGGATGTACATAGACCGCACGTACAACGTCACCGGGGTCGGGGCAGTTGCCTCCGGAACCATCGAGTCGGGCAGGGTCGAGGCCGGTGACGAGCTACAGCTCGGCCCGATGGCCGACGGGCGGTTCCGCGATGTCGAGGTGCGGAGCATCGAGATGCACTACCACCGCGTCGACAAGGCCCGGGCCGGCCGTATCGTCGGTATCGCCCTGCGCGGGGTCGAGGAGGAGGAGATCGAACGCGGGATGGTGCTGCTCCCGCGGAGCGCAGAGCCCGACCCGGTCCGGGAGTTCGAGGCCGACGTCGTCGTGCTCAACCACCCGACCCGACTCAACGACGGCTACGAGCCGGTCGTCCACCTCGAAACGATAAGCGAGGCGGCGACGTTCTTTCCCGACGAGGGTCGCCTGCTCCCCGGCGACTCCGGGCACGCCCGCGTCCGGTTCAAGTTCAGCCCCTATCTGATCGAGGCGGGCCAGCGGTTCGTGTTCCGGGAGGGTCGCAGCAAGGGCGTCGGCACCGTCACCGAGGTCCACCCCGTCGAGGAGTAGTCTCTCGGTGTTCGGTGTCGTCTTGTTGTGTCTCTCACCGGTCGGCGGGTCGATGTCACGCCCGGTTCGCGGTTCTACCGACCGTGTTGTCTGTCACCGCGTATCAATCTAAGGAGCCTAGTACAGTATGGCGTCTCGGTACAGTTCTATCATTATTGTTCATAACATTTTTTGCCGTGGCAGATTTGCCCCAACTGGGGTCTGATACGCGTCACGAGACGCGATCACCACAATCTATGACAGAAAACGACGGTACCGACGAGGTGGCGAGTCGAGTCGAGAGCACGGACCCACACGTTCGGGAGAATCTAGACAACCCGAAGGGGCGTGAGCTACGGGAACTGCTGGACAGCCAGGAGTTCGTGTTCGCACCGGGGACCTACCACGCACTAGACGCACGGCTGGCGGAGATGGCCGGTCACGACGCGGTGTACATGTCCGGCTACTCCACGGTGCTCGGGCAGTTCGGATTTCCGGACCTGGAGATGGTCGACATGCGTGAGATGGTCGAGAACGCAAAACGGCAGGTGGAGGCGACGAGCCTGCCGATTATCGCGGACTGTGACACCGGTTACGGGGGTGTCCACAACGTTCGTCGTGCGGTCCGTGAGTACGAGAAGGTCGGTGTCGCGGCAGTCCACATCGAGGACCAGACCGCCCCGAAGCGGTGTGGTCACATCGCCGGTAAACAGGTCGTCTCCCGCGAAGACGCCGAGGCACGGTTCCGGGCGGCCGTCGACGCCCGGCAGTCCACGGACACCGTCATCATCGCTCGGACCGACGCGTACGGGTCGGCAAACGGGGACTGGGAGGAACACGTCGCGCGCGGCCGACTCTACGCCGACGCCGGTGTCGACATCGTCTGGCCGGAGATGCCCGACCCCTCCCGCGAGGACGCTATCGCGTACGCCGAGCAACTCGGGGAGACCCACCCGGACGTGAGACTGGCGTTCAACTACTCCTCAAGTTTCGCTTGGAGCCAGGAGGAGGACCCACTCACCTTCGAGGAGTTGGGCGATATCGGGTACGACTACATCTTCGTCACGCTGTTTGCACTCCACTCGGGGGCCCACGCGGTCTACGAGGACTTCAAGAACCTCGCGAAAAACGACGAGACGGCACAGTTCGATCTCGAGGGGCGGTATCTCGACCACCCCACCGAGAGTCACCACGAACTCTCCTTTGTCCCCCGGTACCAGCGCATCGAGGCCGACTACGACCCCGAGGCAAAGCGCCGCCAGCAGGAGTCTGCCGGGTTCTCCGACGAGGAGGATGCGGTCATCACCAGCGGCTCCGACGACGACTGACCGCCCGATATATCCCCGTGCTCGTCCAATCGGGGGTATGGACCAGTTACTCGACGCAGCACGGGGCGCGCTCGGCAACGCACACACGCCGTACTCGGGGTACACGGTCGGCGCGGCGCTGGCAACCGACGACGGGCGCGTCTACACCGGCTGTAACGTTGAGATTGCGAACTACTCGAACAGCCTCCACGCCGAGGAGGTGGCCCTCGGAACCGCCGTGGCAGACGGCCACCGGACGTTCGAGCGACTGGCCGTCGTCTCTGGTGAGCGCGACGGGGTGACCCCCTGTGGAATGTGCCGTCAGTCACTCGCCGAGTTCTGCCCGCCGGAGTTCGAGATAGCCTGTGACACCGGAACGGGTGTCGAGACCTACGCACTCGGTGACCTGCTCCCCGAGCCGATCAGTGCCGACCACCTCGACCGGGAGGGTCACCGATGACCGACGGCGACGACCCGAGTGGCGTCGGCAGTGAGGACCCCCGCGAAGACGAGCAGTACCACCTGGAGCTCACGACCGACGACGTCGCCGAGTCGGTGCTGCTGCCGGGTGACCCGGGGCGCATCGAGCGCATCGCCGAGACCTGGAACGAGCACGCCGTCGTCGCCGACCACCGCGAGTACCGGACCATCACGGGCACCCACGACGGAACACCCATCTCGGCGACGTCGACCGGCATCGGTTCGCCGTCGGCGGCCATCGCCGTCGAGGAACTCGCACGCGTCGGGGCCCGGACCTGTATTCGTGTGGGCTCCTGTGGTGCGATCCAGCCGGAGACTGACGTCGGCGACCTGATCATCACGACCGGGGCGGTCCGGCAGGAGGGCACCAGTAAGGAGTACGTCCGCCCGGAGTACCCGGCGGTCGCAGACCACGCCGTGGTCTCGGCACTGGCGGCCGCGGCAGACCAACTCGGCTACGACTACCACCTCGGCCTGACCGCGAGCACCGACAGCTTCTATGCCGGTCAGAGCCGCGAGGGGTTCGACGGGTTTCGTGCCCGGGGGGCAGAAGCACAGATCGACGAACTGCGTCAGGCCGGTGTGCTCAACTTCGAGATGGAGGCGAGTGCGCTCCTGACGCTCGCGGGTATCTACGGGCTCCGGGCCGGCGCGGTCTGTACCGTGTTCGCCGACCGGACGACCGGCGAGTTCCGCACCGAGGGTGAGGGCCGGGCGGCGGCGGTCGCCAGCCGGGCGGTCTCCCTGCTCGCGTCGATGGACGAGCGGGCCGCGGCGGCCGACGCCGATAGCTGGCACGCCGGACTCGAGCTCTGAGACGGGCGGGTCGTTAGGCCTCCTCGACAACCTCGATGCCGCGGTTGTTGACCGCCGCGGGGTCGAGTCCGACCTCCTCGAGGAACTTCTTGTACTCGCGCTCGCACTGCTCTGCGTCTTTCTGGCGCTCGGAGGCGTGCTCACACAGCGCGACCAGGTCCTCGAACATCTCGTTCGTGGCGACAATCCAGTGGTTGACCAGATCCGACAGTCGGCGGATCGGCGAGGTAAAGTGACCGTAGATCTCGAAGTTGAGCGCGTGGTGGCCGCCAAAGGGGTCGTGCATGTACTTCGCGCGTGGCATCACCTTCATCACGGCCCACTGTATCTGGTCCAGCTGCCGTTCCGGTGCCTCCTCCAGTGTCGCGTTGACGGCCTTCCGGGGTTCACCCCACGTTCCGCCCGGGACCGAGACCCCGTCGAGTTCCTGTATCTCACGGAGTGCCTCGCTCCACTCGTCGGGTGAGGGCTGTGGGTGGACCCGGTACATCGCCTCGACCCGGCGGGTCCACATCAGCTCGTGGGTGACGGCCTTGTTGGCCTTGAGCATACACTCCTCGATGATGGTGTGGGCGCGGTCCCGGCGGGGGTTGAGCACGAGCGAGCCGTCGGCCTTTCGCTGCTCGTGCATCTCCTCGGCGAGCCCCCAGATGAGCTGGTTCTTGCCGCCGAGGTCGACCTCCTCCAGCATCCCGGGCTCCTCCAGAAACTCGGCTGCGGCCGCCGGGTTGTCCAAGACAGTTTCACACTCGGTGTAGGTCAGACGGGCGTCGCTGCGGATGACCGACTTGTAGATGTCTATCTCGTCGTAGCTCAGGTCCTCCTTGTCGAGGTGCATCTCGACGGTGTGGGCCAGGCGGTCCTCGTGGGGGACCAGCGAGCAGACCGTCTCGGCCAGAACTGGCGGGAGCATGTGGACCGTGTGGCCGGGGAGATAGACCGTGTTCCCGCGGTCGCGGGCCTCGGACCACATCGCCGTTCCCGGGTGGACGTAGTGGCTCACGTCCGCGATGTGAACCCACAGCACGTAGCTGTCCTCGCGTTCCTCCACGGAGAGCGCGTCGTCGAAGTCCTGGGCGTCGATCGGGTCGGTCGTCCAGGTCGTCAGCCCGCGCAGGTCCGTCCTGTTGTCGAGCGCCGCCTGAATCTCGGCCTCGACGTTCTCCGTGCGCTCCTGTGCCTCCTCGATCACCTCGGGGGGGAACTCGTGGGGCATCTCGAACTTCTCGAACAGGTCTTCGCGCTTGTTCCGGAGATGCCGGGCGAGTTCCTCGTCGATCTCGACGGGACCCTGTCCCTCCGGGGTCCCGGCCTGTGCCTGATCTGAGTTGCTCATACCACCTGATAGGGCCGACCGGTAGTTAGTCGTGTCGGCCCGTGTGACGGCCGGCGGACGTGACGACCTGTCGGTCAACGCCCGGCTGAACGGCCAACCCGTCGGCCCGGCGTTCCCCGAGGCTGTCGCGCCCACGGCTGCGGTGGCCACAGCCTCTCGGTCCGGCGAGGGTATAACACCCCGTCGGGCGTAGTGACACCGAATGCGCGAACTGGTGTTCACACTGACCTACGAACCGGACTGCAACGCCGTCGCGGAGGTGCTCGCGGAGTACCCCGATGCGGGTATCCGGTCGCTGTCTCTGCACGCCACCCCGGAGAATCTCTGGCGGGTCGACCACGCCACCGGGTCACCGGCCGCGCTCGACGCGATCGAGACGGCGTTTCTGACCGCCGACTACTACGCGGACTGTCTGGCCACGGACCACTGCGGTGCGACCCAGCAGACACAGGTGCTCGAACACGACGACGAGACGCTGGTGCTTTACTCCTACTGGGAGCGCACGCCGGCCTGTGCATCCGTGCCACACATCGCACTCGACCACCTCGGCAACGGCGCGCTGTTCGAGACCCGTCACGAGCGGCGGGAGTACACCTGGCGGATTATCCACCCCGGCGGCGACGTCCGCGGGTTCTTCGACGCGCTCGAATCTGCCGTCGAGAACTGCGCGTCGCTCGATATCGGCCGGTTGACCGAGGTCACGTCGCCGGCGACAGACCACCCGACCGGTGACCTCCCACCGGAACAGGAGGCCGCGCTCCGGGCGGCCGTCGAACAGGGCTACTACGAGACCCCCCGGGCGGTCGACCTCGGCGGGTTGGCCGACAGCCTCGACGTCCCCCGGTCGACACTCGCCTACCGTCTCCGCCGGGCCGAGGCCCACCTTGCCGAGCAGTACACGGGACGAACTCGCTCGGCCGAGGGCGCACCGACCCCGCTGTGAGCGGTCGCTCCCCGTTCTCGTTCTCTCCCGACCGGGCGAGTCACCACGGGCGGTAGACGCGGTTGGAATACTCCGAGCCCCGCTTTGGAGTACTCCAAGAAACTGGTATACTCGTCTGTCCCATACTGTAGGTCGATGACAGACGAGCAGTCGGCAACAGGGGCCGGAGACGGGGAACGGGCGCTCCGGCTCTCCGTTCCGGAGATGGACTGTCCTTCGTGTGCGGGAACGGTCGAGACGAGCCTCGGCCGTGTCGACGGGGTGGAGACGGTCGACACCAGGCCGACGACAGGCGTGGTCAGTGTGGGCTACGACACTGGACGTACCCACGTGGACGACGTGGTGACGGCCATCGAGCGAGCGGGGTACGATGTCGCCTCGAGTTCCGACGGCGGTGGTCCCGGGGTCGATATCGCACCGGCCGCCGAGGTGTGGACGGGGACGCGCGCGGTAAAGACGTGGGTCGGGGCGGCGTTTCTGACAGTCGGAGTCGTGTTCGCCCTCACCGCGGTGACCCCCGAGCTCGGGACCCCTCTCGCGCTCACCGTCGCGGACGTGGCCTTTCTGGGCGCGGTGCTCGCGGCCGGGCTGCCGGTCGTCCGGAGCGGTTACCGCTCGGCCCGCAGCCGGACCCTCGACATCGACCTGCTGATGGGAACGGCGATCCTCGCCGCGACGGGGGTCGGCCTGTACGTCGAGGCCGCGACACTCGCTGTTCTGTTCAGTATCGCGGAGCTGCTCGAACAGTACGCGATGGACCGCACGCGGCGCTCGATGCGGGAACTGATGGCGCTGTCCCCCGACGAGGCGACAGTCCGGCGTGACGGCGAGGAACAGACTGTCCCCGCCGAGACGGTGGCGGTCGGGGAGACCGTCGTCGTGCGACCGGGCGAGCGTATTCCCGTCGACGGCGTGGTTCGGGACGGGCGGAGTGCGGTCGACCAGTCGCCGATAACCGGGGAGAGCACCCCCGTGGACCGGGCTCCCGGTGACGAGGTGTACGCGGGAACGTTCGCCGAGTCGGGTTACCTCGAACTCGAGGCGACGACCGCCGCCGACGGGACGACACTCGCACGCATCATCGACCTCGTGAGCGAGGCACAGGCAGAGACAACCGAGACCGAGCAGTTTGTCGACCGGTTCGCGACGTACTACACCCCGGCCATCGTGGTGCTCGCAGTGCTGACAGCCACACTCCCACCGCTGTTGGTCGACGGGAGCGCAACCGTCGGGGTCGCGGGGCTCGGCTACACCCTCACCGGTGACCCGCTCACCTGGTTCCTCCGGGGGCTGACACTGCTCGTTGTTGCCTGTCCCTGTGCGTTCGTCATCTCGACACCGGTCAGTGTCGCCTCCGGCGTCACGGCCGCCGCCCGCAACGGTGTTCTGGTAAAGGGTGGCAGCCACCTGGAGGCGATGGGACAGGTCGACGCCGTCGCGTTCGACAAGACCGGTACGCTGACTAGCGGCGACCTCGCGGTCACCGATATCGAGCCTCTCGGAGACGCCGCCGAGCGGGACGTGCTCCGGCAGGCTGGCGCTCTCGAACAGGGGAGCGAACACCCAATCGCCGACGCGGTGCTCGACCGGGTCGAGGCGGCCGGCCTGACCGTGCCCGCCCTCACGGGGTTCGAGGCACTCCCGGGACGGGGTGTGCGCGGGGTGCTCGACGGGGACACCTACTATGCGGGCAAACCGACGCTGTTCGGGGCCGGTCGCGTGACCGACGGCGGCCAGGGGAGTGTGGTGTCCGAGACCGCGTCACGGGCGTCGCTCCCCGCGGCCGGGCGCGAGACCGTCGACCGTCTCCAGCGGGAGGGCAAAACGGTTGTTCTCGTCGGGACCGAGACGACGGTGACCGGTGTCCTCGGCATCGCAGACGAGGTTCGACCCGGGGCAGAGCGGGTAGTCGACAGCCTGCACCGACTCGGTGTCGGCCCGGTCGTGATGCTCACCGGGGACAACGAGGGGACTGCCCGGACCGTTGCCGGGGAACTCGGACTCGACGACTACCGCGCCGAACTGCTCCCCGAGGAGAAGGTAGACGCGGTCGAGCAACTGGAGCGTGAGCACGGGTCGGTCGCGATGGTCGGTGACGGTGTCAACGACGCGCCGGCTCTGGCGGCCGCGACGGTCGGTGTGGCGATGGGTGCGGCCGGCACTGACACCGCCATCGAGACTGCCGACGTCGCACTGCTTGGCGACGACCTCCGAACGGTGCCGTATCTTTACGCCCTGGCGGGGCGTGCCAGAGGGGTCATCCGGCAGAACATCTGGGGTAGTCTCGGTGTGAAGCTCCTGCTCGCGCTCGGGGTCCCGCTGGGCTACGTCGGGGTGGCTGTCGCGGTTGTCGTCGGCGACATGGGGATGAGCCTCGGTGTGACCGGCAACGCGATGCGGCTTGCACGGGTACGCCCCGAGACTGTGCTCGACGACTGACCATCCTACGCCGGAGAGCCGTCTCGACTGTCGTCGAGATGTCGGGGTCCGGCGTCGTCCGCTGGCCGGTCGGTGAGTCCGACAGACGCTGGTCAGGGGGTGACGCGAGGCTGGTGCGTGTAGTGACCCGCGAAGGGAGAGCGACGGGAGACGACCGTCACCGACACGTGACCGACGCGTCACGGCTCAGATCTTTTCGATGTGTTCGACGCGTTTCTTCTCGACGTTTCCCTTCGTGATCTCCTCGGGCATCCAGTCGGGTTTGTCGTCGGGAGCCTGCTCCTCCCAGGCCCAGCCGTCGTAGATGTGGAGCTTGTGTTCGCCCTTTTCTCTGAGGCGAATCTCTTCTCTCTCGGCCGCTCTCTCTGACCCGGCCGGTTCGAGTCGCCGCGCTGCCTTTAGTGCCGCCTGTCTGGGGGTCTTGCCGGAGAAGACGCTCGGTTCCTCACCGTCTGCCGTCCGCAGTGCGAAGTTTCGGTTCTCGTCTTGTGCCATACCTGATCGCTCTATCTAGGAGCAACACAGCCCATTACATAAAACCACCCCCTGAACCAGCCGCCGTCCCCGGGTACGGGCAACGGACGTACGTGCGACAACCCGGAGCCACCCCGTGGTCCGACGGAGGACCGGATACCGCTACGGCCGACGGGGTGTCGTGTGACTCGCGCGCGCCACAGGGGTGGACACGGTCGACGTCTGGTCTGACCCGCGCCGCGGCGTCGTTCCGGGGTGAGAACCTAACTCTCTGTGCCACCCGCGGAGGAGTCTCGACGCGCTCGAACCGAAGAAGCTAAAGAAACGAGAGGCCTTCACACATACAAGATGACTAACACACGTTTCGTCTGGAGGTGGTGCTGTGGGTGTTGAGATACGCGAGACATCCGTCTCCGACGAGGAGTTCACCGCGATGGAGCGGTTCGTGCGTGACTACCTGGAGGCGAGTGTCGCCTCGGAGGCGGACGGCGGGCGGATGCGGTGGTACCCGTGGCACTCCGCGGAGTACCGGTTCAACCACATTCGCAACGTGGTCGAACTCGCGGTGGAGATCGCCGGCGATGAGGGTGCCGACACCGACGTCACCCGCGTCGCGGCGCTGTTTCACGACGTGGCCAAACTCGAGGTCGATCAAGACGAGCACGCGGCGGCAGGTGCACGTATCGCCCGGGAGTATCTGACCGCTCACACCGAGTACCCGGAGGCGTTTGTCGACCAGGTGTGCCGGTCGGTGCGGGAGCACTCCCACCAGGGTGACCTCGCGGAGCTCTCCCTGGAGACACAGAGCCTCATCGAGGCCGACCTGCTCGACAAGGTCGGCGCGAACGGCGCGGTGCTTATGTTGCTCCGAATGGGCTACGAGTCACGGACCCACATGGACGCGTCGACCATGGTCGGTCGGGTTCTCGAACGCGGCGAGGAGGCACAGGCTCGGGTCCGAACTCAGACCGCCCGCGACATCGCACACCGGCGGCTCACCCGTGTTCGGTGGTTCAAAGACTGGCTGGAGACCGAGATGGCGGGTGTCGGCCCCCCCTCAGAGGACTCCGAATAGGCCATCCCAGAGGAACAGGACGCCGAACCCGCCGAGCACGAGTGCGCTGATGCCGGCCACCACCGGCACGGCAGCCTCGATGCGTCGACCGGCGACGACCAGCGCCGCCGGAAACACAGCAATCCAGAGTAACACCCCCACGAACAGCCCGACCACGAGCGCGACACTCCCCGTGTGAACCACCACGGCCCCGGCGAGTGTGTCACCGACAGCGGGCAGACGGGCGAGAACGTCCAGTTGTCCGGGGTCGAGTAGACCGACCCCGACGGTGAGCCAGAACAGGATCTGGTAGGGGTTGCTCAGCCCGAGCACGAACGCCTTCGAGAACCCCCGTCCACCCCCCGTCTCCGCACCGGCGAGCGTGTCACCCACGCTCCGTGCCGCGTCCACCGCAAAGTAAAGCATCAGCAGTCCGCCGACAGTCACCATCACGCCGCGCAGACCGGGGTACCGCTTGACGACGGTCACCAGGCCGGCGAGCGCGAGTGAAAAAAAGACGATATCGGCACTCATCGCCCCCAGCCCCGCCCGGAACCCGGCGGGCCACCCCCGAACGACACTCTCCTCGGCGATGACTGCGTTCATCGGCCCCGGCGGGGCCGCCAGCGCGAGCCCGAACAACAGCCCTGCGGCGAGCGAGGCGAACACCTCGAGGACCATATCAACAACTCGGTGTCGGTCACAATCACCGTTGTGGTGTGTTCGTTCTCTGTCGGTGACCGACCCCTGAGCCCGCTCGATAGATGACCCCGGCAGGACGATAGCCTCGGCCGTCGCCGGAGTTCCAAACCGACTTTACTGGGACACCCGTACCGGCAGTCATGCAAACACCAGAGGACGTGCCGACCGCCGGCGAGATGCCGATGCTCGGTCTCGGCACCTGGGAGAACACAGACCACGCACAGTGCAGGCAGAGTGTCAGGCAGGCACTGGAGATGGGCTACAGACACATCGACACGGCACAGATATACCGCAACGAGCGGGCGGTCGGTGAGGGTATCGAGACCGCGTCGGTGTCGCGTGAGGACATCTTTCTCGCCACGAAGGTCTAGATAACGAACCTCGATGCCGACACCGTCGTCGAGTCGACCGAGGAGAGCCTCGCACGCCTCGGCACCGACTACGTCGACCTGCTGTACGTCCACTGGCCGGCCGGCGAGTACGACCCGGCGGAGACGCTTGCTGCCTTCGAGCGTCTGCACGACCGGGGGGTCGTCGACCGGGTCGGGGTCTCCAACTTCGAGCCCGACCATGTCGACCGGGCAACGGAAACCCTCGACGTACCGGTGTTTGCAAACCAGGTCGAGATCCACCCGTTCCTGCAACAACAACAGCTCCGGACACGCGCTGAGGAAGCGGGGGTCGAACTCGTGGCGTACTCGCCACTGGCCCGTGGGGCGGTACTCTCGGACCAGACCCTCGGGGCTGTCGCCGAGAAACACCGCGCGAGCGAGGCACAGGTCGCGCTGGCCTGGCTCCGCGAGCACGGCATCACGGCGATTCCAAAAGCCACCAGCGAGACCCACATCCGCGACAACTGGGAGAGTCTCTCCCTCTCGCTGGACGAGCGTGACATCGAGCGCATCGACGCAGTCGACCGACAGAGCCGGCAGGTCCACCCCGACTTCGCCCCCGAGGCCTGGGGCTGATTCGAGCGGGGGGACGACACCTGTGGCAGACACAGCCGGTGAGTGTGCCGACCGCGGGTGTCCGGTCTCGCTTACGCGAGCCTACTCGCCCCGCTCGTGCCTGCGGCTGTTTCGACTGTTCTGCTCGCTGTCGATTCTGCCCCCGTCTGGTCCCGACCTGCCACCCCCGCGAGTCGTCGGGGGGATGCCGGGGGTCGGTGGCCCCGAGGGTCCGCGGTTTCGGCCCGCTGTTGCCGGGTCCCGTGGAGTCGGGCCCGCGGGCGCACCCGAAGACCGTCAATTCATTAGCGTCCACACAAAGTGCAGATATGGACCCGGCGGTACTGCGTGAAGATATGGTTGCCGGCCTGGAGCACGAGAGCAAGGGCTGTCTCGAGAGCGAGACCGTCTCGGTCGCGATGCGGTCGGTGTCGCGGGAGGCGTTTGTCCCGGACGGACAGAACGCCTACACCGACCGGTCGTTCGAACGACTCGGGACACGTGTCCTCGCACCGAGTACCGTCGCCCGGCTGTTAGAGCCCCTAGCCCCGGAGCCCGGTGACTCGGTGCTCGTTGTCGGGGCCGGTGTGGGCTACACCGCGGCCGTGCTGGCCGAGATTGTCGGTCCGGAACAGGTGCACGCGGTGGATATCACCCGCCGGCTGGTTACCGAGGCCCGGAAGAACCTGTCCGACGCGGGCCACGATGCGGTGCTCGTCGACCGCCGGGACGGGGCCGACGGGCTCCCCGAGTACGCCCCTTACGACCGCATCCTGCTCGAGGCCGCGGCGGTCCGGCCGCCGCGGGCGCTGCTTGACCAACTCGCCGCCGGCGGCCGATTGGTCATGCCGCTCGGCACCGGAGAGCAGTCGATCGCTACCGTCGACCACGACGGGACGGTCACGCGGCTGGGTGGGTGTGCGTTCGAGCCGATGCTGGTCGAGGGTGAACGCGCCGACACGGTCGAACGTAACCGGACCCGCAGGGAGGAACGCGAGCGGGCACGCCGGGCGGAGCGACGTCGGCGTGGCTGGGAACAGGACTGGATCGACTGGGAGGAGTCCCGGTCGGGGTAACGGCCCCGTTCAGGGGGCGGTCGACTCGGCCTGCTCGGTGTCGAGACTCTCGAGTGCCTCGACGGCCACTCGGCGGTAGTTCTCTACCGGCAGGTCGTACTCCTCGCGTGCCAGTTGTGCGTACTCGCCGCCGTTCTCGAACTGCTCGACGCGCTCGAGCGTCTGCTCGGCAGTCTCGACGACCCAGTAGTTGCGGGTCGACTCGTCGACTACCGTGATCGACTCGGGCCGAACCGAGACGTTCACATCGCCGTCGTCGGCCTCGAAGGTGCGGGGTTTACCGACCACCGCGACGTACTCGGGGGCCTCAAGTTCGCGCAGCATCGACGCGGCGTCGGGCTGGTACTGGCCGGCGTAGGTAAAGAAGGTCCCGCCGTCGGGGTCGACGATGCGACCCTGCCAGTACTCCGAGTCCTGGCCGACATCCTCGGTCTCGGTGAGTGTCCCGACGAAGAACACGCGGTTGGCCCGCTTTCCTGTCGGGAGGAGCGCGTATCTCGGCGCGAGTTCGTCGTCACTCTCCTTGAACGTGTACGTCGCGTCGTTGAACTCGCGTGCAAAGACGCGTCGTGCGACCTCGCGTGTTGCTGAGTTCGACATTATATCGACCTCGCTTTGATCAGCATCGCCTCGTGGTCCGGCTGTTCGGGTTCGGTCACCTCGTCTGCCAGCACGTACCGGTTGAAGTTCGGTCCGGTCACGTGGTAGTACTGACCCAGCAGACGCTCGTTCATCTCCTCGGCCACGACCGACGTGTCGAGCGCATCCATCGCCATCTCCTGGGCCTTCTCCAGACTGATACCGGTCAGGCTCTCGGTCATCTCGCGGTCGAAAATAACGTCCTGAACAGTCGTGCCGTCGTCGATGACCCCCTTTATGCGGAGGTCGAACTCGCCGTCACCCTCGCCGTGCTCCGCACAGCGGCCGTTCTGTAGCACCCGGGTGCAGTCCTCCTCGGGACAGCGCTTGATGAGGCCCGACCCCGACTGGATGTCGACGAGTGCCCCCGTTATCTCGGCGTCGTCGTTGCTCACCTCGAGTTCCCTGTCGACCTGCTCGATTGTGGTCGTGCTGTTGAGTTTGACCGAAAACTGGCCCTCGTACTCGTCGGTGACGACGTTGCCCAGGCGATACACGGCATCCTCTTCGACGCGTGGAAGCTCCGATTTCGACCACGAAACAAACTCTATCGTGCCCGTTTCGTCGCCGAGTGTGCCGGCCTGTGCGATCGCGTCGCTGTCCGGGTTTCGTAGTTCGACCACCTTCGCCGTGACGTCGACCCACTGCTCGGGGGTGTCGATATCGGTAATCGACACGTGCTCGTCACTCCCCGTCACGTCGTCCCGGTCTATCCCGGCCTCGTCGAGGTAGGTATTCGTGACACTCCGGCGTGCCTCGCTCAAGGGGACTTTGTACTCGTTGACCAGCGTGTCGAGTCGCTCGCTGACCTCGTCGACGGTGACGTCGAGTCGGTCGGAAAACTGGTCGTGTATCTCTACCGCTTCGGTATGCAAATCGGTCTCTGTCATCGTGTGCTCACTGTCTCCGCTCTGTTTTCAGTGGGAGACATACCGATATTGGTGTCGCATGGTATAAAAAGTTCGGCACGCGGGGTGAAAGTAGTCACGCGCGGGCTACCGTCCGGCACACCACGCTACCGTCCGGTGATTCCGGGGCGGTGGCCGGGGGGTCAGTGGCCCTGTTCGTCGAGATAGCCGAGCACCCCGGCGACGTTCATCCGTGCCTCCCCGCGGGCGTGGGCCGGGCTCCAGACACCGGTGGTATCGACCCGGTCGGCAAAGTACTCCGTCACGGCCTCGTCGTCGCCGAGTTCGGCGCGTCTCGTCGCCACTGTCTCGACCCACTCCCGGAGCCGGTCCCGGTAGCTGACGAGCCGGTCACCGGTCGGTTGGTCGCCAAAGTGGGCGTAGTAAAGCGCCGTGGGGTCGAGCTCTTCAAGCATCGCGATGTCGTCCAGACAGCTGTCGAGGTCGAAACCGGGTGGGGGTGAGGTCGGGAGCACCCGGTCGAGTGCGGGCGCGTAGATGCCGGCCGCGTCGGCGGTGAACACCCCGTCGCTCCCCCGGTCGTGGTAGACGACTTGGTGAAACGCGTGCCCGGGAGCACGGTGTACGTCGAACCGGCGGCCGCCGAGGCGGACCCGGTCCCCGTCTGCCAGTTCGACGAGCCGGCTGTCGGGAATCGGGTCGGGCTCGCGGTAGTACTCGATGCGGTCGCCGACAACGGCCTCTGTGCCGGCCCAGAGCTGTGCCGGCTCCCGGAGAAACTGTGCACCCGACCCGTGAACGTACACGTCGGCGTTTGGACAGGCCCGGCTCAGCGGGCTCACACCGCCCGCGTGGTCGAGGTGGACGTGTGTCAGGAGAATCGCCGAGAGCGCCTCCCGGTCGATGCCCAGGTCGGCCAGCGCACCGAGCACCAGCTCGTAGCTGTGTCCGGTTCCGGTGTCGACGAGTGCGGGCTCGTCGCCGTCGAGCAGGTACACCGAGCCGTACGCGGGGCTATCGAACAGCCCCACGTCGACGTAGTACAGGTCCGAGGTGTCACCGGCCGTCACCTCCTGGAGGTCACCGCGTCCCATACTGGGATGACGACGGGTGCGAGCAAAAGCGTTCGGGGTCTCGGGCTGTGTCCGGTTTCCCCGGTGTCCAGTGGTACTCTGCCGGTCGGCCCCGCGGCGGTCGCCGGGAGGAGTTTAGTAGCCCGAGACGCGACCAGGTTGTATGGGACCGAGCGCCCGACTGCCGGGAACGGCCGCGCGCGACCGGATTGTCGCCCACATCGACATGGACTGTTTCTACGCGGCCTGCGAGCGGTTGCGCGAACCGGCGCTGCGCGGTGAGCCCGTCGTGGTCGGGATGGGGTACGAACCCGGGACCGACAGCGGTGCGGTCGCCACGGCCAGCTACGAGGCCAGGGCGTTCGGTGTCGAGAGCGCGATGGCTCTCTCCGAGGCGCTCGAGTTACTCCCCCGGAAGGTAGACGTTGCCGGCTCCGACCACCCTGTTGACGAGGCCGGGTTCTACAGGCCGGTGGACATGCCGTTCTATGAGTCAGTTGCGGCCGAGGCCAGGACACTGCTTCACGAGCGCGCGGGGACCGTCCGCGAGGTGAGTATCGACGAGGCGTACCTCGACGTGACCGACCGGACCGACTGGGAGGCTGCCGGGGCGTTCGCACGTGACCTGAAGAGCGCAGTCACAGACGAGGTCGGGGTCACCGCGAGTGTCGGTGTCGCCCCGACGATGAGTGCCGCCAAGATCGCAAGCGACCACGACAAGCCCGACGGGCTGGTGGTGGTCGAACCCGGCGAGGTGGCCGACTTTCTCGCCCCCCTCGACGTCGAGGCGGTCCACGGTGTCGGGCCGGTGACCGCGGGCGAACTGCGAACACTGGGGATAGAGACCGCGGGAGACCTGGCGGCCGCCGACCCGTCGGTGCTTACCGACCGGTTCGGCGAGCGTGGCCGGCAGGTCCACCGGTTCGCTCGCGGCGCGGACGACCGCGATGTGGAGCCACGGGGCCGCCCGAAGAGTCTCTCCCGGGAGTCCGCGTTCACCGAGGCGACGGCCGACCCCGACCGACAGGTCGACCGTCTCCGGACACTCGCAGATGGGGTCGCCGAGCGGGCCAAAGGCCGGGACGTACTCTACCGGACGATCAGTATCAAGGTGGTCACCCCACCGTTCGATGTCAGCACCCGTGCGCGCTCACTCCCCGGTCCCGTTGCCGACGGTGAACTCGTTGCAGGGGTCGCCGAGGAGCTGTTCGCGGAGTTTCTCGCCGACCCGGTCCGCAAACTCGGTGTCCGCGTGTCGAACCTGTCGTTTGCCGACGGAGAGCAGCCCTCACTCGCCCAGTGGACCGACCCCGCGCGCGACGAGCACGGTCGGAACCCGACCGACGACGGGCAGCGGTCACTGACCGAGTACGACTGACCGACGACCGCCGGCTGCGAGCCGTCTACGGTGTGACACCGACCGGGGCAAACTGTTATGATGATTGGGACGGGAGCAACGGATATGCGTGAGATAGAGAACGAGACCGACAGTACCGCAGTCACAGCCGACACGAGCCGTGTGAGTCCGGCCGTGTTGGCGTCGGTGGGGTCGGTCGCGCTGGCGCTCTACTACTACTACGCACAGGGGGACAAACAACGGGGCCAGTTCGTCGGTCTGTGGCCGACGACGATACTCGCTCTGGCGATCTACTTCAAACTGGACCAAATAAAGAGCCTCCTCCAGGCCGACTGAAACCGGCCACCTCCGGAGTCTCACCCCCGGTCACCGGTTGCCCGCCACCAGCGCGGGAGCAGTTCCACCGCGGCGACCAGACTGAGGACGATACCCGCGACGATCATCGCGTGGTCCCCGTCGATTTCCATACCCCTTCTACGCGAGTCCCCCTGAAATCCGTTTCCCCCGGTCGGTATCCCCGCCCGCACCGCCGCAACCGTCATGTGTGACGCGGGCGGAGCCACGGTATGACAGACAGAACAGCCGCCGTCCGCCGCGAGACCGCCGAGACCGAGATCGAGGTGACACTCGCGCTCGACGGCAACGGCGAGACGACCGTCGACACCGGTATCGGCTTTTTCGACCACATGCTCCGGTCGTTTGCCACACACGGTCTGTTCGACCTGACGGTTCGGTGTGACGGCGACCTGGATATCGACGATCACCACACCGTCGAGGATGTGGCGATCAGCCTCGGAGAGGCGTTCGCGGAGGCACTGGGCGAGAAACGCGGTATCGAGCGGTTCGCCGACCGGCGTGTTCCGATGGACGAGGCGCTGGCGACGGTCGTCGTCGACATCAGCGGCCGGCCACACGCTGTTTTCGACGGGTCGTTCTCGCAGGCCTCGGTCGGAGAGCTGACCAGTCAGATGGCCAGACACTTTCTGCGCTCGCTGGCGACGAACGCCGGTCTCACCCTCCACGCGAGTGTCGACGGCGAGAACGCACACCACGAGGTCGAGGCGCTGTTCAAGGCACTCGCACGGGCACTCGACGACGCCACCCGTCTCGACGAGCGTCGCAGTGCCGCCCCGAGCACGAAAGGCGAACTGTAGGGTGCAGGAACCGGCGGGTCAGGCGAGTGCGGTCGCGATCGCCTGTTCGATGTCGGCCCAGAGGTCCTCGACGCTCTCGACACCGACACTCGCCCGCACCAGCCCGTCGGTCAGTCCAGCCTCGAGACGCTCCTCGCGGGGGATGGCGGCGTGTGTCATCGTCGCCGGCTGTTCGATGAGGCTCTCGACACCGCCCAGACTCTCCGCCAGGGTGAACAGCTCTGTCTCCGAGACGAACGTCGCGGTCTGGTCGATGCTGGCGTCGAGTTCGAAGCTCACCATCCCGCCGAAGTCGTCCATCTGCGCGGCGGCGAGGTCGTGGGCGGAGTGTGTCTCTAGCCCCGGGTAGTAGACTGTGCTCACGTCAGGGTGGTCCTGAAGACGGCGGGCGAGTGTGCTGGCGTTCTCACAGTGACGGTCCATTCGGACCGGGAGTGTCTTGACCCCCCGGAGCACCAGAAAGCAGGCGAACGGGTCCGGTGTCGCGCCGACGCTGTTCTGGTAGAAGCCGAACCGCTCGTCGAGGTGAGAGTCGTCGGTGACGAGTGCCCCACCGACCACGTCGGAGTGGCCGCCGATGTACTTCGTCAGGGAGTGCGAGACGATGTCTGCTCCGTGTTCGAGCGGGCGCTGGAGGTACGGTGTGGCAAAGGTGTTGTCGACCGCACAGAGCGCGTCGTTCGCGTGGGCGATGTCGGCCAGCGCGCCGATATCGTTCACCCGGAGCAACGGGTTGGTCGGTGTCTCCACCCAGACCAGTTCGGTGTCCGGGCCGACCGCCGCCCTGACGGCCGCCGGGTCGGTTGTATCCACAAAGGAAAACGAGAGGTCGTAGTCCTCGTACACCTGCCGGAACAGGCGGTGGGTTCCGCCGTAGATATCGTCGCCGGTGACGACGTGGTCGCCGCTCTCAAGCAGGTTCAAGACGGTGTTGATGGCGGCCATCCCGCTGGCGAAGGCCCGACCGTGGGCACCCCCTTCGAGTGCGGCGAGATTCGCCTCGAGAGTCGTCCGTGTCGGGTTGCCCGTGCGGGCGTACTCGTAGCCGCGGTCCTCGCCGGGACCATCTTGTGCGAACGTCGAACTCGTGTGAATCGGCGGCATCACCGCCCCGGTCGCCGGGTCGGGCTCCTGTCCCGCGTGGATGGCGCGTGTCTCGAACTCGGCGCTCTCGTTCTCGGTCGATTCTTGCTCGGTCGGTGTGTCGTCTGTGTGGTTGTTGAGCATCGTGTACAGTCGGTTGTCGGCGGTCGCAGTCGTCAGCCCTCGGCCCACTCCTCGAAGGAGTCGTAGACCCCTTTCGAGAGGTACCGTTCGCTGGAGTCGGGAAAGATCGTGACGACGGTCTCGTGTGGCACGTCGAGGTGGCCGTCGCGGATTGCCACGGCGACGTCGCGTGCGGCGACACCCGCGGCGGCAGCACTCGAGGCGACGAGTTGTCCCTCCTCCCGGGCGAGGCGCTGCATCTCCTCGTGGGCCACACGGTCGCTCACCTGCCGCACCTCGTCGACCGTTGCGGGGTCGTACAGCTCGTTTGTCGCGAGGTCGCTCGTTCCGATCCCCTCGATGGCGTACTCGGCTGTTTCCACATCACGGCCCTGTGTCCGGGCGAGCAGCGACCCCTCCGGTTCGACGGCGACCACGTGGGTCTCGGGGTTGCTGTCGAGCAGGGCCCGTGCGGTTCCCATGAGCGTCCCGGCGGTGCCACATCCGGCCACGAGCGCACCGACCTCGCCGTCGAGTGCCCGCAGTATCTCCGGCCCGGTCGTGTGTTCGTGAGCCGCGGCGTTCAGTCGGTTGGAGAACTGCTGTGGGACAACCGCGTTGTCGCGGTTGTCGACGAGTTCGTTTGCGTGGTCGATTGCTCGTTTCATGCCGTCCTCGGTCGGTGTGTTGACCACCTCCGCGCCGAGTGCGCGCATGAGCACCTGCTTCTCGACGCTGAACTCCTCGGGGACGACGAAGGTGACCTCGAGGTCGACCTGTGTCGCGGCCAGCGCCATCCCGATACCGGTGTTGCCCGCCGTCGGTTCGACGACTGTCCCCCCGGGGTCGATATCGCCACGCCCCAGCAGGTTCTCGAGCATGTACACACCGATCCGGTCTTTTATACTTGCACCGGGGTTGAACGATTCGAGCTTCGCGAACACCGGCACCTCGTCGGGACTGGCCTGGACGCGCACGAGAGGTGTCTCTCCGACCGTTTCGAGCACCGAGTTTAGCGGTTCCGTGTGTGTTGTCATGTTCTGTCGGTCGCGTCGCCGTTCATTAGCCTCTCGTCTCCCAGTTAGGGGTCGACCCACATAGTCTGTTGCATACCCGCCCGCCGGCTCCAACGGGTCGGTCCTTCCAGAGCGCCCGGACGGGCCAACAGCGGGTGAGAGGGTCCGGTCGACGGTCGGACCGGGGCTGTCGCCCGGCGATAGCCGGTAACACAAAGCATATCTCCGGGCAGACCCGAGTACCGATAAGCTCGATACTCTACAATGAACGAAGTCCAACTAGAGGTGGCGAAAGCCTACCCTAACGACTCGGGTCGTGGTATCGCGCGCCTGGACCCGGACACGCTGTTGCACCTGAAGCTCTCGCCGGGGGATATAATCGAGATCGAGGGGGCAGACACGACAGCGGCAAAGGTCTGGCGTGCCGACCGACAGGACTGGAACACCGACACGGTACGCATCGACGGGTTCACTAGACAGAACGCCGACGTGGGGATCGGCGAGCGAGTCGAGATACGAAAGGCCGAGGCAGAAAAGGCAGAACAGCTCGTTCTCGCACCGCCGGAGGATGCGAGTGTCCAGTTCGGTAGTGACGCCGCCGGGATGGTGAAACGCCAGATCCTCAAGCGGCCGGTGGTCGCCCGCGACATCGTCCCCGTGATGTCATCGACGAACCACCCGTTCATGCGCTCGCCCGGACAGGCGATTCCACTCATCGCCGTCGACACCGAGCCCGAGGGGGTCGTGCTCGTCACCGAGGACACCGAGGTCGAACTCCGGGAGGAGCCCATCTCCGGTTACGAGAAGACCGGAAGCGGCATTACCTACGAGGACATCGGCGGGCTAAAAAACGAGATTCAGCGCGTCCGTGAGATGGTCGAACTCCCGATGAAACACCCCCAGGTATTCAAGAAGCTCGGCATCGAGCCGCCAAAGGGGGTGTTACTGCACGGCCCACCCGGCACCGGCAAGACACTGCTGGCGAAGGCTGTCGCGAACGAGACCTCCGCGTCTTTCTTCTCCATTGCCGGTCCGGAGATCATCTCGAAGTACTACGGCGAGTCCGAGCAACAGCTCCGAGAGATCTTCGAGGAGGCCACCGAGGAGTCACCGAGTATCATCTTTATCGACGAACTCGACTCTATCGCGCCAAAGCGTGAGGACGTCACCGGTGAGGTCGAGCGGCGGGTCGTCGCCCAGCTCCTGACGATGATGGACGGGCTGGAGTCACGGGGACAGGTGGTCGTGATCGCGGCGACGAACCGTGTCGACTCGGTCGACCCGGCGCTGCGCCGCCCCGGCCGGTTCGACCGCGAGATCGAGATCGGCGTGCCCGACGAAACCGGTCGCGAGGAGGTCCTCCAGATTCACACCCGCGGGATGCCGCTCTCCGACGACGTTAGCCTCGGTCGCCTCGCCGCCGAGACACACGGGTTCGTCGGGGCGGACATCGAGAGTCTCACGAAGGAGGCGGCGATGAAGGCCCTGCGCCGATACCTGCCCGAGATCGACCTCGACGAGACGGACATCCCGCCGAGTCTCATCGACCGGATGATAATAAAACGGACCGACTTCCACGGGGCACTGAACGATGTGTCACCGAGCGCGATGCGGGAGGTGCTGGTGGAACTGCCGAAGATATCCTGGGACGACGTCGGCGGTCTCACCGATGTCAAGTCCGAGGTTCAAGAGAGCATCGAGTGGCCGATGGGCTCCCCGGCGAAGTTCGACCGGATGGGTATCAACCCGCCGTCCGGGGTGTTGCTGTACGGGCCACCGGGCACCGGCAAGACCCTGATGGCGAAGGCCGTCGCAAACGAGACAGAGGCAAACTTCATCAGCGTGCGCGGGCCGCAGTTGCTCTCGAAGTGGGTCGGCGAGTCGGAGAAGGCGATCCGGCAGACGTTCCGCAAGGCCCGTCAGGTCGCACCGACAGTCATCTTCTTCGACGAACTCGATTCGCTGGCACCGGGCCGCGGTGGCGACATCGGCTCCAACGTCTCCGAGCGGGTCGTCAACCAGCTCCTCACCGAGATGGACGGGCTCGAGAACATGGAGGACGTGATGGTCATCGGTGCGACCAACCGACCGGACATGATCGACCCGGCGTTGCTGCGCTCCGGCCGGTTCGACCGGCTGGTGATGGCCGGCGAGCCGGATGTCGACGGCCGGGAACAGATCTTCCACATCCACACCCGCGATATGCCGCTCTCACCGGACGTGAGTCTGCGCGAACTCGCCGAGCTGACCGACGGATTCGTCGGCTCCGACATCGAGACAATCGCCCGAGAGGCCGCGATCCAGGCTCTCCGCGAGGACGACAGCGCCAAGCAAGTCGGGATGCGTCACTTCAGACAGGCGATGGACGACGTTCGGCCGACCATCACCGACGACATCCGCGACTACTACGAGGAGATGGAACAGGAGTTCCGCGGTGGCAACCCCGGTCCCGACCGCCGTCCCAGCGGCCGTATCGGGTTCCAGTAGTCACCGCTTCTCTTGCCGTCGGGCAATCGATTGATTCAGTAGGCCGAACCGACAACGAATTATATGGACCCCGACGAGACCCGTGACAACGTCGTCCCGGGGACAGACGAGTCCCTGAATACGGACGACGTGCGCGGCCACGACTTTCGCGGCGAGTTCGACTTCGAGGAGTTGCTCGCGAGCTACGCGACGACCGGTTTTCAGGCGACCCACCTCGCACAGGCGGTCGACATCTGCCGGACGATGCGTGCCGAGGACGCCACGGTCTACCTGTCGTTTACATCGAACATCGTCTCCTCCGGTCTGCGCGAGACGCTCGCCTACCTCGTCCGCGAGGGGTTCGTGGACGTGCTCATCACCACCTCCGGGGCGCTCGCCGAGGACACCATCAAAACAGAGTTGCCGTTCAAGATGGGGGAGTGGGACGCCGACGAGGCAGCGCTACGCGAGCAGGGCATCAACCGCCTCGGTAATATCTTCGTTCCCTCGGACCGCTACGTCTGGCTCGAGGCGTACCTGTACGACTTTTTCGAGGAGTTCTTTGCCGAAACACAGGTGCGGACCCCGCGGGAGTTCGCGGCCGAACTGGGTGCGGGGCTCGACGACGAGGACTCCGTGCTCGCCGCGGCCGCCGACAACGACGTCCCGGTCTACTGCCCGGCGCTGACCGACGCCGAGATCGGCAACTTCCTGTACTACTACAAACAAAAGCCCGACGCACCCGACGGTGTCGGCATCGAGATATCGGCCGACTACGACCACCTCATCGAGGACGGCCTGCTGGCCGACCAGACGGGACTGCTCGCCATCGGCGGGGGCGTCCCGAAGCACCACGCTATCATGACGAACCTGTTCCGTGGCGGCGCCGACTACGCGGTGTACATCTCGACCGGGATGGAGGGGGACGGTTCGCTCTCGGGCGCACCGCCCAGTGAGGCCGTCTCTTGGGGGAAAATCAAAGACGAGGCCGAGCGCAACTACACGCAGGTAGAGGCCGAGGCGACGCTCGTCGTTCCGTTGCTCGTCGCCGGTGCGTTCCAGGACTGACACGCGACCCGCGTGAGGACCCACAGCGGCCGGGCGATATATACTCTTCCGCCCCGTCTGGGCGTACGTGACACACTGGCACTGCGGCATCGAGGGTGACGACGCGACGTTCGACCGGGTCGAGGACCTCGTAGTCCACCAGGCGACCGCACACGACGACATCGAGTGTGGCGTCTGCGGTGCGGTTGTTCCCGACGGCTATCTCGGCATCCGACACCTCCTCGCGGACCACTCCCGCGAGGCCTACACCGAGGCCTACGGGGTCGACCCCGACCAGACCGACCGGCGCGCGTCGGTCAGGGAGACCGTCGAGGCGGCCGCCGACCTCGGGGAGATTGTCGAGCGTCTCGAGGGGTGAGGGCGGTCGTCCGGAGCGGTTGGCGAGGGTGGGCTGGTCACACCGGGTCGGGACTGACCACGTCGGAGACGGACTCGTCGAGGAACCCGTCGACCCCGTCGAGTTCGAGAACGAACCCGGGGTCGAACGCGGAGGCCGGGGTGTGATAGCCCGTCGGGGCCTCCGCGTCGAGGCGGGCGGCGGCGCTGGTGGCGGCGTCGACGGTCAGGGCGTACGTCTCTGGGGTGACCAGCCGTGAGGTGACGCTCTTCTCGCCGTTGTCGGCCTCGCCCCAGACGAACACCCGCTCGCGCTCGCGCGTCTCCGCAGAGGGACCCTCGAAGAGCATCCGGGCCAGGGCCTGGAGGGCGCGTCTCACCGGGTCGAACTGGAGCAGACCCGTGAGGTAGTGACTCGCTCGCAACACACGTTCGAGACGGGGTGAGAGGGCTGTGTATACCTCGACGTTCGGGATACCGGTCGTGTAGTAGGCCGTCGAGACATCTCCCCACGGGACGGTGACGGCGTTTCGCGGGCCGGCACCGAAATCGATCGTGCGTGACTCCGCGGCGACGGGCACCGACTCGACCCGGCCGTCACGACGGACCCGGCCGCCGCCACCCGCGTGTTCGATCACCGACGCGAGCGTGCCGCCGGAGACACCGGTGTTGGCCTCGAACCCCAGGCGGAGGTGAGTCGCGTCTGGGAGCCGCTCGTGGAGGTGACCGGCCAGACAGTCCGTCGGCACCACGTCGAACCCTGCACCGGGGAGGAGACAGACACCGGCCCGCTCGGCCTCGCGGTCGCGCTCTGCCAGTGTCTCGAACACCGGAAACTCGCCGGTGATATCGAGGTAGTGGGTACCGGTCTCCAGACAGGCCTCGACGATAGGTTCGTACGTGTCCGCGAACGGCCCGGCACAGTTCAACACGACGTCGATACCGTCGAGATTGTCGCCGGCTCGTTCCGGCGGGAACACCCGTGAGTCGACATCGAGTTCGATGCCCAGGCCTCGTGTCTTTGTTCCGTTACGCCCTGCGACGGCGAACTCGAGGTCACGCTCTGCGGCCTCGCGCGAGATGAGTTCGCCCGTGTAACCGTAGGCACCGTAGACGAGTATCATACTCAGATAGTCGGGTGGAGCGAATAAAAAGCCCGCCGGATTCGCCCGCTCAGGACAGCACGTCGAGCAGTGTCCGCTCCGTTACGTCCTCCCGAACCGCGTCGGCGACGTGTTCGCCCCCGAGCAGGCACATCGGTACGCCGATACCGGGGTTGGCGTCACCGCCGACGTAGTAGAGACGGTCGAGACCCAGAACCCGGTATCAGCACGTACCGTGCGCCGAACGAGGGTCCCTCCCCGGAGGTCCTCGAAGTGCTCGTACCCGCCGTGGGGGCGGTTCAGGGCCACCATCCCAACCAGGTAGATGACCGTCTGTGTCTCGAGCTCTGGCATCCTGCCGGTGACCGAGAGGAGTCCAAAGACGACTGTCACGAACAGGAGGCCGAGCCGGGAGGCCTGGACTGCCCAGTGCGTGCCGTGCCGGAACTGCTGATTGAGCGTACGCATCACCGGACGTTGGGGGTGCTCCCGGGTAGCTCACAGCCCACGATACGCCGGGGTTTGACCTATCCCACCGCTCCCGACGGGGAGAACCCCGAGACCAGGACAGTACGTGGCTCACCCTATCCCGGGCGACCGGTCGTACGTTTATATCAGTCGACGCCGTACGCCGTCACGTGCAGTTCGAGGTGTCGCAGTTCGCCGAACCGTCAGAGGACCTGATGCAGTGGTTGGTGCTGGGAGCGACGTACTTTCTGTTGTTGCTGTTTGTCATCGGTGTGGTGGACCTGTTCGTCGGCCTGTACGACCTGCTCGTGAGCGGTGACTTCACGAAACCTGTCAATGTGATCGGACTACTCGACACGGTGTTGCTGTTGTTGATCATCGTTGAGGTCCACCGCACGTTGCTCGCTTACGCCCGCGAGGAACCGGTCATCCAGATTGTCGTCGGCGCGGCAATCGTGGCTGTCGCCCGAGAGATAATCAGCTTCCGACTCGACGACTTCGGGAGCGGCGAAGGTCCCGAGGTGTTTGCTGCCGCCGCGGCCCTGGGGGTCTTGCTCGTGACACTCGTCGTCGCGTACTTCATCGTCTGCCGGGTCGAGACAGTTGCTGGCGAGTTCACCTGAACGGCGGTGTCGACCGTCCGAACCGACACGTTCAGGTCACGCGTGGGAGCCGTCGGTCACCGTCAGCCTACACGTTCTGTGCCTCGGCGAGTGTGAACGCCCCCTCGTAGAGAGCGGTGCCGACGACGACGGCGGCCGCCCCCGCGTCACGGAGTGCCCGGATATCCGCGAGCGTGCTAACACCGCCACTGGCAACAACGGGGATGTCCACCGCCTCGACGATGCGCTCGACGCGGTCCGTCCGGACACCCGACATCCGACCCTCCACGTCCACGTCGGTGAACAGGATAGCTCCGACGCCGAGGTCGGCGTAGCGACCCGCCGCCTCGGCTGGGTCGAGCCCGGTTTCCTCGGTCCAGCCCGAGACGACCACCTCGCCGTCGCTGGCGTCCAGGCTGACCACTACCCGGCCGGGAGCCGTTACCTCGCTCACGATAGCGGGGTTCTCGACGGCCGCAGTCCCGAGAATGACCCTGTCGACGCCGCGCTCCAGCAGGCTGTCGGCTGCCGCGGCTGTGCGGATACCACCCCCGAGCTGTACTGTCACCGGGTCGTCGGTGTCACCACCGCCCGCCTTGCAGGCGGTGACGACGTCGTCGATGGCGTCGGCGTTCGTACGTTCACCCTCGAAAGCGCCGTCGAGGTCCACCAGGTGGAGCGTCTCGGCACCGGCGGCGATCCACCCGCGTGCCGCCGCGACGGGGTCGCCGTAGCGGGTGCCGGTGTCTCGCTCGCCGCCGACCAACTGGACGACCTGACCGTTCTGCAGGTCCACCGCCGGAACAACCTCGAACTCGGGAAACACGACACGCTCTCGGGGGCCGACCGTGGAAAGGGTTTGTACTCGTCACGGCGACGGCGACACCCGCTCGCCGGTTCGTGCCGACTCGTAGACGGTCACCATCGCCCCGACGTCGGCGGGACTGTCTCGGCCGTCGGGGTGAGTGTCCCAGTCCCGACGGTCGAACCCCTCGAGGGTATCGTGCAGTGTCATCCCGGCCTCTCGGCGCGCTCACACGAGACCCTTTTCGACGACGGGAAACCAGGCGATTTACTCTCACCGATTAGAGCTGTAGTCAAGCCGCGGCTGTGAACCGACGCTGTAGAGCCAGGGGCCGGATTTGAACCGGCGGTGATCCGCTCTGCAGGCGGACGCGTTCGGCCAGACTCTGCCACCCTGGCACCACTCGGGCATACTCGGGTGGACGGATTAAGCGTAGCGGTTCACCGACCCCGAACGAGGCACCCCCGGTCACGTCTCCCACACCCGGTCCGGTGGGGGTCCTGGCCGACACGAGACACGGCCCGGGACGGACACTCGGGGGGTGTGAGACCGTCAAACCCAAACCCGTTGGTCCGGTTGAGATGTGCATGAGGTTCCACGAGGCCGCGAACACGCTGTTCGCCCTGCGCCGGTTCGGAACACGGGCCGGCACAGACTCGACGGCGGCCCTGCTCGCGCACCTCGACGACCCGCAGGCGGGGTTGCCGTGCGTGCAGATTGCGGGTAGCAACGGCAAGGGCTCGACCGCGCGGATGCTGTCGTCTATCCTCCGGGAGGCAGGACTCTCGGTGGGGCTGTACACCTCACCCCACCTGGACAGCGTTCGCGAGCGCGTCCAGGTCGACGAACGGCCGCTCCGCGAGGCTGCGCTCGTGTCGTTTGTCGAGGCGATCGAGGGGTACGTCACCGACCATGCCGCGGCCGGCGACCCGCCGACCTTCTTCGAGACACTGACCGCGCTCGCGCTGTGGGAGTTCGACCGCCAGAACGTCGACGTCGCGGTGCTCGAGGTCGGTATCGGCGGCCGGTACGACGCGACGAGTGTCGTCGACCCGGTCGGGGCCGCTGTCACGAGTGTCACACTCGAACACACGGGTGTGCTCGGTGACGACATCGAGACCATCGGCCGTGACATGGCGTCAGTCGCCCCCGTCGACCGGCCGCTCGTCACCGCCGTGACCGGTGACACGTTGGGGGCGGTTCGTGAGCGCGCGGGAGAGGTACTCACGGTCGGCCCGGACGGGGCCGGAAACCCCGACCTGCGGGTCGCCTACGGCGGCCGCGAGGCTGTCGAGGGGCGTGCGACCATCGAGGGGGACACGGGAACCGGACAGGTCGCTCTCGAGACACGGCTCGCACTGCTCGGCTCACACCAGGCCGAAAACGCCGGCGTCGCCGTCGCGCTCGCGCGACAGGTCCGGGATGCCCTCGACACGACGGTCACCGACGAGGCGCTCGAACGGGGGTTGCGCACCGCCCACTGGCCCGGCCGGTTCGAGATTGTCGGCCGCGACCCGCTGGTCGTGCTCGACGGGGCCCACAACCCGGCGGCGTGTGCCCGACTCGCCGACACGCTCGCCGAGTTCGACCACGACCGTCTCCACCTCGTCGTCGGGGCTCTGACCGATAAGAACCACCGCGAGATGATGGCCGCGCTGCCGGATGCGAGCCACACCACCGTCTGTGAGCCCGCAAACGACCGGGCCGAACGGTCAGACGTGCTCGCGGCGGCGCTCGAGCGGGAAACCGGTGGTCGGGTCTCCACCCGTGGAGATGTCGCGGGTGCGGTGGCAGACGCCCTCGACAGGGCAGCCCCCGGTGACTGTGTGCTCGTCACCGGGTCGCTGTACACGGTCGGGGAGGCACGAACCCGCTGGACGCGGACCACAACTGCCACACAGCCGGCATCCGAGTCCGCAGGTCGGGGTGTGCTCGACGCCGCGCACGTCCCCGAGACCGAGATTCGGGCGTTGGGTGGGTCGACCGTTCACCGGGTCGTCCGGATGCGGGTCCAGCCCCGACAGGCAGAGGCTCTCCGAGCAGCGTTTCGGGCCGTCGGCGGCGAGGTAGCCGTCTCCGGGCTGTCGGCAGCCGAGAACAAACAGGTCGCTCTCATGGGGACAGTCGGGCAGTTCCGGGCAGTCTGTTCCCGGCTCGACGACCGCGGCCACGGGCTTGCACCCCTCGCCGACGAGGTCCGTGCGGCGACAGGTATCGGCGACCGCGAGGGGAGATACCGGGGGAGTCTCCTAGCGGGTGCCGACACCGACGAGACCGGCGGGGCTGGTCACGGGGCCGAGGAGTACCCCTGGACGAGCGGGACGTCGGTCATGGGTATCCTGAACGTGACGCCAGACAGTTTCCACGACGGCGGCGAGTACGAGGCCAGAACGGACGCGGTCGAGCGGGCCGAGGAGATGGTCGCAGCAGGGGCGGATATCGTCGACATCGGTGGTGAGTCCACCCGACCGGGTGCAGACCCTGTGCCGGTTCCCGAGGAGTGTGAACGGGTACTCCCGGTCGTGTCGGCACTCGCCGACCTCGACGTTCTTGTCTCTATCGACACGCGAAAGGCCGCGGTGGCCCGGGCGGCACTCGATGCCGGGGCGGACATCCTCAACGACGTGTCCGGGCTGGCCGACCCGGAGATGCGGCTGGTCGCCGCCGAGTACGACGTGCCCGTGGTCGTGATGCACTCGATATCGGCCCCGGTCGACCCCGACACGACTGTCGAGTACGACGACGTGGTCGACGACGTGCTAGACGCGCTCGCCGACCGGGTGCTGCTGGCGGAGCAGGCGGGGCTCGACCGGTCACAGGTTATCGTCGACCCCGGGCTCGGGTTCGGCAAGAGCGCCGCCGAGAGCTTCGAACTGCTGGCCCGTGTCGACGAGTTCCACGCGCTTGGCTGTCCGGTGCTTCTCGGCCACTCTCACAAGTCGATGTTTGGCCAGGTCGACCGGGCGGCCGGGGAGCGCCGCGATGCGACCGTCGCCGCGACGGCCATCGCCGCCGAGCGCGGAGCCGACATCGTCCGCGTCCACGACGTCGAGCCCAACGTGGCCGCAGTCGACGTCGCCGGTGCCACACGGGACGCCGACAACGGACGCAGGTGACTTGAGAGCCGGGGCCGAACCCAGGGTATGGACGTCGTCGTTCTCGGGGGCGGCTACGCGGGGGTGCTCCTGGCACGGGCGCTCGAACGGAGCCTCCCCGCCGGCGTGTCGCTCACACTCGTCGACGAGCGTGAGACACACCTCGTTCAGCATCTCGTCCACCGGGCGGTCCGGAAACCGGCGCTCGCCGAGCAGCTGACGGTTCCGTTCGACCGGCTCTGCTCGCGGGCCGACCACCGCCGGACGCGCGTGACGAACCTCGACCGCGAGACCCGGACCGTCGAGACGACTGCTGGCCCCCTCTCGTACGATGTCTGTGCGGTCTGTCTCGGCGCACGAACGGCGTTCTACGGGCTCGACGGTGTCGAGACACACGCCACACCGCTGAAGCGACTCGACGACGCCGCTACGATCCGGGGGCGGTTCGAGCAGGTCCACGAGCGGGGCGGTCGGGTCGTCGTCGGTGGGGCCGGGCTCTCCGGTGTGCAGGTGGCCGGTGAGCTCGCCGAACTCGCCGCCGAGACGGACACCGAGGTGGTGCTCGTCGAACAGGCTGGCACCGTCGCGCCCGGGTTCTCCGGGCCGTTTCAGACAGCAATCGCCGACGAACTCGCCGGCCTGGACATCGACATCCGGACAAACAGGACAGTCACGGGGGCGACCGCCGACAAACTCGAACTCGACCGGGGCACTGTTGCCTACGACCAACTCGTCTGGACCGGTGGAATCACCGGGCGGGACGCCCTCGGTGACCGCGAGCGGGTGCGGGCGACACTCAGACGCGGCGACCGGGTGTTCGTGCTCGGCGACGCCGCTCGGGTGGTCGACGCCGAAGGGGCGGTGGTGCCGGCAACGGCACAGACCGCAATCGGGCAGGCCGAGACGGCCGCGACGAACGTGACACGGCTGGTCGAACACCGCCACTCGGGCGACGGGTTCGAGCCCCGGCTGGCACGGTACCGGTACGACCCGAAGGTGTGGGTAGTCTCGGTCGGTGATAGTACCGTCGCGACACTCGACGGGGCGGTCGTCCGTGGCACACCGGCACACCTGCTCAAGACGACAATCGGCAGCGGCTACCTGGGTTCGATCGGTGCCGTCTCCGACGCCGTCCGGTACGCGCTGTCGGCCTGACTACTTGACGATCGTCACCGAGACCGGCGCGCGCCGGACGACCGTCTCGGCGACGCTGGCGAGCAGCAGTCGCGCGATACCGTCCCGCCCGGACGAGCCGATGACGATGTGGTCGACAGGCTCGGACTCGGCGTAGGCGACGATACCGTCCGACGGGTCGCCGACCGCGCTCTCGGTCTCGATCGACCGGCCGTGTGTCTCCGCGACCGACGACGCCACCCCGAGCACCGACTCTGTGTGGTCCTGTCGCTCGTCGGCCCAGTCCTCGGATAGGTCGAACCGGCCGGCGTCGCGAACGTGCTCCGTCGGCGGGTGTGCGACGAACAGAGCAACGACAGTGGCGTCGGGAAACTGCTCGAACACGTGTCTGAGGGCGTTCCGGGCGTGGGTCGAGCCGTCGAACGGAACGAGTACGATCTCGGTCTGCTGGGCGTCCGACGGTGCCCGGACGACCGTCACCGGGACCGGCGAGCGGCGGGCGACAGTCTCGGCGACACTGCCGAGCAGGAGGCGCGCGGCCCCGTCTCGACCGTGGCTCCCGAGAACGACGTGGTCGATACCCCGGTCGTCGACCGCGTTGAGAATCGCGTGTACCGGCCGGCCGTACTCGACCGCCGTCTCGATTCGGTCCGGATCGTCGAACCGGTCACGGACCGCCTCCAGGTGGTCCGCGGCGGTGTCGGCCCCCTCCGGAGACGACAACTCGTCGCCGGTCGGGTCCCCGTCGCTGCCACGCAGTTCGACGACGTGCAACAGCACCACCTCGGCTGACTCGTCCAGCCCCATCGCGTGTTCGAGGGCATAGTCGGACTGTTCTGACTGGTCGTATGGTACGAGAATACATCGCATGGTTACGTTGTAATCGTGGTCGTGACCGGCGAGCGTCGGACCACCGTCTCGGCCACACTCCCGAGCAACAAGCGCGTGATACCGTCCCGTTCGGTCGGTCCGACGACGATGTGGTCGACCGCCCGGTCACCGGCGTACTCGACGATGGCGGTGGCGGGGTCACCCGTCACACTCTCGGTCCCGAGTGTCCGACCCCGGGCGGTAGCGAGCTCCTTTGCCGTCCCGAGCACCGACTCCGTGTGGTCCTGTCGGTTGTCGTCTCCGCTGCCGAGTGCACCCAGGATGGCCTCGGTCTCCTCCTGTACCGCCGAGAGGGTGGAGACGTAGAGTGCTGTGACGCCGGCCTCCGGAAACAGGTCGAAGGCGGCTGTCAGCGCGTCACGCGCTCGGCCGGACGCGTCGAACGGGACCAGCACGCGGCCAGGCGGGGTCTTCGCGGTCGGCTCCCGGACGACAGTCACCGGCACCGGCGAGCGCCGGACCACCGCCTCGGCCACACTCCCGAGCAACAGCTGTGTCGCGCCGTTCCGCACCTGACTCCCGACGACGACGTGGTCGATACCGCTGTCGTCGATACAGCCGAGTATCTCGTGGACCGGGCGACCGTCCCGGACGACCGGCTCGATGCGCCCGCGGTCGGGCGGGTCGTACCGCCGACGCGCCGCTTCGAGCAGTTCCTGTCCGGTCTCGGACCGCTCGCTGTCCGATCCCTGAGCGGCGTTGTCATCCGCCGGCTCGGCCACGTACAGCAGCGACACCGCCACCGGGTCGAACACGTGCAGGGCATGTGAGAGCGCGTACTGTGCCCCCTCCGAGCCGTCGTACGGGACGAGAACGCGGCTACCCATACCGACGGTTGAACGCGAACCGATAAGTAACTGTTTCTCCGGTAGACCGGAACGGTCGGAATAGTTCCGGCCGTGTCGGAGTGAGCGCGCGACCGCCGGGTTTGCCCCCGCTGGGGACAAACATACCTGTTAAGTCGGTGTAGACCGAAAAAAGACTGTGTCGAACTACGTTCCGGAACTGCTGACGGGCACCCGGACGACGGTGCTCTCGGGGTACGTCCGTCGGCTGCTGTCACCCCCGTTGCCGGGAGACGGGCTCCTGGTCGTCGGGTTCTTCGAGGGCGTCGTGGGCTGGTCGCTGTCGTGGCTGCTCGTGTCGTCGCCGTCGCTCGCACCGTTCGGCCTCCTCAGAAGTATCGTGGCGCTGTGGCTCGTCCTGACCGCGGCGATAGTGGCCGTCGGGGTTCTCTACACGGCACCGACCGTCCGACGAAACCGCATCTGGCTCGTCTGGGCAGGGCTCAACACCGCGGCGGTCGCGGTCAACCTCGCGGCTGTTGGCGGCTACTTTCCCGGACCGGTCGCGAATCTGCCTTACGCCTTCGACCTGCTCGGTGCCGGGTACTGGCGACCCTGGCTGCTCGTGTTCGGTCTTGGCTATCTAGCCACCGCCGCCTACAACTGGGGGAACCCGCAGATACGCCGGGACGAACGGGTGGTGTACGGTCTCAGCGGTGTCGTCTGCCTGGCGATTCTCTCGCCGTGGGTGCTCACATCGTCGCTGCCTTGGCTGGGCCTGGACCTGTTCGGCGCGGACCTGTTCGTCGTCGGTGGCCTCCTCCACCTGCTCCCGATCGGATTCGACGTACTCTCCGACGTCGCGCTCATCCTCCGGCGGACCGGCTAGTCTCGACCGGTTATTGATTACAGTCCGGCTCTAAGCAGGAAGTGTGTACGAGCGCATCATCGTTCCAACCGACGGCAGCGAGGCCGCCGCCCGCGCCGTCGAGCAGGGTATCGGCCAGGCAACAGCCCACGGTGCAGACCTGGTCTTTCTCGCCGTCGTCGAGATGTCCGGCGGCGCAGCCCCGGAGACCCGGGCTGGCGCGGTTATCGAGGAGCGCCGGGCGGCACAGCAGGAGGAGGTGTCGTCGCTCGTGGACCAGGCCGCAGCCGCTGGTGTCGACGCGGAGGGTGTGGTCAAGGTGGGGATTCCCTCGCGCGTCATCGTCGAACAGGCGGCTACCCGTGGGGCCGACCTCGTGGTGATGAGCACCGCCGCCCGGTCGGGTGTTGGCCGGTTTCTCTACGGGAGTGTCACAGAACAGGTCATCCGGGACGGTGACACGCCGGTGCTCGCTATCCAGCGCTGAGCGCCGCGGCTCACCGGTCGGTCGCCTCGCGCCACTCCGCCCGGGAGATACTGTAACGGATGCTGTCCCGGGGTTCGCCGTCTACCACGATGCTGTTTCGAATGCGCCCCCCTTTGTGGCCGCCGAACCGCTCGACGTAGCGCTGGATAGCGCGCCGGGAGTTCTCGTTTGCCGGGTCGTGTGACACCGTCACCAGTTCGAGATCGAGCCGTTCGAACGCGAGTTCGAGCAGTCTGGCGGCACGCTCACCCGAGTACCCCCGTCCCCAGAACGGCTTGCGTAGCCACGTCCCGAGCACCGCCCGCTGTGTGCCCCAGTCCGGGGTCAGCCCACAGAGGCCGGCGAACTCGCCGGCCCGGTCGCCCCCGGTCGGGCGGAGAACGTAGGTCGCCCGCTCGCCAGCCTCGAAACTCTCGGCACACTCCTCGATCCAGTCGACCGCCTCCTTCGGGTGTCGGTAGGGGTCCCAGCTGACATACCGCGTCACCTCGTCGATATGCGGCGCCCCAGTTCTGACGTGTTCGTAGAGCTCGAACGGATCGAGTGTGTCGGGGCCGAGTCGCTCGTACCGCAACCGCTCGCTCTCCATCTGAACGGGAAAGAGCGACATATGTGCAATCGATGGGGGGACACAGTTAAATCTGACCGGCAGTCTCACGGTCTGAGCTACCCTGTCGGCGGACCGGAGAGCCGGTCGAACGGTGTCTGTCCCCGGTCCCGGGGCAGTGACTCGCCGCGTGTCTCCGGTAGCGAGAACAGCCACTCCCGGCCGTCGAACCGGACGAGCTTGTGGGCCCCGGTTCGGGCAAACGAGAGTGGTTCGCCGAGCAGGTCACGGTCGTACCGTGCCGTGTCGTGCCAGGTGAGCGCCTCGACGTCGAGCATCGGGCTGTAGAACGCACCCCGCGTGACACCGTCGCTGTGGCCACCGGCGAGCGACGTCGACGGGCACTCCCGGACGCCGGTCTCGTCGAGTACCGTGTGGAACACCCGTCGGGTCTCGACCTGTCCGGTGACGGTGTCTGGCCCACCTGCGGGAAAGCTCACCACCAACGGGACGGCCACGACAGGCTCGAAGACGCTGTGCTGGTGACCGACGAGGCCGAACTCGCCGAGGTGTTCGCCGTGGTCCGAGAGCACGACCACCAACGCGTCGTCGAGTACACCGGTAGCCGAGAGTCGGTCGAGCAACAGCCCGAGTCGGTCGTCGACCGTCCGGAGGTCCGCGTCGTAGAGCTGTCGGAGCCGGGCCAGTCCGCGCTCGTCCATCCCCGGGCCGAACTTGTGTGCCCGCTCGTCTCTCACCACCGGGGCGTCGGCCAGGTCGTCGTCGACGAACCGGTCGACGTGTTCGGGGGCCGGCGAACGGGGGAGATGTGCGTCAAACAGATTCACGAACAGGAAAAACGGCGACGACGCCCCACGAACCAGGTCTGTCACCCGGTCGACGAGCCCGCTGTCCGGCGGTGACGGGAGTTCGACGGCAGTACCCCGTCGAGCCCGGACGGCGTTGAGTAGCCGTTCCGGCGGGTACCGTGCCGGACTGTACATGAACCGGTTGACCGCCGGTGCGAGCAGTGCCGCCAGACGCGGCGGCAGGGCCGGTGACAGCGTCTCGAACTCGTCGAACCCGCGAGCGAAGCCCGTCTCCGGCCGGACGTACTGGTTCGGCGAGACGGCGTACGTCTCGTAGCCGGCGGCCGAGAGCAGTCCGGGCAGTGTGGGCTCCGCCCGGAACACCGGACGGACCGTCGTCGCACCGTGGGTCCCAGGGTGACACCCGGTGAACAGGGAGGCGTGGGCCGGCACCGACCAGGACGCCGGGGCGACTGCGTCGGTGAACGTCGTCGCCCCGGCCGCGAAACGTCGCAGAGTCGGCATGACCTCACGGCGGTCGTCGTAGGCACGGTCTCGCCTGACGGTGTCCAGCACGAGCAGAAAAACGTTCGGTCGGTCACCCATCTTCCGGGTGCTCGACCCCGAGGGGTAAATGTCCACCGTCTGCGCCACACCTCCGGGACGGACCGAACGCTGATACCGACGGCCGCCGTACTGTAGACCATGACCGAGGGCTGGACCGACCGGATCACCGGTGCGCGGATGCAGGTAGACAGGGAGTTTCAGGAGCGTGTGCAGGGCTCCGAGTTCACGAACCAGCAGTGGGGGCTCATCATGACTGCCGTCGAGTTTCGTATCGACGGCCCGGAGACTCCGGGGGAGGCGACGCTCGTTGCCGACACCAGCAAGGTCGAACAGATCATACCGGAGCTCGAGGAGATGCCCCAGGGGATGGGTGCACAGCCGAGTCCCGGCCGGAGCAGTGGCGACGGTCTGCTCGGGCGCCTCCGCGGGTTCCTGGGCGGTGGCTCCAACGGCGTCGACGAGGAGAAACTCGCGGCCGCGACGGGGCTGGCCGACGAGTACGCCGCCGAACTGCAGGGGTTCCTCGAGAGCAACGGGCGCTGGAAAGAGGTCTGTGGCCACGCCGCCGGGGAGTAGTTACACCCGGAGCGGTGTCGACCCCCCGCCTCGTGGCTACTGGAGTGTTCGGTTGCGTTCTCGCTACAGGACTCCGCCCCGGCGTGGCGGCTGTCGAGACACGCCGGTGACCCTGTCGGACCCGGACTCGACAGGCAGCACTCGACCGTTCGGGGTCCGACCGAGTACGGACGAGGTCTCAGAACCGACGCCACCGGGCTTTGTGACAGTTCAGCCGGGTCTGAACAAACAGCCGGACTGCCCGGCCGGCAGACGACCCTACCCGAGCCAGTCCACGCCACAGACAGCTCTAGTCGAGAGACGGATTCGGGGATGACGGTCCCGCTCCGGTGGCCCAGTGTATCGCCCGTTCGACGTGTCCCTTGAGCCGACAGCCCCCGGTCTCGGCACCGACCACAGTTACACGATATGATAGCAGCACAGTCGAGTTATTAATAGACGTTTCAATATATGATAGTCGAGCACGAACCGTTATACGTGTTATCTCCAAACAGATTGTATGGCAATGCACCATCCGAGAACCTACGGGGGGAGAGCAACACTGATAATCGGGCTGTCGGTTCTCGTCTTCGTAGCCCTGACGCTGTACCTGTTCGGGGCCGCTGCGTAGCGCAGGGGGCAGACACCGCTCACTCGGGTCGTGCTCCCGACCGGGGACGACCACCACGGACGAGCGGAGAACGGGGTTTTCAGGTAACCACACGCCGGAACCGAGTACCACGCCGAGTTGGACCGAAGACGCCCCACGAGCTGTGGGATAGTAAAGACGGTGTCTCCATCTCCTGGCGTGTCACGACGACATCTGTCGAGACCGAGACTCTCAGGACTCACCAGGCACGCAGCGCCTGCCGCCCGTGTGTCGCGGTCAGGAGTGCGAGAAACACACCGGTGCCTGTGAGCGCGAACGTTCCGCCGACGTAGAACACCCAGGCCATATCGACCTCGACCATCAGCCACCCGGCGATGAGCGGTCCCAGCACGGAGCCGGGCCGCCAGACGAGTTCGCGGATACCGAAACTCGATGCGACGGTCCCGTTGTCGGTTCCCTCGTCGGCGAACAGTGCCATACTCGCCGGTTCCCGAAAGGAGTCGGCGACGCCCAACAGCCCCGAGACCACCACCAGCGGAGGATATGTCGCGGGGACCGTCCCGAGCGCTGGGAGCGCCATCCCTGTCCCGAAGGTCGACCCGAGCGAGGTGGCGACCGGGACCGTGATAGCGACCAGTCCGTAGGCGGTGCCACCGGCGAACACGAACAGGGCACGGCCGTAGCGGTCCGAGAGCCGACCGGTGAACAGCTGTCCCACCATGTTGGCTGCTTTCTCGGCCGTGACGGTGACGGCGACAGCCGTTCCGGCGACACCGAGACCGCCCGAGACAACCTCCGTTCCGGCGTAGATAGGCACCCACGTCCGGACAATCGTGACAGAGAACGCGTACTGTGCCCGAAAGCTCGTCATCGTCAGGATGCGGCGGTTAACCGCGAGTTCGGAGAACGGAAACCCTCGGATACGTGTCGTGTCCGGGTCGAGCCGCCAGTACAGCCCGACCCACGCGACGGTCATCAAGACGACGATTATAGCAAAGATCGGGGTGAACCCGGACAGGTCGAGCAGCCAACCGGCAAGCAGGGAGCCGAGAATCGACGCGAAAAACGAGGCCGCGTTCGCCCGACCGATCCGCTCGGCGCGCGTGCTCACTGTCGCGAGTTGACCGACCAGTGAGAGCGTCATCAGCCCGGCACCCGTTACTGCGACACCCTGTACTGCCCGGACAGCGATAAACGACACAGAGGAATCGACCAGTGGAAACAGCGCGTACACCCCTGCGCCGAACCCTATCACCACGAGCAGGACAGTCCGCTTGTCGAACCGGTCGCCGGCCCAGGCCAGCGGCACCACCGCCACGGTCTGTGCGAGTGTAAACCCGGTCGTGTAGAGACCGATTATGAATCCGGCGCTGACAGTCAGCCCCAGGACCGTCGTCTCCTGGGGCTGTAGTGTGTTGATGTAGGCGGGCAGCAGTGTCAGCAGTGTTATAAAGCCGAACCCCTCCGCGAACCGGGCGAGATAGAGCGCGTAGAACTGGATGCCTGCCTCGCTGTTGCTGGGTGACTTACTGGTCTCGTCGGCGACCGTCTCGTCTCCGCCCACACGCTGACTGTCCGTGTGCGAATAAAACCTGTTGCGGTTCGACCCTGGTGGGGTCGACCGGCGTCAGTACTCGCGCTCGACGAGGTGCTCGGCGACATCCGTGAGCAACCGCCGGGGTCGCTTCTCGGGCAGCGAGGAGATGTGTCGCTTGCCGCGCTCGACACAGTCACGTGCCATCTCGCGGGCGTAGGTGATACTCCCGGCCGACTCGAGTTGCTCGACGGCGTCGTCGATCTCGGTTTCGGTGACCGCCTCGACGGTGTCACTCTCGACGAGATTGTCGATGTCGACACCCTGTTCGCGGGCGTGGGCGGTGACAATCGTCTGCTTGCCCTCCACGAGGTCGCTCCCGCGCTGTTTGCCGAGCGCCTCCGTCGAGGCGGTCAGGTCGAGCAGGTCGTCTTTTATCTGGAACGCCCGGCCGACTTCCCGGCCGTACCCCGCGAGCGGGTCGACCGCCTCGCGGTGACCCAGCAGGACCGCCGGGATACTCGCGGTCGCGGCGAACAGCACCCCCGTTTTGAGGTCTACCATCTGCAGGTACTCGGGGACCGAAACGGACTCGCGCTCCTCGAAAGAGATATCGAGACCCTCCCCCTCGCAGAGTTTGACACAGGTGCGCGCGAGCATCCCCAGCGCGGGCACCGAGTTGTCCGGCGAGGCACCGGTCTCGAGCAGCAGTTCGAACGAGCGGGCAAACAGTTTGTCCCCCGCGAGAATCGCCATGTCGTCGCCGTACTGCCGGTGGACCGCCGGCACACCCCGGCGGACGTTGTCGTCGTCGAGGATGTCGTCGTGAATCAGGGAGAACGTGTGGACGACCTCGATACAGGCGGCGGCGGTGAGCACGTCGACCCGACTGCCGTCAGCGGCGGGAAACGCCCGGTACTTCTCGGGGTCGTTCGATATCTCCGGGAGCAGGCCGGGTTCCTCACTACCCCCGGGGTCGACGTGACGGTCGGCGACCGTCTCGGCCGCAAGAAGCAAAATTACGGGACGCAGGCGCTTGCCGCCCGCCTCGATGAGGTGCTCGGAGGCGTCTGCGAGTTGCTCCGGCGGCGACCCCCGTACCACGTCCGAGAGGGCGTCGTCGACGACCGGTCGCAGTCGCATGAGTGCCGCCTCGACGTCCTCTTTTCGTGTCATCGCGGGCTACCCCCCGCGGCACAACTCCCACACGGCCGGCACAGCCTCGTGTTCGGATACGCGACGGTGTCGGCGCTCCCGCGTCGCAGGTACTCTGCCTGACCGCCGTGTCTGTGGCTCCAACTCATTGCTCTCAGTCCGAGACTTCCCGGGGAGACGGGCCCCGATGCCGGGCCCAGCGAGCCAAGCAACGGGGTGTCACTCCCGGGAAGTGGCCGACTCGGTACTCGAAAACTCCAACCGCCGAGGTAAAAAACACTTGGTCTCGGGGTTTGGCGGCTGCTCCGTGCGGGTCGAGAAGGGAACACGTTTAGTGGGTGCACAAGTAGGTCGGGGTATGCCGTTCGTGACCCGACTCACGTTCAGAAGCGGTGACGCCGACCGGCTTGAGTCGGTTGTCTCCGATCTCAAACGCCGGGCCGAACGCAAGGGGGTCGAGCTAAGGGGGCCACACGCGGAGCCGCCCGAGCGGTACCGTGTCCCACAGCAGAAACGGGTCGACGGCGGGACGTTCGACCCCTGGCGATACACCGTCTACACGCGGGTTCTCGAGGTTGTCGACCACAACGAGTTCGCCCGGACGGTCGCCGAGCGGGACTACCCCGACCGCATCCACGTGACCGCCGA
>Ga0207714_1000165_pt1 | contig 43449 bp, 71 predicted proteins | sample PonA232FremontCA_2_FD_187270 | JGI IMG/M metagenome (GOLD analysis project Ga0207714, IMG submission 187270) | Marine sediment microbial community from Fremont, CA, USA - Pond A23 Sediment 2 (SPAdes) | ecosystem: Environmental > Aquatic > Marine > Unclassified | place: USA: Fremont, California... | reverse complement strand
CAGCACAATTTTTGTAAACTTCCGGTGTGCTAGGAGTGTTTTAGTGAGCTGTTTTTAGCAAAATCAAGCACTTATTTCACGCGCACGTGATTGTACAACTCTTGTACAGGAGTTAGCAATATGACTCAACGAAAGCCTCAGCGCCATGGTAATAACACGATCAGCCAGCAAGCTCAATGGGCGCAAGATGCAGGCATTCCAGAGCCGCCCGAAGGCGAGTCTCTAAAGTCTAGTGAGGAGCGTACACTGTGGGCGCAATATACGTCCACCCGTACAATGCAGGACTGGCGCCCTATCGACCTGCTAGTGCTCGCAAAAATTGTGCGTTTTGAGGTCCAGATGCGCGAGGAAGAGCGGCAGATTGAGCGAGAGGGCACGGTGGTGTATAACCAGCGCGGCACGCCGATTCAAAACCCGCGCTTTAACGTGCTGACTACGCTGCAAAAGCAGTGGATGCAGCTCATTAAGTCGCTTGGTCTTACGCAGACGGCTAGCGATGTGAGGACGGTCAACAAGCAAGGTCAGCAGGCGCATCAAACGGGCGAAGCCGTAAACAAGCAAACTGAACAGGGCGATGGTCTGATCGCTCCGCCGATGAAACAATGACGAGAGCTGAAAGGGTTATCCAATTCGCGGAGCGTTATCTAAAGGTCCCAGAGGGTGCACGAGTCGGCGAACCGCTGGAGCTTGCTGGGTTTCAAAAAGCGTTTATACGTGATGTGTATGATAACCCGCGGAGCACCCGACGTGCATACTTAAGCATAGCCCGTAAAAACGGAAAGTCGGCAATCATAGCCGCGCTCTTGCTGGCGCATCTTGTTGGGCCGGAGGCGCTGCCTAATACACAGATTGTAAGCGGCGCTCGCTCTAGGGATCAGGCCGCGCTAGTCTTCGATCTTGCATCAAAGATGGTGCGTCAGTCTCCCGATTTGCAAGAAATCGTGAAGATTGTGCCTTCTAGTAAGAAGTTGATTGGCCTGCCGCGTAACGTCGAATACAAAGCGCTTGCGGCTGAGGGTTCTACGGCGCACGGACTTAGCCCCGTATTGGCTATTCTTGATGAGCTTGGGCAGGTAAAAGGCCCGCAAGATGATTTTGTCGATGCAATTACCACGTCACAAGGCGCCCATGAGTCACCGCTTTTAGTGGTTATCAGCACCCAGGCGCCTACAGACGGCGATATGCTTTCGATTTGGCTGGACGATGCCGAGGAGTCAAACGACTCGCGAATCGTCTCGCATGTATACGCGGCGCCTGATGATGCGGACGTGATGGACGAGTCTGCTTGGTACGCGGCTAATCCCGCGCTCGGCCTTTTCCGCTCTTACGAAGACGTGGTAGAGCAAGCCAAACAAGCTAGTCGGATGCCGAGCACGGAGGCTACGTTCCGTAATCTTGTGCTCAACCAACGGGTTAATACTACCACGCCATTCATCAGCCGCAATGTATGGGACGCCAACGCAGCCGCGCCGGAGCCGCCAGCGGGTCAACCGGCGTGGGGCGGGCTCGACTTGTCGGCGCGTACGGACCTCACAGCTTTTGTGTTAGTGTTTCAGCAGGATGGCGTGTGGCAGATCCATAGTCGTTTTTGGGCGCCGGAGAAGGGTCTCCGCGACCGTTCTAAGCGGGATCGGGTGCCGTATAAACAATGGGCCGATGAAGGCTGGCTTCATGTGACGCCGGGCGCAACAGTCGATTACGAGTACGTGATCCGCGATATTGCGGACTTGCTGGACGATGTAGATTTACAAGCCATCGCGTTCGACCGCTGGCGGATTGATGTATTCCATAAAGACCTGGAAGAGCTAGGAATTGAGTGGCCCATGGTGGAGTTCGGGCAGGGCTATCGTTCGTTTAGTCCGGCACTTGATACGCTAGAATCGGACTTGCTTAACGAACGCATGGCGCATGGTAGCCATCCGGTTTTGAATATGTGCGCAGCCAACGCGGTTGTTAGTCAAGACCCGGCGGGCAACCGCAAGCTCGACAAGGCCAAGGCTACGGGCAGAATCGACGGCATGGTGGCGCTGGCGATGGCGCGTGCGGTAGCATCGACGGAGGAAGACGAGGGGCCGTCGGTGTACGAACAAAGAGGCATTATCACGTTATGAGCTGGTTTCTTGATTTTATAGGAATTGTTGGCGCTGCGCTGATCGTCGCGGGCGTGTCGGTGATGCACTGGCCTACAGGAATGATTGTTGCCGGGGCGATGCTGCTCACCACTGCGATCCTTGCGGCGATCAGGCGTGGTGCAATGGAGGTTGACGAATGAGTCTGTTTGGTTACTTGTTTAGTCCGGGGAGCTCGGGCACCGGCGCATATCACTGGCACCCTATTAGGGGTGGTGGGTATCAGACTGCGGCGGGTACGCCGGTTAATGAATGGAACGCTTTGACACTGCCCGCTGTTTATGCCTGCGTCGGCCTTATCAGTGATGCCATCGCGCAGCTTCCGATTCGCGTGTATCGGCAGACGGATAACGGGCGTGAGCACGCAGTAGGGCACCGCGTCGAGCGGATGCTGAACGAAGCGCCAAACGACAGGCAAACGGCTTTTTCGTTCCGCAAGACGATGATTTCCCATGTACTTTCATGGGGCAACGGGTACGCGGAAATTGAGCGCACTAACGGCGGCGAGCCGGTCGCACTCTATTTGGCTCTGCCGGATCGTACGAATCCTGAGCTTACGATGGACGGGGAGCTGATCTTCCATACTACGATTGATCGGCAGACGAAGACCGTCGAGTCTCCTGACGTGATCCATGTACCGGCGCTTGGGTTCGACGGGGTTGTTGGCTACAGCCCGGTAGCTATCGCTCGCCAGGCGCTCGGGCTGGCCAAGGCGCAGGAGGAATACGGTTCGCGCTTTTTCGCCAACGATGCCAAGTCCGGCGGGTTTATCAAGCACCCTGGTAAGCTTTCCGAGCAGGCTGTTCACAACCTGCGCGAATCTTTTGCGGCTCAAGGCGGGCCGGAAAACGCGCACAAGCCTAAGGTGCTGGAGGAAGGCGCCGAGTTCCAACAGACGACAATTCCGCCTGAGGACGCGCAATTTCTGGAGTGCGTTTCGGAAGAAACTCTTATTAGTATGGCCGATGGGTCACGAAAGCGAGCCGACCATATTGAGATTGGGGATATGGTTGTAGGCTGGGATGACGGGCCGACAGCTTCCAGGGTTGCTAATGTGTGTCGGAAACCTAAAAAGCCCCTAGTCCATATTGAGACGGCAAGGGGTCGAAATTTGACGGTTACTGCCGACCACCCTTTTTTGGCAAAAACAAGGCTTCGCACCCTTGGGGGGCGTCCTGATACTTCTGAACCAGAATGGATCAATGCTGGCGAACTTGAGCAAGGGCAGTATATAAGAGTCGGGTTGGGTTACGCTGACCATTATGTAAAGGCGGAGGATGGGTTAGAGGCTGATAAGTCTTGGCTTTTGGGCCTTCTTGTAGGGGACGCGCATGTAAGTGACCGTACCTGTGAGCTTACCTGTGCAGAAGGCAGTATTGTTAGCGAGGCATCCAAAGTGGTTAACACCTTGGGTGCAAGCTTAAAGCATAGAGGAAAGTTTAGCTATTCTTTGGCTCCAGGCTTTGGTAACGGGTGCAAAGGCTCAGAGTTGAGGCACTTTCTAAATGCGGCGGGGCTACCTGGTAGCCATTCCCATACCAAGAGGGTTCCAAATCTAGTATTAACGTCTGGACCTTTGTCTTGGGCGTCCTTTTTGTCTGGTTACTTGGATGCAGACGGTTCAGTTTCAGCCCCAGAGTCCAAAGGACAGCCTAAAGTTTACTGGAGCAGCACTAGCCGATGCCTGTTGGAGGACTGTCAGCATATGCTCGCAATGCTGGGGATTAACGCTGGCATATACGATATGAACGAATCCGGCTTAGGTTATGTAAGAAACAAGTTGTGCAACGTAAGGAAAGGATATGGTCTTTTTGTGACAGGATATGAGCAGTTACGCAAGCTTTCTCATTTGCTTACACCGGCGCATAACGGTAAAGCTGATAAGCTAAAAGCTTTTGCCGAGCTATCAGCAGGCAGTAGGTACAGAGAGCACAACTGGACATATGATAGGATAAAGTCCGTAACGCCAATGGGTGTTGGTGAAACAGTCGGAATTGAGATTGAAGGGACGCATACTCATATTACGCAGGGGCTTGTTTCTCATAACTCGCGAACCTTCCAAATCGGAGAAATCGCGCGGATGTATCGCGTGCCGCTGCACATGATTCAGGAGGTTAGTGGCAGCACTTCGTGGGGTTCCGGGCTGTCGGAAATGTCCATGGGGTTTGTGCGCTTTACGCTGGCCCCGTGGATGACGCCAATCGAACAGGAAATGAATCGTAAGCTGTTCACGACGCGCGAACGTGAGCAGGGTTACTATGTAAGCCACGATACTAGCGATCTTCTCCGGGGTGACCTTACGGATCGTTCGGAGTATTACACCCGAGCACTTGACCCTGAGACCGGGTGGTTGACGCGGGAAGAGGTGCGGGCCAGTGAGGATAAAGACCCGTTGGACGATGACCAGGCAGCGGGGTTCAGCACGGCGCGCGGCGCGGATGAGTAAAAACGGGCTGTCTGTTACTCAGGCGGCCCGTTCGGTCCATGTATCAGATCGAACTTGGCAGCGCTACGAATCGGGGAACCAGGACATACCCGGCGCTATCGTAGAGCTGTTCCGCATTAAGGTCGATAAGCAGCAGGAGTAACACTAATGGACGTATTGCTATTTTTCAGCCTAGTCGCCGCCTACATACTCCCTGCCATCATTGCGGCCCTGCGCAGTCATGCCAGTACGGGCGGGATCGCCGCCATGAACGTACTGTTAGGGTGGACGGGGTTATTTTACATTTGGGCGTTTGTCTGGAGCCTTAGCCGCAAATGACAGCCGCGCTCGTTGCCACCATTGCCGTACTTTGGGTATTGGGCGGAGTGCAGCTTTATTACGGGCTGCTGGCGCTGGAGCTTATTAGGCCCGGATTTAGTACGGCGCTAATCTGCGCGGTTTTTTGGCCGGTCGCTGCACTGCACGTCTTGCTCCAGTAACCTATTGACACTCCTAGCCTCTGCTGGTATAAGGCATATATACGTTAAAATACCAGCAGAGGCAAAATGCGTAATTTCCTCTCTTACATCGCTAGCCAGCCGTGGGCTATTTGGGAGCCTAAAGCGCGAGAAATCCTCGCGTACCTAGAGGCCCGTGAGTCTGGCGAGTCTCACCCTGAGTTTGAATCCCGCCTGACTAAGCGAAAAGAGCAGGAGACGCGATCTTCTGCCGGGTCGGTGGCGGTTATCCCCGTTCGCGGTGCGATTGCCAATCGCGCTAGCCTAATGGACGGCGCGAGTCTTGGGATGGGTACATCTGCCGAGCGTCTTCGCCAGGAGATCCGCGCCGCTTGCGATGATAAGGACACCAAAGCGGTTGTGTTCGATATTGACTCTCCGGGCGGTTCGGCTCAGGGAACCCCGGAACTGGCGGCGGCGATTCGTGAGCGCTCCAATGAGACGCCAGTTATCGCGCAAATCGACGGGCTCGGCGCATCTGCCGCTTATTGGATCGCTAGCGCAGCGGACGAGATTGTCGCTACTCCGTCTAGCCAAATCGGTAGCATCGGCGTCCTCAGTGTCCATGAAGATATTAGCCGGATGCTTGAGGAAGAAGGTGTGACCGAGACGATTATCACGTCAGAAAACGCCCCTAATAAGGCGCTCGGTAATCCTTACGAGCCCCTTTCTGAGCGGGGGCGGGAGAAAATGCAAGCGATGGTGAACAAGTATGAGGATATGTTTATCCGTGCCATCGCTGAATCGAGAAACACTACCCGCCGCGATGTAATCGAAAACTATGGGCAGGGCGATGTGATGATTGCTAATGATGCGCTCGCAGCGGGAATGATTGATCGAGTTGGTACGATGGGGGAGACGTTAGAGAGAATCGGCGCCGGTAATAACGGGAGTCAAAAGAGAACGCGGGCTGCGGCCCGCTCGACGGCGTTGGCTCGCCAGCGCCTTGAGCTTGAGCGCGAAAAAGCGCATCTTTGAACCGGGCGATTTGCAGCCCGCAAACGTCCATTAATTAATGAGGTAATACGATGAATCTTCAGCAACTTCGAGAGAAGCGCTCTGAGCTGGTTTCCAGCATGGAGCAGGTGGTTAGCTCGGCGGAGAGCGAGGGTCGTTATGAGCTTGATTCTGAGGAGCAAGAGCTGTATGACAGTTATGCTCAGGAATTGAATCAGGTCAAGGCTGCTATTGAGCGGCGCGAGGCTCTGGAGGCCGAGCGGGCCGACCTTGAGACGGTGAGCCCTGCGGCGAGCCGAAACCACGGCATTCAGAGCCATCCGGGCCACGCGGCGCCGGAGGCCAAGCAGGACTTTTCCAGCCTTGGCGAGTTTATGCACGCGGTTCGTTTTAACCCGTCGGATCAGCGGCTCCAGTTTGCCGAGGGCGTCAGCGTGGATGCTCAGGGGCAGCGGATGGATGATGGCGCCAGCGGTGGTTACCTGATCCCGCAGCGGTTCCGCGATGAGCTGCTTTCGGTCGATCCGCAGGATGCTATTGTCCGCCCGCGTGCTCGCGTCATTGGCGCTGGCGATCCGCCCGACGCCGCTATGACGATGCCTGCACTCGATCAGACTGGCGACGCCCCGGCGAACCGCTACGGCGGCGTCGAGGTTGAGTGGATCGGTGAAGGCGAGACGAAGCCCGCTACCGAGGCTGCGTTCCGCGAGATCACCCTCCAGCCGCACGAGCTGGCCGGGCATATTAGCGTCACGGATAAGTTCCTGCGGAACTGGGACGCGGCTAGTGCGTTTCTGGAGCAGCAGCTCCGTAGCGCCCTGATCGCTGCCGAAGATGTGGCGATGCTCCGTGGTAACGGGGTAGCTAAGCCGATTGGCGCCCTGGAAGCCGGTGCGGCCTACAGCGTCAACCGCGATACGGCTAGCGAGGTTAACTATGTTGATCTTGTGAACATGCGGGCTCGGCTGCACGGCGCTGGCGTTTGGGTTGCTTCTCAGAGCATCATTCCGCAGCTTATGCAGGTAACTGATCCGAACGGTAATATCATCTGGCAACCGAACGCGCGACAGGATTCGCCGGGTAGCATCCTTGGCCTGCCGGTGGTTTATAACGAGCGGTCGGTGCAGCTTGGTAATCGCGGTGATCTGGCCCTGTGCGATTTCAGCTACTATCTTGTCAAGGATGGTAGCGGCCCGATGGTTGCTATGGGCTACGCGAACGATGACTTTACCCGGAACCGCAGCCGGATCAAGGTCTTTAGTAATGTGGACGGCAAGCCTTGGCTGACTGAGCCCTTTAAGCAGGAATCCGGCTATGAGGTCAGTCCGTTTGTGGTTCTTGACGACCCGAGTTCCTAAACCCTAAGTAAATAACGGCCCCGCTTAATGCGGGGCCTAACCTTGAGAGGATAGAAAATATGAGCTTCATCAGTAACAAGCAGATCCAGGAAGCGGTTGACGTTCGTGAGGGTATCGTAGCGGCGGACGGCTCAGGAGGTTCTACTACGCCGTGGACCAGCATGGTCAACGCTTACCGCGTTGCGTTTTTTGTCCAGACGACGAGCGGTAACACGGTCGATACGGTGCAGCTTGAAGAGGCCGAGGACAGCAGCGGCACTAATTCGCAGAATCTCGGCGATGCTGTGACCGTTGACGCGCAGACTGGCGTTGTCGAGGTTCCGGTTAGCGACCTTTCCGATGGCTATACGCATGTCCGCGCCACGGCTACTACGGGCTCGGCAGTTCCGGTGACTGCGGTTCCGGCGCTGACGGTTTCCTATCGTCCGTAAGCGAGGTGATGTATGGCTAAGGTTGAAGTCGTTAGCCGTTTTGTGGACTGCGAGACGGGCGCTCGGCGGCAGGTTGGCGAGGAGCTGGACCTGTCGGAAGAGCGCGTCGATCGCCTTGTCTACAAGAATTGTGTGAAGCGCAAGGCGGGCCGTCCGCCTAGCGGTAGTCGCAAGGCGTCTACTCAGCGCGAGACTGCGCCCGCCGCGCCGTCTGCTAGTGAGGTCGATCAGTGAGATACTACCGCCTAGCAGGTGGGTATCCAAATGAGCTGCGTCCGTCCGATGGCCGTGTTGTGCGGCTGTCGGACGGCGCACCGGCTTTGTCGTTGTCTACAGCGCGTGACTATATCCGGGTAGACGCGGGCGTCGAAGACGATTTAATTGAGACAGCGGTTCAGGCTGTGCAAAATCTGCTAGAGCCGCCGGACGGATGGCTCGGTAGAGCGCTCACCACGGCGCAGTTTCAGCTAACCTTACCGGAGTTTGCAAATCGAATCCTGCTGTACCCGACGCTCCAACAGATTGATTCGTTCGAGTATCGTAACGTAGATGGGGACTACGTTGCGGTGGACGAATCGCTATATCGTGTACTCGATGACCGTGCGCCCGCCGAGATCACGTTGGAGCGAGACGAGCGGTGGCCCGACGATCTTGATACAAGCCAGCCGGACGCGGTTCGGATTACGTTTACCAGCGGTTACGGCGGTACGCCCGGTGACATACCTTCTGCCATTCGTCAATGGATGCTGTACCAAGTCAGCCAGTTTTACGATATTCGCCAGCCGGTAGTTATTAACGCGATAGCGACTGAAACGCCGTTCGTTCGGCATATGTTGGAAACCTACAGGGTGCGTATTTAATGCCTACGTCTCCTAGCACCCGCATTGGCGAACTTGATCAGCGCCTAGAGCTGCAAAAGGAAAGCTATGTCAGCGACGGTGCGGGCGGTACTGAGACCGAATGGGTCACCCAAGGCACGGTGTGGGCGCATATCCGTCCGCAGTCGGGCGGCGAGCGCATCCAATCGGATACGCTGATCGTAGAGGGGCGTTTCCGCTGTTGGGTGCGCAATCAGGGTCTCGGGCGTGATCTCAATGAGACGTGGCGCGCTAAATGGGATGGCCGCTACTACGTGATCGAGTGGGCAGGCCCGCCGAGCCGTCGGGAACTATATCGTGAAATCCAGCTTAAGAGCGGTAGCGCTACGTAAATGGTTGAGCGTACGCGGCATGTTGAGATTAGTGGCCTCAAAGAGTTTAAGAAGATGGCCGACAAGATCGCGCCGCGTCGTGCGCGTGCTCTTGCACGTAGCGCCGTCCATGCCGTAGCGGGCGAAGTGCGAAACGAAATGCGGCGGCGGGCGCCTAAGGATGAAGGGACGCTACGTAAAGCGATTCATAGTAAGCGCCGTCGCGGCTCTCCTGTTGAGGCTGTGTCTGACGTTAGAATCAGCCACGGACGGGGCGCGAAACATGATGCGTGGTACTGGCATATGATCGAGTTCGGGACGACTAAGGCGCCTGCGCAACCGTTTATCCGTCCGGCTGTTGACAAGCTTCAGGGGCAGGTACCGCAGATGTTTCGGGATCACTTCGGCAAGCGCTTGGAGAAAGAGCTAGATAAGGAGGCTAAAAAGCAGGGGGCGGGTAAGCGATGAGTCTAGCCGCCGGGATCCAAAAAGCGATCTATACGGCGCTATCGGGCCATACCCCGTTGACCGATCAGCTTGCGGGGCATGAATACCTCGATGATGAGCCCGCTGTTTATGCTTACCGCCCGCAAACACTAGACGGCGGTGATGATACCAACTTTCCGCTGGTCACTATCGGCGAAGACTCTGTTAATGAGTGGGACACGGACACCACGCTAGGCGGCGACGCTTCGGTGCAAATCCATGTTTGGTCCCGCAGCAACTCGTTTTTGGAATTGAAGAATATTGCGGGCGCCATCTACGATGCGCTGCACTATCAGTTGCCGGATGCCGAGGGTATCGACACAATCGGTTTAATCATGGAAAATGAAGAATACCTTGTAGACCAAGACGGCGAAACGCTGCACGCTGCCATACAATATCGCATGTACGTGGATCGCGCTTGATGGCTGAATGGGTCGAAAACGTCGCGCAAAAGCCGAAAGGGCGTTACGCGGTACTAGACGCTATGGGCGTACCGGTCGACGGCGTGATCCGAGTACGGGAAACAGCGGATGGGGTAGAGGCACAGGTACAGCTTGTCACTGAGGATGGCGCCGAGTTGGTCGAGGAGGTAGACGGAGAGCTTAAAACGCTGACCGCCACCGCGCATGTGCGGGGCGGTATGTTGATCGATCTGCAAGAGGATAATGGCGATGGCTAAGCATCTTGGCCGTAAGGCGATTATTAAGCGCAACAGCGAACCTATTGCGTCGGTTCGTACAAAAGAGACGAGCGTAAACCGCGAGCCGGTCGATGTGACGGACGACGATTCGAGCGGCTGGCGTGAGCTGATTGATGAAGCTGGGCAGGTTGAGGTTTCGATCAGCGTTTCCGGCATCCTGGCGACTGACACGCTGCGCAATGAGGCACTTTCCGTAACGGGCGGCATCCAAGCAACGACGCTGGAGTACCCGGACGGCGGTACGCTTGAGGGCGACTTTTTCCTTGGCGAATACAGCGAGAGCCACGAATACAACGAAGTCGCCGAGTTTGAGGCGGAAATGCAGTCCAGCGGTGAAGTTACCTATACTCCCCCGGTTTAATAGGAGCTAGTGGCTATGTCTCATTTTGAGCCTATCGAACTGGAATGGCGCGGCGTGACCTACGCACTCAAGGGTGATGGTAAGATCATGCGAGCCCTTGCTGCGGTCGAAGATCACATCACGCTTGCTGAGCTTGCAGCGGGGCAGGAGCGCGGTACGATCCCGCTAGCTAAGTTGAGCCGTGCATACGCTGAGCTTTTGCGACAAGCGGGGTGCCGTGTCGTCTCGGATGCCGATGTGTACGCCGGAATGTGGAGCGGCGGTGTCAACCATGAGGCGATTCAGGAGGCTATTAACAGCCTTCTCATGATGATGATGCCGCCGGATGCGATTCCTGACGATGACGGGGAAAGCGAGGCCGAGGGGGCCGAGGGGGACGAGGAGGGAAAAGCGTCGGACGAATCACCGAAGACGCAAAAAAGCGGGGGTTCGTCAAAGAAGCGTGGCAAGCGTGGGTGATCGCTTGGGGGCGCAGTCGTGATGAGTTTTGGCGGTTACACCCGGCTGAGTTCTGGTGGGCGGTAGACGCTATGCGAACCAAACACGCCTTAGAAGCCGACACCCAACCGTCAAGTAAGAAAGGACAACAGCGCCGTAAATCTAAGCTCGATAAGGAAGAACTATTGCAGATGAAAGATGAGCTTCGCCACGCTCGCGTAGCGGCAGGTTACAGCCCGGAGTAATAGCGTATGGCCATTGGCTCGCTTGCGGTAAGGGTTAGCGCGAACACGGCGCAATTTAACCGCAGTATGCGCAGCACTCAAAAGCCGGCGCGCAATCTGACGCGTCGAATGGCGAGTGTTGGGGCCGCGGCTGCGAAAATGGGCGCGTCTCTTGCCGCTGCCGCGACAGGTGGGCTGGCTCTGCTAACCCGTAACGGTATTAAAGCCGTTACCGAGCAAGGGCGCCTTGCTCGTTCACTGGCGATCACTAACAAAGAGGTAGCCGGGCTCACGACCGCGTTTAACGCTTACGGTCTCCAGCAAGACGAAGTTTCGGATGCGCTAAACACACTTACAGACCGGGCGCAAGATGCAATTTCCGGCACGGAATCCATGGCGGACAATTTCCGCCTCGTCGGTCTCAGCGTCGATGAACTTCGGGGCAAAAACCCCGAAGAGCTTATGAAGACGTTTGCCGATGCAGTGGCCGATACGGAAGACCCCACTAAGCGCTCGGCGGCGATTATTCGGACATTCGGCGATGACTTAGGGCGTAAGCTTGCGCCTATGCTCATGAAGGGCTCCGAGAACTTGGAGCGTTTCGAGGAGGAGGCCGAAAAACTAGGCGTTGCCGTCAGTAATGTTGAATCGGCTCAGGTAGAGCAAGCTAGTCAAGCGATGTCTCGCATTGGCGATGTCATACAAGGCATCGCTAATCAAATGGCCGTCGAGTTCGCCCCGATTCTGCGGGCTATCAGCGAACGTATCGTCGGACTGGCTGGCGATTCTAATGGCTTTCGGGACGCTATCCGTGCAGCGATGGACGGCGCCATTACGGCTATTGGGTGGGTGCTTGATGGCTTCCATACAATGAAGTCCACTACGCAACTCGTTACAGCCGCTGTATGGACGCTGGAAGCCGTGACACAACAGGTTTTTGCGAGTTTGGCTAGAGGGTTTCAGGGGTGGGTTAATACGGCGATCAGCGGCATTAACACCGTCATTAGCGCAGTCAATCGCATCCCGAATGTTGATATTGGCTTGATTAACGAGCAGGAGTTTACGGCGGGCATCACCAATGCGGCGAACTATACAAGCCAAAAAGCTAGAGAGGCTAGAGAAGAGTTCCGTCGTATGCTCGATGTTGAGCCGCCCTCTGAGCGGCTAAAATCGGCGGTTGACGATGCGCGAGCTGCGTCGGAAAAGTCGGCACAAGCTCAAGTGGAGCAACAGCGCCGCGTAAATCAGCAGGTTGGCGCTCTTCAGGATAAGCTTATGTTCGGGCGCATCGAATCGCTTGATAGAACGATGCGCCAGGAACGTGAAAAGCGGCAGTCTAACTTAGAGAAGGTTCGCGAGTATTTACAAACGGAGTTTGAGGCCGAGAAAGAACAGCAAGCACTTCGTATGGAGTGGCTTCGCAAGGCTCGGGAGTCTGAGCTAGTGACCGAGCGCGAGTTCCGGGCTCGCAAAGAAGCTCTTGAGCGGAAGCATCAACAGCGTCTTACTCAAGCTGTCGCATCCGGGTCGCATACGCAACAGCAGTTTGTTAATGCGTCGATGAAAGCGCAGCTTAGCAGCGTGGCCGGCAACCTCCAGCAAATGACTAGCGCGGTTGCTAAGGAAAACGAGGCGATGTTCCGGCTTAATCAGGCCGCTGGCATTGCTAACGCAACGATAAGCGCCTATGAAGGTTTTAACCAAGCGCTAGCCGCGTACCCACCGCCGCTGTCTTACGTGATGGCAGCGAGCCAACTTGCGGCAGGTATGGCGCAAGTAAGCAAAATCAAGAGCCAATCTATGTCCAGCGGCGGTGGCGGCGGGACAAGCGGAGGCACTACCGCTGCTACCCAAGCGGGCGCCCGCAGTACGCAACAGGGCATGGGCGCAGGCGGTGGCGGCGAGGAGACAGTCCGCCGAACAGAAGTCAATATCGGTGGCATGGATGATGATGCGATGTTCAGCGGGCGGCAAGTGCGCCGCCTGATCGAAGGTATCAACGAGGAGCTTGACGGCGGTATGGTGATACGGGCATGACAGTCATTCTTAGTGATGGCTACCTCGATAACGGCATCGACGGCATAGCGCCGTGGAAATCGCGCATCCTATACGATCAGATTGCGCGGCGCGACGACGCTACTGTATCCGCGTCTAGTACGGACAGCGACGAAGCCTACGTTGATGCGCCCGTATCCGATCAGACGTGGGAATGGTGGCGAGCTGCTAGCCAGCCCGCGACCTGGACAGTGACCACGGGTAGCGGTGTCACTGTGTCGGCTGTAGGCATCGCTGCACACGATATAGGCAGTCAGGGCGCTACGGTTGAGGTACAGCGAAACGGCGTTACGCTACTGAGCCATACGCCAAGCGATGACGCGCCGATTATATTCCTGTTTGAGCCCGTCAATGATACTAGCTTTAGCATCCGCCTAAGTGGCGGCGACGCCCCGCCGCGAGTTGGCGTATGTTACATCGGTCAAGCGCTGTCGATGATTCGTCCTGTGCAGTGGTCCGGGCATACTCCTAGCCGGTTTAACGTCAACCTTACTAAGCGGGCTAGCACAAGCGAGCGGGGCCAGCGACTTGGTACGTCGATTATTCGTGAAGGGTTTTCGGTGGATTTCAACGTAGAAAATTTGCCCGAAGAGTGGGTACGGCAGGAGTTCGAGCCGTTTATCCGTTCCGCGTGGCGGTATGGCTATTTCATAGCTTGGCGTCCGATGGACTTCCCTGAGGATGCGGATTTTACATGGAGTGACGAACCGATTGTGCCGGATAATAGCGGGCCGGGACTACCGCCGCGCAAAGGCGGCGACGCTAACGGCGGACGGCGCATGTCCGTATCGTGGTCGGCTAGGGTATACGGCGGTCATGTCACAGGTATCCCGCCGTGGGGTGCATTGTGATGGATGAATTTACGCCGGGGCGCGAGCCGGTTACGCTAGTTGAGCTGGATCAGGATTTCTGCCAACTTACTTACGGTGGGCCGCCATGCACGGCTGAACTCGGCGTTACCGGCCCGCGCAAATGCTATAACGTCCTCGCTACATGCCAAGACCCCGATAACTATACGCTCGATACGCTGACGCTGCGTTTTGCTCGGGCTCAGGCCGAGCTGCCGTGGCACTGGCAAGCCATCCCGTCCGTGCAATCAGTCAGTACAAACCCGACCGAAATAAACCCCGGCGGTGGCAATAAAGACCGCTCCCCGCTTGGTAGCCGCGCTAAAGTTCGCGTTCGATTCAAGGATCACCCACATTCGGATTTTCGCGTAGATCCTTACCGCGACGAGCGAGACTATCAGCCGCTAGAGCGTGGTACGTTTTGGACCAAGTGGCTGGCGCGTAACCCCTACCATCGCGGTCGTTTGATGCGTATACGCGAAGGGTATATCGATCAAGCGCCCGAGGACATGAAAACGCGCCATTACGTTATCAAAGAGATTAGCGGCCCGGACGCAAATGGGCGCGTAACGATCAAAGGCGAGGATATTCTAAGCCTTACTGATATTAGCCGCGCTCAGGCGCCGCGCGTGACAGAGGGCGAGCTAGCATCAGATATTAGCGAAACAGCGGACTCACTAACTATTGTTAATTATCGAAGCTCTGACGATTACCCCGCACCGTCAGATTTCGAGGAGGGCTACGGGACCGTCCGTATCAGTGACGAGGTTATCCGCTACAACTCCCGCTCCGTGAACAATGGCGAGATCACGCTATCTAATTTGACACGCGGCGCGGACGGCAGCGAAGCGGATTCGCACGACGCCGAGGACAACGTACAATTATGCCTTCGGTATACGGGCAAAGAAGTATGGCGGGTTGCGCGTGATTTGCTAGAAAACTACGCCAACATACCCGCCGCGTATATCCCGTTTACAGATTGGGAAGCCGAGGCCGATACTTGGTTGGCGCAGTTCACCGTTACCACGCTCATCACTGAGCCTGAGGGTGTACAAGACCTGCTAGGCGAGATTACGGAGCAGTGTCAGTTTTTCGTGTGGTGGGATGAGCGGGACCAAGAGATCAAACTCAAGGCGCTTAGACCGCCGACCGAGGAGCCTAAACAGCTTGACGATTATCGGCACATTAAAGCGGATAGTTGGGCGCGGGATATAGATGACGATCAACGTATATCGCAGGTATGGGTCTATTACCTGCAACGCGACCCTACAGAATCATTAGACGAGCCGACAAACTATAAGAGGCTGCGCGTACGTATTGACGCGCAAGCCGAGCAGCCCGAAAAATACGATGAACGCAAGGTTAAACGCATTTATAGCCGCTGGCTAGAGTCGCAGGCTCAGGCTATAAATGTCGCGGCGCGGCTACTTAATCGGTATCGTGACGGCGCTAAATACCTAACGCTCCGGCTTGACGCTAAAGATCGCGAATTATGGACCGGCGACGTAGCGGATGTGCAACTTTGGTCGCTGGTTGATGCTACCGGCGCGCCACGCTTGACCCGGTACCAAGTCATTAGCGCCGAAGAAGTGCAACCGGGCGAAACTGTCGAGTATGATTTGTTAAACTACGAGTTCGATGTAACGTCCCGTTTCGCTTACTGGATGGGGGAAGACGCGCCGAGCTACACCGAAGCCAGCGAGGAAGAACGGAGCAGAAGCGCTGCATTTTGGTCTGATGACGCGGGCCAAATGCCTGACGGTTCAACAGGTTACGAATGGATATAGAGGTGTATGATGACAACATGGACTGACATTGACGACAGTAAGCTTGAGCCGGGCGCTCCTGCTAGGAGCGTTGATGCGATGGCGCTGCGGGATAACCCGCGAGCGATTGCGGAGGGTGCGAGTGGAGCGCCTGCCGTTGAAACGGGCGGTCTTCAAGACAACGCTGTAACTACTAGCAAAATAAATTTTGGATCGTCCAGCGTATCGGGATCACTCAACGCAGGGGAAGTAGCACGCATCTATATGGACGATTTTTCTTTATTTCCTTCGTTAGCGGGGGACTTAGCGGGGGACGACGATCTTAAGGTGGTATTTGCTTATACGTCTGCGTCACCTGCAAATCCGGCTTTTAGTGTGGTCAGCATCCCAGATTCACACTCTTATGACGTAGCCTGGAGATACATCGCATGATCCAACACACACGCATCTATACGGACGATAGCGGTACCGTCACTCACGTTTTTACGACAGACCGCCCCGTTACGAACGTGGAAGCTGTAAACGCCGACAATGTTACGTGGCGCTTTGACTGTCGGCTAGAGTTTGACGGCGCGGATGATCACGTAAGTGCGGGGCAAATTCGTCAAGCTATCGAGTCCGCCGATCCTGACAACGGCATCAAGTGGGCGACAAACTCAGGTTTTGAAAACACGCCGCAAGTTGTAGAATCGAACTGGGTTGATTTGAGAAAGGGGGCCTAGCTATGCGTTTGACGTTCATTGCTTTGATCGCAGCCGCCGTTTTCGCGGCGGGGTGCACTTCCGTTACGACTATCCCTGAGGGCGCCGAACTGTCGAGGGAGTCGCATCGAGAGATCGCACCTTTTAATATCCGTTATGCGGCTCGCAAGGCGGACGAGATAGACCCCCGTATCGGCGGCAACTTGTCCGCCGTTGTCACCGCTACCGTTAAGCCGAACGGCAGTATCATTGACGTTCAGGTCGAGGACACGCCGCAAACCTACCGCTATGCTATTCGTCGGGCTGTGATGCTTGCTGATCCGCTGCCTGCGTTTGACGGTGATGAGCCGATCACTTACAAGGTGCTACTCGATGAGTGACAACACTGAGCGCTTGAAGCGCGATTTACGCGCTGAACAGGAGCGCCGCCGGGCCGCAGAGGCCGAGGCGGCGCAGGCGCGTGAGTCTGTGCGTCCGTTGCATGAGCGCATTAAAACACTAGAATTTGAACAGGCGGATCTACGGAAGCGCGTAGATGATGAACAGCGCCGTGCGCATCGCGTAGAGCAAGAACGTGATCGCCGGTGTCAAGAAGGTGATGAATTAAGGAAGTCGCTCGATGCTGAGCAACAAAAAGCCAAAGAGTTAAAGCGACAGCTAGATGAGTTTCAAAAGCAGCTTGAAAGTGAACGCGCCAACCGTCCGCCGGACCAGCGTCAGAAAGTCCGTGAGCTTGAAAAGGAACTAAGAAAAGAACGCGCCGACCGTCCGCCGGACCAGCGTCAGAAGGTCCGTGAGCTTGAAGCCGAGATATGCAGATTGCATAATGAGTGGCCGGGGGACCACTCAGAATTAGTCGAACGCTTGCGCTGTGAAAATGCGAGGTTAAGGAAAGCCCCTCCGTCTCAAGTGAACGCTGACGACCGCGAACGATTGAAGAAGGAACTAAGGGCCGAGCAACAACACCGCGAACGATTGAAGAAGGAACTAAAGGCCGAGCAGCAACACCGCCAAGAAGCACATTCAAGGAAGAAGGAACTAAGGGCCGAGCAACAACACCGCGAACGGTTGAAGAAGGAACTAAAGGCCGAGCAACAACACCGCGAACGATTGAAGAAGGAACTAAAGGCCGAGCAGCAACACCGTCAAGGAGCACATTCAAGGAAACAGCCGTTTTCCGAAAAAGCGCATTACGACCAAAGGATAGCTCGCTATGGCCGTGATTAACGAAGACATGACGCTTAGCCAATCTAAACCGCCGCGCTCGTGCCGCCGTATGCAGGCAAAGGCGCAGCGAGAATCTACGTTGCGGGGCGCCTGGAAGCGCTGTCAAGATAAAGAGAAAACGCAATGAGACGTTATAGACAAGATATAGATATGATCGCGGGCGATGACCTGCGCATCATTGTAGATGTCGTGGACCAAGCGGGCGATCCAATTGACATTAGCGAAGCCCAAGAAATTACGTGGTCTGTAGCTCCGTCTCAAAATAAAACCGCGACTGTCACGAAAACCCTAACTGGCGGTGGCATTATAATTACTAACAACACTGGGTTTTATTTTGACATTCTAGGCAGCGAATCATCGCAGCTAAACCGTCGCAACCATCATGAAGTCGAGATTGTGACGGCAGGCGGGCAATCGTATACTACAGTTTACGGCACGTTTTATGCGCGTGCCGCCCTGATAGATTAAAGAGGTAAAAAAGAATGGCGCTCAATGCATGGCAACGTACTATCATTGATGACACCGGCGCGGCAATTCCTGATGCCGAGTTAGAAGTTTTCATTGCCGGTACTACAAACAAGCCGGACATTTTTGAAGACGCGAGCGGCAGCACCGCGCTGACTAACCCTTTCAATGCAAATACAAACGGCTTTGCTCGATTTTACGTTGAGGGCGGCGCTTACGATATTACCGCCACGGGTAACGGCAGCTCTCAGACGTGGGAGAATGTGCAACTCGGAAACGCTCAGCGGTATGACACCGGCACGGCCGACAACGAACTCCCTACCCAGGCCGACATCCGCAACTACTACGGCGTCTCCTACCAGCCGTCTGTCTGCCCGACTATCGATTGTAACTTCGCAGAAGGCGTCTCTCGCCTCTACGACGGGCGGAAGATGTCCGAGCAGGACGACGAGACGATTTTCTCCGTTACGCGGGGTTCGGAAGCGACGTACATCGCGCCGAACGGTAGGATCAAGACAGCCGGCGTCGATGAACTGCGCTATCAATACGACCCCGAGACTGGCGAGGCGCTGGGGATTCTTATTGAGGAGCAGCGGACGAATCTGCTGACGTATTCTGAGGATTTTACAAAGGATGATTGGGTTAAAACTAATGCCACCATTGATTCTACCAACACCATTGTTGCTCCTGATGGCGAAAACGACGCACAAAAGATTGTAGAAGACACACAGACTGCCGTCACGCATGGTGTTTTTAAAAGGCCTTCTTACACTGACGGTAAAACGTATACCCTTTCGAGTTTCGTCAAAGCCTCTGAGCGCAACTTTGTTCAGATTAAATTGCATGGACATCAGGCGTCTTTTGATCTCTCAAATGGGTCTGTTCCTTATGCTAACAGTAGTATTGATGATTACGGTATAGTTGAGCATCCAGATGGATGGTATCAAATCTGGATCACCCAAACGTTCATTAGCGGTGATGCGCAGCTTACGCTCATTGGTCCTGCGAAAGAGGCAGGATTCGATGGTCATGTTTACGACGGCGACGGCACCTCCGGCATCTACGTCTGGGGCGCACAGGTTGAAGAAGGACCTGCTCCATCCTCCTACATCCCAACTACGGACGCGCAGGTTACGCGGGGTAAAGACCGATACGAAAGGACTCTAGGGGATGAGCACAACCCTATCGAGGGAACCGTGCTTATAGAGATCTCTGAAATCAGAAACGGAAATTCTAATGGGGAAGTTGTAAAACTAATGGGACCAAATACGGCTAATGGGGAGAATTTTATTTGGTTTAGGCAGGTTTCTCCGCAGGGCTACGTAGACCTATTTTGTAGGGTGGATGGTACTACCACGGCAGATAGTTCCAATCTCCAACTTCCAGCTATCGATAAAAAGGCCGCTTTTACCTACCACCAAGACAGCGGGTATGTGCTTTACATAGATGGCAACGAAATGGATGCCTTTACCGGGGTGGGCTTGGTGCCAACCAATGTTGACACGATTAAGTCGGACGGAGCGGTGTACTCCGCAAGAGCCATCAAGTATTACCCCCGCGCCCTATCGGCCACCGAACTAGAGGAGCTAACAAAATGATCCCTGACGTAATCGGCACAATCTACGAACAGACGAGCACGGATTCTGACGGAGAGCCTATCTTCGAGGCGCTGGACGGCTTCCACGTCAACTTCCCGCAAGAAGTTCCGGAGATTGCGGACTATAAGCTCGACCCGCAGCCGACAACCCCGCATCGGGTCTACGCGGGTGGTATCCTGCCGGTGGTGTACAAGTTTCCCGACGAAGCGACATTCCGGGAGTTCTTTCCGGTCGAGGAGGAAGAGGCGTGACTGATATGCGACAGTTTAAAACAGGTGCGGAAAAAGTTATAGTAGCTATAGCTGTTCAGCTTACCGCATGGCCGTTTGTCGGGTTGGGAGCCGGCGCTATCATCGCGATAGCGCTTTTGCTCGGTCGAGAGATAGCCCAGCACGAGTACAAGCTAGCTATGCAGAGACACTGGGAATGGGGCGAAATTCCTCCTGTGAAGTGGTATGAAGGGGTCACGACAGGTTGGTCTCGGGATTCGTTGCTTGATGTTGGGATGCCATTAGTGGGGGTTTTGTTTGTTTGGATTGGAGGTGCGTTGTGCTAATTGATCGGTTCGCGTACACCAAAATGGGCACGCTGGGGCGGCTCACTGTCGATGATCTGTCCCTGTACACGATCGAACTGCCCTGGCGCGGCAACGAGCGCAACGAATCATGTATTCCGCCCGGTGTTTATCGCTACCAGCGCCATCAATCGCCACGGCACGGAGAGACACTGTGGCTTCGGGACGTGCCCGGGCGCAGCGAGATTCTGGTTCATGTCGCCAACAGCCCGGCGGACCTAGATGGCTGCATCGGCGTCGGCCGCGACTACGGCTGGTGGAAGGAGCGCGGAGAACTTGCTGTGTGGCGTAGCGAGGATGCGCTGACCGCCCTGCTGGCGGCGACGCCTGACGAGGGTGACCTAGACGTGCGAACCTGGCGTCCGGAGTACCCATGAGCACGGACCACGAAGAACGGGGCATGTCCCTGGGTCGTCGGCAAGGCGATGAGGACACCCTCCGCCGCATCGTGCGGGAGGAGACTACATCGGTACTCAATAGCAAATTTGCCCAACTCGGCCTAGACGCCAGCGATTGGAAAGAGGTGCAGCGCGACGTGCGGTACCTCCGTCAGCAGCGACAAACGGTCGAGCGAGTTAAGCAGGCGAGTCTGTGGGGCTCCATTACAGCGGCAGGCTCCGCTCTGGTAGGATGGATTGTAAGCTGGAGCAAAGGCTCCTAGGAGGACGAAATGGCTACCCTGTCCAACGAGAAGCAGCTCTGCCGCAGCTACACGCGCCACCTCACTGGCGCTACTGGTACCCAGCAAATCCCCGTGCCGGGTGCGAGCCTCGACGCCAGCAGCCGCATCCCCTGCCGGTACTGGCAGTTGCAGCTTGCGGTCTCGGGCAATCCCACGGCGGGCACGCTCACCGTGCACGGCAAGGCGCCAGGGACCGACGAGTTCGTCGCCCTCGACGGCAACATCGACATGACCAGCGGCCGCATCGTGCAGTTTGAGGGTGTATTCGAGGTGATCAGCGTGGACCCGGATGACTTCAATGGCGACAGCTACAGTATTTATCTGTTCGCCGCGGCGTACTAAGGGGGCGTCATGGTAGCGGTCGAGGATTACGACAAAACTAAGGCTCTGGAAGTCACTTCTGCCAGTGGTACCCCGACCATTAGCAGAGCCTTGGCTATCAAACTAGTGGGTGGCGACGATAGCGCAACCGGTACCGGCGAAGTGGCTATCGACTGGTCCGGTATTTCTGGACCCGAAGATGTTGCTGTCTTTGACGAGGGCGGCAACCTGCTCGATTATCATATAGAGGCGTTCGACGCCTCTAACCAGAGGGCGACGATTTGGACCTACCGGGATTGGGTCCGGGATGGAACTGTCCAGGCACAGATCGCTTACGGTAACGGTTCAAGTGATCAGTCCGTAGATGCTCCGACGGTATTTGGGAAGGAATCTGGCCTTGCTGGCGGGTATCTGTTCAATGAATCGAGCGGTAATCTTCTGGATATTTCCGGCAACAACAACGATGGAGGAGTTTACGGCGCTACGCAAGGCGCGGCAGGAATAGTTGGTGGTGCGTATAGCTTTGATGGGAGTGATGATTATGTGGAAATACCATCCCCAAGTTTCTTAAACTTAATGGACGGGAGTAGTGAATATACTATTTTTACTTGGGTGGATGTTCCTTCAGATGCTTCAATAACTGAGAATAGATATGATATGGCTTTTCAAAATAAGGCATGGGATGTAAGATTAAATTCTTATTCAGAATACAACACTTCTGGGACCACTAGTTTTAAGATATGGGATGGTTCTAATGAGCATCAAGTTTTTGGTAATGATATACGCGGGAATGGACCAACTTTATTAATAGCAACTTATGATCCATCTAATGGAATGAAGCTTTATGAGAACGATGCTGAAGTTGGTTCTAATGCTTGGACAGGACCTCCTTCTAACAAGGGAGGAGTGAATGTTTTTTGGGGAGGAGATGTTTCTGGAAATCAAGATGTTTTTGAGAGAATAATAGACCATTCGTGTATATTTTCTGTTGTTTTATCTTCTGATGAACGGACAGCATTATACGACGCCACCAAATTGTCGCCCAACTTTTTCAGTCAGCAGTCCACAGCGGATACGTCCGGAGGGGATACGTCCGGAGGGGATACGTCCGGAGGGGATACGTCCGGAGGGGATACGTCCGGAGGGGATACGTCCGGAGGGGATACGCCCGGAGAGGATACGTCCGCAATCACGAACGCTCGGGTGCGGAATCCGTACCTCCGACCCTCGGCGCTTAGAGAGCCCCGCGTGAGGTAGCAATGAACGAGGGCAGCGACAAAGAGCCAGCGAGCAACCCCGACGTGCAGAAGTGGTGGCGGCACCGGCGTTGGCAATCCTACGCTGCCCTGTCCGCCGTCGTGGGCCTGGGGTCTGCGGGCGTCGCCGGGCTGGTGCCCTCGGGTGCGGCGCCCATCGTACAGACGGCCATTTGGGCGCTAACGACCGTGGTGGTGATCTACCACGGCGGGGCGTCCGCGGTGGACGCGGTGCGGGGGATGAAACGATGAGCACGATCTGGAAATGGCTGGCGGCGGCCGGCTCCGCAGTGTCGGCCCTGCTGTACGTCGTGCTGCTCCGGCGTCAGCGCGACGAGGCCCAGGAGGAAGCCGAGGAGGCCCAGAAGGAGGCCGAGGAGGCCCAGGTCACGCGAGAGCGAGCGGAGGCCGTACAGGAGGCCCAGAACGATGCTCGGGAGGAGGCCCAAGACCATGCGAGCGAGCGCAAGCAAGACCGTGCTGCTGGTGATCGCAGTGACGGTCTTAACAACGAGCGGATGCGCGACTCGGACTGAGTACGTCACGCCGGAATGCGAGCCGCCGCCAATGCCAGCGCCGCCGGAAGTCACGGGCGACGAGCTTTCCCCGCTAGACGATGATGTATACTGGCGCTTGCGCGAGCGCGACGACGCGCTGCAAGATGCGATTATTGAGCGGCAGATGATGCTAAAGGAGTTCTGCGCGGACTAGACCGGAGCGTTAAGCGCGTCGAGCAAGCCTTGGAGCTTTGGGATGGAGGTGAGCCGGGGCTGGCCGCTGCCGGGCAGCGGAGCTCATCGGTATCGCAGTTCGGCTCATGGGTGCGACACCTTGTCCGCTAGAGCGACCTTTGACCCTTTGACATGCCGATCATTGGTCGGTAGTCTATAGGTGACGATCGACGAACAGCAGAGGAGACAGCGCGATGGACTACCTCGACCCCGACCAAGCGGTTTTCATAACTCTGCACGAGGCCGACTGCGACAAGGTCAAGGGCCTCGCAAAGCGCATGAGGCGCGATGGCTGGCAAGGGCGGCCTGTCCTGGTGCTCCAAGCTGGCGACGAGACGCACGCCCTCACTGGCACTCACCGGATCGCGGCTGCAATGAAAGAGGAGGTCGATATTCCTGCCTATTTTGCCGACGTTGATCCTGAGGATGCCGCCGAGGTCATCGAGGCCATCGACGACGAGGACCGCCTTAATGCTCTGCGCGGCAAAGACGCAGAGGCGGCAGCACTGATGGCTGCCGAAATTGAGGCCAACAATGAGTCCTGACAAGCTCCGCGCCTGGCGGCGATCCCTCGGCATCTCCCAAGCCGAGGCCGCCCGCCGGTTGCGAGTCAGCAGCACGCGGGTATACGAGCGCTGGGAAGCCGGAACCCGCCGACCTCCCGAGCACCTAGACCTAGCCTGCGCGGCAGTCGCCCAAGGGCTGCCGCCGTGGACCCGCAGTGGAGCCGAGAGTAACGATTGATGATAACACTATTGATGCTAGTCGAGCAGCATCCGACGCTCGCCGCCCGCGACGCGCACGCCGCTCGTCATGGGTACCAAGCGAAAAGGATGGCGTCGGCTATCACCTACTGCCGACGCCACGGGGAGATAGGTCGAGTTAGTATTCCGGCTGAGGCTGTGTAGCGAGCCGCCAAGACCAATCAGCAATGGGAGCCGTAGGCGGAGGCTCTTCATGTTCCAGCCTTACCCGATTGCCGATTAAGTGTGAGACGTTGCCGGCCTGTAAGTAGCTTTGCACGACGACCGTGCAGCCACCATCTTGACGCGGAATCGCCGCGATAGCGGTACGGATCTCAAATGCGCCGGTCATTCGCCACCTCCGGTGCTGGAGTAGCTATGCTTCATGGTCAGCCCCGGTTCCAAGGCTTGAAACCGTATCTAGGCAAATTGTTTTAGGCATGGGTCATCCTCCTTTTTCCGTGTCGTAGATGTCCCGCACGGCCTTGGTTATGAAGCCGGGGATCCCGGCCCGCCGGGGATCTTCGCCCCGGTCCAGCATGGCGCAGCACTGGCCGACGGCCCAGCCGAGGGCCAGGAAGAAGCCATCCGGGATGCCGTGCTCCTCGACCATGCGGTTCACGTACTGCTGGTCGTTCTTGTCAGTCATCGTCGCCTTCCTCCCGGCGGTACATCCGCAGGACCTTCGCCAGGCCCGGTTGACACTCGTACGGCTCCGGGCAGTAGCCGTTCCGGTACACGCACTCCGGTCGCATCCAGCGAGCCAGCTCCGCGTCAGCGGCGGCGACCTCTCGGCGGATCATCCGCATTACCCGCACCGTACCTGCGTGCGCCTTGTAGCAGAGCCTGCTGCGCCCCAGGTTGATGAGCGCTTGGGCATTCAGCAGCATAGCGTGATCCACCGGGGCTTGCTTGCTGTCCGCACCGCCGTCGGGGGCTAGATCCGGGCGCGTGGTCGAGACGTAGTGCTCGATGCCGACGTGGTGCCGCACCAGATGGACGCTCGTGCGGTACGGCACGCCGTGTAGCTCGATCCACCAGATATAGGCTCGCAGGGGTGAGTGCTCAGTGCGCGCCCATACGTCGATTCCGCTGCGAACCTCGGCACCGTGTGCGGTGACGCTGGCGGCTCGGCGGACCAGATCGGAGCTGGTGATGGGCTCAACCGTGACCATCATAACTCACCTCAGGTGCGCGACGGATGTGATCAGGGTTTTTCATTGCTATTTCCGTGAGGTTGTGCGGAAACCAACCCGGCGTTATCCAGTTTTCTTCTGAATCAAGCCAGAATTGATACCCCTCATGCCATCTCTGAGGATCTTTTTCCACTGCCTCCGCAAACTCCCGCAGCCAATCAGAGGTTGTCATGTGCTCAGCGGTTACCTGCATTTTTACCTCCTCACGTCTGCCAGCCACCGGGGCTGCTGGGCCCGCTCCCGGGCCGCAGCGGTGTAAATCTCCGCGGTGCGGACATGGACGCCCAGCCGCGCGGCGATTTCTCGGTGCGAATACCCTGCGAGCAGCAGGCGCAGGGCCTCGCGCTGGCGGTGCTCACGGCTCATGCCTCGGCCTCCTCGGACGCCAGCAGCCGCTCCAGCGCCGCCTCAGCGATGGCTTCGTAGCGCTCCTCATCGATCTCCGTCATAACGCGTTTCCCGTTGGTTACGACCCTCTTTATCTCTGCGCTTTGCTTCCGCGCGGACCCTTTGCAGGGCTGCTGATACGCCGCTATAGAACGCTGAGTCAAGCTGATTCTCATAGAGAACCTCCCGGCGCTCGTTTCTTTCTACTTGCATCTGATTAGCTACGGAGTCCGTGATACGGTTCGTAAACGCCGCGCACTCACCGCATCGCTCAGCGATGGCCTCATAGCGCTCCTCGTCGATCTTGCTCATCACCTTTCTCCTGTACTACCAAACCCGCCGCTACCACGGGCCGTGTATTCCGAGAACGCCTCAACCGGCTTTAACTCAACCCGCTCGACCGGCTGGAACATGAGCTGTGCGATCCGCTCGCCGGGCTCGATGAGACAAGGCTCGTCCGGGTCGTCGTTGGTCAGGATCACCTTGATCTCGCCGGTGTAGTCGGCGTCGATCACGCCGATGCCCTGCGCCACCCGGAGGCCGTGGTTGAGCGACAGGCCCGAGCGCGAGGCCACCACCCCCACCAGGCCGGGGTCGGCGATGTGCACCGCCAGGCCGGTGCCGACCAGCCGGCGCTGCCCTGGATAAATGCACATTGAATCGTGGATGCGAGCCCGCAGGTCCATGGCGGCGGAGCCGTCCGTGGCGTAGCCCGGCAGCGGCCACTCGCTGCCGAGGCGCTCGTCCACGATGCGGGCCTCGATCTTGCGGTTCATCGCATCATCCTCTTGACCGTATCGTAGCTTTGCAGGCCGACCACCTGCTGTTCCAACTCACCAAACTCGAAAGCACACAGCGTCGGCAGACTGCGGATTGCGTATCGCTGAGCGATCGTCGGCGCCTCAGTTGCATCTACGATAAAAATCGCGGGCTGTCCTAAGTCGTCCTCGACCTGCCGCAGAATCTCTTTCTGCGGCCCGCAAGCGCCGCAAGTCGGCGCCGTAAAGCAGACGAGAGCGCGGCGGTACTGGCTGACTTGCTCGTTAAAGTTATTATCGTCTATTTTAATCAAGGTCGCCTCCAAACAGCATTATTTCTTCCAGGAGCAACACGGTATACAGTGCTGCGATAGCTTCTGTCTCGGCATCGGACAGGCCGAGATACACGCCCCATTTGTGGTAAGGCGTACGCTCTTCGGGCCGCTGTACCGAGCGCGGGTCCGGCTCATCGGGCACGGGTGGTAGTGCTGGGCCGATCATCGCTTGCTTTCCTCCGCTGTCTCTACGCGATCCGCGAGTCGGTTTAAGTACCACTGAGCCTTGCGCAGAGACTCGGCGCTGCCTTTGGCCTTGTATCGCCACAAGTACTTGATTACAGGCGCAACGAGAGCTGCCTCGGGGCCGGGCTTATCGGTGCAAGCTGCTTCGATCGCATCGATGCACTCGATGCCGGACTGGGTATAGTGCGCAGGGTGGTTCACGTTGTCGGGCATTAGATAAGCTCCATCACGCTGTAAGCTAGGATAAGCGCGGCGACGAAAGCCGCCGCGCCGAGTGCGTCACGCATCATTACTAAACCGCTCCGCCCACCACATATCGATGACATTGTATGCCTCACCGGCGTGGTCGGTTTTGCCGACAACGGTGCGCGTCGGGTTGTCGAAAACCGTGCAGCCTTGTGTTGATGCAGTAAACATCAAATCGGTAGCGTCAACTTGATGGGCCGCATCTACGATAACGGCGAGCTTAGGACAGAGGCCGCGCATCATAGCGACCTCTTCTGGAGTCATCGGCTGTTCAAACATCGTTGGTACCTCTAGTGCTTACGCAGCCTCAAATCGAGGGCCGGTGCGGAGAGTGGTCCTCCTTGCACAAGATCATCGAGAAGCTGTTCCAGGTCGATGTAGGCACCTCCCTGGAACCCGGAAGCGGGCCCTAGCTGGCGGTCGCGCAACGCCTCGAGCTCGGCGTCATCAAGCCCCTCATGGAGGGCCTTCAGCGCGAAGTCGCGGACTTCGCGGATAGCGTTCGCGGCGGATGCCGCAGTCGGCCCAGGAGCGCCGTCGTGGCCTCGCGGCGCCATCTCCTCCATCTCGGAGATGGCCTGCTCGGCGAGTCGGTGGATCGTGGTCTCGCTCGTCATGGCGTCCCCCTTTGCTTGCCGAGGGACACTCTAACGAGTGCCGCCTCGGATAGGTTCGGTTGAAAGGTTGCGGCTACTCTACAGGCCGCGCCGCGCCGTGCGTTTGCTCCGTCCGTTCCCTCCTCCGTGCGGGCGCAGCCTGGAGGGTGAGGGCTAGGGCCGCAGGTCCAGCGCCTCGGCCTCCTCGCTGCTAAGCAGCCACTCGGCGTCGCCGAGCAGGCCTGGCAGGGTGGCGACCCACCTGCGCGCCCGGTCGTTGGTGCGCGCCACCGTGACGGCGGCGTCGCTCTTGGCCGCCTCGTGCGGGATCTCGTCCCGCAGGGCGGCACCGGCCCTCGGGAGGGCGAACTCGAACTGTTTAAACGGGATCATGTGGTTCATATCGTCCTCCTAGCTGTGGCCTTCAGCGCGAAGTCGCGGACTTCGCGGATAGCGTTCGCTGCGCCTCTAAGTGTTCGTTTTGTGTGCTGCACTTGTAAGACTACGCCCGTAGCGCTAAGGCGTCAACCCTACGCTTGCGATTTTTTACACGTGATCGCGGGCACGGCGCATCGCGGGCACGGCGCATCGCGGGCACGGCGCATCGCGGCTAGCAGCGCCTCCTGCACGTCCGCTTTACCGCGCTGGCGCTCCTGCACGTCTTCGTCGATCGTACCGCGTGCCGCGATGTGGTAGACATAGACCTGCCGATCATAGCCCGCCTGGAGCTGCCGCGTCGGGCCGATGCGCTCGATGATCTGCTGTGCTAGCTCCAAGTCCCAATCCTGATCTACAAAGACAAGGATGCGACCGCCATGCTGTAGGTTGAGGCCATGTCCGGCGCTCGCGGGGTGCGCTAGGAGCATCGGCACATCGCCGCGATTCCAGTCGTCTACCACGTCTTCTCCATCGAGCAGCCGCGCAGCCGGGAAAGCGCGTCGCAGCCGGTCAGCGGTCGAACGGAAATGGTACGCGACAAGCAGGGGCTCGCCGCCGGACTCCTCTACGATAGATTGTAGGGCTTCGACCTTCGCATCATGGACGACTTCATAGCTGCCATCGTCCGTATAGACGGCGCCGCTCGCCACTTGCCGAGTCTTCATCGTCAGCGCTGCGGCGCTTACGGCCTCCACCTCTTCGGCGCTGTCTAGCTCGGCGAGCATCTGCCGTTCAAGATCACGATAGACGCGCCACGCCTGCGCAGGCATGTCCGCGTAAACGGTATGATGCACCGGCTCGCGCACGTCGAGGTAATCCTCAGCGCGGATCGTTAGCGTTATGTCACTGATCGCGTTGCGGATCTCTGCGTCGGCGCCGTCTCGCAGCTCTAGCCGGTAGCCATAAGCATCCTCGACAAACCAACGAGTTTTAAAATCGCTGTACGTCCGCATAAGGCGCTGCCCGGAATCGAGCAAATAGTTAGGCGCCCATAGGTCTTTGAGCCCATTGGGCGACGGCGTGCCGGTCAAATGCGTCCAGCGTTGTGGTAATTTGTGGCGCTTCTTTGCAGCGCGGAAGCGCTTGCCGGATGGCTTCTTTAAGCGCGTCGCCTCGTCGGTCACGATCCAGTCAAACGGCATCCGACGGCCAAGGTGCTCGCACAGCCAGAGCCAGTTTTCGTAGTTGATCGTGTAGACATCAGCACTACGCTCCAGCGCGGCTAGCCGTTCGCACTTGCTGCCGATGATGGGCTGTACACGAAGGTGGGAAAGGTGCTGCCACTCTTGCGGCTCGCGGGTCCACACGGATTGCGCGACGCGCAGCGGCGCCAAAACAAGCATCGTATCAACCTCGCCCGCAAGCCGCGCCGCCTCGAAAGCCGTTAGCACTGATACCGTTTTGCCAAGACCGAGCCCTAAAAAGAGATTAGCGCGAGGGTGTTCGATAAGGTGCTCAACAGCTAACCGCTGATAGTCATGCAACGCGGCTTGCGAGCGCATCGATTAGCTCCTGAACCTCGTCGGGAGTGCTCACAACGTAGACCTCGGCGCCGAGTCGGCGGCGGCGTTCATGGTCGCGGGTTTGATTTGCAGTTGGCTTGCCGCCCGGACGCTTGCACTCCACAAAGATAACCGCGCCGCCGGGCAGAGTGATGAGGCGATCCGGGACGCTGCGACGGCCCGGACTGGTGAACTTTTCGCACATGCCGCAGAGGCGTTTGACGCCGCGAACAAGACGGTTTTCTATCTGGTCTTCGCGCATGTCAATCCTTCCGGTAACGCTTCGCTTCGTAACCCTCAGATGCAAGCGGCAAGTCCGGCGCCCAATCAGGCGGCGTCGCCAGGATAGCAGACAGCTCCGGCTCGCTACCGCGCTCGCAGATCACCTCGTCATGGACGGACAGGATTGGGCGCATCCCCTCGCGCTCGGCCCGCATCAGGCCGCAGGCGAGTACGTCGCGGGCGATGGCCTGAGTACAGTTATGAACAATAAGCGGCCCGCTATTTGACCATACCACAAACCTATTACGGGGGCCGCAGTTCAATAAGTCGTAAACCGGTTCCTTGCATCCGGCTTCTCGAACAAATGCTTCTCCGGCCACGCTTGATCGAGCCGATAAAGCAGTGTCGTTTGCCCTATACCGCTCCTGCGGGCAGCTTCCGTAACGGTCATCCGACCCCACGGAGTGTCGATCCACCGAGCCCCTCGCCGGTTGCTCATGTTCTCTTTCCATGAAGCCCACCGGCAATTCTCCGGCGAGTAAGGGCCCTCGTTGTTCACTCGCTCTATAGTGAGCCCAGGTTGGTAAGTGGGTCCCATGTCCTCCCAGAAGTTCTCGAACGACTGCCACCGCTCGCACACATAGATCCCACGCCCGCCGTAGTTGTGGTATGCCTGGTGCGAGGGCAGTCTGCACCGATCGATCATCGACCGCCATACCCGATATGCCGGATGGTACGTCATGCCGTGAGTCTGGCGCTGCCGACGCAGGGTTTCTCTGAACATGCAGCCGCAAGACGATTTCATCCCTTTCTTGTGGGCCTTCTTCAGATCCGACCTCTCTTTTACTACCTCGTTGCCGCAGTCGCAGCGGCAACGCCACGTCGGCACCTTCCCCCGCACGGTCCCCTCGCGGCGCAAAACCGTCAGGTATCCTACACGGAGCCCGCTCAAATCCGTCACTTTCCGAGGCATTGATCCACCCCTCCTTTGTTAAAATAAAGTGATCTGGCGTCATGTTTACGCCATCAACTTGTATGGTATCCTTATTACCTTGGCAAATCAACCCGTCGTGGGACGCCCATTCATAGCCGTCCCAAACTCGTTCATCACGGATATGATCTAATCGAACCCAACCACGCTCCGTTAGTACCAAAACGTCTCCTGCGAGGCAGTTTTCCGCGAGCTTGCCGCTATAAGTCCACTCTGTACGCCATCCCTTCGAGGCCGTCTTAAACTGAAGCTGCTCTTGCTCCTGCACATAGCCAAAACTGTCGCAAGACGAGCAGCCCGCGCCGCCACACTTGCGGCACTCCTCATCGCCGTATGGCGAGCCGCGCTTGACGGCTTTGACGCGGGGAAACGGGTATACCAGCAGCCGCCCGCTCGGAAGGCGGGCTAACAGCCAGTGCTTATAGCAGCGCCATACGATCTTGCGCGACTTGAAATCCTTGCCGGGGCGTTTAACCGCGTTCATCGCAGCCCGCTCAAGCTCACTCCAATACGCTACCGTCTCGGGGTGCCGGTCGCGCCATGCGATCTTGACGGCTTCGCTAGCAACCCAGGTTGCGTAGTCGATACCCGACAGCCTACCACGCATGTTCCATCCCGCTTCGGCTGCGGTCATAGCGTCCGCGGGCAGCGTCTCGCGCAGCGTCGGTAGGTATTGACTCATATCTGTACCGTATACGCTCGCCATCGACTGAAACGCGCCGACGCCGCCCGCGTATCCGAGCGCGAGTTCCGGCACCTTGCCCATCGCGGTACGCTCGCCCTTAGTGATCTGGTTCGGGTGCTTGCCAAGTATTTGACCGGCGGTCACTTTATAAAGATCGTGCCCCTCACCGTTGTCAAAGTCGTGGAACGCTTTGACTTTCCACTGCTCCTCGGCTTGCCACGCCAGCGCCCTCCCCTCAATGTTGCTCAAGTCCGATACAACAAGCTTGCCATCAGTCAGCGCGGTGATGACGCTGCGGATGGTCGAGCTACAAGCTTCCATCACGTCATCTGTAATAAGGTCGAGCGTTCCGTCCTTGATCGCATCGACGGCTTGCTCGATCTCATCCTGCTCAAGCGAGGGGCGCGGCAGGTTTTGGATTTGAGGTCTTCGGGACGCCCATCGGCCCGTGCGCGCTCCGTAATAAACTAGCGTGCCTTTCACCCGGCCATCCGAGCATACCGCTTCTCTGAACGCTTGGTATTTCGCGGTACTTGTCTTGCTCGCCTTGAGCCGGATACCAACCAACTCGCGCACCACGTCCGGCAATTCCTCATCGCGCAGCGCAGCGAGTAGCGTTTGCTCCTGCATGTTCGACAGGTCCACGCCGCAGGACTCGATGTAGCGCAGTAGCGCATCGCGCTGAGTCGCGCTCGTCACAGCGCCATCGGTGATCTCCGCTACGCGCTCAGCGAGGCGATGCTGCTCGGCGTCCGTGACTTCTATGGCGCGGCGGGCTAGCTCCGTATCAACCTCAAAACCCCGATCATTGATAACCTGATCTAGCTCCCATACGCGCCGTTCCTCGCCGCGATAAACCCAACAGGGTAGCCGTTCACAGATGCGGCGCATCGTATCCACGTCCTGCCGTGCGTACTCCACAAAACGCCGCCAATCCTCAGGCGCGTCAGCAGGCTCGACAAACGAACCATCTTTGCGCGGCTTTGCGAACCGCTGGATGAGACGCTTACCGTCTTTGTCTTTCGCCTCATCGGCTCCTAGCCCGACCACCTTACCGAGTTGCTCCAGGCTCGCAGGTAGGCCGAGCGTCATCGCCTGAGCCATCGTGTCATGCCAGCGCGTGGGGTCATCATCGACGCCGAGACAAACTTTTAGGACGGGACGCTCGAAGCCGCAGTTATGCGCCACGCGCATGATGCCACGATCATTAAGCGCATCGCGCAGCTCCGGCGGCATCTTCGGATGGGCGAGGCAGTCCCACACCTGCACCGGCTCATCGTCCAGCGCATAGGCGAACAGCGTAACCTGTGTGGTCGGGTCTTCCGCGTAACGATATGGCCCCGATGCTTTAAGATCGCACCGGGACCGAGTTTCAATGTCTAAAAAGAGGGCGCTAGTCATGGCATGTACCCGGCTGCGCGGATTTCGGCCTCGGCGTGCTCTTTCGCCGCCGCGTATGTTTCATGGCATCGGCCCCGCTTCAAAAGCGTATAGTCGATAGATGAACCGATCCATGTTGTTTGGGAGGCGTAAGCTAAGCCATATGAAGGCGCATAATACGTCTTATTACCTTCGGGGCGCTTTTGCATCGGCTCCGAGTAACTAAACGTACCGCCCGGCCCGCTGATTTGGACACGCCCGGGCTTACAGCGTATCCCAAGGGGCGCATTACACGCCATTGCGAAAAGCTCATGGGCATCTTCGGGCGTTTGCCATGTATCGTCTGTCAGCCAGTACGTTTCATAATGGCAGTGCCATCCTTGGCCAAAAGTTTCCATGGCATCCGCAAATTCACGGTGCCAGTCGGCCTGCGTCATGTTTCCATTACCCATCGCTTTACTCCTCTAAATAAAGCGGGGGCCGAAGCCCCCGCGGTTATCGCTAAACCAAATCGTCAACGGCGTCCTCGTCGCTCTCCTCAAACTCGAACTCGTTTTCGGAAGCAGCGCCGCCACCGGCGAACGGCTGGCCGTCCTTGCTGAACTTCACGCCGCGCAGGGCAGCGTTGATGCGCTGGCCATACTGATTATCTTGGGCCCATACGTCGATGCTGGCGTCAACATACGACCCGGCGTAGGGCCGACCATCTTTCTGCGTTAACTTGGAGCCATCCTTATCGAACACGCTCGGGCGCACCCTGTTCGTGGCCCTGATGAACCAGTTGCCCTCAAACCCCGCGTAATCGGCTTTCTCATCGCCATCCTTGAGGCAAATCTTGCCGCCGGATCTCAGCTTCTTGAGTTTTTGCTCATAGTCGCGGGGCCACTTCTCCTGGGCGACTTTCGCCATCGCCTGCTCGATCTTATCAGCGGTTTCCTTATCTTCGACAATAAAGGCGGCGTTGTACTTCGGGTCGCCGCCGTTGAACTCAGCCTGCGGCTCAAAGATGTTCGGGAAAGCAATGCGGATGTTCTTGATCGTGGTCTTCATGGCGCTTACCTCTTAGTCGAAATCAGAAATGTCGGCAGTGGTCTGGATCGCCAGACGCTTGTCGGATACAGGCGCGACGACGGGTTTGCCCTGAGGTTGCGTGATGTGCTCCTGTAGCTTCTCCCATTGACGCGGGCTGAGCTTGAGCCGCTCGGCCTTCGCCGGACTGATTAGCTTGCTCTCATAGACTTGATCCTTATTTAACCGGAAAGTGGAACGCAGGATTTTCTCGACCTCTTGCGGATCTTGCCACTGTCGTTGTCCGCGCCGTCCCTCTACCAACTTGCGCCCTGGTACGTCGCGGCCTGCCAATAGCTCTTCATGGGCTCTATCGCGTACCGCTTGGCACCACGCCTCGATGCGCTCAACGCAACTCAGTGCCATGCCAAGCTCCTCGCCGCCGAGACGGTCAACGGGGCGTGTCTCGCCCGAATCATCGAACACCTCATTATACACTTGCTCGCGGAGCGCAGGGCAGTCCACCTTAGCCGGACACCAACGGCACTGTACGTCTCCAGAGCGCAGCGTATGCCGGTCTACGCCGTCTGCTAGTACGCGATTAGCAGTAATCGCCGAATCGTAAGCGTACACCGAGAACTCCTCCAGATCATCGATGCTACACCCCGATACGCTCGGCTCCGAGTAGATACGCGGCTGCACGATTACAAGCTGAACGGTATCAATGTCCGCAACGAGCGAAGCATCTTCGAGAGCTCCAAGGGCGTAGAGCATAAGCTGCTCGTTCTCTTGCGCTGACACCGGCACGCCCTGGCCGTACTTGAGATCAATCACGATCAGCTCGCCCGTCGCGTGGTCGATGATAAGCGCATCGACAGTACCCCAGACACCGGGGACGCTATCGACGGTGATCTGCTCCTCGATCTTCAACTCCGTGGAAGGGCTAAGCCGTGAGTAAACCTCCTCGATATAGCGCTGCACGTAAGCGGCCATCGTGTCGTCAACGGTGTGACCGTAAAACTCTTGACCTTCATACCAATATGCCTCTCGATCCTCACGTAGCGCTCGCTCGGCGAGCGCATGAGCCGCCGTGCCTTCGGCAGCGTAGGACGTCTCCCCTTGCTCATACTGCTGAGCAAGGGCAACGGAACCAGGGCACCGCAGCCACCGGGAAGCGGCTGACGGTGCGAGGGTTGCATGGTTTCCAGGCATTATGTGATCTCCTGTAGCTTACTGATGACCGTGACGTATTCCTGCTCGGCTACCTCTGTAGCGCGATTAGCGCCGTGCTCCTGGAGCACCGCCACCACCGCGTTGCGGTCGGCCTTGGCAGCTTGCATCACCGCCGCTTTAAAGTCATCGAAGGTGGCGGGCTGCTGCTGCTCAGCGGGCGCTTCCGATTGCGGCTCGTCGCTGCCCGCACCGTATCGGCGCTCCAGCATGTCCGCGAGTACCCGCAAGGACTCCGCGGTTTCTAACGCTTGCTCTTTGATCTGTCCCATCAGTCTTGCTCCTCTCCGCGTGCCTTTGCCAGTGCTTCCCGCGCCTGATCTAGCGTGCTAGGGCACAGTTCTAGGTGCTCGGTGGCCTGGATGAGCTGTTCGAGGGCGTGGCACAGATCGGGCGCGGCGGCGATCAGCACCGCATCAGCATCTACGCCCTTACGCAGTTCGCCTATTTCGACGTGCTCTGCGAGCTGGTCATCGACCGCCTTGATGTCGCCAACGAGCAGGGCCTCGCCGGAGTACAGGTCGAACAGATCCCACGGCCCCGGCGTCCAGTTCTTTCCGCTCATATCTTGTCTCCCTTGCGTTGCGTCGAGTGCATGTGTAGATTAGCGAGCACGGTGCAAGGTGTCAACACCCACAATGCAAATCTTTACAACCAAGCGCAAAAAGCGAGGCAAATCATGAACTTAAGCGAGTACATGAGCAAGTACGGCATCAGCAACCGGCAAGCGGCGCGACAGCTCGGCGCGGATCGCGTGCAGGTGAGCCGCTGGCGGCGCGGCGTGACGCGGCCTGCGCGTGATTGGTGGGCGCGTATCGTAGAGTGGAGCGATGGCACGATCACGGAAGACGTCCCGAGGGCGCATAGTGGTAGACTCGGCGGTCCTAACGGGGGGGACGCATGAACTCAGAGCATGACGATACGGACGCGCTGACAGAGGCCATCCGCCCGCTTGTCGAGCGCTGCCATCAAGGCGTCAGCGCCGTACGCGGCAAAGACGGCGGGAGCTACTGGACGCGGCAAGCGCTCACGGAGCGGCGGCTAAAAGCGCACATCGAGCAGAAAAAGGAACGAGGCTTAGGGCTCATAGCACCGGGCGGATCGACCGTACTCGCTGCCCTGCTCGACCTAGACGACCATGACGGCTCATTGGGCTTTGACACCGTATGCGAGGTTGCAGGGCGTATCCTTGACGCGAGCCAAGAGCAAGGGCTCTACGGCCACCCGTGGCGCTCGGCGGGCGGTGGCGGCGTGCATATCTACTATGTATGGCGCGATGAGCAGGACGCTCACAGTGTCCGGCAGGCGCTACAGGGCGTGCTCGCTGCCTGCGGTCTCGCTGACGGAACCGGCGGGCTGCAAGCCAACGCTGTCGAGGTATTCCCGCGGCAGAGTTACGTACCGGAAGACGGCTTCGGCAACCATTTTATTTTACCACTCGCCGGGCAGTCCGTGCCGCTGGAACCGCTGCTCGGATGCGAGCCGATGGCACGCAGCGAGGCGGCGGGCTATCAGTGGCAGGCGAGCGAGCCGGTACCTTACGTCGAGCGCGAAGCGCTACCGGCGAGTAGCACTAGCGACGAGACGGACCTCGCCGAGCTGGAGAGCGCCCTCTCGGCGATCCCCAACGATGGCGATGGGCTCGACTATGACGAGTGGCGTGATGTGGTGTTCGGCATTCATTACGTCGACCCAGGGCCGGACGGGCTGGAGTTAGCGCAGCGCTTTTCGGCGCGGAGCGCTAAGCATGATCCTGATTTTCTGGAGCAACGTGTCTGGCCGTACATTCGGCAAGAGCGCTCTAACGCCATTACAGGGCGGACGGTGCTCGCTAAAGCGCGAGAGTATGGATGGGAGCTCCCGGCGGGACTTGTAGCTAATGATTTCGAGTTTACAGCAGAAGAAAGCGCCGGGGGCGAAGACGAAGAGCCAGGACTGCCGCGCGGTCTCGAACGCGATCAAAACGGGGTCATCAAGAGCACGCTCCGTAACGCAACGCTCATGGTGGGTCACCCGCCCGCGACTGGGTACGAGGTCGCGCTTGATACGTTTCTCGGGCAGACGATGATCGCGGTGGCGGACGGGCGAAAGCAATGGCGCCCGTTGCGCGATAGCGACTATACGGAGCTGCGGCTGCGCTGCGAACGGTGGGGCGCTAAACCCATTGGGCGCGAGACGATGCGCGATACAGTCGATTGGGTCGCCGAGCGGCACGAGTTTGACTCAGCGATTCAGTGGCTCGACAGCGAGGTGCCGGAGTGGGATGGCGTCGAGCGGATCGAGCCGTTTTTCGCGTCTTATTTCGACGTCGAGGACTGCGCATATACGCGGGCTTGCGGACGGTACTTGTGGACTGCGTTGGCCGGTCGCGTGCTGTCGCCGGGCGTTAAGGCCGATATGATTCCAGTTTTGATCGGCGAGCAGGGCGTTGGGAAAAGCAACGGCGTCAAGGCGATTGTGCCGGATGCGCAATTCTTTTTTGAGGTCGATTTGCGTAATAGCGACGCGGACTTGGCTCGGCAAATGCGCGGGAAGCTACTCGGCGAGCTCGATGAGCTTCGTGGGATGAGCAAGCGGGATATGGAGCATGTCAAGTCGTTTGCATCGCGCACGCACGAACAGTGGGTTCCGAAGTACCGCGAGCAGGCGTATACCTACCCCCGGCGGGGCGTGTTTATCGGCACCAGCAATGCTCGGCAGTTCCTAACGGACGAGACCGGCAATCGTCGCTTCCTGCCATTGACGGCAAGCGACGTTGACGCGGACGCCGTAGCGCGAGATCGGCTGCAACTGTGGGCTGAGGCGCGGGATCGGTATCGCTCCGAGGGTGTCGCGCATGGCGAAGCGGAAAGACTGGCTCGACAGTATCATGCGGAGTACACCTGGGAAGACCCTTGGGACGATAGCGTCTCTGAGTGGCTCCAGTCAGAGAGCTTCGAGCGAGACGGTGAACGCATCGGCGACGGGCCGTTTACTACAGAGGACGTACTGCGCTCGGCGCTTGACATTCCACCGGCCCGCCAGTCGAACCGCGATGCGGCTAGGGTCGGGGCAGTGCTGCGGAAGCTTGGATATGAACTTCGGCGGCGTCGGTGGGTCGACGGGGTGCGATCCTACCGATGGATGCGAGCTGACTTGTAAACGATTGCAAGGAACGCTGCGGGGGCGCTGCAAGAAGCGTTTTTAAGGTCGGCCCCGAGCGTTCCTCAGGTGTCCTCAGTGCAAACCTGCAAACTGCGCCTAGGAAGAAGGTGCGGTTTGCGGGTTTTTTTCATGTCCCGCCCCCGGACGTTCATTTTTACGGACGCCGAGGCGAGGCTGTCCTACCGTCCCATCGCCGTCCTTTAGTCAAAAAGCAGGGCGTAGGACATCAAACGCCATTAAAATCAACAACTTAGTTTGCTGTCCTACTGTCCTACCCCTTTAACTTAGAAAGTGGTGAAAACGAGAGAAATGTTACAGTCACATTACAATTATATTACTGTACGCCCTTATAAGCCTAAGGGAGAGTTTTTTTGCGTAGGACAGGGCGGACACTGGATAACTGCTTGATTCGCTTGAAAAATCCGTCCAGAGAGCGGGCGGACAGCGATGGGCCAGCGATGGGCCAGCGATGGGCCAGTCCTGAACGTAAAGATTTACAAAATTCAACATGTCTTGAGGGTTAGCAGCCGGTACAGGAGCCGCACGCTCTGGCCGCGCGGCCTGAAAAAATCTGCAAGCGGGGCGTTGACGCCCGCCGCTAGCACTGCCACACTACAAGCACACTCAACGAAACATAGGAGTAGCACTTATGAACGACGCTGACGCGATCCGCTCCCAAGCCGCAGCGATAGCAACTACGAAAAAGCCGAGCAAAAAGCAGGCTCATCAGTTTACCGAGCAACTTGTACAGGCCGTCGAGCACGGCGAAAGCTTTGAAGAGCACAGCCACGCGATCGCTGCGCTTTATGCCTACTTCATGCCCGCCTTGCCGAAGAAGCCAAAGACTAGCCACGGGTGGGTGTCTAAAGCAGCCGCTAAAAAAGACGCCAGAGAGTATCTTCGGTTTGTCCACTCGGATGGTGACGACTTGGTAGCTACGAACGGTTACCGTCTGCATGTGCTGTACGGGGAGGGCGTCGCCCCGGGCTTCTATGCTCCAGGCGATGAGCTCACCCCGGATAACGTGAGCTATACCTATCCAGACTGGCGGAGAGCGGCGCCGTCTGCGTCGAGCTTAAATGAAGGCATCATGGCTGACGGCTGGCAGGATTGGCCGATGTACGATACCGGGAGCTATGGCATCGCTATCAAGGTCGGTGAATCCACTTGGGTGAACCGCGACTACCTCGCGGATGCGCTGTACGGCTTTGAACGTCCGATGACCCGACTAACCAGTGACGCTAACGGCCCGGCGGTCGTCATGGAAGCCGACGAAACGCCATATGCGCCGAGTCGCCAGGCCGTCATTATGCCTATGCGGATCTAGCGGTTGACGATGCGCCAGGGACGGTGCACACTGTAGTCACACTGTAGTCACACTATACGCGGCAGGAGATAGCGAAATGGATAAGGTTAGGCTAAGTTTTGATGTACCAGGCGACATGACAATCAACGCGCTTGCGCAGGCGTTAGCCGATCTTGGGGCTACTAACGTCAATGTGGGCGGCTTGGAGTCTGAGAGCGAGCCGCAAGACGATCCGAGAAAGGGTAAGACGTACCAAGAGGTGCTGATAAATGCGGGCGTGCCAAGGGAAGACCTGCTTTTGGCGCGAAACAGCGTCGAGCATAAATTAGATCGTAGGCACGAAAGCCTGCCGGCGGGTGAAGTTCTTGGGGGAGCATTTATCTGGAGCGAAACCCCGCAGGGCCATTTCTATTGGGCTGACATTCAGCGCGCTTTGTATGCAAAAGGGTTTGTTACAGCCGGTGACATTTTTGCAGCGAGAAAGGAGGTTAAGTGATGAGCGAGCGTCGTCCGCACGGGCAGTCTGTGACACTAGATGAAGAGACGTTCTTGCGTCTGCGTGACATTTGCGAGCGGCACCAAGTCCACATCAGCGGCGCCGTTCGGATCGCTGTTAAGGCGCTGGAAGATCAGCACGAACCGGCAAGACGACCGAGAAAGGATAAGACGTACGAAGAGGTGTTGATGAATGCGGGCGTGCCAAGGGAAGACCTGCTTTTGGCGCGAAACAGCGTCGAGCATAAATTAGATTGTAAAGGCGGAAACCTCCCGGCAGATAAAGTCCTCGAGGAGGCATTTATCTGGAGCGAAACCCCGCAGGGTCACTGTTATTGGGCTGAAACCCAACGCGTTTTGTATGCAAGAGGGCGCGTTACAGCCGATGATATTGTTGCAGCGAGAAAGGAGGCTAAGCGATGAGCGAGCGCCATCCGCATAGGCAGTCTGTGACACTAGATGAAGAGACGCTCTTGCGTCTGCGTGACATTTGCGAGCGGCACCAAGTCCACATCAGCGGCGCCGTTAGGATTGCTGTCAAGGCGCTGGAAGATCAGCACGAGCCGCCATTGGACCAAGCGGAAGCGCTGGCGGTGTCTTTGCAAGATAGGATTAGGTGCGCCAGGGAAGCGGGAATGTAACATGGCAAAGGGTGGGTAGCTCAAGTGGTAGACCTGCCGATTCATCGACTATCCGCGCTGGAAACCCCGGCCTAAACGCCGAGGTTTCCAGCGCGCCTCCGTTCGCGGTTGACGTATTACAAGAATCGTTGTACGTTTGTATGCATGAAACAGCGATGGTCTTTCCGCTGCTATCCGACCCCCGAGCAAGAGGCCATACTTGCCCGGACGTTCGGGTGTGCGCGGTTTGTCTATAACCGCTTTCTCGCTGAGCGCACAGCGGCCTATCAGCGAGGTGAGCGCATGAATTACAGCCAGACCAGTGCGGCGCTGACGGCGCTCAAGCGAGATCCTGACTTCGCATGGCTCAACGAAGTATCGAGTGTGCCGCTGCAACAAGCGCTGCGGCACTTGCAGACCGCCTATCGCAATTTCTTCGATAAGCGCACCGGCTACCCGTCTTTTAAGCGTAAAGACGGCAAGCAGACAGCGGAGTATACGCGCTCCGGGTTCACTTTTGAACGCGGCAATCAGCGCCTCCTGATCGCCAAGCTGGGGCGGCTCAAGGTGAAGTGGTCCCGGCACATCCCGGTCGAGCCGACCACGGTAACGGTGATCCGAAAGCCCTCCGGGCGCTACTTCGTCTCGCTGGTCGTGGATGTTCAGCCCGCACCGCTGCCGAAGACGGGCGAGGCGGTCGGCATCGACTTCGGAGCCAGCCGACTGGCCACGCTTTCGACCGGGGAGAAGGTGGCTAATCCGAAATACACCTATCGCTACGCGCAGCAGCTCAAGCGCCAGCAGCAGAAGCTGGCTCGTAAGCAAAAAGGCTCGAATCGCTACAAGCGGCAAAAGCAGCGCGTAGCGCGGGTCCATGAGAAGATCGCCAACAGCCGTATGGACACGGCGAAGAAACTCGCATGGTCCATGGTGACTCGCTTTGACACGATTTGCGTCGAAGACCTCAACCTGCGTGGCATGATTAAAAACCACAGTCTGGCGCGCAGCTTGAGTGACGCGGGTATCGGTCAATGCATCCGCGCCATTGAGGCCAAAGCGGCGATGCACGGGAAAGAGGTGGTCAAGGTTGACCGCTGGTTCCCGAGCAGCAAGCTGTGTTCCGAGTGTGGGGCTTTGCAAGAATCGATGCCGCTCAACGTGCGGCATTGGACTTGTGGCTGTGGTGCGATCCACGACCGGGACGAAAACGCCGCTACCAATATATTGGCCGTGGGGCACACGGTTACAGGACGTGGAGCGAGTGTAAGCCGACACTAAGCTCCGGCTTTTTGTCGCTACTCGCTGCGAAGCGTCAACCATCTCGGCCTCCGGGTCGGGAATCCCCGTTCTTTAGGGCGGGGAGGATGTCAAAATCGGTTGGTTGTCGGTTCAAACCCGGCCCCGCCCTCGCCACTCAATAAGGAGAAAAGCTGATGGAAACACTGGTTTACGCCTTTACGGTGCTGGCTCTAACGCCGGTCGCGTTCCTCGGCGCCGTTTTTGTGCTAGCGGTCTTTGTTGCCGTACTAGCCACGGTGGCGGATGCCCTAGTCAGTCTGTATGAGGCGGTTAGGGGGCGTCGATGAGCGACAAATGGGATCAGCGAGCCTTGGACATGGCCGCGCTAGTAGCGAGCTGGAGCAAAGACCCTAGCACAAAAGTCGGGGCCGTGATTATGCGGCCCGACAAGACTATTGCTAGCGTTGGGTATAACGGCTTGCCGCAAGGCGTGGCTGACGATGGCCGTTTGGAGGATAAGACGTGGAAGCACGCAGTTGTGCGGCACGCGGAAGAAAATGCGCTAGCGTTTGCCCGCGAGCCGCTGCAAGGCTATATGCTGGCGGTGACACCCCTCCATCCTTGTTCCCGGTGCGCGGGTGCGATCATTCAGGCAGGCATTAGTAGGGTCGTGTATACGATGCCTGTGGAGCGTGAGCCTTGGAGTCTGAATAGCATAATAGCAGTTGATATACTGCGCGAGGCCGGGGTTGAAGTTTCGGGGGTTGTTCGGTAGTCTCCTTACTGGAACCGCCGAGCGGGGCGGCGCGAACTCCTGCGGCTGGCTCCGGTCGTTAATACCTCGTAGGGCTTACTTCGCCCCGGCTCTTGTAGTCGGGGCTTTTTTATGATACACAATCAGGAATGAGTGACTGGCCCTATAACACAAGAGCGTGGCGTAAGTTGCGTCGTCTCGTTTTAGCGGAGCGCCCGTGGTGCCGTTATTGTGAGCAGGCGGGGGAGTTGAGGCCGGCGGACACGGTAGACCATACCGTGCCTGTACGTGAGGCGCCGGATCGTGCTTTTGACAGGAGCAACCTCCAGCCGCTTTGTGCGTCGTGTCATAGCACGGTTAAACAGAGTGAAGACGTGCGGGGGTATTCGTCTATGGTAGGCGCTGACGGTTGGCCCGTGGATGATAGGCATCCTGTTTATCAGGACAGTGGTATGAATGCGGGTAGGGGGAGGGGTCGGCGGTGACACCTAAGGGCTGTTGCGATCGACAAAACTTTTCTAAAAAGTACACAACCTACTGCCAGGGAT
>Ga0207714_1000164_pt1 | contig 43509 bp, 42 predicted proteins | sample PonA232FremontCA_2_FD_187270 | JGI IMG/M metagenome (GOLD analysis project Ga0207714, IMG submission 187270) | Marine sediment microbial community from Fremont, CA, USA - Pond A23 Sediment 2 (SPAdes) | ecosystem: Environmental > Aquatic > Marine > Unclassified | place: USA: Fremont, California... | reverse complement strand
GCCGGGGATTCTGACGGGGACGATCCTGGCGCTGGGGCGAGCGATCGGCGAGACGGCACCGCTTCTGATGGTCGGGCTGGCGGCCTCGGTCCGGCTCGCGCCCAACGGCTTTTTCGACCTCGGCGCGGCGATGCCCCGCCAGATCCTCACCTGGTCCTCGGAGTTCGAGGCCGCGTTCCGCCACGGGGTGCTGGCCGCGGGCGTCGTGACGCTCGTGGCAGTCCTGATAATCATGAACGCGACGGCGATCGTCATCCGGAACAAGTATCAGCGGGAAGCGTAATCAATGTCACAGGATAACATGGCCGACTCGAGCGAGGGAACCGAACAACAGGTGTCAGAGAGCGATTCGCCGGACCCGACGACCGAACCGCTGGTCGACTCCTCGCTCGACGTCGAGGGGACGGCCGCGGGGACGGCGACGGGCCGGACCGTCATCGAGGCACGGGACCTCAGCGTCTACTACGACGACCTCCAGGCACTCGACAGCGTCTCGCTGGAGATTCCGGCAAAACAGGTCACTGCGATGATCGGCCCCTCGGGCTGTGGGAAGTCCACGTTCCTGCGCTCGATCAACCGGATGAACGACCTGATCGACGCCGCCCGCGTCGAGGGGGAGCTGTTCTTCGAGGGGAAGAACATCTACGACGACGACGTGGACCCGGTGGCGCTGCGCCGCCAGATCGGGATGGTGTTCCAGCACCCCAACCCCTTCCCCAAGAGCATCTACGACAACGTTGCCTACGGGCTCCGCGTCCAGGACGAGACCGAGAACCTCGACGGGAAGGTGGAGCAGGCGCTGAAGGACGCCGCGCTCTGGGAGGAGGTCTCCGACCAGCTCGACAAGTCCGCCCTCGACCTCTCCGGGGGACAACAGCAACGTCTGTGTATCGCCCGGGCGATCGCCGTCGACCCGGAGGTCATCCTGATGGACGAGCCGGCCTCCGCGCTGGACCCGATCGCCACCTCGAAGATCGAGGACCTGATCGAGGAGCTGGCCGAGGACTACACGGTGGTGATCGTCACCCACAACATGCAACAGGCCGCCCGGATCTCCGACAAGACCGCCGTGTTCCTCACCGGCGGCGAGCTCGTGGAGTACGACGACACCCAGAAGATCTTCGAGAACCCCGAGAGCCAGCGCGTCGAGGACTACATTACCGGCAAGTTCGGGTGACCGGCCACCCCCGACGGCTGCGTTCCGACGTCGTGTGACCCCCCCAGCACCGCGTCCGATGTCCCGGAGTCGGTCGACCGTTCCCCCGCGACGTGACGGCTGTGGGCCACCCTCTGCCCGGGCGCGGGATATTATAGCTATTGAGGAATATATACGGGAAATCCGGGTCAGTACCCTCTGAGCGGAATACATTCCTACATACCACTCCTGTCGGGTATTATAAATTACTTTAACCGTTCTCGGGGTCGACTTACTCGATGACGCAAGACGACAAGCGTCAGTCCGGGCGGGTATCGCGGCGTAAATTTATCCTGGGGACGGGGACGGCCGGTGCGGCCGCGCTGGCCGGCTGTTCGAGTTCGGGCGGTAGCGACACGCCCGCGGAGACCGAGGCCGACGACGACGGCGGCTCCTCGAACACGCCGGCGCCGTCGGACGACGACGAGTCCGAGGAGACGCCCATGCAGAACCAGAGCGGGCCGGGCACCCTGCGCTCGGGCGGCTCCTCGACGGTGTATCCGCCGGCGAACACCGCCTCTTCGTACTGGAACGGGAACCGGCCGGCCAGCGACTCCGAGTACTGGCCCTGGGAGGAGTACGGGCTCGACAACCCCGAGGAGTACGCGCTGGCGGACTACTTCGCCGGCCTCTACGGCATCGAGCGCAGGGACGACGCCAACCCGCCGTTCCCGTGGACGGTCGCGCTCTCCCACTCCGGGACGGGCGTCCGGAAGGTCCGGGACGGCCTCGTCGACATCGGTAACTCCTCGGGGAACGTCCAGGACGAGCTTCCCGACCGGGACTCCTACGAGGACTTCGTCGACCACGTGGTCGCCGTCGACGGCCAGCCGATCGTGGTCTCCTCCGAGATCGCCGACGCGGGGCTCGACGGGATCACCGGCCAGCAGCTGAAAGACCTCTACAAGGGCCGGATCGACAACTGGCAGGAGATCGACAGCAGCCTGCCGGACCGCGAGGTCCTCGTGCTGGGACGGGTCACCGGGTCGGGTACCCGCACATCCTTCGTCAGCAACGTGTTCAACGACCCCGAGGCGGAGACCACGGTCGCCAACCGCTACGGCCAGAACCAGCGCCTCGCGCAGGCGATCGCCCAGGCCGACAACGCGATCAGTTATCTCGCGCTGGCCTTCCTGGACACCGACGGTGTCTCGCCCATCTCCCTGGAGTGGGAGGGGACGACCTACACCTACGGGGACGACCAGAACGGGCTGGACTCCCGGTCCTACCCGCTCTCGCGCGACCTCCACATGTACACGTGGCAGGGGACGGACAACCGGGAGGCTGCGGCGATCTACATGTGTCTGACCGACTTCGGCCAGGACACGTTCGTCGCGCCCAACGATTACTTCACGCTGGGCGAGTCCCGGCGCCAGGAACAGATCGAGAAGCTGCCCGACCAGAACCCGGTCTGGGAGTAGGCGCCCGGTCGCCACGCAACATCCGCGGTAACCGTTTCAAATACCTACACAATGGCCGATGGTCTGACCGGGAGGATACGAGAGGGGATCGTCGGACGCATCCAGGCACTGGTTGCGTTCGTGACCGCACTACCGGGTCGGGTCGTCGGCTTCCTGGCGAGCCTGCCGGGGCGAGTCTGGCGCTTCCTCGTGCGTCTGCCGGGGGAGGTCCGGCACGCGCTGGTCGTGCTCAAGCGGGCGCTGGTCGGCGCCGAGCCCACGCCGGGCGACATCGCGCTCGGGGCCGCCAGCTCCGTCACCCTCCTGCTGACGCTCGTGACGTTTCTGGGGCCCAACGACCTGGTCGCGTACCCGCTCGGCGGCTTCCTGCTGACGATGGTCGTCGGCTGGAGGGCCAAACAGGCCCGGACGGCGAAGATCATCACCTTCGTCGCCACCGTCGGGACCGTGGTCACGGTCGGGTTCATCACCTACTACCTCTTCTCCAGCGCGTGGCCGGCCGTCGAGAAGTGGGGGTCGGGCCTGGCCGCCGTGCCGACGGGTGGTAGCGGCGAGGTACGGTGGTTCTTCTGGCTCGAGGGGGTCCTGCCACAGGTCGGCTTGCCCAGCGGGTGGAACCCCGCCGGCGGGACCTACTCGCTGTTGCCGACCATCTGGGCGACGGTCGTCGTGACGGCGGTCGCCTTGCTCGTCGCCGGCCCGCTCGGGATCTTCGGCGCGCTGTTCATCGCCGAGGTGGCCAGCGACCGCGTGCGCGAGGTGGTGAAGCCGGCCGTGGAGGTGCTCGCGGGCATCCCCTCCATCGTCTACGGCTTTCTGGGCTTTTCGGTGCTGAACAGCTTCGTCCAGACCTCCTTTCTCGACCAGCAGGCCAGCTTCCTGATCGCGGGCACGGTCGTCGGGGTGATGGCGCTGCCGACGGTCGTCTCCGTCGGCGAGGATGCCCTCTCCAGCGTCCCGCGGGCGATGAACGACGGCGCCATCGCCATGGGCGCGACGGAGTGGCAGACCATGAAGAGCATCTCCATCCCCGCGGCGCTGTCGGGGCTATCGGCGGCGATCATCCTCGGCCTGGGCCGGGCGGTCGGGGAGACGATGGCCGTCGCGGCGATCATGGCTGCCGGCCAGGGGATCCCCGAGCCGCTGTACGACATCTTCGGACAGAGCGCCACCCTGACATCCCGGATCGCCACCTCCTACGGCGACGCGACCGACAACACCCTCGAGGTGCTGTTTTTGGCGGGCGTCATCCTCTTCGTCATCGTCGCCCTGATGAGCGTCCTCGCGCAGTACATCGAGAACCGCATGCAGCGGAACCTCCAGGGTGAACGATGAGCGAGGGATACGCACGCGAGAACGAACTCGTCAGCGAGGAGTCGAACTACTACGACCGCGCACTGGACACCTCGGTCGCGCTCTCGGTCGTCGGCTTCCTGCTCGGGCTTGTCACCCTCGTCGACGCCGTCGGGCTCGCGACCAGCGGGGCGGCCCTGAACTCGCTGTTTCTGACCCTGCTCGTCCTCGGGGTCGGCGGCGTCGCGACCGTCGGGCTGTTCTCCGCGCTCGGCGTCGTCCCGATGACGTCACAGCGCGTCCGCGGCGTCGGCGTGGGGCTGCTCGTCGGCCTGATACTGCTGGCGGTCGTCTCCGCCCCCATGGGGACCGGACTCAATCTGGCGACGCTGCTGGGCCTGTTGCTGGTCGGCCAGGGGCTGGTCATCGGGGCCGCGGGCGTCGTCTCGCGGCTGGGCGTCGTCCGGAACGAACCCGCGAGCAGCGCTGGGCTGCTCGCCGGCGGGGCCTTCGGCGTGGTCGGCCTGCTCATCGGCGGCGCGCTCGCGGCGACCCTGTTCGGCGGCACCTTGACCTGGGTCGTCGCGCTCGCTGCGGGCGTCGGCCTGTTCGTGCTCACCGTCTTCCCCCGCGAGGACGTCTCCTCGACGGCCCCGGCGGCGCTGCTGCTGGTGACGCTCGGGACGACCGTCGCGACCGCGGTGGTCGGCGTCGGCTGGGAGTGGGACCCCCAGACCCTCCAGGGCGGGTTCACCGGCGGCGTGGTGGTCCCGCTGTTCACCCTGTTCGGGTCGATGGTCTCCGGGTGGGCCGCCGCGAAGTCCCGGGCGGGCTTTGGCGCCCGCGGACGCCAGTACGGCGCCTTCCTGCTGATCAACCTGAACGCCCTCCTGATGGTCGCCGCGATGGTCTCGATCGTCTTCTTCGTCGCTTCCCAGGGGGTGACCTACGCCTTCCACGGGTTCCGGATCGGCGCGCTGACCGCGCTCGTGCTCCTCTCGCCGCTTCTGGTCGGGACGCTCAGTTGGGCGCGTTCGCCGGCCGGCACCGACGAGTGGCACTCGGCGGCCCGCCAGCTGTTCAGAGTGCTCCCGCTGGCGGCGCTGGGTGCGCTCGCCGCCGGGCTCCTCTCGGTCGTCGTCACCGGCGACGCCATCGAGATCCCCTTCGTCTACGACGTGCTCCAGAACCGGGAGCTGGTGCCCACTGACACCACGGTCCGGGTGACCCCGGAGCTCACCGTCGGGACGCTGCTGGTCGTGGTTCCCGGGACGGTGGTGTTCGCCTACTTCCTGCGCAAGTACGGCAGCCTCAGCGGGGTCGGCAGCGAGCTGCCGAACCAGCGGACGCTCCAGCGCGCGCTCGGGCTGGCGATGGGCTCGACGGTCCTGTTGACGCTCGCCCTCGCCGTCCTCGGGGAGACGCCGTTCGGGCTCCCCGTCGCCGGGACGCTCGGGCTGGCGGCCGTCTACGCCGGCACGCTGGCCGCGGCGACGCTCGCGGTGGCCGCCCTCCTCGGACTCTTCGTCGGCGAGGGGAGCCCCGCCGAGCGGGCACACGAACGCGCGCAGGCGGTCAAGGTCGGGCTGTTCGGGGCGCTCGGGCTGCTTGCCGCCGTCGTCTTCCTCCAGCCGGCGGCCGGGATGAACCCCTCGGTCGGGCCGGCCAATCTGGTCCCGGCGGTGGGGGTGCTCGCCGCCGTGGCCGCCCTCGCCGTTGCCCTCGTGACGGCGCTCGCCCGCCGGTCGGTCGCCCCCGACGAGCCGGCCGACCGGCTCCGGCGGCGGGTGGTCGGCGAGGAGACGACGCTCGGGCTCGCGGCGGCGGCCGGCTTCCTCACGATCGCTGCCCTGCACGTCGCCGTCACGGGTGCGGACTTCACGCTTTTGGGTGTGACCATCGGCTACACGGGGACCCTGTCCTGGCCGATGGTGATGTCGCCGTACATCCCGCTGGGGCCCGAGCCCGGCGGGATCCTTCCGGCCGTGGTCGGGACGGTCTGGCTCGTGGTCGGCGCCTCGCTGTTCGCGGTGCCGCTGGGCGTCGGTGCGGCGGTCTTCCTCACCGAGTACGCCGAACAGGGGAAATTCACCGCCCTGGTGGAGGTCGCCACGAACGCGCTCTGGAGCACCCCGAGCGTGGTCTTTGGACTCTTTGGCGCCGCCTTCCTCATCCCCCGCCTGGGCGAGAGCGAGGGGCTGTTGATCGGGATGCTGGTGCTCGGGTTCATGCTCCTCCCGCTGGTGTTGATCACCAGCCGCGAGGCGGTCAAGGCCGTCCCCGACGAGTACCGCGACGCCAGCGCCGCCCTCGGAGTGAACCAGTGGCAGACCATCCGGAGCGTCGTCCTGCCGGCGGCGCTGCCGGGCGTGATCACCGGGGTCATCCTGGGCGTCGGCCGGATCGCCGGGGAGACGGCGCCGCTGATCCTCGTGCTCGGCTCGACGCTCAACGAGACCGAGGCCATCGACGTGTTCGGAAGCTTCCAGTTCACCGCCCAGCCACCGTTCGTCTACAACGGGGCGCTGCTGGAGGCGACGGCGGCCCTGCCCACGCAGGTGTGGGCGGTCATCACCGCCGGCGTCAGCGGGTCGCCGTCGATGGGGTGGGCCTCCGCCTTCGTCCTGCTGACGGTCGTGCTTGGCTTCTACGCTATCGGGATTTTGACCCGGACCTACTTCAGGAGGAAACTCGACCATGAGTGAATCAGTCACCGATACCGACCTGGGAGTCGAACCGGAGACCGAACGAGCGGACGCCGACGTCACGACGACCGCCGGCGAGAGCGTCGAGGAGGTCCGGCCGGAGTGGACCGACTACGGGTTCGACGGGCCGCCGAAGCTGACCGTCGAGAACCTCAACGTCTGGTACGGCGACGAGTGCGCGATCGACGACGTCTCGATGGAGATCCCCGAGAACAGCGTCACCGCGCTGATCGGCCCCTCGGGGTGTGGGAAGTCCACGTTCCTCCGCGCGCTCAACCGGATGAACGACCGGATCAAGTCCGCGCGGGTCGACGGGTCGGTCGAACTCGACGGGATGGAGGTGTACGACCCCAACACCAACCTCGTCGAGCTGCGCAAGCGTGTCGGGATGGTGTTCCAGTCGCCCAATCCCTTCCCCAAGTCGATCCGGGACAACGTCTCCTACGGCCCCCGGAAGCACGGCGACATCGAGAAGGGGCTGCTCGCCCGGCTGCTGGGTCGGGACGACACCGACGAGGAGGCCGAGCTCGTCGAGCGGGCGCTCCGGCAGGCCGCCCTCTGGGGGGAGGTCAACGACCGTCTCGACGACAACGCGCTTGGACTCTCGGGCGGCCAGCAGCAACGCCTGTGCATCGCCCGGTGTCTTGCGGTCGACCCGGAGGTCATCCTGATGGACGAGCCGGCCTCCGCGCTGGACCCGATCGCCACCTCGAAGATCGAGGACCTCGTCGAGGAGCTGGCCCAGGACTACACGGTGGTGATCGTCACCCACAATATGCAACAGGCCGCCCGGATCTCAGACCAGACGGCCGTCTTCCTCACCGGCGGCGAGCTCATCGAGTACGACGACACCGACAAGATCTTCGAGAACCCCGAGAGCCAGCGCGTCGAGGACTACATCTCCGGCAAGTTCGGGTGAGTCCATGGCACGTGACACCTACCAGGACGAGCTGGACGGGCTCCGGGACGGGGTGCTCGCGATGGGCGAACTCGTCACCGACCGGCTCGACGACGCGCTGGGGTGTCTCGCGACCGGCGACGCCGACCGGGCCCGGGCCGTCATCGAGGGTGACGAGGACGTCAACGACCGCTACGTCGACCTGGAGGAGCGGTGTGTAGAGCTGTACGCGCTCCAGCAGCCGGTCGCGAGCGACCTGCGCTTTGTCACGGCATCGTTCAAGATCCTCACCGACCTCGAACGGGTCGGCGACCTGGCGACGAACCTCGCCGGCTACGCGACCGCCGGCGGGCGCGAACCCGCGGCGGGCGTCCAGTTCGCCGAACTCGAAGGAGTCGGGCGGGAGACGCTGGCACTGGTCGAGCGTTCGCTCGCGGCCTACGAGGCCGGCGACGCGGGCGCCTGCCGGCAGGTCGCCGCGGACGACGACGAGGTCGACGCGCTCTGTCATCGGGCCGGCGAGACCGTCGCCCGCGACCTCATCGAGCGCGAAGCCGATGGGAGCGCGTGGGCGGTCGAGACGCTGCTCGACGACGTCTCCCGGCTCCTGCTGACGATCCGGGACATCGAGCGGGTCGGTGACCACGCGGTCAACATCGCCGCCCGGACGCTGTACATGGTCGAGGGCGACCGGGAGCTGGTCTACTGATGGAGACCCGAAAGGTCCAGCAGGTCGGCGGCGGCACGTTCACGGTCTCGCTGCCCAAGGAGTGGGCCGAGGCCGAGGGCGTCACCAGCGGCACGGAGGTCGAGATCCACACCCACATCGACGGGACGCTCGCGGTCCGGACGGCGGCCCGCGAGGGGGCGGTGGACGGGGCGGTCACGGCTCCGGTCGCCACCTCCGAGCCGGCCGCCGTCGAGCGGGCCGTCCGTGCGGGCTACGCCGCGGGCGCGACGGAGCTCCGGCTGGAGGCGGAGACGGGGCTCTCGACCGACCAGCGCCGGGCGCTGGAGCGGGCCGGACGGAGCCTGACCGGCGTCGCCATCGACGAGGGGGCGTCCGAGGGGACCGTCACGGTCCGGACGCTGGTCGACCCCGGCGAGGTGTCGGTCCGGCAGTCGGTCCGCCAGCTCCGGTTTGTCGCCCTCTCGATGCACCGGGACGCCGTGGCCGGTCTCGACGGCGACGGGATGGCCAACCCCGGCGACCGCGACGACCAGGCCGACCGGCTGTACGCCATGGTCGAACGCCACCTGACCCGCGGCCTCGCCCGGCTGGAGGAGCTCGACGCCCTCGGCCTGACCCGGGTCGAGCTGTTCGACCTCTGGGCGGTCGCCCGGGAGCTCGAGCGGGTCGCCGACCACGCCGAGCGGGTCGCCCGGGTCGCTGCCGGGGTCGAGGGCCACCCGGAGGCCGCCGGCGCGGTCGACGACCTCGCGGACCAGGCCCGGGCGGTCGTCGGGGACGCGGTCGGGCTGGTCGTCGACGAGCCCTCCCTCGACGCCGCCCACGAGGTGCTGTCTGCCCGCGACCGGGTCCGGGCGGAGGCCGTGGCCCTCGAGCGCCGGCTGTTCGAGGCTGCCGGGGCCGATTACCGGCTCGCACGCGTCCTCGACAGCGTGTCCCGGACGGCCGAACACGGCGGCAACATCGCCGAGGTGGGGCTCCAGCGAGCGCTCCGTCGGGCCCGGACGGAGGAGCGCGCGGTCGCCGGCGAGTGAGCCCCCGACTACGCCAGGTCGTCGAAGGCGTACTCGACGGCCTTGTTCAGCGTCGGGTGGGCGTGGATGGTGTCGGCGATGTCATCGACGGTCCCCTCGCCACGACGCATCCCGACGACCACCTCGTGGATCATCGTCGATGCCTCGTAGCCCAGCATGTGACAGCCAAGCACCTCGCCGTCGGGAGCCGCAAGCACCTTCACGAACCCCTCCTCCAGCTTCTTGGCCCGCCCCATCGGCGTCTCGGGCAGGGACTGACGGCCGACCTCGTAGTCGACGCCCGCTTCTTCCAGCTCGGCCTCGGTCCTGCCGACGCCGGCCATCTGTGGCTCGGTGAAGATGGCGTGTGGCATCGCGGTGAAATCGGCCGTCGCCCCCTCCTCGTGGACGACGTTGGCGACGGTCACCTCGGTCTCGTGGTCACCGGAGTGTTTGAACATCGCGTTGTCCGCGATGTCGCCCTGGGCCCACACGTTGTCGGCGCTGGTCCGCAGCTGGTCGTCGGTCACGACGAAGCCGTCTCCGTCGGTCTCGATGCCGGCGGCCTCGACGTTCAGCGTGTCCGTGTTGGGTCGCCGGCCCAGCGCGACCAGCAGTTCGTCCCCTTCGACCGCGACGGTCTCGCCGCCCTCGGTCTCTGCGTGGACCCGGACCCCGTCGCCGTCGGGCTCGACAGCAGTCACGCGGTGGCCGGTGTAGACCTCGTGGCGCCCGCGGGCGATATCGGTGAACGCCTCCGCGACCTCGGGGTCCTCGCGGGGGACCAGACTGTCCATCATCTCGATGACGGTCACGTCGGTCCCCATCGACTCGAAGAAGTAGCCCAACTCGACCGCGATGTATCCCCCGCCCATGACGACGAGGCTGTCGGGTTGCTCGCGGAGATAGAGCGCGTCGGTGCTGGTGAGGTAGTCCACCTTGTCGAGTCCGTCGATGGGCGGGACCAGCGGCCGGGACCCGGCGGCGACGACCACCCGCTCGCCGCTGACGCGCTCGCCGCCGACCTCGACGGTCCGCTCGTTGACGAACTCCGCTTCGTCGTCGTAGATGGTCAGCCCCTCCTTCTCGCGGTAGTCGGCCTCCATGCCGTCGGCCAGTGCCGAGAGGGTCTCGTCCATCTCGTCGACGACGGCCGCGAAATCGATGCCATCGAGGGTGGCGTCGACGTGGAACTTCCCCGCTTCGCGGACGTGATTGGCGGCGGTGGCGGCCTGGATCAGCATCTTCGAGGGGTTACAGCCGCGGTTGAGACAGGTCCCGCCGAGCGGCCCCTTCTCCACCAATGCGGTCTCGAGGCCGGCGTCGGCGGCTGCGGCCGCGACGTTGTTGCCGGTGCCGCCGCCGACCACCATGACGTCGTAGTCGGTCATCGCGCCCCCTCCAGGACGAGGCCGGCCTCCTCACCCGCCGAGTCGTCGATGTGGCGGCTGCCCCACGAGACCATCTCGCGGACCAGCCCCTCAAGGCTCTCGCCGTCCTCTGTGAGCGTGTACTCGACGCGGACGGGCTTGTCGCTGACCACCTCGCGGGCGACCAGCCCGGCTGCCTCCAGGTCGTCCAGACTCTCCGAGAGCATCTTCGAGGAGATGCCGTCGGTGCGGTCCTTGAGCGCGCTGAAGCCCAGCGGCCCCGCCTCGAGCAGGTGGTAGACGATGACCGGCTGCCACTTCCGCCCGACGACGGCCTGCATCGACAGCAACACGTCCCCGGGGTCGGTGAACAGCGGCACTTCGCGGTCGGCTCCCCGTTGTGGTTCGGAGCTCATACCACACCCGACGACAGGAGACTCCCTTAAGCCACGCCGGACTGGCGACCCGGCTCCCGGTCACCGAAAAGTTTAAATACCCGAACGGGCGCTACCCGCCCTCTGGGTCGGTGGCCTCGTCCCGGAACTCCTCCCAGAAGACCTCTTCGAGCCCCTCCTCGTGACTCTCTTCGAGGTAGTCCTTCTTCGTGAGATTCGCCTGCTCGATGAGCGAGGCGGCCTCGCCCGCCCAGACGTAAAAGCCCACGAGCGTCTCCCGGCGCATCTCCGCCAGGTCCACGGAGTGGTAGACGTTGACGAAGCCGCCGCTCTCGCGGTTGAGCTGTGACCTGGTGAGCAGCCCCAGGTCGACGAGTTCGTTCAGGTAGGTCCGGACGGTCGAGGTGTCGTAGCCGAGGGCTTCGGCGACTTCGGCAGGCGAGACCGGCCCCTCGCCGATGACACAAAGACAGATGTCCAGTCCGACCTTCGGCAGGCCGAAGGCGTCCAGCAACACCTCCCGCAAGTCCGGCGGCTGGATGTCCATGGCGTGTTCGCTCACCCGCTGCATCTCCTGGCCGTGACAGACCATCCCATCGGCGTCCCGCAACGAGAGCACGACGTTCTCGCAGTCGGTGCACTCGTAGACGCCGTACTCCCGGTCGCCGAAGTCGACTTCGGCACCCTCGGCCAGCCTGCCCAGCCCCGGTCTGCCGTCCCGCGTGTCGCCGCCGTCGGGTTCCATCCCGCCGCCTGCCCCCGTGTCGCTGCGGTCCGGATCCGTCTCGCCGTGGGGTTCGGTGTTCGTGTCTCCGGAGGGGTCCATCCCTGATAGCTTCGATAGCCGCTCAAATAAATCCCCGTCTCGGTGACAAACCTGTCCCGGAAATCACGTGATACTGCGCACGCGGCGGCACGCGACCGCTCGTTCGCGCTCGGGGGCGTGGTCGCGAGTCACCCGGGATCCGAGCCTGCGCCGGGGTCGACGACCGCGAACCCGTCGTCGATGTCGAGGTCGAGAAACTCCCGGCCGGTCACGGTCGGTCGGTAGCCGTCCGGTTCGGCCGCGACCAGTTCGCAGCCGGCCAGCCGGTCGAGACAGCGCTCGACGGCGCACGGATCCGGGTCACCGTCGAGCGCGGTCGCGAGCACCGCCGGCGACAGGGGGGAGCCGCGCTCGTCGTAGCGGGCGACCAGCGCGGCGAGGACTCGACGAGGGGACGTCATACTGTGCCGGCGGTATCCCAGAGGTCCTGCCTGGAGGCTAAAGACTCGTGGCGAACACCCGGCTCACCGGGTTACCCCGACCTCACGTCCGCTCAGAGGACGCCGGCACCCAGCCACGCGCCGAGGACGGCGCCGTAGACCAGGTGAAAGAAGAGGAAAGTGCCGACCGCCTTCGGCTCCGGATCCAGCGCCAGAACGACGTTCATCCAGAAGGCGGCAGCGACCACGAACAGCAGGATGCCGTACCCGACCCCGGCCCCAAGCGCCGTCACGAGGGTGACGGTCCCGAAGCCCGCGACCGACAACAGCACGGCCAGCGCCACACCGGCACCCAGCCCGTATAGCACGTGCAGGGCCATCCCCTGCATTACGTACCCCTCCGGGGGCCCGTCGCCGACGTACTTCGACCAGAACAGCGCCGTCGGCGGCGGGGAGTCGTCCCCCAGTGCCATCATGAAGACGGTCATGACGATCGTCGCGACGATCCCGCCCGCAAGTCCGCCGATGAGTGTTACCTCGACCATGTGTATCACGAGCACCCTCCCGGGTTACTCTAGGTAACCCTGGCACGGGACTGATACATAACCGTTCGCGGAGGCCGGCGAAACGGGGTCACACGCGGGTAAGGCGGCCGGTATCTGGTGGTGACGGCGAGCCAGCCTACGGGTCGACTGGCCGGCCGTCGGCCGGACGGAGCGGGACCCGGTACCGCCGGTCGAAGGGACTGTCGTAGGGGATGTCGAGGCGGTCGTAGACGCCTGCCGGGACGGCGATGTCGGCGAGGACGACCGGCGCGTCGACGGCACCGAGCCCGGTCTTGGGCAGCGCGAGCGTCAGTACCGCGTCGGGGTCGACCGCCGCCCCGAGCACTTCGCCGGTGGTCGCGTCCCGGCCCGAGGGGAGATCAAGCGAGAGAACCGGTGGGCTGGTCCCATCGCCGGAGGTGTCGTCACCGAGCACCTCAACCATGTCACGGGCGCGCCCGCGCACCTCGCCCGCGATCCCGTAGCCGATGAGGGCGTCGACGACCAGGCCCGGGTCGTCCGGGAGTGCGCCGGGTCCGACCCCGACGGGGACGCCCATCTCGGAGAGCGTCGCGTGCTGGTGGGCGGCCGCGCCGGTGAGGGTGCCGGGCTCGCGGTCCAGCGCGACCGCGACGGGTACGCCGTGGTTCGCGAGGTGGCGGGCACAGGCGAGCCCGCCGCCGCCGTTGCCCCCGTCGCCGGCGGCGACGGCGACCGGCCCGGCGGCGCGCCGCTCGCGGGCCGCAAGGGCGAGGTTGCGACCGGCGTTTTCCATCATCTGGAGCAGGTCGACGCCGAACGCCTCGACCGCGACCCGGTCGACATCGCGCATCTCCCCGGCCGTGACCGCCGTCACGGGGTCGCCCTCGGCTGTCCCGAAGAGGCTGTCGTCCACAGGAATCACCGCCTCCACCGGGCGGCCCGGCAGTCGGGAAAGGGTCGGTGCATACCTGCCCTACGGGCCGGGGGGTAATACGTCCGGCTGAGCCCGCGCTGACCGGGTTACCCGCGGGTGAGAGACTGCTTTTGTGGCTGTACGGTCCACTCGTCTCCATGACCCGACTCGACCTGCTCGACCTCGAGGAGATCCCCGAGGAGTACCACCACCTGTTCACCGACGACTACCTCGGCGACCGCCACATCTTCCGGGTGTGGGCCCACAACCCGGAACTGCTGGAGGCGACCCTGGAGTACCTGAACACCGTCTACGACCAGCTGACCCCCCGCAAGAAGGAGCTGGTGATCCTCGCGGTCGCCCGGGCCCGGGGCGCCCGCTACGAGTGGCACCAGCACGTCGACATCGCCGGCGAGTTGGGCGTGTCACTCGAGGAGATGCGGGCCATCGGCGGCGGCGACCTCTCGCCGTTTCCCGACGAGGAGTACGCCCTGCTGCAGTACGCCCGCGCGGTCGCCACCGGCGAGGTGACCGACCAGATACACGGCGCGCTCTGTCGGACCTCCGACCCCGGCGAGGTGGTCGCGGTCGGGCTGCTCGTGGACTTCTACGTCGGCCTCTGTAACTACGTCGCCGCCGTCGAGTTACCCTTCGAGGGCGGCGAGTTCGTCGGCTGGGCGCCCGAGGAGGAGACCGTCGCCGAGCTGTTCGGATGACTCGCGCGCTCCGGGTGAGCCGCCGGCGGCTGGTGGCCGGCTGGCTGGCAGTGGTCGGGCTGGTCCTCCTGACGGATGTGGTGACAGCCGCCGCGACCACCGGCGGCGGGAGCGACGTCCCCTCCGCGTTCAACGTGGACCTGTTTCTCACCCACTGGTGGGTGTTTCCGGTCTCGGTCGCCTTCTCGACGGTCGCGCTCGCGGCCGGCGTCTCCGGGGCGCTGTTTTTCAGTCCGTTCTTTCTCCTGGTGGTCGGACTCGGCCCCGCGCAGGCAATCGGCGCCGGCCTCCTGACCGAGGTGTTCGGGATGGGCAACGGGCTCCGGTCCTACGTCGGCCAGCGCGTCGTCGACTTCCGGACCGCGAAGTGGCTGCTGCTCGGAGCGGTGCCCGCCATCGTCGCCGGGGCGCTGGTCTCCCACGTCGTCGACCCGACGCTCCTGAAACTGTTCTTCGGTGGGGGGCTCATCCTGCTGGGCGGGTTTCTGGTCTACTACGACCCCACCGAGGACTGCGAGCCCGGCGAGTGCGAGGGCGACTTTTTGCGCGAGAAAAACACCGGCCGCGGGACGACGACCATCGAGGCCGCCGACGGGGAGACGTTCACCTACGACACCTGCTGGCGGCCGCCGGGCGTGGCGCTCTCCACTGTCGGCGGCTTCATCACGGGGCTGATCAGCGCCGGGTTGCCGGAGGTCGTCACCACCCAGCTCGTCGTCCGGTGTCGGCTCCCCCCGCGGGTCGCAGTCGCCACCAGCGTCTTCACCCTCGGTATCGCCGCCGCCGCCGGCGCGCTGGTTCACGCGCTTGCAGCCTCGCCGGTCTGGTGGGTCGTCGCCTGGTCGATCCCGGGCGTGCTCGTCGGCGGGACCATCGGCACCCGCGTCGGCAAGTACGTCCCCAGTGATCTGATGGAGGTCGGGCTCGGGGTCGTCTTCGCCATTGTCGGAGGGATCGTGCTCGGCGTGGAGCTGCTGGCCTGAGCCCGGACGCCGGCGGATGCGGGCCGGTCGGGCCGGACTCCCCCGGTGGGGACGAGGTGCAACTTACGCCGGCGTGAGGGCAAGTTATACGGCTCGGTGACGTCTGATTTGACGAGGGACATTCGTGACAGATGATTTTACACTCAGCGCGCCTGAACTGACTCCGGAGGACCTGCTGGTCCTCGAGGACGACCGCTTTACCGCCGAGACCGTCGCGATCGTGACGGGCGCGGCCTCGGGGATCGGCCGGGCGACCTCGGTCGCCCTGGCGATGAACGGTCTGACGGTCGTCGGCGCCGACGTCGACAGCGAGGGACTGGACGGCACCGCCGGGATGGCCGCCGAGTTCGACGCGCCCGGACGCGTGGAGGGCGTCGAGACCGACCTCACGAGCGACGACGACGTCGCGGCGGTCGTGGACGCGGCGGCGGACGAGGGCCAGCTCCGGTACGTCGCAAACATCGCCGGCCTCCAGCACATCGACAGCATCGCCGACTTCCCGATGGAGAAGTACGACCTCCTGCTGGACGTGATGTTGCGTGCGCCGTTCCTCACCGCGAAACACGCGATCCCCCACATCAAGGCGACCGACGACAGCGAGGCGTCGGATGACGCCTCGGGCAACCGGACGCAGTCCGGTGACGGGGTGGGCGCGGTCGCCAACATGTCCTCGATCCACGGCCAGTACGCCACCCGGGACAAGCCCGCCTACATCACCGCAAAGCACGGGCTCACGGGGCTGACCCGCGCCATCGCCGCCGAGGGCGAGGGGACCTTGCGCTCGTTTTCGGTGTCGGTGGGCTACGTCCTGACGCCGCTGATGGTCGACCAGATCCAGGATACGGCGGAGGAACGGGGCATCTCCGAGCAAGAGGTCGTCGAGGATGTGATGCTCGGCCAGGCCCGCACCAAGGAGATGATGACGCCCGCGGAGGTCGCCAACCTGTTCGTCTTCGGCCTGTCCAGTCACGGCAAACACCTCAACGGCGCCGACCTGCTCTGGGACGGCGGCTACACCCACACCTACGAGTGATGAGTGACACCGGCACCGGAGAGGCTGTCGCGACGGACGGCGGCGAGGAGGGGGACGCGACCGCGGGCGGGCCGCCCGGGGAGAGAAACGTCGCCATCGCCTGCCAGGGTGGGGGCAGCCACACCGCCTTCACCGCGGGCGTTCTCGAGACCCTGCTGACCGAGGTCGACTGGGAGAGGAAGTGTGAACTGGTGGGGATCAGCGGCACCTCCGGCGGGGCGTTCAACGCGCTTGCGGCCTGGTACGGGCTGGTGACCGAGGGACCCGAACGGTCCGTGGAACTGCTCGGGGAGCTGTGGGACGCCCTCTCGGCGAAGGAGGGGACCGACCGGGCGGTCAACTCCTGGCTGACCGCGCTGAACCGGCTGGAAAAGAGCGGCTTCCCCTTCCCACAGGTCAGCCCCTACGATGTCCCCGGCGACGAACTCGGGAAACAGCGCATCCGGGACGCACTCGAGGGCTGCATAGACTTCGATGCGATCCCGCCGCTGTGTGGCCGGGAGTCGCCGGAGCTGGTCGTCGGGACCGTCGACGTCAACGGCGGCGTCTTCGAGACGTTCACCAACGAGGACGTCACCGTCGAGGCCGTCCTCGCCTCGGCGGCGGTCCCGGACCTCTTCGAGGCTGTCGAACTGCACGGCCACGCCCACTGGGACGGGCTGTTCTCCCAGAACCCGCCGGTCTACGACCTGATGCACCAGCCGCCCGGCCGCAAGCCCGACGAGCTGTGGGTCGTCCAGATCAACCCCCAGGAAGTCGAGGAGGTCCCCACCAGCACCCTGGAGATAAACGACCGGCGCAACGAGCTCTCGGGCAACATCTCGCTGAACCAGGAACTGGGGTTCATCGAGCGGGTCAACGACTGGGTGGAGGCGGGCAAACTCCCGGCCGAGGAGTTCACCCACACCGAGATCCGCCGGATAGAGATGGGCCAGCGCTACGACAGCGCCACCAAGATCGACCGCGACCCCGCGTTCATCGGGGACCTGATGACCAACGGCCGCGAGGCCGCAGGCGAGTTCCTCGCGGAGGAGCGATGAGCCGGGTTTGCAACGCGCCTGGCACCCGGGTCGAGGGGGGTGTCCGGGCGTGAGCACGCACGTCGCGGTCGTGGGCGCATACGGGAGCGCGGGCGTCGCGGTCGCCCAGCGGCTTGCCGACGAGCCCGGCGTCCGGCTGACGCTGGTCGACGACGGCGACCCCGGCGGCGGGCTCTGCATCCTCCGGGGGTGTATGCCCTCCAAAGAGGTGCTCTCGGCGGCCGAGCACCGGTTCGCGGCCCGCCACGACGACCGGCTGACGGGCCCACTCCCCGAGGTCGACCTTGAGCGGGTCGTCGAGCGAAAGAACGAGCACACCGCCGACTTCGCGGCCCACCGCCGGGCTGCGGTCGACCGGCTCGCCGACCGCGAGAACGTCGACTTCCTCCGGGAGCGGGCCCGCTTTGTCGACGACCACCGGCTGGCAGTCGGCGACCGGACCCTCGAGCCGGACTACGTCGTCGTCGCGACGGGCTCGGTCCCGAACGTTCCCGACCTCCCCGGCATCGACGACGTCGACGTGGCAACCAGCGCGGACGTGCTGGATGCGACCGACCTGCCCGAGACCGGCGTCGTAATGGGGTTTGGCTACGTCGGGATGGAACTGGTCCCCTACCTCAGCGAGGCGGGCGTGGAGCTGACAGTCGTCGAGCACGACGCCCGTCCGCTGGACGAGGCCGACCCACCCTTCGGCGACGCGCTGCTGTCCTACTACCGCGAGCACTTCGACGTGACCGTGCTCACGCACACCGACGAACGGCGGGTCGATCCGACCGACGGCGGCGTCCGGCTCACCGTCGCCGAGGACGGCGAGGAGCGGACCGTCGAGGCCGACCGGCTGTTCGCGTTCACCGGCCGCCGCCCCGCTCTCGAGGGGGTGGACCTCGACCGGACGGCCCTCCCGCCGGAACCCGGCTGGGTCGCGGACACCATGCAGGCCCGCGACGACGAGCGGGTGTTCGTTGTCGGCGACGCCAACAGGAAGGAACCGATACTCCACGTCGCCAAAGAGCAGGGGGCGGTGGCCGCCGAGAATATCCTGGCCCACCGCGACGGGGACTCCCTGACCGACTACGCGAACGTCCACCACCACGTCGTCTTCTCCGGGCTCGGCCTGCTTCCCTATGCCCGCGTCGGCCACTCCGCCGAGTCGGCGCGGGAGGCGGGAATCGACCACGCCGTCGTCACCCGAGAGACCGCGAGCGACGGCGTCTTCCGGACGAAAAACGTCCCCGCGGGGCTGGGCCGGCTGGTCGTCGACACCGACGGGACGGTGCTGGGCTGGCAGGGCCTGCACTACCACGCCGACGCCATGGCGAAGACGATGCAGGTCGCCGTCGAGACGGGGCTCGACGTCCGCGAGATCCCGGACCGTGCCTACCACCCAACGACGCCCGAAATCCTCGACGGACTGGTCCGCGAGGCCGCCGACCGACTCGACGGGTAAGCGCTTATCCCGCTACGGCCGGTACCCGACGTATGAGCGAATCGGACACGGACGAGCCGGACCAGTACGTCTGCGAGGTCTGCGGGGAATCCTTCGCGTCCGAGGCCGAACTGGAGCGACACGTCCACGACGTCGGGCTCGTTGACTGAGCGGCGCGAGCGGGGTAACGTGGGCGTCAGTTCCGTTTTTGTGCCCTCGCGTCGAGGGGACGCCGTGGGTCCGTCACCAGTCTTCATCGCCGGTATCGCCGCGGTCATTCTCGTCGCCGGGGCGGTCAACGGCCTCGCCGGCTTCGGGTTCGCGCTCGTGGGGACGATGGCGCTCGCTTCGGTCGTCGACCCGGCGACGGCGGTCGTGTTCATGATCCTCCCGGTGATGGCGGTCAACCTCTCGCTGGCGCGGGACCTCTCGGCCGACCAGCTCCGGACCTGCGGCCGGCGCTTCGGCCCCCTGGTCGCCGCCGCGCTGGTCGGGGCCGTCGCCGGGATGGCGGTCCTCCAGCGGCTCCCGCAGGCGCCCCTGAAGCTCGGGCTGGGGCTGGTCACGCTCGCGTTCGTCGCCACCGCACAGCGGGCCGTCACGATCCCGGGTCTGGCCGCCACGCGCGACCGGTGTTTCGTCGAGACCGGGCCGGCGATGACGGGCGTCGGCGCGGTCTCCGGGCTGCTCTTCGGCGGGACGAACGTCGGCGTCCAGGTCGTCGCATACCTCCGGAGCTGTGACCTCTCCCACGGCCTGTTCGTCGGCGTCGTGGCGATGGTGTTTCTCGGGCTCAACGGCGTCCGGGTCGCCGCGGCCGGGGCGCTCGGGCTCTACCCCGGGACCGACGTACTTGCGGCCTCTGCTGCCGCCGCAGTCCCCGCTGTCGCCGGCGTGGCCGTCGGCAAACGGCTCCGCTTTCGCGCCAGCGAGTCCCGCCGCCGGGCAGTCGTCCTCGGTCTGCAGACGGTCATCGGTGTCCGGCTCCTGCTCGCCGGGGCCGGGGTGGCGTGACCCGCGTGTCGGCCGCCAGCGTGGCCGACGACCGGGTGAGCGCGACGTAACCTCGCTGGGGGATTCTTGTCCGTGGGCAAGCAGGGAAGATCATGGAGGAGTATGACTTCCTGGTCATCGGTTCAGGCTCCGGGCTGGACGTCGCCAACGCGGCGGTCAACCGCGGCGAATCGGTCGCCATCGTCGAGAGAGGGCCGCTGGGCGGCACCTGTCTCAACCGCGGCTGCATCCCCTCGAAGATGCTGCTGTACCACGCCGACGTGCTGGAGGCCGTCGAGCGCGCCGACCGGTTCAACATCGACGCCGAGGTGCGCGACGTCGACTTCGCCGACATCGTCCGCGAGGTCAACGAGGACGTCGGCGCGGACAGCGACTCGATCCGGCGCGGGCTGCGCTCCTCCCCGGAGCACGACCTCTACGAGGGGGAGGCCAGCTTCGTCGGCGAGCGGACCGTCGAGGTCTCCGGCGGCGCGGACGACGGCGCCCGCATCCGGGCCGACCGGGTGCTCGTCGCCGCGGGCACCCGCCCCTCAGTCCCCGATATCGAGGGGATCGACGCCGTCGATTACCTCACCAGCACCGACGCGCTCCAGCTGGAGGACCCGCCCGACCACCTCGTGGTCGTCGGCGGCGGGTACATCGCCGCCGAGCTGAGCCACTTCTTCGGCACCTTCGGCAGCGACGTGACGGTCATCGGCCGCCGCCCGCACCTGCTGCCGGAGGCCGACCCCGAGGTCGGCCGGGCGTTCACCGAGCGCTATGCCGACCGGTTTACGGTCCACGCGGGCCACGAGGCCGTCGCCGCCTCCGAGTCCGGCGGCGAGATGACGGTCGAGGCCCGGCCGTACCCCCCTGCCTTCGACGGCGAGCCCGGGGAGGAGGGCGTGACCATCACGGGGTCGGACCTGCTGCTCGCGGCCGGCCGCCGGCCCAACACGGACACGCTGAACGTCGAAGTGGCGGGCATCGAGACCGACGGGGACGGCTTCGTCGAGACCGACGAGTACCTCCGGACGACCGCCGACGGCGTCTGGGCGCTGGGCGACATCGTCGGCGAGTACCTGCTGAAGCACAACGCCAACCACGAGGCCCGCGCGGTCGTGAGAAATCTCTTCGGCGACCCCGAGCCCGTCGACTACAGCGCGATGCCCTTCGCAGTCTTCGCCTCGCCGGAGGTCGCGGGCGTGGGTGCGACCGAGGACGACCTCGAGGGGGAGTACGCCACCAACACCTACCGCTACGAGGACACCGCCCGCGGGGACGCGATGAAGCGGGAGGGGATGGTCAAGGCTCTCATCGACCTGGAGGGCGAGATCCTTGGCTGTCACATCGTGGGCCCGGAGGCCTCGAACCTGATCCAGGAGGTGGTGGTGGCGATGACCGCGGGGTCGGGGACGGTCCGGGACATCCGCGACGCGGTCCACATCCACCCGGCGCTGTCCGAAGTGGTCCAGCGGGCCTTCTCCGGGCAGTTCACCCGCCGCGGGAGCGGTCACGGCCACCGCCACAACCACGAGCACTGACGCGCTCCGGCCGGCAACGCGCGGGGCCCAGCCGACTACACTTCACGGGCACGCGGCCTGGCGCGGCCCGCGCCAGGCCGCGGCCGGTATATACTCCGCCCCCCGGTACCGGCAGTCGCAATGACGAAAGCAGCAGTCATCATCCTTGCAGGTACAGAGACACACCCCGACGTCGGCCGGCTCGTCAACGGTCTCGAGGCCGCAAAGGAGTTCGCCGAAGCCGAGGGTGACGAAATCGAGTTGATCTTCGACGGCGCGGGCACCCAGTGGATCCCGGAGCTTGAGGACCCGGACAGCGACTACTACGAGCTCTACCGGGCAGTACGGGACGACGCCGGCGTCTGTGACTTCTGTGCCGGTGCCTTCGGTGTCGACGACGCAGTGACCGACAGCGGCGCGGTCCGGCTGGACGACCACGACGGCCACCCCAGCGTCCGCTCGCTCGTCAAGGACGGCTACGAAGTCATCACGTTCTGAGCGGCAGCGGGGGGCCACCCCGGACCCGGTCACCGCCTTGTGACCAGGAACTCCTGGCCCTGTTCCATCCGGAGTGTCATCTCCGGGGAGACCGGCGGCTCGCCGTCGTCATCGTTCTCGCCGAGCCAGTAGAGGTCGAACTCCCGGCCGATGGTCGCAAGCGCCAGCTTCGCCTCCAGCAGCGCGAACTCCCGACCGATGCAGATCCGCGGGCCGCCGCCGAAGGGGGCGTAGGCGAAGTTGTGCAGTTCGGAGCGGAGGTCGCCGTCCCACCGCGAGGGACGAAACTCGTCCGGGTCCTCGAAAAAGCGCTCGTCGCGCTGGATCTGCCGGAAGGGGAGGACGACGCGCTCGCGCTCGGGGATCCGGTAGCCGTCCATCACGACCTCCTCGTCGGTCACCCGCGGCAGCGCGTACACCGGCGGGTACAGCCGCAGCGTCTCCGTGACGACCCGGTCGGTGACCTCCAGGTCCGCGACGTCATCGGCGGTCGGCGGCCCGTCGAGTTCGTCGACCTCCGCCTGGAACCGGTCTTTCACCTCGGGGTTGTTCGCCAGTGCCCAGCAGGCGAAGGTCAGCGACGTCGTCGTGGTGTCGTGGCCGGCGAAGATGATCGTGACCATCTGGTCGCGCAGCCGCTCGTCTTCGAGCATGGCAGCGTCCATCCCGGACTCGCGCAGCCCCACCAGCAGCGAGAGCAGGTCGTCGGCCTCGGTGGGGTCGGCGGGCGCGTCGCCGGCCCGCTCGGCCAGCAGCCGGTCGGCCTCCTCGCGGATGGTCGCCTTCCCTTCCCGGAAGCGCCGCCGGGCGGGCGTCGGCACCCACGGCGGCAGCAGGTAGGAGGTGGGCACGAACCACTCGTGGAGGTCTTCGGCGGCCTCCCGGAGCCGGCGGTCCCCATCCAGTTCCAGCTCTCGCCCCAGGATCGTCGCGAAGAGCACGTCCAGGGTCATGTCAGTGAACTCCGACTGCAAGTCAAGCCGGTCGCCATCCTCCCACCGGCTGACCCGCCGCTCCATCTGCCCGACCATCCCGTCGGCGTAGGTCATCACCCGGTCGCGCGTAAAGAGGGGCTGGAGCGCGTCGCGTTGCTGTTGCCACTCCTCGCCCTCGACCGTCAGCAGTCCCTCACCGAAGGCCGTCCCGAAGTCGCCCGATTTCCGGAACTTCTCGCGCTCGGTCAGCAGTACACGCTTGACACACTCGGGGTGACCGAGGTGGAAGATGTCGCCCTGGCCCAGCAACTGCGTCCGGACCACGTCCTCGAACCGGTGGGCTCGCTCGCCAAACGCTAGCGTATCGCGCATCTGTCGGAACATGTGCAGGGCGGGGTGGCCCAGGTTCGGCGGATACGGCGGCAGCGGCCGCTCGCTCGCCGTGGACGTCCTCTTCCCCTCGCTCGAGTCGTCGCTCCCCGAGGCGCCCGCCTCCTCCTGTCGCTGTGTCGCCATGCCCGCACCCACGGTTTCGACAGACTAAGCTGTGTGGTAACACCCGACACGTTTACGACCGTTGGTAGGCCGGGCAAACAACCCCGAAAACGTTTATTACGGTGCGTGCTGAGTTGCGTATCATGCCATACGGTGACATCTACGAGGCGGTGTACGACCTCTACGACTCCGAGGAGGGGTGGGAAGAGATGGTCAGTGTCGGCGACCGCGACGGTATCAACATCGGCGAGGAGGCCCTCGGCCGGCACGGCGACAGCGAGGAGACGGCGTTGCGGATCCGGGATTTCGGGACCGGCGAGCTTGAGGAGTACTCCTTCGCGGAACTGAACGCCGCCGCCAACCGCGTGGCGAACTACCTGGTCGAGCACACCGAACGGGGTGCCCGCGTCGTGGCGATGCTGCCGACTCAGCTGGAGCTGTACGCCGTCGTCTTCGGGACGCTGAAGGCCGGCCGCGTCTACGTCCCGATGGCACCCGTCTTCGGCCCCGACGCCGCCAGCTACCGGCTGGGCGACGCCGGCGCCGCCGTGTTCGTCACTACCACCGACCACTACGACCGCGTCGGCGACGCCGTCCCCGAGGACGTCGACCGCGTCGTCACCGTCGGCGGCGAGGTCGACGGGGACCGGACGGAGGGGTACCGCGCGGTCGAGGACCACGGCAGCGACTTCGAGGCGGTCGATACCCACCCCGGCGACCCGTTCGCGCTCAGCTACACCTCGGGGACGACCGGCCAGCCCAAGGGCGTCCCGATGACCCACGGCGACGTCCCCGACCTGCACGCCTACGTCGAGTTCGTCGTCGACCTCCGGCCCGAGGACACCTACTTCGTCGCCGCGTCGCCGGCGTGGTCCTACGGGCTGGTGATGGGAACGCTCATGCCGGGGATCCGCGGGACTGCGATCGGCTGCTACCGGGGCGAGTTCGACGGCGGCATGCTGATGGACACGCTGGCCCGGCTGGAGGTCGACAACGCGATGGTCCCGCCGACCGCGCTCCGCCAGCTCGCCCAGGCCGGCGTCGACGCCGAGGGGATCGACCTCCGGGTGCTGCTGGCGGCGGGGGAGTCGCTGGACGAGGACAGCGTCGGCTGGTGTCGCGACGTGCTGGGGACCGAACCGCAGGACTCCTACGGCATGACCGAGTCCGGCATGTCGGTCTGTAACTACGCCTTCGAGGACTGGGAGGTCAAGCCCGGCAGCATGGGTCGGCCGCTGCCGGGCAAGGAGGTGGCGCTGCTCGACGACGACGAGGAGCCCGTCGAGCAGGGCGAGACCGGCGAGATCTGCATCCGCCGAGAGGGCGACGACCGCGGGAGCTACTGGGGGCGGCCGGAGGCGACGACGGAGATGTTCACCGGCCGGTGGCTCCACACCGACGACCTCGCCCGGCAGGACGAGGACGGCTACTTCTGGTACGTCGGCCGGAAGGACTCGGTGATCGTGAGCGCGGGCTACCGGATCGGCCCCGACGAGGTCGAGGAGACGCTGCTGAAACACGACGCCGTCGCCGAAGTCGCGGTCGTGGGCGTCCCCGACGAGACCCGCGGCGAGATCGTCAAGGCCCACGTCACCCCGGCCCGGGCGCCCGACGAGGGTCTGGCCGAGGAGATCCAGGATTTCGCCCGCGAGACCCTCTCGAAACACGAGTATCCCCGCGAGGTGGAGTTCCACGACGAACTCCCCAAGACCGCCACCGGGAAGATCGCCCGCAGCGACCTCGAAGACGACTGAAAACTGCGTTCTCCCGTTGTTTTGTGATTTCAGGTAGAGTAGGAAAGACGCAGACCCGAACAGCAGGAAAGCCCCGGGACGTTGCGGTCGAGGGTCTCGCTGCGGTGCTTTCTTCACCGGGAGAGCGGAGCTCTCCCGAGCTCACGGCGGCGGAGCCGCCGTGAATGCCCATCTTCCCGCAACCTCTCGCCCTTTTCGACCCCGCCCGTACTCGCGTCTTCGCCGCTCGTGTTTCCGTTGCGCTCACTCCGTTCGCGCAACGCACGCCACACACCTCCCCAGCCGACTGCGGTGCTCGTCGCTCGCGTTGCTCGCGCCTGCGCTCCTCATCCACCGGAAGGCTCGCCTGGCTCGCCTTCCGAGCCTTCTCTCGCTGCGCTCGGGAAGACCTCGCACGGCGGCTGTCGCGCGATAGACCGCGCGACAGCGTGCGCCCGACTCGACTTCCGGGCTGGGCGGGACCGAAAGGGGCTGACCGCTCCGGGAAGCACGCTGACGCAAGCACGCGAGCGCAGCGAGCGCGCACAGCGAAGCGCGCGACCGGAGCGGTCAGGGGCTTTCTGGCTGTCCGCGTCGTCGAGTCCGACAGTCCTCGCTCGACTACCCACATCCTTACAGTCAGTAGCGTTAACCGGAGGGCGGGAAAGAAGACCGTATGACACGTCGCGCAGCCGAACTCGACCCGGAGCTACAGGAGATCGAGGCCATCCGCGAGGCACGCAAGACCCCCGAATCCCACGCTGTCACCCCCGAGACTGCCCGCGAACAACTGGAGCGCAACACCGAGGGGATGAGCGACCGGATCGACACCCCCGGCGTCGACGAGGTCAACGACTTCGAGATCGAGGGCCCTGAAGGAGCGCTCCCGCTTCGCTCCTACCACCCCGATGCCGAAGCCCCCCACCCCGTCACCGTCTTCTTCCACGGCGGCGGCTTCGTTTACGGCAGCCCCGACACCCACGACAACGTCTGTCGCTACCTGACCGACGCCGCCGACACGCTCGTGCTCTCGGTGGACTACCGGAAGGCCCCCGAACACCCCTTCCCGGCGGCGGTGGAGGACGCCTACGCCGCCGTCGAGTGGGCCGACCGCTTCGCTGGCGACCTCCACGGTGACCCCGACCGGCTGGCCGTCGCCGGCGACAGCGCCGGCGGGAACCTCGCCGCCGCCGTCTCGCTGCTCGCCCGCGACCGACGGGAGGGCGGCGGCCGCCTGGCCGCCGAGACTCCCGACATCGACCGGCAGGTGCTCGTCTACCCCTGGCTCGACCCCGCCGGCCGCTTCGACCTGGATAGCTACGCCGAGAACCGCGAGGACGACACGTCGTCGGCGTGGCTCTACGAGCAGTACGCCGCGAGCGACGTCGACGCGGGCAACACGTACTTCGCGCCCCTGGTCGCGGAGGACTGCTCCGGGCTACCGCCCGCCACCATCGTTACGGCGGGCTTCGACGCCCTCCGCGATGAGGGTTTTGCCTACGCCGACCGGCTCGAGGACGCGGGCGCCGAGGTGACGATGGCGAACTTCGATGCGATGAACCACGGCTTCGTAAATCTGCTCGGTCTGGTGGGCCGCGCTCACGACGCCGCCGACCTGATCGCCGAGGACCTCCGGGCGACCTTCGGGGAGTAGCCACGAGCGCCCACCACGACACGGGGCTGGTGCTCAGAACCCCTCGAAGTACTCTCCGTAATGGTCGGCACACCCTGGATTGAACGCCGCCCCGCAGACCGGGCAAGCGTGGTCCCCCTCCAGGTAGGCTCGGGCCGAGAGCGCGCTTTCGCAGACGCCACAGAGCACCGCCGGCTCGTCGAACCGCTCGCGGGGCCAGGGCTCGCGGTCGTGACCGGCGACGGCGTCGTGACAGGACAGACACGGGTAAAAGCGCTCACAGCAGCCAAACCGGAGGGCGATGACGTCCCGCTCGGTGTCGTAGTGGGCACACCGCGTCTCGGGGCCGACGTCCACGCCGTGGACCTCGCGGCCGCCGACCGTCCGGTGCATACCCGTACCGGGGGCGGAGCGGCACTTCAGTCCGGCGGGACGGGCCCCGAACGGGGCCGCGCGGTGTGTGGGTTCGTGGCAAGATTCAAATACGCCGGCTCGGTGGGTTGGGCGGATGGCCGTCTTCGGGCTCGAGCCGTGGATGCTCGCGCTGCTGGCAGCCGGCGGGTTCGCCTGCTACACCGTCACCGTCGAGTACGGGATGGCCTGGACCGAGGGGGAGGCGTCGCCGGTGCTGGGCGCGGTCTTCGTCAGCACGGTGGTCGTCACCGGTGCCTTCTGGGCGTTCGCGGCCGCCCGCGGGCTCCCCGACGCGCTGACCGACCCCGGGCGGGTCTGGCCCTTCGTCGTCGCCGGCGTGGCCTACCCCGCCGTCTTCCGGTTTCTCTACTACGAGGGGATCGACCGCGTCGGCTCCAGCGTCACCGCCGCAGTACTCGGTGCCTACCCCGCGGTGTCGGTCCTGCTGGCCGTCGCCCTCCTGGACGAGGTACTCGGGCTGTTCGCCGCCGCCGGGGTCTCGCTGATCGTCGGCGGGGTGGTCCTCCTGCAGGTTACCCAGGAGAGCGCCGACGCGACGGACGTCGAGGACGTCGTCACGGGGAAACTCGCCGCCGCCGACGCCCGCGACCTGCTCTACCCCGCCGCCGCGACGCTGCTGACCGGGGGTGCCTTCGTCCTCATCGACTTCGGGCTGTCGGGCTTTCCCGACCCGGTCGCCGCCACTGCGGTCACCCAGACGCCCGCGCTCGTGCTCTTCACCGGGTGGGCGCTGACTGCCGGTATCGGGAGCGGCCGCCTTCGCCTTCGCCGGTCCGTGCTCGGGGCGTTCGCGCTCGCGGGCGCGTTCAACTTCGTCGGCTGGCTCACCAACTTCTTCGCACTCCAGTCCGGCAGCGTGGTCACCGTCGTCCCGCTGCTCAACACGACGCCGCTTCTGGTGATGGTCATCACCTACAGCGCCGAACGGCAGGTCCCCCGGTCGACGCGGCTGGTCGGGGCCGTCGCCGCCATCGTCGTCGGCGTCACGCTGGTACAGGTCGGGACGTAAACTACCCCACCCTACTCCCTCGGCGCATACGCGCCTCGGTCCTTGAGGGTGGGGCTTTGATGTGGACTCCCGGCAATCAGTCCCCAGCAATAGGCTGGTGACTTTTCCCGTTCAACGTCCCACCATTTATGCTGAGATGCGCCGCGACGTGCCCCCGTTTTGTGCGTATCAGCAGTGTTAAGGCCGCCGGGGGTCCGGTAGAAACCGATGAGTAGCGAGTGCGCGAGCGGCACCGAGGTGACCCCGTCGCTCGACTCCGTCTTCCGCATCGAGTTCGAGGTCGACTGGCCGCCCGGCCACGCCGTCGCGTGGCTGGTCGACGGGCCCGAACCGATCCTCGTCGACGCCGGGTCGCCCGGCGAGGCCGCCGAGGAGACGCTGGCCGACGAGCTCGGGACCCACGGGTACGACATCGAGGACGTCGACCACGTCGTCGTCACTCACCCCCACAGCGACCACGTCGGGCAGGTCCCGACGCTGCTGGAGGCCGGCGCGCGCCTGTACGCCCCCGGCCCCGCCCTCGAACAGCTCCGCCGGGACCCTGACGACCTGGAGCAGGCCGTCCGGCGGACCGCCCGTGAGGCCGGTCTCGACGGCGACCGGGCCGACCGCGCCGTCGAGCAGGCCGTCGACTCCCTGGAGCGGGACTGGCGGCTGCTCCCGCCCGACGAGGTCGACACCTCCTTCGACTTCGGCGAGCCCTTCGAGATCGGCGGTCACACCTTCACGCCGCTGTACACCCCGGGCCACCAGAAGACCCACGCCTCCTTCCTTGCGGACCTGGGCGAGACGGCCCTGTTCTCGGGTGACGCCCTGATCGAGCCGTTCCGCGCCGCGGCCATCCACGCGGGCATCGACCGTGGCGCCTACGAGGCCATCGACGCCTTCTACGGCGCGATGGACAGCTTCGAGGCCGTCGAGGCGGGCCGCGCCTTCCCCGGCCACGGCCCCGCCTTCGACGACATCCAGGGAGCGGTCGACTCGACGCGGGAGAGCCTGGATGGCCTCGTCGAAGACACCGCCGATGCGTTGCAGGCTGTCGAGCCAGCGAGCCCGGTCGAGGTGAGCTACGAGCGGGCCGGCCCGGCCGAACACCCCGCCACGCTGCTGGACACGCTGGGCTCGCTGGGCTACCTGGAGGACGCCGGTCGCGCGGAGTACCAGCTGGTCGACGGCGTCCGCCAGTACGAGTCCAGCAAATAGCGGTCAGCCTTCTCCTCTCTGCCGGCGAGCCGGAACCGGGCCCCGCTAGCTCTCGTCCTCGTCGCGGAGCTGGTACTTCTTGATCTTGCCGCTGGCGGTCCGGGGGAGCTCCTCGACGAACTCGACCTCCCGGGGGTGTTTGTACTCCGCGATCTCCTCGAGGACGAACTGCTTGATCTCCTCCGTGGTGACGTCCTCGCCGACCTCCACGCCGCGGGCGGGGACGACGAAGGCCTTGGGCACCTCGTTGCGGCGTTCGTCCGGGATCCCGACGACCGCGGCCTCGGCGACGGCCTCGTGTTCGCTGATCAGCGCCTCGACCTCGCTGGGGTAGATGTTGTACCCCGCCGAGACGATGACGTGTTTCTTCCGGTCGACGATCTCGTAGTAGTTGTCCCCGTCCCGGCGGGCGATATCGCCCGTCCGGAAGAAGCCGTCCTCGGTGAACGCCTGCTCGGTCTTCTCGGGCATGTTGTGATAGCCCTTCATGACCTGGGGGCCACGCACGAGCAGTTCGCCCTCCTCGCCGGGCGGGACTTCCTCGCCCTCCGTGTCGACGATCCGGCAGTCGGTGTGTCGCAGCGGCTGGCCGATGGTGCCGTGGCGCAGCCCGTAGGTCGAGCCGGTCTGGGCGTGGGTCGCGCCGTTGGTCTCGGTCAGGCCGTACCCCTCGCTGATGTCGACGCCGGTCTCCGCCTCAAAGGCCTGCTGGACGGCGACGGACATCTTCGCGCCGCCCTCGCCGGCGCTGACCAGACTCGTGAGGTCGTAGTCGCCGAAGCTCTCGCTCTCGACCATGTCGACGTACATCGCGGTGACGCCGACGTAGTGGGTGATCCCCTCCTCCTCGATCAGCGACATGGCGGCGTCGGCGTCCCAGTTCGTGGGGTTGCGCAGGAACACCGCGCCGCCGCTTATCAGCGGCTGGAAGGCGGTGTGCGTGAAGCCGGTGATGTGATACAGCGGGAGCCAGACGAGGCTGCGGACCTCCTCGGCGTCGAGGTCGTTGGTGCTCGAGGCCATCGTCGAGCACATCTGTGCCCGGAAGTTCCGGTGGGTGAGCTGGACGCCCTTGGGCTGACCGGTCGTCCCCGATGTGTAGGGGAGGATCGCCACGTCGTCGTCAGCGGCGTCGACCATCGTCGGCTCGCCACCGACGTCCTCGAAGGCGGTGTCACCCTCGGGCACCTCGTCGCCGACCGTGACGACCGCCACGTCACGTTCTGTCTCGGCGAGTACGTCGTCCAGTCGCCCGCGGATGGCCTCGTGGGTGAGCACCGCGTCCGCGTCCGAGTCGTTCAGCTGGTAGGTCAGCTCCCGGCCCTTGTACTGGGGGTTGACCGGCGAGATGGGGACGCCGGCCTTGAACGCCCCGAGCGAGGCGACGATGTACTGCGGGCAGTTGGGCAGGTAGACCAGCATCGCGTCTCCCTCCTCGATGCCCAGCTCGCTCAGCCCGCCGGCGAAGCGGTCCGAGGCCGCTTTCAGTTCGGCGTGGGTCAGCTCCACCCCGTGGCTCTCGATGGCCAGCGCGTCGCCGTGGTGCTCCGCGGTCGCGTCGTGGAGCTTCGCCACGTTCCCGGTGAAATGCTCCTCCCGGAGGTCGTCGATGTCCATACGCTACCAACAGACAACACCCGAATAAACTTTGCTCTCGGTGCTCCGTTCACGCCGCCCTCGGGCGGCGGTCACTCCCGGTAGCCGCTTTTCGTCCGCTCACTCAGGCCACCAGTTCGCGGACGGCGTCGACCAGCTGCGTGACGCGGGCGTGGTGCTCGAAGGCCCCGTCGCGGATCCCGTTGGTGACGTAGGCGAAGGCCACCTCCCCCTGGGGGTCGCCCCAGGCGAAGCTGCTGCCCAGGCCGCCGTGGCCGAACTGGTGCTCGTGACTGACGGTGCCAAAGCGGTCGGTCGGAAGCCCGCCCTTCGCGAAGCCCAGCGCGTATCGGCTCGGCCGTTCGAGGGTACCGTCGACCTCCGCCTCGGCGTGGAGCCGGGTGGCCTCCGCGACGGTCTCCTCGGCCAGGATGCGGGTCCCGTCGAGCTCGCCGCCGTTGGCGATGCAGGCATAAAACCGGGCCATATCCCGCGCCGTCCCGATCCCGTTGGCGGCGGGGATGATTGCCCGCTGGATCGTCTCGCTGTTGAACAGGGCGGCGGAGTCGGCCGGCTCGGCTTCCAGCCCGTCGGCGGGCTCGCGACACCGGTCGGGGATCGCGAAGCCGTGTAGCGTCGCCACGTCCGGGTCCTCGTCTGGCGCGAGGCCGATGCCGGTGTCGTCCATCCCCAGCGGCTCGAAGACGTGCTCGGCGCAGTACTCCCGGACGGACTGGCCGGTCACCCGCCGGACGAGTTCGCCCACCAGCCAGCCGTAGTTCATCGCGTGGTAGGCGGGCTGGGTCCCCGGCTCGAAGACGGGCTCGATGTCCTCCATCGCCGCCACGGCCGCCTCCCAGTCGGCCCAGCCGCCCACCTGCTCGTCGAACTCGCCGAAGGGGATGCCCGACTGGTGGCTCAGCACCTGCCGAATCGTGATCTCCGCTTTCGTCGACCCCTCCTCGGCGAACGCCGGCCAGTACTCGACGAGGGGGTCGTCGTAGTCCAGCTCGCCCTGCTCGGCCAGCCGGTGGACCGCTACGCCGGCGTAGGGTTTGGTACAGGAAAAGAGGACGTGGCGCTGGTCGCTGGTCTCCTCGCCGCCGTCGGGGTGGGGCTGGCCGCCCGCGAAGTCGACGACGAGGTCGCCCTCGTGGTAGACCGCAAGCTGGGCGCCGTGGTGGAGGCCGACCTCGAGCTGTCTCTCGAAGAGCGCGCGCAGGTGTTCCCGGTCCTCGTCGGTGAGTGTCATGCGTCCCGACTCTCCCCTCGGGCACTTAGTGGTACGTGTCCCGGGGCGGTCGTGTCCGGTTCTGGGGGGAGACGCACTATCGCCGTCCCCCCGCGAGTAACTCCGCTTCGGGACGGCGACGCAGCGCGAGCATCGCGACCGTGCCGACCAGGGGACCGACCGCGAGCGGAGCGAACGCCCACTGCCAGCCGACCCAGTCCGCAACCACGGGTGTCAGCTGTATCGACCCGAGGGTCAGGAGGAATCCGACCGCAGTCTGGAAGGTCAGCGCGCTCCCGACGTAGGAGTCGTCTGCGAGCTCCGAGACGGCCGCCGAGAACTGGGCGGAGTCCGCGACGACGGCAAAGCCCCACACGAGCACGAACGGAACGACCACGACCGGCGGGGCGCCGAAGACGAATCCCGCACCCAGGCACGCGCCGCCGCTTATCACCATACTGGCGCTGGTGACGGTCGTCCGGCCCAGCCGGTCAGCGCTGAGGCCGGCGACGACGGCACCGGCCCCGCCGACGGCGATGGTCCCGAACGTCACGAGCGCAGCGAAGGCGTCACTCTCGCCGCCGCTTGCGGTGAAACTCAGCGAGAGATACACCGGGATCCAGGCCCAGACCGCGTACAGCTCCCACATGTGACCGAAGTAGCCAAGGTTGGCGAGCGTCGTCGCCCGGTCCCCGGCGATCCGGCGGAGTGCACCCGGGTCGAACGGGGCGGCCGGCGCCTGGTGCGGGCCGGGTTCGACGAACAGGACCAGCACGGCGCCGACCGCTGCGAGGCCCGCGGCGCCGAGCAACACCGGCGTGGGTCGCCCGACGCCACCGACGCCGCGCAGGAGGTGTGGCATCGCGGACCCGACGGTCAGCGCCCCGACCAGCACGCCGATCGCGAACCCTCTCCCGGCCCGGAACCAGCCAGCCATGACCTTCATTCCGGGGGGGTACACTCCCGCGAGAGCCACCCCGGTCAGAAATCGAAGGACGACCGCCGGCAGAAACGAACTGACGCTCGTCGCGATGACGACCGTCGCGGCCGCTCCTACGACCGCCGAGGCCGAGAACAGGTACCGCGGCTTGACCACGTCGGAGACGGTAAACAGCGCCGAGAACAGTGCGCCGACGACGAACCCGAGCTGTACCGCGTTGGTGAGCCACGCGGTTTCGGCATCGGAGAGCCCCCAGGCCGTCGCCAGCTCCGGGCCGACTGCCGAGACGCTGAACCAGAGCGTCATCGCCAGTAGTTCCGCTGTCGCGAGCAGTGCGAGGATCCGGTATTTCCGGGAGTCCGAACCGTGTTCGTCAGCCATCATCCCGCCCTGCGGGTGTATCCCTCCCGACCGTCCAGTAGCTCGAGACGTCTTCGACGGTCCGAGTAACGCCGTGGGGTACGCGCTGGTTCATCGGACGCACTCTTGGTATTACGAGTTCCTCTTTCCGGTATAAAGACTGACTTACGCTCACGTAGGCGCATACCATCAAACTCACAAGCAGCCAACACCGCCGCAGTCCACGGGACTCGACCGGACGGGGCGGTTCGGAACAACCGGGAAGGGGGGTCTCGACCGGCCGGGGACCCGCCGCTCAGAACGGGTTCGGCGCGAGCAGCTGGCCGCCGTCGACGGTGAAGTAGCCCGCAGCGGGACTCGTCAGAAAGAGCGTGATCGGCACACAGTCCTGAGCGTCACCCAGCCGGCCCGCCGGGAGGTCCGAGACGACCCGCTCGCGGTGGTCGTCGGTGAGTGACATGGCTCCCGACTTTCCGCTCGGACAGTTAGTAGTACGGTTCCGCAGCGAATTTGATAGTAAATTTATCTTTTGAAGCCAATTTCATACCTGATATAGCAAAACGATCCTGTGTCAGTCGAAATAATTCCCCGTTATCATTATCTATAATATATTCTAGAATACATTTATTGATGCCACTTACATACAAATAAATGATGCCTGAAAAGCATCACCCCGCTGACGGCGCCCGAAGGCGAACCGTTCTGAAGACACTCGGAGTGACGACGACTCTGAGCGGACTCGTGGGCAGTGCTTTTGCCAGACGCTCCGGCGGTGATGTGTCTGGTCTTGCTTACGATACGATGACCGACATCGTCTCGAATCGTATCACTGGCAGGGTTGTCAGGAAAAGTTCCGAACTCAGAGGGAACGCTACGATAGGCACTGTCTAGTTCTGAACCACCTCGGCTGGCGTTCGTCCGTCAAGCGCTTGATTCGGTCGTTCGTGGTTGTAGTGGTATCTGAATCGACGTAACCATCGCTCAGCGCTGGCCCGACTGCCCCGCCAAACCGAGTGAAAGCGGTCGATTCTCATGGAGACAGTGTGAAACCACTTTTCGATGTGGTTTCGCTCTCGATAGTTGAGCTGACCGCTCAACTCACGACGTGCAAGGGCAGTCAGATAGCCCGCAGCATCGACGAGAAACTCTGTATCGGCGACATCGTGTTTCTCAGTGAGTCGGTGCAAAAACGCCGCCGCGGGGTCGGTCCCGCGGCGGCTGAATACGTCAATTTCGAGCAGCAGCCGTGATTCTATGTCGATAGCGGCGTAGAGCCACTTTTTCTCACCGTCAACCTCGATTTGTTTCTCATCAACTGCGACCCGCGACGGCGCTGCCGTCGGCGGGTCGCTTTGGGCTTCGGACAGTGCGTGAACCCAATTCCAGACAGCGCCGTGAGAGCGATCGACACCCAATAATTCTAAGATTGCCACCGTCTCCCTGATCGACAGCCCCGCCGCGTGGAGACGCACCCCAAACCGCCGGACGGGTGTCGGGGTGCGCTCGTTCTCCCAAACGTCTTGGCTGTCCTCCTCTAAGGTTTCTCTGAGCAGGTCTGCGAGTTCCATGAACAGTTCTCGCTACGACCTGCTCACTTCTCAATCCCTCAACTAGACAGTGCGCTACGATAGCCGGTTACAGTATTCCGATGGATCGTCTAAAACTTGCTAACGAGAACCGAGAGGGCGGAGACGATATGTTCACTGCAATGTTAGACTCTAAACAATACAAGGAAGATAGAGAGCCGTTGGAAATCGCTATCTTCGATCGCGGCGATCACTTTTCAGGGACACTCAGCCGACCCTCCGCAGACTTCGGGATGATTGGGTTCCACATGCAAGATGCTGACTCGTACGATGCAAAGAGGGCAAAAAAGAATCACTCGCAGGCAAAAGAATGGGAAGAACACCCCGCATCCTTCTCAGTCCCAAATAAAGGGATCCCGACGGACTCCGCACCGCGCCGGATGATCAGGCTAACTAAAAACCACCCTGCAGTCACGGAGGCAGACCGATGAGCACCGTTAAGTATGGTATGCTTGATGAGATCGAGTGGGATGACAGTATGTCCGGGGGCTGCGATGGGGGGTCTGCATCTGAGAGCTGGTCGATGGTTGCCGGATATGATGGCAAGCGAGTGAGAAAAGACAACGACAACGACGGCTATGAGGAAATTGTCGACGAGTACGACGAAATCGAAGTCGGGCTGTCGGACCAGCATCGGGTCTTTATGCACTTCGACAATCGACCGAAAGAATGTGTGATCGATGCCTGTAATGTCTACAGATTAGCGAAGCCGCATAATTTTTCAATCACGATAGATGTGCCAGCTGCATTTTCTACCGAAGAGATCTATTTTGACGACGCAGACCCAGTCAGTGGTAATACCGACGATTCGTACGACGAATATGATTTAACAATGGATATTTTTTCGTCGTTTGGTGGCCAGTACGGAGCTATCGGGGAAGCGCTGGTAAATTACCTCATTGACTCCAGCGGCGCCTCAGTAAGTGTTACAAATCGAAATGCGGATTTCGATATCCCGGTTAAAGGCGATCACGGCGATCTCCCCAGAGAAACAAGTGACAATGCCGAAGTTGCCGAAGCGAAAGTTCGGACGTATTGTGAGGTTGTAGGCGATAATTACTACACCATATATCAACCACAATACACATTTGCGATCAGGTACTTGGACAGTGCGACCTGTAATTGTACTCAGGCATACTGGAAATACAAAACGACTGCTCCCGGGTATAGTAGTTCTGCAAGCTTCGACGGTGTGAATTCTGAATGAAGGGTTGATTTATAACTCGTAGACAATCAATAATCTACTATGAACCGTCGTGAGTTCCTTGCCACCGCCGTTGCCGCTTCGCTCGGTGGGTGTTCACTCGGTTCGGCAGAAACTTTGCTAAAAATTCAGATTTTCAATGTTACGGAGCAAGAGCAAACATTGTTGCTCACGATCCGGAACGAGGAGGAGACCGAGGTGTTCTCTCAGTACATGGAGCTCGGAGCACGTACGCCTGAAGATTTACCTCGGATCGAAACCGTCGTATCCCTCGATGGAGTCTCCCGGGGCGAGCGACTTGAGGTCGAAGCCGAACTGCCCAGAATGGTCGTCCCTACCAGCACGTACAAAATAATAGATTGTAAGGGCGAAACGATCAGTGGTGAGGAAGCCCTCGGGGAGCTCGTAACCGTTCGTATCTACGAGGATAGCGTCCGGCTGGGTGGCGACTCAGGAGCGAACCGCTGCTTCCTCTCTGGAGTGTCGACGCTGTCAGAGACCAACGACTGACGCTCCGAGTCCGTCTGGAGCACCCCAAATTCGCCCCATCTCTGGAGGCGAAGATCGGGTCCGTTCGTGGTGTCGTCCCGAACAGTTCGGGAATTGTGGCGCTGTCAATTTGTCGCTCTGACACTCACTCATGCGGAGTTGCGGTGCAAATACTGCCGAAAGCAGCATCAAAACCGCCCGCGTACCCGTCGCTCAGAAGGGGTTCGGCGCGAGTAGCTGGCCGCCGTCGACGGTGAAGTAGCCGCCGGTGACGTAGCCCGCGGCGGGACTCGCGAGAAAGAGGGTGATCGGGACGCAGTCCCGGGCGTCGCCGAGCCGACCCGCGGGCAGGTCCGAGACCACCCGCTCGCGGTGGTCGTCGGTGAGGATCTCCCGGATGGCGTCGGTCTCGATCACGCCGGGGGCGACGGTGTTGGCGCGGATCCCGGCGTTGGCCCACTCGCTGGCGACGGTCTGCATGAGGTTGTGGACGCCGGCCTTCCCGGCCCCGGAGTGGGCGTGATACGGCGCCCCCCAGACGCTGTTTGTCGCCCCCATCGCGATTATCGAGCCGCCACCGTGCTCGCGCATGTGCTCGCCGGCCGCGAAGGTGCAGTAGGCGGTGCCGTCGAGGATCGTCCCCACGACCGACCGCCAGCCGTTCGGCGAGAGGTCCTCGGTGGGGGTGACGAAGTTCGCGCCGGCGTTGTTCACGAGGACGTCGATCCCCCCGAGTTCGTCGACGACGGTCTCGACCATCGCCTCGACCTGCTCGTACTCCCGGACGTCGACCGTCGTCGCACAGGCCTGGACGCCCCGCTCCTCGACGGCCTCGGCGACGGGTTCGAGGTGGTCCATGTTTCGGGAGGCGACCGCCACGTCCGCGCCGTGGTCGGCGAACGCCAGCGCGAGTTCCTCGCCGATGCCCGTTCCGCCGCCGGTGATGAGGACGCGCTCGCCGTCGAACAGGTCGTCCGCGAAGACGTCCGTCGAGCGTGGGGTGTGGCTCAGCCCGACGCGGGTCGTGTCCTCGGCCCCGCCGCTGCCGCCCTCGCCGCTCATCCGGGCACCTCCATGATCTCGCGGGCCTCGTCGGGGGTGGCGGGCTCGCGGCCGACGTCCCGGGCCATCCGCGCGGCCCGCGCGACGAGGTCGGCGTTGCTCTCGACCATCTCCCCCTCCGGGAGGTAGAAGTTGTCCTCCAGGCCGACGCGGACGTTCCCGCCCATCGACAGCGCCGCGCCCACCAGCGGCCACTGGTCGCGGCTGATCCCGATCACCTGCCAGGTGGCGTCGTCGGGGAGCTGGCGGACCTGGTGGGCCAGGTTCTCGACGCTGGCCGGGATCCCCCCGAGCACGCCCATGATGAGGCTGAACTGGATCGGATGGTCGAGGTTCCCCTGCTTGACAAGCGGGCGGATGTTGCCGATGTGGCCGGTGTCGAAACACTCCAGTTCCGGCTTGACGCCGGCGTCGTTCATCGCCGAGAGGAACGCTTGAATTTCCGAGAAGGAGTTGTCGAAGACCTGGTCGAAGACGAAGTCCCCGCGGCGGTCGGAGTACTTCGCGTAGTTCATCGAGCCCATGTTGAGGGCGGCGACCTCGGGCGAGACCTCGCGGATGTAGTCGGTGCGGGTCTCGACGGGTTCGTCGACGGCGCCCGTCGAGAAGTTGATGATGATGTCCGTCCGGTCGCGGACCTCCTCGTAGATCTCCCGGTAGGTCTCCGTCGAGAAGGTGGGGTCGCCCTCGTCGGTGCGGGCGTGGATGTGCGCGACGGCCGCGCCGGCCTCGCGGGCGGCGGCGGCCTCCTCGGCGATCTCCGCGGGGGTGTAGGGGATCGCCTCGCACTGGTCGCGCGTGGTCAGCGCGCCCGTCAGCGCCGCCGAGATGACCACCGTCTCCGGGTCGTTACCCTTGACTGAATCCTGTGTGTCGAAGCTCATGTATGTGTCACTCTTGTCATGTGTATTATCGCTGTTTCCACTCCGGTTCCCGGTCGTTCAGGTACGCGTCGATGCCCTCCTCGGTGGCCTCGCTCATCGCGATGATCGTGATGATCTCGCTGAGATAGTCCAGCGCCGACTCGAAACCCAGGTCGCGCTGGGTGTAGTAGGCCTCCTTGCCGATCTCGATGAGGACGGGGCTGTTGTCGGCGAGTTCGTCGACCAGTGCTGACAGCCGGTCCTCGAACTCCCCCTCGGGAGCGACGTCGGTCACCAGCCCCATCGACTCGGCCTCGGCGGCGTCGATAAACTCCCCCGTGAAGAGCAGCCGCAGGCCGGCCTTCTCGTCGGCCGCGCGCATGATCGGGGCCATCGCCTGCGCGGGGAAGAGGCCGACGTCGACCTCGGGAGTCCCGAAGACAGCCTCGGCGTCGGCGACGACGAACTCGCAGGCGGTCGCGAGCCCGAGGCCGCCGGCCAGGCAGTACCCCTCGACGGCCGCCACCGTCAGCACGCCCGCATCGACCATCGATTCGACGAGCTCGGCCAGCCCCGAGAAGTTCTCCCGGTAGGCCTCCGAGCCCGCGCCGAAGGTCTCGCTCATCGAGGACAGGTCGCCGCCCGAGCAGAACGTCCCCTCAGCACCCCGGATGACGAACACCCGGGTCTCGGCCTCGTCGGCGTAGGAAAGGGCCTCCTGGAGCCCGCCGATGATGTCCGGACTGAGCGCGTTGCGCTCCTCGGGGCGGTCGAGGGTGGCCCACAGCACCAGCCCGTCCTCGCCCTCCGCGATGTCGAGGTCCGGGTTCGAGAGGTCCTCGTGGCGGTCCATCAGTACGAGCGGGGCAGCCCGAGTGCGTGCTCGGCGATGTGGTTGCGCATCATCTCCGAGGAGCCCGGCGCGACCCGGCCCAGCCGGCTCCCCTTCCACATCTCGACGACGTGATAATCGCGGCTGAAGCCGTTGCCGCCGTGGGTCTGCAGGGCGACATCGGTGGCCTCGTGGCCGGCCTCGGTCGCCCGCAGTTTGGCCATGTTCGAGAGCTCGGCCACGCGGGCCGGGTCGTCGCCGTGGTCCATCATCCAGGCTGCCTTCTGGACCAGCAGCTTCGCGGCCTCCAGCTGGGAGTGTGACTCCGCGATGGGGTGCTGGATGGCCTGGTGGCCGCCGATGGGCTGGCCGAACACCTCCCGCTCCTTGGCGTAGTCGACCGCGCGCTGGATGGCGTTGCGCCCGGTCCCGATCGCGCCCGCGGCGCCGACCAGCCGCTCGGGGTTGACGGTGTCGAACAGCTGGTACAGCCCCATGTCGCGGGTCCCGATGATGTCTGCCTCGGTGGCGACGTAATCGTCGAAGCTGAGCTCGAACTGGTTCTCGGGGGTGGGGATCCCGACGTCGAGTTCGCGGAGCTCGATGTTGGGGTCCGAGGGGTCCGCCAGGAAGAGCGTGATCCCCTCGGTTCGTTTCTCGACCTGGTCCTTGGGGGTGGTGCGGGCGACCAGCAGCATCCGGTCGGCGTGGTCGACGCCGCTGATCCACTGCTTGCTGCCGTTGACGCGGAAGGTGCCGTCGCCCTGGTCCTCGGCGAAGGTGTCCAGGTTGGGGGCGTTGTGGCCGGCGTTTGGCTCGGTCAGCGCCATACAGAAGCGCAGGTCGCCGTCCATCAGCCGGCCCAGCAGCTCGTCGCGTTGCTCCTCGGTGCCGTGCTTGACCAGCGTCACCGCGCCGAAGACGACGTTGACGACGAAGAGCATGTTCGCGCTCGTACAGCCGTGGGCGCCGAGTTCCTCGACGATGGTCGTCAGCTCGACGACGCCCATCCCCTCGCCGCCGTACTTCTCGGGGACGGTCACGCCGAGAAAGCCGGCGTCGGCACAGTCCTGCCAGAACTCCGTCGGCCGGCGCTCGCCGTCTGTCACCTCCTGCCAGTACTCGTCGTCGTACCCCTCCGCGACCTCCCGGGCGGTCTGTTTGATGAGGCTCAGCTCCTCGGTTTCAACGAATCCGGGGTTGTTGGTTTCCGCTTTCGCCATGCGTGCTAACACGCATCAGGTCGTGATAAATGTGCGTCCCTGAACCCGGTGGGGTATCGCTCGTTCCGGTGACGCTCCGTGTGGGCCCGACCGAACGGCTTACCACCGCCGGTCGTCTACGTCGTGGTGGCAGAGGGAGCCCGGCCCCCGTGTCCCAGCACGCCGACTGGCGCAAGGGACATGAGGAAAGTCCCCCCACCGTCCGGGCGGGTGACCGGGCGCAAGCCCGGGGCGGGAGACCGCCGGCGCTGGAACAGAAACGGGACCCCTCGTCCCGACCGATGAGGCGCGCGAACCCCGAGCGCAAGCGAGGGGGAGTTGACCCGCCGAGGGCGCGTTCCGCCACCCGGCGGAACGAACTGGGCGCGCGGGCTCCGCCCGCGCGTCGACGGACGAGAACGGATGGAACGGCGAACCCTCACCGGTGCAAGTCCGGACCCACAGGTAGCCCGGACGCGGGTTCGGACGCTCAGCCGAATGCCGGCAGAACAGAAGGGGGCTTACTCCCCTCAGCCACAGCCTACCGCCAGCGCTGCTGCCGTGTTCACCATCACATACCTTTCCCCCCACCGCCACGTAACCCGGCGCATGGACCGCGAGGAACTCGAAGCGCGGCTGGCCGCGGAGTTCGGCGAGGTCGGCCTGCGCACGGTTTCCCGACAGGCACGCGACCTCGCGGAGTCGGGCCGGGTCGCCGAGGACCTGGGGTTCGAGGTGACCGTCGAGACCGTCGTCTCGAACCTGCAGGACGCCCCCGACGGCCACACCCTTGCCGAGCGCTGGAACTGGTGGGTCGGGGCGCTGGACCTCTCCCACGGCGGTTACCTCCGCTTTCGCGTGCGCGAGGACGTCGTCGAGTAGCTGGCGGCCGACAGCCCGCGACGGCGAAACGGTTAGGTGCCCGAGCTCGCCAGGAGGGTCATGGGCGAGTTCGCGGCGACGGTCCAGGCGCGCATCCGCGACGGCCTCGCGGACCGACACCCACACCTCGCCTGGGAGACGGAGCTTGACGTCGACGGGACGCCGGTCGACGTAGCCGGACGGGTCGACGACCGCCTGGTCGCCGTCGAACTGGAGTGGCGCCGCGCCGACCCCGTCGCCAACACCGCGAAGCTCTTCCGGCATCTCGAGTCGGGCGCGGTCGGTGCGGCCCACGTCACGGTCGTCCAGGTTTTCTCGGGGTACTACGACCTCGCCGGCGGCGTCTCCTCGAAACGCCTGGACGCGGAGTTCGTCGGCCGGGTCGCGGCCGACGCCCTCGAAACCCTCTCCTACTGCCCGCTGGACCTTCACGTCGACCCGCCGAAACGCGGCGGCGACCGGCCGCCGGACTGGGAACGTGCCGTCGACGACGCCGTCGCTGCTATCTCCGAGCGGGTCGGAACGTAAGTCCGGTTCAGACCGACACCGTCTCGCCGAGTTCGGGCGCGCTCGCGTCGTAGCCGTCGGCCCGGAGTTCGGCCGCGAAGTCGCCACACCGGTCGCCGTGGTTGACGAGCACCCTCGAGTCGCGGTAGGCGTCGAGGAAGGCGTACAGTCCGTCGCGGTCCGCGTGGGCGGAGAAGTCGTAGGATTCGACCTGCGCGGCGACGGGCATCACGCGGCCGTCGATCTCCGCGCTGCCGGTCTCAAGCAGTTCGCGGCCGGGCGTCCCCTCGACCTGGTAGCCCGTCAGCGTGATCTTGTTCGTCGGGTTCGAGCGGATCTCCGGGATGTAGGTCATCGCCGGGCCGCCCGAGAGCATCCCGCTGGTGGTGACGATGGCAGCGTTCTCCCCGGCGATGCGCCGGCGCTGTCCGTCGCGGCCGGTGACGAAGCGGGCGTGTGACTTCGCCCGCCGGAGGGCGTCGCCGTCCCGGAGGAAGTCGGGGTGGCGCCGGAGCATCTCGGTCACACCCTTCCCCATCCCGTCGACGTAACAGGGGATGTCGTAGGCCTCGCAGACCATGAGCATCTCCTGGGTCCGGCCGATTGCGAAGGCGGGGACGACCACCGTGCCGCCCTCCCACAGCGTCGTCTTGACGCTCTCGGCAAAGCGCTCCTCGACCTCCTCCCGGGACTCGTGGTCGACGTCGGAGTAGGTGCTCTCGGTGAGGACGACGTCGGCGTCGGGCCGGGCCGTGGTGCCCGCCACCAGCCGCTGTCCGCTCACGGGCGCTTCGCGCCCGTTCGCGCGGCCCGAGGCGGATCTATCACCTTGCTGACCCTCTGTGTGGTAGTCGCCGGTGTACAGCAGTCGGGTGTCCCCGTCGTCGACGAGGACGTGGGCGCTCCCGGGGATGTGGCCGGCGTCGAAAAACGTTATCTCGTGTCCCGCTGCCTCGAACGGTTCGCGGTAGCCGTGGGGCTCCGAGACCTGCGTGACCCGCTTGAGTTCAGTTTCGGTGAAGGGACAGTCGTAGGTCCCGCCGTGGAGTTTGAGCGTGTCCCGGGCGAGCGTGAGCGCCAGCTCCCGGGTCGGCGGCGTCCAGTGGATAGGCGGGCGGCGGTCGCCCGAGAGGAGGGCGGGGACGGCTCCCGTGTGGTCGAGGTGACCGTGACTCACCACGACCGCCCCGGGGTCGAGCCCGGCGCCGCGGGAGAGGCCGACCGGGAACTGCGGGGGGTTCGCGGTCTTCATCCCGTAATCGAGCAGGAGCTGGTCGTTGACGAGGACGGCGCTCCGGCCGACCTCGCCCGCCCCGCCGAGAAACCGCAGCTTCATACCCGAAACTGGCGCTTGCGGCGTTTGTCTCCGTCGGTTCAGGCCGACAGCGTCACCGGCTCCATCCCGCCCTGTAGCCCGCCGAAGGCCGTCTCGTACCCCTCGTGGCGGGCGGTCTGGGGCTGGGTCGTCGGTGT
>Ga0207714_1000163_pt1 | contig 43587 bp, 36 predicted proteins | sample PonA232FremontCA_2_FD_187270 | JGI IMG/M metagenome (GOLD analysis project Ga0207714, IMG submission 187270) | Marine sediment microbial community from Fremont, CA, USA - Pond A23 Sediment 2 (SPAdes) | ecosystem: Environmental > Aquatic > Marine > Unclassified | place: USA: Fremont, California... | reverse complement strand
GGCATCGTACTCATCTCACCGCACAGCGGGTAGACGAATCCGGCACCGACGCTTGCCCTGACCTCACGTACCGGAAGGGTAAACCCTGTCGGGACTCCCTTCTTCTTCGGATCGTGTGAGAGCGAGAGGTGCGTCTTGGCCATACAAATCGGCAGATCGTCAAACCCGGATTCCTCGTAATCTTCGATCTGTTTTTCCGCCTTGCTGGAGTAATCGACGTCTTCAGCACCGTATATCTCGGTAGCTATGGTTTCGATTTTCTCCTTGATCGATTTATCGAGATCGTATAGGAACTCGAAGTCGGATTCCGCTTCGGAGGCCTCGACCGTCGCTTCGGCAAGTTCGATCGCACCTTCTCCGCCCTCGGTAAAGTGATTTGACTCGACAGCGTCAAAGGCACCGGCTTCCTTGGCTTTCTTCTTGACCAGCTCAACTTCTTTGTCGGTATCCGTCTCGAATCGGTTTACCGCGACAACGACGGGAACTCCAAATTTCTGGGCGATTTCGATGTTCTTCGCCAGGTTATCGGCACCCTTTTCAAGCAGCTCCAGGTTTTCCTCCTTGTAAACGGGGTCCAGTTCCTGGCCCGCAACTACCTCGGGACCACCGCCGTGAACCTTGAGAGCTCTGACGGTAGCAACCATAACCACGGCATCCGGTACGTTCCCACTGGCTCGGCACTTAATATTAAAGAACTTCTCCATGCCAATATCCGCACCAAAGCCGGATTCCGTTACTACGTAGTCGGCCAGTTTGAGCCCGACCATGTCCGCCAGGTTGGAACTGTTTCCGTGCGCTATGTTGGCAAAAGGCCCTGCGTGTACGAATGCGGGCTGGCCTTCCAGAGTCTGAAGCAGGTTCGGTTTGACCGTATCCTTCATCAGTACCGTAGCGGCACCTGCCGCTCCAAGGTCCTCAACCGTTACCGGTTCTCCGTCCCAGGAGTAACCGAGAACGACCTTGCCAATTCTTTCCCTGAGATCCTGTAAACCATCAGTCAGACCCAAAATTGCCATTAATTCCGAGGCGACCGTAATGTCAAAAGCGCTCTCTCTGGGGTAGCCATCCCACTTGCCACCGAGCCCGATGTTTATATTCCTCAGTTCTCGGTCATTAATATCCACAACCCTGTTCCACGTTATGGAATAAGGGTTTATGTCGAGTTTTTCCTTGCCTTTCTTCTTCCAGGCCTCGTCGGAGTAATTGCGCTCGTGCATCATCCTGGCATCCAGAGCCGCCGCAATTAAGTTATGGGCTGCCCCAATAGCGTGGATATCTCCGGTAAGGTGGAGGTTAAAATCCTCCATCGGTATTACCTGGGAATAACCGCCACCGGCAGCTCCACCCTTAATGCCAAAAGTCGGTCCCTGTGAGGGCTGTCGAATCGCCGTCATTACGTTCTTCCCTATCTTGCCTAAAGCTTGAGTTAGACCGATATTCGTCGTAGTTTTACCCTCGCCCAGAGGTGTCGGCTGAATAGCAGTAACGTCGACGTACTTGCCGTCCGTCTTGTCCTTACGTGCCTCGTAGGCATCTAGCTTTACCTTGGCCTTGTAGTCGCCGTAAAGTTCCAGCTCATCCCGCTCGAGTCCGACCTTGCTCGCGATTTCCTCGATCGGCCTCAAATCCGCGTCATGGGCAATATCAATATCGCTTTTCATGAAAGTTTTACCTCCTGAATTGGTATTAATTTAATTAAAAAGTTTTTCGACTCCACCACGAGTCCGCTTCGGTAGAGACCTAACTGGATCTCTTATACTGAAGGTAGTTCAGACAGTTCTTATCCACGCCGAGAAGGGCTTCAGCTGCCTTAAGTGTATCCATCATCGGCACGTCAGTCGGGTCAATTAACGCAGCGTCCAGGCCGGCTTCCAGAAGCATGGCAAATACGGTCCTGTTGATCAACCCTCTATCAGGAAGCCCGAAGGACATGTTACTTAAACCTATGTTCGTCTTGACGTCAAACTCATCCTTTATCTCCCTGACAGAATCCAGGACGTACTGACCCTGTTCCTGGTTGCTTCCGATCGTCATCGCAATGACGTCTATGTAAAGCTGGTCCTTGTCAATGCCAAGGTCTTCGCATTTGTCCAGCAGTGCTTCCGTCTCATTCAACCTATCCTCTACGGTGGCAGGCATCCCTTCCTCTCCCATGGCCAGACCAATTATGTCTGCATCGTAACCGGAAGCGATTTCCCTGGACTCCGCCTTGTCCTCTTCGTTGCTGATAGAGTTAATAACTGGCTTGTTCTCAACCTTTTCTAAAGCAAACTCCAGTACCTCCGGGTCCGGTGTATCAATTGCAATTCTGACGTCATCGACCTCGTCCTCGACGAGATCGATTAGCCAGTCCATGTCCTCTTTTTCGTCCTCCATCGATTCACCGGCATTCAGATCAATTACGTCGGCTCCCGCTTCGTCCTGCTCGCGAGCCAGCCTCCTGATAAGTTCTTCATCCTTCTCCTGCAGGGCTTCTTTAACCTCATCCCTGGTCGAATTGATCAACTCTCCAATTGTTAGGAACATCGTTCTTGACCTCCATTTTTTCTTTGAATGTCTAATGTCAGCAGCTTTATGAGCTTGCTGTTCGGTTATGTAACAAACAAATGCTTCTCGCCCTGGTCGGGCGCGCGAGTCACCCCGGCACGTGATGCGGGGTAATTTCTTTTATTCGGCAAGCAGAACTATTCTTCTTCCCACCTCAAAACCGGTTCACGAGCGGCCTGCGTTTCGTCCAGTCTCCCCACGGGAGTATCGCTCGGTGCCTGGTGCAGCAGATCCGGATCCTCCTCTGCCTCACGGGCAATTTCCTTCATGGCTTCGACAAACTCGTCCAGCGACTCTTTCGACTCGGTCTCGGTCGGCTCCACCATCAACGCTTCCTTGACTATCAGGGGAAAGTAAACTGTCGGGGGATGGTAACCGTAATCCAGTAACCTCTTTGCCACATCAACCGTCTTTACGTCTTCTCCGAGGTCACTACCCGAGAGGACGAATTCGTGCTTGCACAACCCCTCGTACGCCACCCTGTAATCTTCCTTTAGTTTCTCCTTGAGGTAGTTTGCATTCAACACGGCATTTCCACTGACGTCCCTTAGTCCCTGGTCTCCAAGGGCCTTTATATAACTGTATGCCTTGACCATTACGCCAAACGGGCCGGGGAAACTATTGACTTTCCCGATGGACTCCGGCCTATCGTAGTCGAACTCGTACCTCTCATCGTTCTTCTCCACGGTCGGAACCGGCAGGTAGGGAACCAACCGATCTTTAACCCCAACAGGACCGGCACCCGGACCACCACCGCCGTGCGGGGTGCTGAAAGTCTTGTGCAGGTTAAAGTGGGTTATATCCATCCCGATATCGCCCGGGCGCACACGACCGAGGAAAGCATTGAGGTTGGCGCCATCAAAATAACATAGACCGCCGGCCTCGTGTACTATCTCAGCAACTTCTGTTATGTCCTTCTCAAAAATGCCTAGGGTATTGGGAACTGTCAACATTATTCCAGCCGTGTCTTCTCCCACTGCCTGCCTCAGCTGGTCCAGGTCGACGGTACCTTCCTCGTTTGATTCGATCTCAACCGCGTCAAAACCGGCCACGGCAGCGGAAGCCGGATTAGTACCGTGCGAAGAATCCGGAAGCAAAATCTTGTTTCTCTGATCCAGACCGTCGTTTTCCGCATGGTACTTCCTTATCATTAACATACCAGTAAGCTCGCCGTGAGCACCGGCAGCAGGCTGAAGCGTGATTCCGTCCATACCCCCGATATCCTTCAGGTACTCCCCAAGCTGGTAAGCAAGTTTAAGATTGCCCTGCACCACGTCCGCGGAAGCTAACGGATGGTGGCCCGAAAAGCGCTCTTTCGCGGCAATATCCTCCATCGGTTTCGGGTTATGTTTCATCGTACAGGAACCAAGCGGATAGAGGCCGTCGTCGACGCCGTAATTCTTTTTGGATAATTTCGTGTAATGTCTGATCAGTTCGGGTTGACTGACCTCCGGAAGTTCCGGGTCCTCGTTACGGAAAAGGTCCGAGTCGAGTTCCTCTCCGGGTTCATCTTCGCTAAATCGGTTCTCAGGGTAAGCCGTGCCCTGTTTTCCTGCTTCACTTTTATCGTATATCGTCTCCATTCAGTTAACCTCCCCTCTCATTAAATCGACGAAATCATCCATTTCTTTCTTTTTTACCTTCTCAGTCACGGCAAGCAAGAAACCATCATCAACACCCAGTTGCCTAAGTTCCTTCGGGTGAAGCAAGTCTATTCCTTCTTCTTTCATCGCCTCCCAGACTCGATCGGCATCAGCTGCAACCTCCACGGCGAATTCGTTGAAGAAGGGTTGGTCCCAAACCAGGTCCACCCCGGATATCTTTTCGAGCTCTCCGGCCAGATAATGGGCCCGATCCCAGTTCGTCTTCGCCAGGCTCCTGAACCCACTCGGCCCGAGAGAAGCCAGGTAAACGGTAGCTGCCAGTGCGTTTAAGGCCTGGTTTGTGCAAATATTCGAGGTTGCTCTTTCCCGTTTTATGTGCTGCTCTCTGGTCTGCAAAGCCATGACGAAACCTTCGTTACCTTCCCGGTCGATGGTCTTGCCGGACACCCGTCCTGGCAGGTAGCGAAGGTATTCTTTCTTCGTCGCAAATAGACCCAGCAGTGGACCACCAAAACTTATCGGGTTACCGAGTGGTTGACCCTCCCCCACAACTATATCGGCTCCAAAACTGCCGGGGGGCTCCAGTACCCCCAGAGAGACGGGATTCGTGCTGACTATCAAGAAAGCATCGCCCAGTTCCTCCTTCAAACCGGCCAAATCTTCCACAACCCCAAAGTAATTTGGCGATTGGACTACTAAACCGGCAATGGAGCCTTCATTTTCCAGAATACTCTTTAATTCATTCTTATCGATCCGTCCGTTCCTGCTCCCGAGCTCGATCACCTGCTTTTCCTCGAGGGGAAGGTAGGTTTCAATCACGTCTCGGTAGCGCGGGTTTAGAGTCTCCGACACTATGATTTTGTCCCTGTCAAGGTATTCCTGCGCCATCAGTACTGCTTCCGCCGCCGAAGAACCTCCATCGTACATTGAAGCATTTGCAATTTCCATACCCGTTAACTCGGATATTTCCGTCTGGAATTCGAACATCCAGGTTAGCGTACCCTGGCTGATTTCTGCCTGGTAAGGGGTATAAGCAGAATAGAATTCCGACCTTCCCGTGACGTGAGATACGATAGAAGGAATGAAGTGATCGTAAAGCCCGGCTCCGACAAGCGTTAATCGGTCACCGGGCTTCTCGTTGTCTTGGGCAATTCCATGAACTTCGTCCTTTAACTCCAGCTCGGTGCGTCCCTCTTCGCCAATTAAGTCGGTCTCGACCTTTAGTTCTTCTGGAATATCGGAGAATAAATCCTCGAGGGAATCCACTCCGATACGATCCAGCATTTCCCTCTTATCGTCTTCCGTGCTGGGATTAAAGTCCATGAGGTATCCTTAATTAATTGGTGTTCGTCATGTCTTTGACGAGATTAACCGCCGCAGCGGCGTCGGCAGCATAACCGTCCGCGCCAATTTCGTCGGCGTAGTCCTGAGAGACCGGTGCACCACCTATGGCTATCTGAACCTGACCCCTGATACCTTCTTCTTCCAGTGCCTCGATTACGTCTGGCATGTGGGTCATTGTAGTGGTAAGAAGTGCTGACATTCCGAGTACATTGGCGTCATTCTCCTTGACTGCCTCGACGAACTCTTCCGCCGGCGTTTCCGCACCAAGATTAATTACCTCAAAGCCGGCACCTTCGAGCATCATGCTAACCAGGTTCTGGCCGATGTCGTGAAGGTCCCCTTCCACGGTACCCAGAACGACTATACCTGCCGGCTCGACTCCAGACTCCGCCAGTAGAGGCCGCAACAGTTTCATTGCCCCCTTCATTGCTTCCGCGGAAAGAAGCATCTCCGGCACGTAACGTTCACCTTTTTCGTATTCTTCACCCACCTCGTCCATTGCGGGAACCAGCGAATCGTTGAGGATAACCTCGGGGTCCATCCCCTCATCGATTGCCTCTTCCGTAAGCTCCACCGTGGTATCCTCGTCCATGTCGAATACAGCCTGTCCTAAGTCCTCCAGTAAGTCGCTCATTCTAACATAAACCTCCTTGTTTTATGTCGATATTCTAAATCTTGAATCCATTATATCCGTTCTATATTGGCTTACAAGGAATTAAGTGGGATATTTTATCCCACAGGCTTTGTGGGGGATTTCAGGCTTTCTTCCGTCTTCAAGGTCCGGGAACCGAGCCCAAACTGGAGGGGTATAGTATAAGGTCAACGGCCGGAACCAATCAACAATCGCCCGGATTGTCAAAAAGAAAAGGAGTTAAGCCCCTAAACTAACCTGAGCAAGGGGTTGAAGCAGGTCAAACGAGCTCGCAAGGAGAAATATTCCGGGCCGCGCCGGCGCAAGCGGCATGAAGACAGTTCCTGTACGGGTTCGGCCCGGAAGGCCGCGCACTTACAGTGACTCCACACCCTTAAGCCAGTAATTTACTAACCTTTCGTGGTTTTCCACGAAGTCCCGGGCAGCAGAATCCTGGTCCTTGTCGTGCATGCGAACCAATTCATTTACCAGACCAATCGGCAGATAAAACCGACTCAAAAATTCCGTTACCTCGCTTGAAAAGTTAGCCATCAGGTCACTTCTTCCCATTAAATGAACGCTCTGTTCGTTAGTCAGTTCCTTGATGAACCTAAGATCACGAATACTATAGGAGACACTTGGCCTTTTCATCGTCATCACGATCCATTCTCTGTTCCTCATGGCTCTGTCCAGTTCCGAACTGGCGACCATTTCCCGCAAAACGACCAGTTTGTAATCTTCGAGATACTGATTATTTTCCATTACCTTCTTCGAGAGTTCTACCAGGTTGTCCTTTGATTCGTAAGTCACTACTTCTCGGTGCAGGCGCGTTTTAACTTCCGGTTTCTCCAAATCGGCGAGCGAACCGAGTTCATCTTCCGCCACGTAATCCGGCACCGCCCACCCCATGATAACGTCTTCGTATACCGGCCCCAGGTTGCATAACTGGTCGAGAGAATAGGTCCAGGCCACCTCCCTGGTCGGCGGAAGGTTCAACCCGACGAAGAGATCCCCCTCCTGGTTTACTATTTTTCTCAACCCGACATCCGGATACTGAATATTCTCCTGGACCTGCAAGCCGAATTTGGATTCCAGTAAAAACGAAACCAGGTGACCTATCGGTAGATGTTTCTCCTCCGGAGTTATATAAATCTCCATCTGGTCTTCTGCAGCGGCAGCTTCGGTTGCAACGAAGGTAAACGAAACCAGCAGAAGCAAAGTAATAACGGCAGTGGTCCGTAATAGACTCCTCCCACTACTCATATTAGCCCCCCTGAAAAGTCTTTTATGGAAAACGTCCAAAAAATAAAAGAAGGGTGGAAGGCATCAAACCTTCCACCCTGGATGGAAAAGACCGCAATTAATTATCTATTGATAGAAACTATCCGAGAGCTTCGACTCCGTTTATCCAGTAGTCGACTATTTCTGGGTGCTCGTTTGCCCACTTTGCCCCTGCACCTTCGCCCATATTGGAGTACATGGCGGAGAGATTGTTGACCATGCCTATCGGGAGGTAAAATCTGCTGATGAACTGGGAAACCTTGCTCGGGAAGTCGGCAACGAAGTCAGTCCGGCCGAGCATGTGGATCCTCTCCTCTTCTCCGAGCATATTTTTCGGTTCTTTCAGGTTACGTAGGTCAAACCGACCGTAGGCCGAGTGAGGCTGCCAGAGGGTAACTACGATCCACTCATCGTTCATGATCGCGTCCTTGAGCGAGGCCTGCATCGCGGCTCCACTACCCTCGAGAAGTTCGTAACCCGAAAGGGCGTCGTACTCGTCCATCATGTCATCGGAGATATTCATTATTCCGGCGCCAGGGTCAATTCCGGTGATCTCACCGTCGAGTTTCTCCTTGACCTCGGGTTTAGCCAGGTCTTCCACCGAACTTAGCATGTCTTCCGGTACGTAAGCCGGTACCGCCCAGGTCAGTTTTGCCTCTTCGTACATCGGACCGAAGTCGGCAAAGTCAATCACTTTGTATTTCTCCAGGTAGTTCGCCTGGGTCATCGGCTGCCATGATTCCAAGAAGAGATCCAGGTCACCGTTGGCTACCGCTTCGTAGGCGACTCCCGCATTTGGATTCGTAACCTCAACGTTAAACTCGAGTTCCGTCCTGACAACGTGCTGGAGTAAGTCCGCTATGGCCAGGGATTCCTCCCAGGCAATTGCACCGATGTTTAAGGTGTTGTCGTCTTTGGCCTGCACAGGGGCCGCGATAAAGCTAAAAGTTAGAGCAAACGCAAGTACCAGAACGAGTGATAAGCGTTTTGCTTTCAAAAGGTCCACCTCCTGATAAAAGTGGGAACAGATTTATTTAATTGAAACACTCTGCTTTTCCGGCAAATTTCGGGAAGCTATTCACGTACAGTACCCGGTATCACCCCCAGGTAAAGATCTCTTTACTCCAAACAACGAATATTTATTGTTCTCTGGCTCCGATGTTGGCCGTTGCTCTGTCCAGAATCATCGCGGTAAACACGACGGAAAGTCCGGCCACGAAGCCCTGCCCGACACGCATGCGCTGAATTCCACGCACGACCTCACCACCGAGACCGCCAGCACCAATCAGAGCTGCGACAACCGCCATGGAAAGCGCCAGCATGATGCTCTGGTTGACACCCTGCATGATGGAAGGCCGGGCAACCGGTATCTGTACTTTCATCAGTAACTGCCAGTAATTACAACCAAAGGCTTCGCCCGCTTCAACGAGTTCCTGCGGAACTTCTCGGATCCCCAGATTCGTCAATCTGACCGACGGAGGGTAGGCAAAAATTACTGTTGCTACTGCTCCCGGCGCCGCCCCCATGCCGAAGAATATGACTGCGGGAATCAGGTAGACGAAAACCGGCATTGTCTGCATCAGGTCGAGAATCGGTCGAATGATGTTATGGACCGTATCGGAAATGCCGGCAAGGATTCCGGAAGGAATTCCCAGGCTAATTGCAATTAAAGCCGAAGTTAGGGTCAGAGCAAACGTCTCCGTTGTCTCGATGTAAAGCCCAAAGTTGGCAGCCAGCCACAGAGTAACAAGACCGAGCAAACCGGTCGTTATCTGACCCGAGAGGTACCAGAGCAGGAAAAAGAGGATTAAAGACCAAACGGGGAACCTAATCTGCAGACCGCCTACCTCGACTACAAATATTGGTATCCACTGGATTGCCGCCAGCAGACCATCGTTAATTGAATTCAGTACCATCTGGATGAACTCAAAAAAAGGATCAAGGTTTAACGCAAGCCAGTCAACGGCGGCAACTGTCCACTCATCCAGGGGTATCGAAGCTGGCATTGCCGGCAAATCAATTAACTGCTCGCCCATTCGCGCGAAGGACCTGACGGAATAGAGAAACAACCAGCTAAACAGCCCCAGTCCACCAGCAAAAAATTTCTTTTTGAGGGAGCCGATCTTACTCATGGGATATTTTTCCTCCTTCAGGGTTTTTGGAAACTTTCTCATATTGTTCTGACATTAGATTGATATACCTCCACGAATTCAAAAAAAATATTTAGTCCTTTCTTCCCTTTTCCAAAAGACCCTGGAGAATATTTTTCTCACTGACGTAGCCGATGAACTCCTTATTCTTGAGTACTATGACCGGATGTGAGGTATAAGCCAGCCTGGCGCGCATAATTTCACTTATCGGCGTATCCGGCGAGGAAAATAAAAGTGCGTCCTCCTCCAAACTACCGTATTCATCCAGAGGCCTAACCGGCACGGGTGTGCCCGAAATATAACCCTGCACGACCTCCATGTCGTCAGTAACTTCGACTTCTGCCAGCTTGCTCAGCTCTACCCTGTTTTGCTCGTCCACGAAAACGTCCTTTTCGGCAACTGTCTCGGCTCGGAGGACGTCGGAGGGGTCGGCGTTCTCTACAAAGTCCGCCACGTACTCGGTTTTCGGGTTAACTATGATCTCCTCCGGTGAGCCCTTCTGAACCATCTTTCCTCCATCCATAATCGTGATCCGGTCTCCCACTTTGAGTGCCTCGTCCAGGTCGTGAGTAACAAACAGGATCGTCCGCTGCATGTTCTCCATGAGGTCAAGCAGTTCATCCTGCATTTCCACCTTAATTAATGGATCCAGGGCGGAAAAGGGTTCATCCATGAGCAAAATCTCTGCCCCCGTCGCCAGGCCGCGAGCAAGACCAACTCGCTGCTGCATCCCTCCGGAAAGCTGTGAAGGGTAGGAGTCGCTAAAACCCTCGAGACCAACTACTTCAATCAACTCTTTCGACTTTTTCTCCCTCTCGTCCTGACTCACCCCCTGAATTTCCAGGCCAAACCCGACGTTTTCCAGGACGGTCCTGTGCGGGAAAAGGGCAAAGTTCTGAAAAACCATGCTCACCTGGGTTTCCCTTATTTCCCGGAGTTGTTCCTGACCGGCAGAGGTAATGTCGTAATCCTCACCGTCCGAATGGAGAGTTACTCGCCCTTGAGTCGGTTCTACTAACCTGTTTACACACCTAAGCAGGGTGGACTTACCGGAACCGGAAAGCCCCATAATGACGAAGAGCTCGTTATCCTTTATTTCAAAGGATATGTCCTGAACTCCTATTACCTGTCCGGTCTCCTCCCGGACTTCGTCCTTGCTGGCCCCCTTGTCGATCATAGCCAGAGCCTTTTCCGGTTCTTCCCCGAATATCTTGTAGACACCCTCTAACTCAATGGAAGGCATTTTCCTCCTCCTATTTAGTTGTTTATATACAACCTTACATTCATATTATAGGTATTTCTCGATTAAAGCCAAATTATTACGGAAAAATTTACCATTTACTTCAACTTCTTAACGCTGAAAACAATAATGTCTACGGCATTAATAAACTTGTTCACAAAATCAGCTCGTTACAAAAAAATATATATGGAGCCAGCTTAATTGGTGTTTTAATGTTAAATAAATTTAGAACTTTTTCAAAGTAATCTTCGGAAACTCACTCAGTTTTTTTTCGATGCCCCCTTACCTCCTCCAGCTCCTCAGGTTTCCAGTCCGGAGTAAATTCACCGTCCCGAATCTTCTCCTGCAGTTCCACAAGAATTGGACGAGCTCTCGACCAGCTGACGAAGTCACTCTCTCTATAGTACTCCCCGTCGATTCCGCGAAAATATCTGCCCCGGGACCTTACCCTCCCCACAAAGGCCAGAGGGTGCCGGAGGAACGAAAAACGGCCTTCCTTCCGGTCTCGTTCCTCCGACTCAACCTCCTTGATACAGTAAAGGGATTTGAGAGTCTCGACTATGTCGTCATCGTACCGGAGCTTGCTCGCTGACATGTAATAATCCGAGAGACGCAGTAAATTTTCCTCGAGCCCTGTACGACCGTTTTCCGGTTGTTGTTCGTTCAATTTAATTTTTTACCCTTCAACTCTCTATTCGCCTGTAGAAGAAGATACGGCCCTCTTTCGACCAATTAAGCCCTGGGGTCGCCATCTCAGTATCGATATTATCAGCAACCCGACTACCAGGGTCCTGATATGAGGGATCTTCATCGAGGCTATCGGGAGGTAGCCAGCAAATATTTCGGATACACTCCAGGCCCCCCAGACCACGAAAGCACCGAGTATCGAACCCTTGTTGTTACCACTCCCCCCCGCTACAACCATAAGCAGAGGTAGAAATGCCCACATTATGTCAGTGTAGGATTTCGGGTTTATGTAACCCTGGTAATGGGCATACATGGCCCCACCAAGCCCCATCAGCATCGAACCGAGAACAAGAGACTCCATCCTGTAACGCCAGACGTTCTTGCCAAGCATCTGTGTCAGGTGCTCATCGTCCTTAATTGCAAGCTGCAACCGACCCCAGGGTGAGTTGACCAGTTTCTGGGCCAGTAGAAAAACTACAATAAGGATTGCAACGCTTATCCCGCCGTAAGCCCAGTTGGCATAACCTCCCGCGACGTCGGAGAGCGGTTTCGGTATTCCTCCTATTCCCCAGACACCGTTCGTAAGCCCTTTTTCGTTCTTGAAAATCGCGATAAGAAATTTACCCAGACCCAGAGTGGCAATGGCGAAGAAACCGAACTCAAGGCGCAGGGTGATCGTACCTATTGCAGCTCCAATGATACCCGCCATCACTGCACCCGCGAGAATTCCGACTATGTAAGGCAGGCCGAAACCACCTATGTGGCCCCCGGCTGCAGAGGTGGTCAGAATCACGGAGGTATAACCCCCGGCAGCCGCCAGCCCGAACACGGATAGGTTAAACAGGCCCGTATAACCCCATTGAAGGTTGTAACCGATAGTAAAGACAGAGTAAGCTGCACCCATACAGAGCAAAGCCGCTATATATGCATCCATTTAGATCACTCCTCCGGTAATTACTTTTCGAGGGGCGTACCCTGGAAAATACCCTCTGGCTGGAAGATCAGTATCACCACTAAAAGGAGAAACGAGAGGGTAGCTTTGTAACCACCCATCTGAATTGGAACTCCCGTGGCGTCCCAGAGCATCTGCAGAAGGGAAGAACCAAATTCCTGGGTAATGCCAATTATCAAACCCGCACCGAACGTACCGAGAATAGCACCCTCACCACCGGTTACTACTGCAAAGAACATCGCCATGAGCAAAGTGAATCCCATCATCGGTCGAAGCTGGATTGTCAGTCCGTAAAAAACCCCGCCGGTAGCGGTGAGAATCCCGGCAATTATCGTAGTCAGGGTATTTATGTCCCTGTTCTTTATTCCGGACATCTCGGCAAGCTCGGAGTTGTTCGCCGTCGCCAGCATCCCCTTGCCAAGTTTGGTATGATACTGAAAGTAATAGAGGATCGCGACGATAACTATCGTGGCGATAACGACAAAAATTTCGTCCCAGGTAATGCTCATTCCGGCGAACCTCATGTAAGTCGGTATACCGGAAACGTAGTTCTTGAGTTGTGCACCCCAGGTAAGATAAATTATGCTTCGAAATACGAAGAGCATACCGAACGCAGTTAAGTAAAAGAACATAAAGGGAGAACCCCTTTCACGGAGCGGCCGGTAAAGTAACTTGTCAACGGCGGTCATGATTAAGGCCATTGATACCATTGACAGGAGGAGAGCAAGTATTAGACCAGGCCCAAAAGTCACCAGCGGAAAAGAACCCATCGGGATAAAACCGAGGAACGCCAGCGCCATGTAGGCTCCAAGGGTAAAGAACGTCCCACCGGTAAAATTAAAGTAATTCTGGAGCAGGAGGACGTAAGAGATCCCCAGTCCGCCAAGGGTTATCATGCAACCGAGTATTATTCCATCTAGTATACTGCCTAGCATTTTTTACTCATCAACCTCCGAAGTATAAATCACTGACCAGATCGTTATCCAGCAGATCACCAGCTCTGTCATCCACCAAAATTTCGCCACTTCTGAGCAAGTAACCCCAGTCCGCCATCGGTATCGCCTGTTCCGTCTGAGCAACCAGGAGTATCGTCAGGTTTTCTTCCTCCTTTAACCTGGAAATGGCGTCGAGAACGTCCGTGACGAGATTTGGCTGAAGCCCGGCAGTCGGCTCGTCTAGAATCAGCACGTCCGGATCCACCATGGTGCCTCTGCTGATCGCCAGCATCTGCCTCTGCCCTCCGGACATCGTGCCGGCTTCCTGATCGGACCTCTCTTTAAGAATTGGAAAGAGGTTGTAGACCATTTCGAGCCTCTTCTCCACTCTACCTTCGTAAGTATACGCACCCATCATCAGGTTGTCCTTTACGGAAAGATCCGTAAATATATTTCCCTCCTGTGGAACCGTACTTATACCCCTTTCCAGCATGTCGGCCGGTGTTTCGTAAGTCACGTCCTCCCCGGCAAAAGTAACTTTTCCCTGTTTTGGTTCTATTACCCCGTCAATCGAACGGATCAAAGTCGTCTTGCCAGCCCCGTTTGGCCCGATCAATACGACGAACTCACCCTGGTTAACCTGCAGAGAAGCGTCGAACAGAACGTCGATATCTCCGTAGCCTGCAGTTACACCTTCGACCTCCAGCAGCGGCTCTCCCGCGCGATCCGCCTTAGTCTCCGCTGCCTCTTTCTCCTCCGAGTTTTCTGCTGCCATATCAGCCCTCCCTAATTTTCAGATGATTTTCCGAGATAGGCCTCGACGACACGCTCGTCGTTTTGTACCTCTTCCGGCGAGCCTTCCGTCATCTTGTGACCGTCAACGAGCACGTTTATCGGATGACACAGGTTCATTATTACCGCCATGTCGTGTTCGACCACTAAAAAGGTCATGTCGAAGTCGTCATTCAACTCTCTGATTTTATCGTTAACTTTTTTCTGCATACCTGGAGGAACCCCGGCACCCGGCTCGTCCAGTAGAACGAGTTTCGGCTCGACCATCATCATCCGACCGAGTTCCAGTAGTTTACGTTCGCCCCCTGAGAGTTTACCCGCGTAGTCGTCAGCTATATCGCTCATCCCGAGGAATTCAAGAGTTTCCATTGCCTTACCGTAATTTTTCTCTTCCTCCTCGGCCACGTCCCTTGGAGTGATCCAGGTTTTCCAGAATTCTTCCCCCGGTTGGTTTGGCGGAGCTATCAGTAAGTTCTCCAGAACCGTTATTTTCGAAAGCTCCCTGGTGACCTGAAAGGAACGATAGATGTCTTTGCTAAAGATCTCGTGTGGTTCGTGACCGGGCTGAATCCTCTCACCGTTAAAGTATATCTCGCCGCTGGTCAGTGGGTGGAAGCCGGTGATCAGGTTAAATATCGTCGTCTTTCCGGCCCCGTTTGGTCCAATTAGACCGGTAATACTGCCTTCTTCCACGCTTATGTTTGCACGGTCGACCGCGGTAATTCCACCGAACTTTTTCGTCGCTTCTTTCAGTTCGAGTAAAGCCACCCTGCATACCTCCTTTAATCAAGTTTCGTACTGGCTATTGTCTCCGAAGTGGTTATCTCAGTAATAAAGGAGCGAGGCAGTGAGAAATCTGCCTCGCTCCCGACTTGGATCGACGAAACTTAACCCTGGTACTCTTCGCCCATCAGGTCTCTTGGAATCGGTTCTGGTAGAACGTTTTCAACGACTTCTATTTCACCATCATCGGTAATCGTCCAGGTCTGGATTGCCGACATGGCATCGCCGTATTTGTCGAATTCGATCTTACCGCTGGCGCCGATGTAATTTATATCCTTGCCTTCGGAGAGGAGCTTGAATGCCTTTTTAAAGCTTTCCGGGGTCGCATAGACCTCTTCTCCCGGAGGAGAAGTGACCGGCCTCAGCTTATCCCGGATGTCCGTTCCCGTGATCTCGCTCGGGGATTTGCCCGTTGCACCAATTGCAAGTGCCATGGATGCTACGGCGTCAAATCCCGGTGCCATGTAGGGCTTGGGAGGTTCCTGACCGTACTCTTCCTCGTAACCATTGACGAAGCTATCGTTGGAAGGGCCGGGCCATCTACCCTGCGTGGAGCCGATCTGGATACTCGACATGTAATTCGCTCCGAGGGAGTCGATGAGCTCCGGTACTTTCTGGTCGGGACTGCCGTACCAGGGAATGTCATGGTAGCCCAGGGCAACTATGTTATTATGCATTGTCGTCGCGTCTTCCGGGTAAGCGATAATTAACGCCGCGTCGACCTTCCCGTTGGCGTAAGCTTGCTTAATCTGTGAAGTATAGCTTGACTTACCTATTTCAAAGGGTACTTTGGCCAGGACTTCTCCATCGTGGATCTTTTCGATGGTAACTGCTGCCGCGTCAGCAAGCCCCTTACCGTAGGCATTGTTGACGTAAATGATACCGACGTCTCTCGCACCGTCCTCCCACATAGCTTCCCCCAGAACTCGCCCGTTAAAAAGCCCGTGAGCGGACGTGCGGAAGAAGTAATCGTTGTCCTCAACGACCGAGATCATCGGGGAGGTACCGATGGTTATATAGGGAATCTTGTTCGGAATCGTAACACCCTGTGAGACGGCCATGGCAACACCGCTGGAATACGCTCCAACTAGCCCGTGGACGCCCTCGACGTTTACCAGTTTTCTAGCGGCGTCAACGCCTCTATTCGGCACGCTACCGCTATCCCTCTGGACCAACTTGAGGTCGTGCCCCCTTATTCCGCCAGCCTCGTTGACGTATTTTGCGACGAGACTGTTGGCTTTCTGGATAACGCCGAAAGCCGCAGAAGTGCCCGTCATCGGCCAGATAGTTCCGATCTTATAGCTCTGTGCCTGTGCCACCGAACCAAACCCGACGAGTAGAGAGACCGCAAGGAAAAGAGCGAAAACTGCCGGTAATTTTCCGGTAGACTTAAACATAACTGGTATAAAACCTCCCAGATATTTGAGAAATTTTGAAAAAAATTTCATAAAAGCCAATATATAGCTAATATATGTTTAGTATATGCGAAGCTAAGGTATTTGCAAGTAAGTTTTTCACCTCCCGGTTGAAAAAATTGGGGGGAGCTGGCTCCTGAGCAAGCTCCCCCCTCGAGCAGATGTGAATTAAAGGTTGTCTATTACTTCGTCGATCTTTGCCTCGACCTCGTCGGAAAGAGGCTCGGGTTCGTGCTCTTCCAGGATCCTGTTTACTTTTTCCTGCAGTCTCTCTTCCATGGTCTTTGAACCCTTGTCCTTCCAGGTATCCGGCACGTTCCTGTCCATTAAAGTTGGATGCCAGGCTACTTCCTCGAAGTTGTCCAGAGTATGTTTATGGGTCAGGTGGTCTCCTTCCGGACCTATTTCGTCGATGACGTCCAGGGCCAGAGTATAGTCGTTTACTTCTATTCCGTTTGAGAACTTCTTCAGCATCCCGACTATTTCGTCCACCATGGCAATCTGGCTGAGGTTGCCCGTCGTTCCGGATTCCGTATAGCCGACATCGTGTACCAGATTGGCTCCGCTTAATGCGGAGAAGAGCGAGGAAAACATCGCCTCTATTCCGGCCTGCTGATCTACTACTTTAGAATCCGTGCAGCCCGCGGTTCCAAAAGTGGGCAACTCGTAGTGGTGAGCCATGTCCATGTAAGCGGCAGTAGCAAGCTCCTTCTCCGGCGCACCGTAAGCAAGGATTGCCGTCTGCATGTCCATAATCGAAATTACCCCACCGATGAAGAACGGTAAACCTTCGCGCCTGACCTGCGAGATCACCAGCCCGGAAAGGTTCTCGGCGTTACCCTGAGCCAGCTGACCGGCCAGCGTAACGGGAGCACTTGCACCTGCCTGCGGTATCGGCGTATGGATTGTCGGAATACCGTAGTCCGCCGTCATCAGGAGCTTTTCAGAGGCGTCCTTGTCGTGTGTCAGGGGGGAAATCGGCTCGGAATAGGAAACGACAAACGGTTTACGGAGGAATTCCTCCTTGCTTCCCGCTACCGCTGAAGCCATGTCGATGATGTCTTCCAGACCCTCGTTGGTATAACTCCAGGCAACAATTGGCTTCGTAGTGTTTTTGACCATTGCTTCGAACTCGTGGCGGTCGGAATGTTCGTGCGCAACGTCGTCTATCGTTCCCAGGCCCGAGACCCAGTCAATGTTATCGAGAGCGTCAACAAGCCGCGCGGCATTGACCGTATCCTGCTTGCGGAAAGGTCTCCTTTCCCCTGTTTCCGGATCCCGCATCTTTAGTAGAGTTGGACCAAGCCCAAAAGTGGTATTGTGACCACCCAGCGTCAGGGGGTTTTTCCCGTTTCTGTCGTAAAGGTACGTCCGTGAGGGCGCGGAATCAATCGCCCATTCGACGAGCCCTGGCGGGAAGTAAACTTTCTCCCCTTCCACTTTACACCCGGCATCTTCCAGCATGTCCCTTGTTTCCTTCAGGTGGATGTTTACGCCGGTAGTTTGAAGAATTTCGAGTGAGGCCTGGTGAATATCCTTGACCTGGGATTCCGTCAGGACCTCAAAACCGACCTTGTCTTGAACGGATCTGTTGCTTGCTAGTTTGTTTTCTAACATTGTTCCTCCTTAATAGCTCACGTCTCTCGCTTCTTTTTCCTCTTCTATGATATCGTCCATCTTGTCCAGCTTGTCCTCGTCCAGAAGAGGAGCTTCGTGCGTCTCCAGGATTTCTGCCGTCTTTTCGCTGATCCTGTCTCCCATTGTCTTGCTTCCGTCGCTTTCCCAGGCATCGAAGTTCTGACGATCCATGAGGCTAGGTTGCCAGTGTTCCTGTTTGAAGTTGTCCATTGTATGGGAAGTGTTTAAGAAGTTACCCTTTGGGCCGACTTCTTCTACCAGGTCCAGCGGAATTCTATCTTCGGACGTATCGATTCCTTCCATCACGCGCTTGACCATTCCAATGATCTCGTCGCTCATGACCAGTTGGTCGTAGGAGTAAAGCAGCCCCGAAGAAAGATAACCGACGTCGTGAATCAGGTTTGAACCGACGAGCGACTGGGTGGTCAGGTTAAAAGTAGCTTCAATAGCGGCCTGGGCATCGACCCGTTTCGAATCCGTTACGCCCGCAGTACCGAACATCGGCAGTTCGAGGAAATTACTCATCTCAGCTACTGCCCCGTTCATAAGGCCAAACTCCGGACCACCGTAGACGAAACCGGAAGTCTGCATGTCGAGGATTGAGTAAATCCCGCCAGTGATGACCGGAGCTCCTTCGTTTACGAGCTGTGCCAGGGTAATTCCAGTCAGGGACTCGGCCAGCCCCAGGGCAACCGAACCGGCGAAAGTCATCGGGCTTACGGCACCGGCGGATGGCATTGGAGTGTAGATGGTTGGGAGGTGATTCCTGGCACCGAAGATCGTCTGAGCCATTACCTCCTTGCTGTGGCTCAGCGGGGTAACCGGTTCAATGTAGTGAATGATATACGGCTTGGCTTTGAGCTGTTCTTTGCCCCCCACGGCTATGGAAGCCATGTCAAATATGTCCTTGGTTCCCTGATCGTCCCAGGAACAGAACATTACCGGCTTCGTCGTATTTGCCATCATCTGCCGGGCTTCCAGCAGGTCCTGAATGTTCTCCGGCCTATCCCTGAGTAGCCCTATCGGCGAGGTAAAGTCGATGTTTTCCAGATTGTCACAGACCCTTGCCCATTTGGCGAGGTCGTCCTCTTTTACGTTCCGCATTTCTCCTTTTTCGTCCAGAGTTCTCGGTACGTCCGTGCCCGAGCCAAAGTAGGAATTAGTACCGCCAAGCCTCATGGACAGGTTTCCATCCCTATCGTAGATCAATACTTTCTTTGGTGCTTTTTTTACAGCTTCATTGACGAGCTGGGGTGGAATATGAACTCTGTTATCATCCACCCTGGCCCCCGCATCGGCAAAAATCGACCTTGCTTCCTCGTGGTCGATCCTCATTCCCGTATTCTCCAGGATTTCAAGGGAAGCATCGTAGATCTGCTCCTTGTCGTCCTCGGAGAGTATGTTGAATTGAGGAGTTTGGTTTACGTACTTGTTCGTCTGTAACATAGAAACCTCCAGATTCTTTTATTTTATGAGACCAATATACAGCAAATATACTAACCTGTGTCAAAAAAATTTGCAAATAACCTTTAATTTAACCAATCCGACTGAATGGAACTTATCTGGGGCTCGGTTCACCACCTCCCGGTTACACTTCGTAATCCACGTGACTTTCGCTAATAAATTGCTCTTTTATCTCGTCGATAAAGTCCTCCATATGAGACGCCAGAATCTTGCCGCTCCTGGTCTCGTCCTTCTCTTCCAGGGCACCAATCAGTTCCGAGAATTCTTCTCCAAAGCTTCTCATGAACTTTTTCGTCCTGGGAAAGACCCAGATCCTGACGGACTGTTCTCTGAGCTTTTTCAGGTTCTTCGCCAGCACGTCGTTTTTAGTCGATCTATTGACCATCTCGTGGGCCTGCGAGTCCATCTTCATTAATTTCTTCGGGTCTTCCACGCTTTCCATGGTTTTGACGTGCTGTTTAAGTTCCTTGAGCTCGCCTTCGTTTATCCGCCTGGCGGCAAGTTTACCGGCAAGGCTTATAAGGTAGCTTCTGACTTCGAAAAGGTCCCTCAGTTCGTGAAAACTCACGGTCGAAACGTACGTACCGCTATGAGGAACGGTAGTTATCAACCCTTCACTTTCCAGCTTTATAAATATTTCCCGTAAAGGTGTCCTGCCAATGTCGAACTCTTCCCTTAGTTCTTTTTCCCGTAACTGCTTTCCCGGCTCGTAGTCCAGATAAACTATTCTTTCCTTTATTATCTCCAGAACTTCCTCTCGGTCCATTGCTTGTAAAACCCCGCTTTTCAGTAATTCAGTACCAATGATTGATTACGACGACATAAATCGTTTATGATTGTACGTTAACTCGATAATCACTTCAGCAACGTTAAACTCTATCGAACATCCTTAAAGAATCATATGACATAGTTTGGTAGCAATATATTGGTTACATAATAAACCTTTTTTACTCTTACGTCAAACTTGACTCCGGTTAACCGAGATTGGGTTTACCAGCGGCAATTACTTCCACCCTGGCCCTGCCATGTGTGAGTTCATTGGCATCAACCGTCAATTCAATTTCTTCGCCGCCGGCTTTAATTACTTTATCCCGTGCCACTTTCCTGGCGTACTCGCGTGCTTTCTCCATAACGACTGATTCGTCCACGACGTCTATAACCCTGCGTCCCTCGGGTGCAAACATGAAAAATTCGTCGGTCTCCGGGTTCTCAACCACCAGCACTTCGACCCTCCTTGTCACGCGCCCCGTAACTGTACCAATCGCGTTACCCACCTCGTAATTGTTTACCTCGATGAATTCCCCATTGAGCCGCGATGCGACTCCGGGAAGAAAGGCAGCGGCCGGTGCGCCTATACCGATTAACGGGGTGCCCAACTCAAAATCTACGGACAGGCCTTCACCGCCATTCCGCCTGCAGTAATCCCATACTTGAGATGACCCGAACTCGGCATCCGGGTATTCTTCCAGGATAAATTTTTTGATGACCTCGGTCGTAATGCTCTTTTCAAATTTATCTTTCAACCTGGAGGCAAATTTACGGCCACTGTACTCCTTGTCGCCCGCAAATACCTCCACTGCCGATCGAGAAAAAGTCTTACTTCCAGCAGCATACTCACCTGTTACGTGAAGCAAGTCAGTCGGTGTTACACCTATCCGCCGGACGAAACCCAGCCTCTCGAGCTTACCAAGGTAGTGGTTCATCCTGATCAAACCACTCTCTCGGGCCCTGTCGAAAACTACTTTTTTGTTAAGGGGATCATCTTCCAACAGTTCGTAAAATTTCCCGACCGAACCCTGCAACTCGCCGCGACCGTTTCCAGCTCGCGCCCTTTTCTCCAGGAAGGACGTTTCACCGTAAAGCTCAAGCTCCTGCAGGTTCTCCTCCGAGAGGTTAGCAAAAGCAAGTGGTCTAGCGGTCTGTGGGCCAAATTCGATCTTCCCGGCATCGATTTTCTTCACCAGGCTATCTCCTCCCAGTCCGACGGTTCGCAGGTCGACTGACTTGACCTTGGTTCGCCATTTTCCCACATGAACGCCCGTTTCGTCCAAACCGGGAACCCCGCCGCGAAGTACCCCTATATCTGCAGTTGTACCGCCAATGTCCACTACTACCCCCTCTTCCTTCCCGGAGAGCCATCGAGCCCCGATGACGCTGGCCGCCGGTCCAGAAAAAACGGTTTCGATCGGCTTTCTTCTTATTTCCTCCGAGCGGGCGAGTGAACCGTCGCTCTTCACTACCAGCAGCGGTGCGTCTATACCCCTTTGCTCGAGGGCCTCTTCAGCTCCATCGAGAAACGAGTTTATTACCGGGATAACTTTTACGTTAAGAATCGCCGTCACGGCCCGCTCGTAGAAGCCGAGGTCTGGCGAAAGCTCGTAACTTTTTACTACCGGCTTTTCGGACATTTCGCTGACGATCCCGGCCGCCCTGTCTTCGTGTGACGGGTTTCTAACTGAAAAATAACCGGATATAGCGTAACCGGCTACCTCATACTGCCAGCTTTTGACCAGCTCCCTCACTCTGGCCTCATCCAGTTCAGAGGTCTCCTCACCTCTGGCGTTGAACTTACCGGAGACATATCCCTGCTTCGAACGGGGGAATTTCTCTTCCCTATCGGGCTGCCAGCCGAGGGTCAAAAGACCGACACTCCGCCCTCTGCCCTCCACAATTGTGTTGGTGGCGAGGGTAGAGGATAGCGAAACCTGATCTATCTCTTTTGCTTTCACACTCCCGGTCACTTCGTCTATAGCCCGGAATATCCCTCGAGAGAGGTCGTCGTGACTGGTCGGAACTTTGCTCGCAGCAACTACTTCTCCCCGGTTTTTGTCAAGCAAAACCGAGTCAGTAAAAGTATCACCCGTATCTACACCAACGGCGTAATCCAAAGAACCTCCTTCTTTGATATCTCGACAGAAGACTCTTACCTGTATCAAATTATAAGCTATCGGAGTAAATTTTGCCGTGGTTCTACCTGGCTTGCAAGATCGATAACCGGTAACATGCTTCTTTTACCGGGATACTTCTTACGCTTTCAGTTTATTAACAGAATAATGAGAGTGGTTTTTGAAAATTGGCTCTTTTGTGTTTAAATTAACAACGAACGTCGGGAAAATCATATTTGCAAGTTTTTCATTTATTCCAGTGCAGTTGAGGCGGGGAAAATTCATCAAAGCTGAAACTCGACATCTTGCAATCCGAGCGGCTAATTCCACCACTCGGAGGTTTCAGGTATCGAACTTTTAACGTCCGGTTTTTCTGGTTCTCCACAAAATTAGTTGACCGACAAAAACCCGTTCGGTAACATCGATTAAATCGTTGGTCATCGTTAAACAAAAAATTTGGAGGAAATATGAAACTGGGAGAAATGAGCTGGAAGGATTTTAAGGACAGTAAGCCGAAAACGGCCGTTATTCCAACCGGTAGTACGGAACAGCATGGTCCTCACGGACCATTAAAAACCGATACTCTGATTGCTGAGGCGATGGCCGAAAAAGCGGCCGCGGAGACGGATACCCTGCTCTTACCGTCGATAAACGTCGGCGTTTCTAGAGAACACTCAAGTTTCCCGGGAACCCTTTCTCTATCTCCGGATACCTTTCGGAGCCAGCTCACCGATACCATCCTCTCGGCTCACGGGAGCGGTGTGGAGAAGTTCGTCGTGGTTAACGGACATGGAGGCAACGTCAGGTACATCAGAGAGGTCTGTGAAAACCTGTACCACGATGAAGGCTTACTCGTACTCGAGTGGACCTGGTTCGATGCAATAAACGCCCGAGGGATGGGGCATGCCGGCGAGCTGGAGACCTCACTGCTGCTTTATCTAAATGAAGATTTACTGGGTGAACCCAGGGAAGCTGGAGATATTTCGTGGGGTAAAAAAATGCACGGTGCAACCTTTGATTACGATACAGAGGTTTTTACTGAGGCGGGTGTGGTAGGTGACCCAAAAAAAGCATCAGCGCAAAAAGGAAAGGATATTTTTGAAGAATCAACTGAAAAGCTTTCGGATTTATTAAAAGCACTTATCAGCGGTAAAGAGGATTTTACCGACGTATCTTTTTGAGTAAATGAATATAAGTAAACAAATTACCAGGAGGAGATTATGACCGAAGCAAAACAGGTAAAAGAAGACGAAGCGATGCTAAACAAGTTCAAGTTTATAGACGAGATCATCGAAGAACACGGGAAGGACCCGGAATCCCTCATCCCGGTACTAATCGACATTCAGGAGGAGTCCGGTTACATTTCCCCCGAAGTTCAGAAAAAGACGGCTGAAAAGTTGGAAGTCCCGACAAGCAGGGTCAATAGTGTAGTTTCCTTTTATTCCTATTTTTCCGCTCAACCCAAGGGGGATCATACACTGGGGCTCTGTATGGGGACAGCATGTTATGCAAAAGGAGCTGAGGGCGTGCTGGAAGAACTGAAAGACGAACTGAATATAGAAGAAGGGGGAACCAGTGAAGACGGAACGTTCTCCTTAAGCGTGAGGCGCTGCCTTGGTGCATGTGCAATGGCTCCAGTTATGATGGTCGACGACAAGGTATACGGCAACCTTACTCCGGACGGCGTTACGGACGTTCTGGACGAATACAGGGAATAAAAAGGAGGTAACTGATGCCAGTGGATGACAAGTTAGAAGCAGATGGTTCAAAAGACGATAAAGTAAAGATAATGGTTTGTGCCGGGACGGGCTGCAAATCGTCCGGCTCAATGGATATATACGAAGGGTTAAAGGAAGAAATAGCCAAACTGGACAGGGATATCAAAATCGGCCTGCTGAGCGACAACGGCCACGAGGACCTGGACGAAGTAGACGTAGAAATAAGCGGGTGCCACGGCTTTTGCGACGAGGGGCCCCTCGTCCGAATTGACCCCATGGGGATACTTTACACAAACGTCGGCGAGGAAGACGTGGAAATGATCGTGGAAGATACGATACAGAAAGGCAAATTGGCCGATGGCCTCTGTTACAAAACCGCCGACGGGGAAATGTATTCCAAAGAAGAAGAAATTCCTTTCTACAAAGGACAAAGGAGACTTGTTCTTGGCAACTGTGGTAAAATTGACCCGGAAAGCCTCGAAAGTTACGAAGCAACAGGAGGCTACCAGGCTCTGGAAAAGGCACTGCTGGAGATGGAGCCAGAGGAAGTCTGGCAGGAGGTCCTGGATGCCAAACTCAGGGGACGAGGTGGAGCGGGTTTCCCTACCGGAAAAAAATGGCAATTTTCCTACGAGGAGGAGGCCGAGCAAAAGTACGTAATTGCTAACTGTGATGAAGGTGACCCCGGTGCCTTCATGGACAGGAGTTTGACCGAAGGTGACCCGCATCGGGTAATTGAAGGGATTACCACTGCAGGTTACGCCACAGGAGCAAGCCAGGGTTATATTTACGTCAGGGCTGAATACCCCCTAGCAGTAAAGAGAATAAATAAGGCAATCGACGATGCTTACGAAAAGGGTTACCTGGGGGAAGATATCTTTGACAGCGGATTTGACTTCGACCTCGGGGTCAAACGGGGAGCTGGAGCATTTGTCTGCGGTGAAGAAACCGCACTTATATCCTCGATTGAGGGGGAAGCAGGTCGACCGCATCCGAGACCACCCTACCCAGCTCATTCGGGACTTCACGGCAAACCGACCACTATCAATAACGTGGAAACACTCGGTAACGTACCCATGATAATCAAGAATGGTTCCAACTGGTACAAAAACATTGGCAGTGAAAATAGTCCCGGAACGAAGACGTTTGCAATCACGGGAGACGTCGCAAACACTGGACTAATCGAAGTCCCGATGGGGATAACTCTGCGCGAAATAATCTACGACGTTGCGGGGGGAATGGATAGCGACAAAGAATTCAAAGCCGTTCAGATCGGTGGTCCGTCCGGTGGTTGTTTGCCGGACAAACACCTCGATATACCACTTGATTTCGACTCACTCCAGGAAGTAGGGGCAATGGTCGGTTCCGGTGGTCTGGTAGTAATGGACGAGGATAGTTGTATGGTCGACGTGGCAAAATTCTTCCTTAACTTCATCCAGGACGAATCCTGTGGCAAATGTACGCCCTGCAGGGATGGAACAAAGAGGATGCTCGAGTTACTGGAAAAGCTAACTGAGGGCGAGGGAGAAGACGGAGATATAGAGAAACTGGAGGAACTCTCGGAATACATAAAAGAGGCATCGATCTGTGGCCTGGGGCAGACGGCACCTAACCCCGTTTTATCCACGCTCGATTACTTTAGAGATGAGTACGAGGCCCATCTAGAAGGCAAATGTCCTGCCGGCGTTTGCTTTGATTAACTGTTAAGAAGTCTTAAAAACAGGAGGAACAATGCCAAAAAATACCAAGACGAAGACAATTGAACTAGAAATAAACGGCCAGCCAGCCCAGGGAGAAGAGGGCGACACCATCCTGGAAGTGGCCAACAAGAACGGGGTAGATATCCCGACGCTCTGTAACATGGAAGAGCTAGAACCCTCCGGAGCCTGCAGGATGTGTCTTGCAGAACTGGAATCCGGGGAGCTGGTCACTTCTTGCACCCATCCCGCCAGTGACGGAATGAAAGTTGAGACGGAAAACGAACGAATACACAACCTCCGTAAACTCAACCTGGAATTACAGCTAACAAACACGGAAGTTGACATGGATTGTGAAGGGGACGAAACCCGCTGTGAGCTCGCAAACCTGGTCCGAGAATACGATCTGGAGCCGGAACGGTTCGGTGGGGAAAAGCGGAGTCATGAGAAGATTGACGATAACCCTTTCTTCGAACTGGATCACGACAAGTGCATCCTATGCGGCCGTTGTGTTCGTGCCTGCGACGAGATTCGGGAGAGGTCGGCAATTGACTTAATCGGAAGGGGCTTCGATACAAAAGTCGCCCCTCCTCTGGACGAATCCCTGACGGAAGGCACATGTCAGTTCTGCGGTCAGTGCGTCGACGCCTGCCCTTCGGGTGCCCTGACTTCAAAAATGAGAATTGATCAGGGTAACCCGAACGAGGTCGAATCGACCTCGACCGTCTGCACTTACTGTGGCGTCGGCTGTCGCATGGACGTAAAAACGAGGGACGGAGAAGTCATAGACGTGGCCCCGGACCCGGAGGCTCCGGCAAACGACATCCGTCTCTGCAGTAAAGGTAGGTTCGGCTTTGATTTCGTAAACCGTGACGATAGGCTGACCCAACCGCTGATCAAGGAAAAGGGAGAGTTCAGAGAAGCCTCCTGGGAAGAGGCGCTGGACCTGGTGAGCGAAAAGCTCGGGGACATAAAGGAAGCAAGCGGAAGCGATGCCATTGCCGGCCTATCCTCGGCCACCTGCACGAACGAGGAGAACTACCTCTTCCAGAAGTTCATGCGGGCTACTATAGGAACGAACAGCGTCGATCACTGCGCCCGTCTCTGCCACTCCTCAACCGTCGCCGGGCTGGTTCGGGCCTTCGGCAGCGGTGCCATGACCAACTCCATCGGTGAAATCAGACACGCGGACACGATTCTGGTTACCGGCTCCAATACCACCGAATCGCACCCGGTAATCGGTCTAGAAGTTAAGAAAGCCGTCAAGAACGGAGCAAACCTGATAGTTGCGGACCCAAGGGAGATCGAGCTCGTCCAGGAAGGAGATGCGGATATCCACCTCAGACAGAACTCCGGCACTGACGTGGCCTGGCTCATGGGCATGATAAACATCATCCTGGAAGAAGGCCTCTGGGACGAGGAATTCGTGGAAGAACGAACGGAAAACTTCGAGGCGATGCAGGAAGCCGTCGAGGAGTTTCCGCCGGAAAAGGTGGAAGAGATTACCGGAATTTCCGAGGAGAAGTTACGCAAGGCAGCTCGGATGTACGGGGAAGCTGAAAAAGCAACCATCCTGTTCGCAATGGGAATTACCCAGCACAGCCACGGTACGGACAACGTGCTTTCGGTCGCCAACCTGGCCATGGTCACGGGCAACGTCGGTAAGGAATCAACCGGTGTAAACCCACTCAGGGGGCAAAACAACGTACAGGGAGCCTGCGACCTCGGAGCTTTGCCGAATGTTTATCCAGGCTACCAGAACGTCGACGTCGCGGAAAACCAGAAAAAGTTCGAGGAAGCCTGGGGCGTTGATCAGTCACCGGAACCTGGCTTAACGGTGGTTGAGATGATGAACGCCGCCGGAGAAGGTGACGTACGCGGCATGTACATAATGGGAGAAAACCCGATGGTCAGCGATCCCGACATAGGCCACGTCGAGGAAGCTTTGGAAGAACTTGACTTCCTTGCCGTCCAGGACATTTTCCTGACGGAAACGGCGGAATACGCCGACGTCGTTCTCCCCGCCGCCAGCTTCCTGGAATCGGAAGGCACCTTCACTAATTCGGAGAGAAGGATACAGAAGCTGGACAGGGCGATCGAGCCAAAGGGCAATACTAAAACCGACTGGGAAATCATCTCCGAATTGAGCACAAGGCTCGGCTATCCGATGAACTATGACTCGGCCATGGAGATAACCGACGAGATAACGGAGGTCACGCCGATCTACGGCGGAATTACTTCCGACAGGGTCAAGGACAAGGAAGGCCTACAATGGCCGTGCCGCGACGAGGACGATCCCGGGACCAAGTTCCTCCACGAAGGGGAGTTCAGCCGGGGCAAGGGCAAGTTCCACGCGATCAGTTACCGCGAACCGGCCGAGACCCCGGACGAAGACTATCCAATGATCCTGACTACTGGTCGTATGTACTACCACTTCCACACGCGCTCGATGACGGGCCGCTCCAGAGGGCTGGACGAACTGGTTCCGGAAGCTTATATCGAAGTCAACCCGGCTGATGCGGGTTCTCTCGCAGTCGAGGAAGGAGAGAAAGTGAAAGTGAGTTCCAGAAGAGGCGAGATAGAGATAAAAACCAGGATTACGGACAGAGTACCGGAAGGGACCGTCTTTATCCCGTTCCACTTCGCGGAAGCAGCGGCAAACCGCCTAACCAATTCCGTGCTGGATCCGATCGCCAAGATTCCAGAACTCAAGGTCGCCGCAGTGGACGTGGAAAAAGTAGGGTAAACTTTAGCAAGCTCAAAAACTTAAAAGCCCTCCCCGCTTCTGGGGAGGGCAATCTTTTTTCGGTCAATGCAAGTCCGGACTCAATCGGCATTGATCTTTTCCAGGTCCTTTTTTGTATTTACGTTGTAAAAACAGTGCTGGGATATACTCTTTTCTTCCTGTAGTTGCTCGATCGAAACTTCCCTGACTCCCTCCAGCGAATCGAGGAATTCCGTTATTTTACGCGTTCCCTGGTTTAGAAGTTCTTCCAGGGTAGGCAAAACGTCGCGATGGTAAAGCGCCGTAAGCGGCTCCAGGTACCCGCTTTCCCATTTTGGAATTACTGCCAAAGTTCCATTTCCCGCTTCGGCAGAAAGTTCTTCCACGAGGTCGGGGTCCAGCAATGGTAAATCACAGGCGGAGACGAATAACCACTCGTGGCTGGAATGGGTCAGGGCGGAATAAATTCCTCCAAGCGGACCTCCCTCGATCAGATCGGGATTAGCTGGAAGGTCGTACTCGTCGTCGGGTGCTGTCTGCAAAAATATATCGTCACTTTTTGGCTGGAGCTTGTTCCAGGTACGAACGTAGAGTGGCACTCCACCGAATTTCGCCTTTGTTTTGTCCGAGCCAAACCTGCTGGAATCCCCACCGCAGAGAACCGCTATCGAAACTTCTGTCATTGCCCGTTTCAGGAGGTAAATACGACCTCGCCGGCTCCCTCCCTTGGATACAAACCAGGTACGTCCTCCAGGAGATCCTGAAATCTTTCCCCGGCAAGTGCCTCGCGGAATTCCTTCCCGGATTCCGTTTCCAGCACCTCCTGGCGACAGAGGAAATCAAATTCTTCTCGCTGCAATTCCAGGAAGTCAAGTCCCTTGGACTCAGCTACAGTTTTAATACCAAGGCCTGCTCCGGCTTTACCGTCCCTGACCGCAGCTGCGACCGCATTATGTGTCGATAATTCGACCTCGTAACCAGGTATATCCCGCTTCAACTCCGACAATTCCTTGCCCAGTTCTCCCGCGGCCCGACCAAGCAGGTGATCGAACAGAACTCTGGTACCGGATCCCGCAGTCCTGTTTACTATCCTAACCCGCCTTTCCACCAGGTCTTCCAGGGATTCTATCCCCTGAGGGTTATCCGGCGGTAGCACTAAACCCTGAACTCTTTCGTAACCACGAAGCAGGCTGACTCCTGCAAAACCGCGATCCTCGAGAACGGGAACGTTGTAACCGTCCTTGTTCCAGACGTGGATACCGGCAACGTCAGCCAGCTGGTTGGATACTGCTTCAAGGCCACCCAGGGAGCCACGACTGAGCGATCTAGTTTTGAAGGGCAAAAGCTCGAGCAGACGATTCAACCCGACACAGTTGCTGCCAACGAATAACAGTTTAGGTAGATCCGGATCCTCCGTCAGCAGGGTTACCTCGGCCTGCTCCCCCTGTTCCAGGTAATTGGTACCCTCGGGAATGGTCATGTAACCGTCAGCCTGTGAGAGCAAAGTGACCGCCCCGCTGACCTTGTTGATCGGGTAGGCCCGCCTCCGATCAGTCCGCTCAACTATCCCGACAAATTTTTGCTCCATCCGCCCCCCTTCCGAAGTGGTTCTTTCGGTCAATTCGGCCGGAAGGGACGGGTTTTCCGTCTCTCGTTCCCCGGCAAGCCGTCTTATCAATGGCGAGACGAAGTTCATAAAAATTACGTAAGCCGAAGAAGGATTCCCGGGTAGTCCGAAAAACGGGGTTCCGTCCAGATCGGCCAGCACCGTCGGTTTTCCCGGCTTTATCTTGACGCCGTGAGCCAGGACCTCTCCCTGATCCTCGAGCACGTCGTAAACCATGTCGTGCGGCCCGGCACTTGTACTCCCGGTGGACAGTAGCAGGTCGTATTTATGCTTACCACGCTCGATCAGTTCTTCCATTGCGTCGGCGTCATCGTTTACTATTCCCATTGCGTAAGGTTTTCCTCCGGCTTCCCTGACACCGGCAGTTAGCAGGGACGAATTGACGTCATATATCATCGATTCCGGCAATTCTCCCCCCGGGGGAACCAGTTCCGGGCCGGTCGAGATTATACCGACCTCTGGTTCGCCGTAAACTTCTACGGATTCGAGACCGGAAGCTGCCAGCTTTGCCACGTCCATCGGGGAAATCTCGTTACCTTCCCGGACGATCAGATCACCCGTGGCAATATCAGATCCCGCTGAAAGCACGTTTTCACCCGGCACGACGGATGACCTTACCAGCAAATCACCGTCTGCTTCATCCGTATCTTCTACCATCACCACGGCGTTCGCCCCGGCCGGTACCCCGGCTCCCGTCGGTATTTCCAGCGCTTCACCCGGCTCCAGCGTTGCCGAAGCGGGTTGGCCGATTTTTACTTCACCTTTTATCTCGAGCCGCTCCGGGTTTTCCTCATCCACCCCGTAAGTATCGGAAGCGACAACGGCATAACCATCCATAAGTGACCTGCTAAAAGGAGGCACGTCGGACCGGGCGTAAACGTTCTCAGCAGTTACATCCCCCAGGGCCCGATCCAGCGAGACGCTTTTCTTTTTACCTGGAAGCGAGAAACTTTCTATCAGTTCACCGAACTCCCGGACTCCGATGAGATCTCTAAACTCTTTTCTCATTATTACCTCCAGTCATGCAATTCCACTTCTTCCCCCGCGGCTAACCCCTCGGAATCCTCCGGGACCAGAACAAAACCGTCACTCCGGGTAACGCTCGATAGGACCCCGGAACCGGATACCCGAACGGGAGTGGCTTCGCCGGCCTCGACCTCTACCCGGACCAGACTCAACTTGCCGAGCTTCGAGTGGACCTTTCGGGTAAGACGCACTTTGCCGGTGCTATCTTCCGTATTTCGGCCGTTTAAATGGGCCAGAAGCGGTCGCAGGAAGAAATAAGCATCCGCCAGGGTCGCCACCGGATAACCCGGCAAAGCAATAACCGGAGTACCTTCAACCAGCGCCAGTGCAACTGGCTTTCCGGGCTGGATTGCTACTCCATGGGTCAGGACCTCGCCCCGTTCCTCGAGCACCTCAACTATCCGATCGCGGCGGCCGACGGAACTCCCACCGGTAAAAGCCACGACGTCTTTACCGTTCAACCCCCAGTCCAGTCCCCGAGCCAGATCAGAGGGCTCGTCACTCAGCACTTCCTTTTCCTCCGGAATCCCTCCCCAGGTTCGCACGGCCTCAGCCAACATTATTCCGTTTGACTGAACGGTCTGACCAGGTCCCGGTTCCTGACCAGGCGGTACAAGTTCTTCCCCGGTCGGCAGTACGCCAACCGTGGGCTTTCCCAGGACCTGAATCGTTTCCACTCCGAGAGAGCGCAAGAGGCCGAGATGGGCCGGCTGGACTTCTTCGCCCTTTTCTATCAGCATATCTCCCTGCTCGACGTCCTCTCCCACCGGGCTCACGTTGTCCCCGGGAGCCAGAGAAGAATAAACAGCCAGCTTATCCCCTTCCTTTCTGGTATCTTCGATTTTCAGTACGGCATTCGCCTCGTCCGGAACGAACCCCCCGGTATGCACGGGAATAGCCGTACCCTGCTTAACGCTGTCGGCTAGATTTATCCTGTTCGGAGAGGACTCAGTAGCACCAAAGGTATCCGAGGCCCTAACGGCGAAACCATCCATCGCCGCCCTGCGGTACCCCGGGGCCGGCCTCGGTGCAGTTACCGCACCGGCAGCTATCCTGCCACCAGATTCGGCCAGCGGTAATTCCTCTGCTCTATTTAACGGATCTACTCTTGCTAGAAGGAACTCTAAGGCATTATCAACCCGAGTCAGTTCCTTGAAGCCCTTTTCCTTCATTATCAACCACCTATTTCCGACATTTCTCCGGCGGTTGCTTGCTCCTCTTCCCAGCGGTGCCCGTGCGGTTTCTTCGTGATCACTTCTCTTAACTGGTCCTGGAGCGACGCAACTGTGGTGCCTTTTTCAACATTCAGCTCGTATTGCTCGTCCCGGGCGAGGCAGGGGCGGACGTTGCCCCGGGAAGTTACCCTGATCCTGTTACAGTTATCGCAGAAGTTATGACTGATCGGAAAGATGAAACCAATCCTGCCTGCTTCACTTCCCCGCTTTACCCGATAGTACTCCGCCGGGCCGTTACCCCTGGGACCGGAAACCTTTTTCAGTTCCCACTCCCTTTCCACTTCTTGCCTAACTTCGTCGAGCGGGGTCGGATCGACCGCCATGTCGGCGGCCTCTCCCATCGGCATCAGTTCGATGAACCGCAGCACCACATCCTGACTCACGGCGTACTCAACTAGAGAATTTACCTCGGAATCGTTTAAACCTTTCATAATTACGGTATTTAACTTCACGGGATTCAGGCCGGCATTTTCAGCCGCCTCTATCCCGGACAGAACGGAATTCAGCTCCCCGCCTCGGGTAATTTTCGTAAAAAGCTCGGGGTCCACTGAATCCAGGCTGATATTGACTCGGTCGAGACCGGACTCCGCCAGATCTTCCGCAAATTCACCCAGTCGGGCCCCGTTTGTCGTCATTGAGAGGTCCTCGATCCCCTTTACTTCTGAAATCATCTCAACCAGATCGGGGATACCCTTACGGGTTAACGGTTCCCCGCCGGTCAACCGGACTTTATCTATACCAAGGTTTGCCGCGGCCTTTATCAGTTTCAGTATTTCTTCGTAGGACAGGATATCCTCATGAGATACTTTCTCTATTCCCTCTTCGGGCATACAGTACTGGCAGCGGAAGTTACACCGATCCGTCACCGAAAGCCGCAGGTAGTTTATCTCCCTACCGAAGTTATCCTGCATTATCTACCTCCTTGTCCATTTCGTAAAGGGCGTGCCCGATAACGGGTAGAATCAATTCCTTCAGGGCCAGATCGACTGCAGCGGGTGAACCTGGCAGAGCAAAAACCAGCGTATCCCCCACCAGAGCAGCGCGGGCCCGAGACAGGACCGCTCGAGGGCCGATATCTTCAAAACTCAAATCGCGAAATTTTTCCCCAAAACCGGGAAGCTCCTTGTCCTGAAGCTCTGTGAGCACGTCGACAGTTTGATCCTTCCGGGAAAGGCCGGTACCCCCCGTTAAAATGATTACCCTCGATCTACCCGACACCTTCTCGCGTATTGCAACTTCAATTTCCTCCGGAGCATCGGGAATAACGGTCCGACCTACGACCAGGTGGCCCGCTTCGGTAAGCAGTTTTTCAATAATATCGCCACTTTTGTCCGACTTTTCCGTACGACTGCTGCTTACCGTAACCACTCCACAGGGTATCTCCGACTTCACGTGGTTCTCGTGGCCCAACTCAATCAGCCTCGTTTACCGGCTCTAGAGTGTCACCAGGGGTTAAGTTCCCCCCTTCAAGAACGCGAAAGAAAAGACCTTTCTCCGGCATTATGCATTCTCCCGTCTTCTCCTTGACGACACAGTCCTCGTGACAGGACTTTCCGATCTGAGATACTTCCAGGAGTACTTCTTCTCCAACGCGCACCCTATCCCCAACGGAAAAGGATTCCATATCAAGACCACTGGAAGTCAGGTTTTCGGCAAAGTCACCAGGGTTTAACTCAACTCCCGTTCTATCCTCCATTGCCCGTATTTCCGAGTCGTCGAGCAGGCTAACCTGCTTTACAGCTGAACCAGCGTGTACGTCCCCGGCAATTCCGTGATCCTCTTTTAATTGCGCCTCATCCACCGGAAGCTTGATCTCACCTTTGACCTGACTCGTATTTATCGAAACCAGCACCCCGGCTTCTTTCTCATCTTTTCCAGTGTCCACTGCGACCTCCCGATTTTTCTATTAATTTGACTTCCCTGACAACCATACCCCTCTCCTCGTTCTTCACCATATCGTATATCGTTAGCAAGGCAACTGAACAGCCCGTCAGGGCCTCCATCTCCACTCCGGTTTTACCGCGATAATTTACGCTGACCTCGACGGAAAGACCGTAATCACCGGACTCTATATCTACCTCTACGTTGTTGATTGGTAGCGGGTGACACAGAGGCAAGAGATCCGAGGTCCGTTTGGCCGCCATAATTCCGGCGGTGCGAGCGACGGATAGTACGTTACCTTTCACCAGCTCACCGTTCAGAACTTTTTTCCTGGTCTCGTCCTCCATCTCGATCGATCCGACGGCGACCGCTTCCCGATTTGTGTCATCCTTGTCACCTACATCAATCATCCTGACGTCCTCTTGGCTCATATTCTTCACCCTTTCTATTGATTGTCTTATACGAATACGAATTACTACTTCTGTTTTTGGTAACCGTTCGATAAACCACAGGCAATTTCCCCGGCAAGGAAATCACTCCATCTTTGGCTTAAACTAATTATCGGCAGCATCGCTAGACATATCAATTAAAACTGGCACCCCCGGGAACCGGAGGTGCCAGGTAGCGGTAAATAAAATATTTGGACTGGTTGAGTTCAGCTATCTTCCGGAGGTTCGATCCCCGCTTTCTCCGACGCATGGTCGCGACCGAGCCAGTAATTGAGCCAGGAGGAGGTATGACGTAGCTCCCAGTAATTCGGCGGTACCTGTTCCTTGAGCTGCTCCTGGTCGCCGTATTCCTTCAACCTGTTGTAGGTCCTGACGTAGATACACTGTTTTTCGGGATAGACCTCACACATTCCGTCCCGGCTGCCGCCACAGGGTCCGTTCCGCTGTTCTTTCGGACACTGGGACATCGGACAGACGTAAGCGAGTTCGGTTAGAGCGCAATCACCGCACTCCTGACAGTCGTTCGTGACTGTTTTAATAATCCTCTCGAAGGACTGGAACGGTTCTTCCAGGGCAGTGCCGTCTATCCACTGCAAGAACTTCTGCATTGGGGTAAAGAAAAGCCCATTCGGCTCGAATAACTGGTTGTGCGCCAGTCGAAAGGCCGCATTCACCAAACCTTTGCGGGGTTTAGGGGCGAGGTCCGCTTGGCTATCCTTATTCAATCCCGTATCCGGGTCCTTTTCGTAATAGTAAAAGCCGTCCTCCATCGGAAAATCGAACTCGGAAACGAATTCCTGCCAGTCCGAGGTCAGTTCCTCACCCTTGTTTACCACGAATTCGACGTCTTCGTAACCTATTCCATGCCCGCCTATATGGACGCCGTCGTAGCCCATTCCCTTGAGGAAGGCGTACATCTTGGCGCCACGCATCAGTCTGGCCTCCTTGCCGCCGTCCTCAGCTTCCTTCTCCTCGGATAATTCGTCGACAAGGTCGTCCGTAACAACGCAGCCCGGTATGTCTCCCCGGTTCATCGCCCGGCTCGCCCCGTAGGAGAGTAAATAGAGGTTTCCGATGAGCGGCACGTCAAAATTGGCCTTGTCGACGTACTGTTTTAATTCGTGAAACTTGCGGGCATCGTAACCCAGCTGGGTAATTATATAATTGGCCCCGGATTCCACCTTCTTCTCCAGTTTGTAGTACTGAGTCAAGATCTCCGCTTCTTCGCTTTTAAACGGGGAAACTACAGCTCCGGGGAAGAAATGAGTCTCCTTTAATTCCTGTGATCTTCCAAAATCGTCCGTATACTGTAACCCATCGTTCAGGGAATTCACCAGCTCCAGCATATGAGTCGAGTCAAGGTCAAAAACCGGTTTTGACTGACCTTCGTAGCCTTCGTTTGGAAAATCCCCGGTCATCAGCAGCAGGTTTTCCACGTCTTCCCTTTCCAGGGAGTAAAGAAAGCTCTCCATTTCGTTCCTGCTCTTATCCTTTGCAGTAAAGTGGACCAGAGGTTCTAGTCCCATTTCCTTCAGTTTCATCCCAAGGTACTCCGCCGAAATGGCAGGATTGCCACTGGGGTTATCCGTAAGCGATATGGCGTCAATCATATCGCTACCGGAAGCCTCCTCCGCCTTTTCAAATATTTCTTCCTGGTTCTGTTCTTTCGCACCTCTACCCGGGACTAGCTCCCAGGTGATGGTAAAATCGTCCTCGGCCTGAATCGAATCCTTAAAGGTATTTGACATCAAATACTCCTCCTCCAGTTAAATCAGGTCATTATCACTTTCACAAGAAATTTTTATAATATTAGATCGGTCCCTGGTAAGTTACAAGTAATTCAGCTGGAACCATTAATAAATGACGTTCAATCGCAACCCAGCCCGGATTAAACACGGACTTCATCGTACTGACTTACCGCAAAACTTTCCCGGAAGCGATTGATAAAGGCTCTTCTCAGCAAATATACTCCCTGTGACCGGGACGCGAGGACTTTTTCCACCGATTCCGCCAGACCCAGACCTTTTAGCTCCATTCTCCCTACTTCGTCAAGGAAAACGAGATCGGCTTCATCCACCCCCCGGGAAATCGCGGCACTGGCAAATTCCATCCCCCCCGACCTGAGGTAAAACCTTCCTATCTTTCTTTCGCCGGGCGGCTTAGAGCGCAGAAATTCCGTTCTTTCACCAGTTTTCAGATCTACCACATCGTAACCTACAGTTACGCCTGCTTCCAACAACCGCGGCGAAAGGACTCCGCCGATCTCGTAACCCTCTGTTTCAACCTCTGCAATGGCTCGCGAGCACGCCCGGGTCTTGCCTGCCCCCACGTCCCCGGTCACCAGTATGGGAAAGCTTTCCCCCTGCTCTAAATGAGCCAGGATGATACGAAGAAGATGGTCAGCCATAGGGCGGATCCGGATGCAAGAGTACCTGGTTTCAATTTGGGATGCACCTTAAACGGCAGGAGACCGACGGTGAGACCACCTATGCCCGCCGCAATCACCGAATAGATCAGTGAAGACGACCCAAAATTTATCAGACCGGAGATTGACTTCGCCCAGTAGGGAAATTTGGTTCCCAGCTCATTGATAACTTCCATAGGAGGATAAACTGCCAATCCTACCCCGGCTACCAGGCCGGCAAATATAAAAGAATAGGAGGCCCCGGCACCCGCTCCGGCAGTGAGAAATTTTACGGATTTGGGTAAAGTCATTTTGTGAACTATCAACGCGACCAGAGAAAAACCCAGACCCTGTGCCAGAATTGCAAAAGCAGGATTCAATATGACCGGAGCATTGACCGGCATCCGGAATACCACGGCGGAAAACAACTTTAGCGGGGCGGCAATCAAAGCTATGGCAACCGGCATCCAGGGTTTACCCGTCTTTTTATATGACCAGGCCAATATTCCAATTGCCAGAAAGATCATGAACTTGCCGGGGATCGTCGGAGGTAATATATAGTGCAATAAGCCACCAATCAATGCCTCTACAGCTCCCCAGAGGCTTCCAAACCACAACACCAGCAAAAATAAATTAATAGTATTGTCTTTTATTCCGCTTTGGTCTTCGGACAGTGAACCCAATCTCATCACCTCTTGAGAAAGTTTAGTAAGTAAACAGTTCTGCTGCAATTTATTCCAGGGGTTGGATTTAAGCTATCTGTAAACGGTTACCGTTACTTTTGGTGTCCCTCAAATTCGCGGTAATCCGGTCGTCCAGCTCAAGCCAATTGATTTGACTTTTACCACGTTTTATCGTTATCATGGAATTCGAATTTGTTAGTTTCAAGTCCCAACCAGGGGCCGTTTATCCGTTCCTAATGGGGGTACAATGAGATACTTTTTACAGGGTGGCAAAGTCTGGACCAACGACGAAGAATTGCTCGACGAAGGAACGCTGGTAATAGAAGGAAACCAAATCATCGAAGCAGGTGAATCCAGTGAAGTTGAATTAACTCCGGAGGACGGCGACGAGGTAATTGACTGTTCGGGCAAACTGGTTATTCCGGGAACCGTAAACGGCCACACTCACCTTTATAGTACTCTGGCCCGGGGGCTAAGCCTACCGGACTATTCCCCGGAGAACCTATCCGAGGTCCTTACGGGCCTATGGTGGAAGCTGGACAGAAATTTAAATAGAGAAGCCATAAAAGCCAGCGCCCTAATAGGCGGAATTGAGCTGATAAAAAACGGCGTGACCACCATATTTGACCACCATTCCAGCCCCAGCCACGTGGAAGGCAGCCTCGGTTTAATCGAAGAAGAGGTGGTCGACAAACTCGGACTTAGGAGCTCGCTCTGTTACGAAGTCACCGATCGGAACGGTGAGGAAGGGGCCCATCAGGGGATAAGCGAAAACATCGACTGGTTGAGCCGAGTAAACAACAGGGAAGACGACCTCGTAGCCGGTCAGTTTGGTCTCCACGCCTCTTTTACGCTTTCTTCGGAAACTCTCAAGGAAGTTTCCAGCTACATGGAGGACCTAGAGACTGGTATCCATATACATCTGGCCGAAGGACGGGAGGACCAGGAGAACTCACTCAACAATTACGGTACTAGGGTGGTCAACCGTCTCGACAACTTCGGGTTGATCGACAAACGGGCAATACTGGCGCACGGTTTACATCTTTCCGAGCCGGAGAAGGAAATACTGGTTGAACGCAATCCGTTTCTGATCAACAACCCGCGGTCCAACATGAACAACGGCGCCGGGGTGGCGGACGTAAAAGGTTTACTGGATCGGGGAGTTCGAGTTGGCCTGGGCAACGACGGTTTCGGCTTTAACATGATCGACGAATTCCGGGATGCATTGCTTTTACAGAAAATTTACCACGGATCGTCAAGTGCAATGGGGTTGAAAGACGTCAGCAAAATGGCCTTTGACCATAATTACACTCTGGCCGAAACCGCTTTTGACGTCAAACTCGGCAAGCTAATTTCCGGTTATCGGGCGGACCTGGCCGTTGTAGATTACCCGACCCCTACTCCTTTACGGGAGGAAAACTTCCTGGGCCACCTTTATTTTGGGCTGAGCGGAAACAACTACGACGTGGAAACAGTATTTGTAGACGGCTCACCGGTAATGCGGGATTCGAAAATAGTTGGCGTCGACGAGGAAGAAGCTTACAGGGAAGCCAGACGGACCACGGAAAAGCTCTGGCGGAGAATTTCGAGTTGAATCCCTGTAAAATTTTAACCCACCTTAGCTGGTGGGGTGACCTTTTCCGTTAGAAGCTTTCTTGCTATTTGACCATTTAATAAAAGGAGGAAAAATGGACTTATCCACCAAAATTGCAGGACTGGATCTCGAAAACCCGCTTATGCCTGCGGCAGGGCCCCTGACGGGTAGCCCGAGCACGATCGGAAGGGTTACCGACCGAGGAGTCGGGGCTGTAGTGACAAAGACCGTTTCGACCGAGGCCGCCGAGGTACCAAAACCGGCAATTGCAAGACTGGACGGCGGTGTTTTGAACTGTGAAAAATGGGCCGAAGAGCCGCCGGAAAAGTGGATCGATGATTACTACCCGGAGATTAGCGAAAATTCCGGGGTGCCAATAATAGTGAGTCTTGGTTACGAGCCGGAACAGGTGAAGGAACTAATACCGGAAATAGAGCCCTTCGCTGATGCCTTTGAACTCTCCTCACATTACCTCGGCCGGGACCCGGAACCGATAAGGAAGATCGCAGGGGCAGCAACCGAAATCACCGAAAAGCCTGTATTCGTCAAACTTTCTCCCCACGTTCCCGACCTGGGAGAGTTTGCCTCCGCCGCAGTAGATGGGGGCGCCGCCGGAATAGTTGCCATCAACTCGGTCGGCCCGGGACTGGATATCGACCTGGAAGAGTTAAACTCCCCTCTGGGAAGCGAAGACGGTTACGGCTGGCTCTCCGGCCCTCCGATAAAACCCCTGGCGCTTCAGGCAGTGAACGAAATCTATAATTCCGTCGACGTCCCGGTAATCGGAGTTGGCGGAATCGCTTCGGCGCGAGACTTGCTTCAATTCATCGCCGCGGGAGCATCGGGAACGCAGATGCTATCGAGTGCTATTTCAAACGGGGTCGATAGGTACTCGGAAATACTGAGGGACCTGCCGGAAGAAATGGAAAAGATCGGGGTGGATGAGGTCACGTCCCTCGTTGGCAAGTACGACAATTCCCGGTAAAGGTCTCCAGTGATTAAATCGGAGAGGATAAAGCGGCTAAACGGGGCAAGCGAAAAGGACCGAGATTTCGTTCTCTACTGGATGCAGGCCTCCCAGAGGCCGGAGGACAACAAGGCGTTGAATCTAGCAATTGAAAAAGCCAACGAGGCCAATCTACCCGTGGTCACCTACTTCGGGATCACGGACGACTTCCCCCGTGCCAACCTGCGCCACTACCATTTCATGATAGAGGGTCTGATCGAAACCATCGAAAAACTCGAGGCAAGGGGGGTAAAAACAGTAGTCGAAGGTCGAAATCCGCCGGAGGGAGTAATAGAGCTGTCAGCAAGCGCTGCTTCCGTTATAGTAGACCGCGGTTACCTGCGAATTCAGAAGCGCTGGCGCCAAAAAGTTGCCGAGGGAATAGACGTCGAGCTACTCCGGGTAGAAGGAGACGTCGTCGTCCCGGTAGAGACTGCCAGCGAAAAGGAAGAATACGCCGCAAGAACCATCAGGCCGAAGATAAATGATAAACTGGACGACTTTCTGAATGAGGCAAAGCAACTAAAACCGGGAGTATCTTCGCTCGAGCTCGAGCTTCCAGTCAAACCCCAAAGCCCGAAAAGCATTCTGGACGACCTCAAAGTGGACCGGAGCGTGGGGCCCGTCCCGGATTTTACCGGCGGAACCAGCGAAGCAAAACGGCTCCTGGACGAGTTCATAGCGGACAAACTGGACGACTACGGCGAAATGAGCAACGACCCGACCGCGGACTCCCTGTCCAAGATGAGTCCTTACCTGCATTTCGGCCAGATTTCTCCTCTATATATTGCCAGCAGGATTAAAGAAGCAGATAGCCCGGGTACGGAGGACTATTTGGAACAGCTGATAGTCCGGCGGGAGCTCAGCATCAATTTCGTTCACTACAACGAGAACTACGATGACTTCGGCTCGATCCTCCCGGATTGGGCATATGAGACGCTGATGGAACATAAAGACGACGAAAGAGAATACCTCTACTCGCTGGAGGAATTTGAGAACGCGGAAACCCACGACCCTTACTGGAACGCCGCCCAGAAGGAAATGAAGCTGACCGGTAAAACCCACGGCTACATGCGGATGTACTGGGGGAAGAAGATACTCGAATGGACTTCGGATCCGAAAAGAGGCTACGAAATCAGCCTTTACCTGAACGACAAGTACGAACTGGATGGTCGTGACCCAAACGGATTTACCGGTGTCGCCTGGTGTTACGGCAAGCACGACCAGGGCTGGAAGGAAAGGCCCGTATTCGGCAAGACCCGGTACATGAACGCAAACGGGCTGGAGCGAAAGTTCAACGCCGAGGAATACGTAAAAAAGATTAACCGGATCGAGGAAGAAATCGGCAAAAATTCAGAAAACTAATAAATGAATACTTTTTTAAGGAGTTGATCCACCCCTTTGACTTCACGAGAGAGAGTACTGGCAGCCCTGAACCACGAAGAACCGGACAGGGTGCCGATAGTAATCGGAGCAAACAACACGACAGGTATCAAAATGGAAACTTACAGGGAGATTAAGGACCTGCTCGGCGTGGAGGCACCGGACGAGTACCTTTATCGCTGGCCCGAACTCGGCACGGCAAAACTCGACGAGGAAACCACCCAGCGCCTCGGCGTCGACGTCAGGGGCGTCCGTGACCTGGAACCGGCCGAAGTCCTGGAACGAAACGAGCAACGGGAACCGGGAAGTCCCTACATAAACTCCTGGGGCAGCGGCCAGGTCCAGACTGAACCCGGGGAGTGGTTCCCCGGCGTCCACCCGCTTGCCGACGCCGATTCCGTCGAGGACGTCGAGGAGTACGACGGCTGGCCTGACATGACCGATCCGTCCCGCGTGGCCCACGTAAAGGAACGAGCAAAGCAACTGACCGAAGAAAACGAGTACGCGATAATGGGGACGCCCTGGCTGCTCTTTCCACTGGAACGGGCTTTTGCGATGCAGGGAATGGATGTTTTTCTGCAAAACCTTGTACGAAACCGGGAATTTGCCGAAGCACTGCTGAATAGGATAACGGAAAAGTGTAAGGCGCTCATGGATGCTTTTCTCGAAGAGCTTGATGAGGAGATCGATATCATAGGCATAGGAGATGACCTGGGTACCCAGGAAAGTCTACTCATGTCGCCCAGAACCTACAGGGATATCCTGAAACCGATCCACGCTGATTACATCAGCTTCATCAAGGAAAGGACCGACGCGAAGGTTTTCTTCCATACTGACGGGGACGTCTTCCCCCTGATAGAGGACTTCATTGAAATCGGCGTCGATATCTTGAACCCGATTCAGACGTCAGCCGGCAAGATGTCGAACCTATCGGAGCTAAAGCAGCAATTCGGCGACGAAATCACCTTCTGCGGCGCCATAGATACTCGGGAAACCTTGCCGGAAGGTTCACCCGAAGACGTGAGAAAAGAGGTAAAGCGGGTGATAAAAGAACTGGGCCCGGGTGGCGGGTATATGGTCTCCGCCGTCCATACGATTATGGACGAGGTACCGGCGGAAAACGTCCTGGCAATGGTCGATGCGGTAAAGGAGTTTGGCCAGTATCCGATTAACTAGTTCGGCAAATACACCGACACCTTACCAGGTTAATTCCAAACTCCGGTTCTTGCGGGGTAACAATACTGGTCCGACCACCCGACCCGTATAACCACTTAATCCAGCTCTCTTAGCTTTGCTATCGGATCAAAGCCATTCGAACGTATAGTTTCCGGGTCCGGTAATTCGTTTTCCAGCAGCAATTCCGATAGGGCAGCCATCTTCTGATTGACATTTACTCCGGCAACCGCCTGGACCTGGTTTTCTCCGACGAAGTAGGCGACGAAGTTCTTCTCGGAGACCTCCCCATCAAAGATTACCTCGTCCCAGGAATCGGCGTAACCTATGTAGCGGAGGTAAATGTCAAACTGGTTCGTCCAGAAGAGTGGAACGGACTCGTACTCTTCGTCCATCCCGGCCATGTTCTTGCCAGCCAACCTTCCGTGTTGTTGTGCGAGGCGCCAGTGTTCGATCCTGACTTCTTCGCCGGTAGCCCAGTAAGGGAAGGAAGCTACGTCACCGGCGGCGTATACGTCCTCCTCAACCTTCATGCCGGAGTCGACCGAAAGGCCGCCGTCATCGTTTAGCTCGAACTTACCGTCGAGAAAACCAGTCGCCGGGCTTACACCGACCCCGAGTACAAAGAAGTCCGCCGG
>Ga0207714_1000162_pt1 | contig 43724 bp, 46 predicted proteins | sample PonA232FremontCA_2_FD_187270 | JGI IMG/M metagenome (GOLD analysis project Ga0207714, IMG submission 187270) | Marine sediment microbial community from Fremont, CA, USA - Pond A23 Sediment 2 (SPAdes) | ecosystem: Environmental > Aquatic > Marine > Unclassified | place: USA: Fremont, California... | reverse complement strand
TTCTCGATGCTGTCCCGCTCGATCAACGGCGAGCGCGCCCGGCGGTCGGCCGCGAGCACGACACCCGACGGCGTCCGCACGCCGACGGTCGCGCTCCCGCGCTCGACGGCCTCGCGGGCGTACTCGACCTGGTAGAGGCGCCCGTCCGGCGAGAAGATCGTGATCCCGCGGTCGTACGCCTGCTGTTGGTTGTCTTGCATTGTCGAAACCGGTTACACACCGTGCGGTGTGCTTACTTCCGGTAAGGGACAGACCTATATAGGCCTTTCAGTAGAGGGGGAGTTCGCCGGTGACGCGGTCAACCTCGTCGTCGCGGGCCGGCCCGACTGCCAGCGCCGTGACGGTCCCGGGCTCGAGCTGGGTGTGGCCGGCGTCCCGGACGACGGCGTGGGGCAGGCCCGCCCGCTCGGCGGCGTCGGCCAGCTCGAACAGCCGGGATTCGCCGTCCGCGCGCAGCACGACCTTCTTCTGGCCCTCGCCCTTCCACTCCCGCCGGACGGTGCCGTCGGCGTCCTCGGCGGCCTGGAGGGCGGCGTGGGCCACCTGCGCGGCGAGTTTCCCCTGGCCCATGCCCAGGTCCGCCCGCGCGACGATGGCCTGTTTCATACCCCGACTGGGCGGGCCGGACACAAATGCGTGCCCATCGACCGCAACCGCTCCCGCCCCGAACCGGCCGAAGGGATTACCTGACACGGGCGACCAGGCTCCCGCATGCCCCTCCACAGTTCGACAGCGGTGTTCCGGCAGGTACTGCTCTCGCCCGGCCCGTTTTTCACCGACCGGTCCCCGCGGACTGGCGTGGGTTTCGGGGTCGTCGCCCGGGTCGCCGTGGCACACATCCTCGTGGTGTTCGCCGGGCTCCTGCTGGTCGGCGTCCGGGTCGCGACACTCGACGCCAGCGTCGGTATCGGCAACGCCGTCGGGGCCGTCGCCGGGACGGTCGTCGGCGAGAGCATCGTCCTCGGAATCCTGGTTTCCGTGAACTGGCTGGTCGTGAGCGTGGTGTTACACGCCCCGGCCAAAGTGTTGCACGGGGAGGGGACCGTCGGTGACACGCTGTTCGTTGTGGCGTGGTCGTCGCCCGTCGCCCTGCTGCTCCCCGTCGCGACTCTCGTCGCGTTGGTACTCGCCGTCGGTGACACGGGGTCGGCCGAGGCTGCCATCCGCCAACTCGACGCGCTCCGGGGCGCGCTCGACGGCGTCGGCGCACTGGCGGCGTTCGCGGTGCTCCTCTGGCAGGGCACCATCTGGGTTGCCGGCCTCAAACGGACACACGACATGCCGGGTGAGCTGGCGGCCATCGCCGCGTTCGTGACCGTCTGCCTCGGGCTGCTCGCCACGCTCGCTGCGTGACCGGGGACTTTAGGACCGCCGGGCGGTTGGGTGGCGTATGATACTCTCCGACGGGGACATCCTCCGGCGCCTGGAGGAGGGCGACCTAGTCATCGAGCCACTGGAAGACCGTGACCTCCAGGTCCAGCCGGCCAGCGTCGACCTCCGGCTCGGGAACGAGTTTCTGGAGTTCACCAGAACGAACATCTCCTGTATCCATCCCGGACGGGGCGAGGAAGTAGACCGGTACGTGAGTCCTACGTCACGTGAAGGGGGGGCCGACCCTGACCAGGCGAGACTCGGAAACTACGGCGACGGGGACAAGCGGGTCCACGACGAATTCATCCTTCACCCGCGGGATTTCGTACTGGGAACGACGATAGAGCGGGTCGAGATTCCAGACGACCTGATCGCCCACGTGGAAGGACGCTCGTCGCTCGGACGGCTTGCGATTGTGGTGCACGCAACAGCCGGGATCGTCGACCCTGGGTATGAGGGGCAGATCACCCTCGAACTTTCGAATCTTGGTACGGCCCCGGTCGCGCTGACGCCCGGAATGCGCATTTCCCAGCTCACCTTTACTGAACTGAAAACGCCAGCGGAGCGGCCTTACGGTGAGGAACGCGGCTCGAAATACCAGGGGCAGGAGGGGCCACAGGCGTCGAAAGTACAGAGTGACCACGAGTTTCACGGGGACCAGAAGTGAAGTTCATCGAGGAGGTCGTCGTCGAGGAGTTTCTCCCCACCTTCCGGTCGCTGCTGGCCGAGCGGCTCCGCGAGGAGGGACTGACCCAGAGCGAGGTGGCCGACCTGCTGGGCATCAGCCAGAGCGCGGTCTCGAAGTACGTCCACGGCGAGGTCGACCGCAACGAGCGGCTGGCTGCCGACGGGACCGTCACCGACCTGGTCGACCGGCTGGCCGGGGGGCTGACGACCGGCGACATGACCACCGTCGAGGCACTCGTCGAGGCGGAAGTCGCAATCCGGGAACTGGAGCGGGGGGGCGTGCTCGCGACGCTCCACGAGGAGGCCGTCCCCGGGCTCGCTGCCTACGAGGGTAACGCGATCCACGACCCGGACGGACGGATCCGGGCGGCCGGCCAGGTGCGGGCGTCGGTCCGGCGGGGACTGCGCGTGCTCCGCAACACGCCGGGCTTCGCGGCGATGGTGCCCGCGGTCGGCTCGAATCTCGTGGAGTGTCTCCCCGACGCCGGGACCATCGATGACGTGGCCGCTGTGCCCGGGCGGATCATCGACGTGCACGGGGAGGTGACGATCCCCGGCGACCCGGAGTTCGGCGTCAGCCAGTACGTCGCCGGCATCCTGCTGGCGGCGCGGGCCGCGGGCAGCGAGGCCCGCGCGGCGGTCAACGTCAGCTACGACCCCGCGACCATCGCGGCCCTCGAAGGTGAGGGCCACGCAGCCGCCGAATTCGACCCCGAGGCCGACGTCGACGAGGCCATCGCGGCGGCGCTGTCCGGGACGCCCGATGCGAGCGTCCTCTACCAGACCGGCGCGATGGGGGTCGAACCCATCGTCTACATCCTCGGGCCGGACGCCCCGGCGGTCGCCGAGCGGGTCCGGACGGTCGCCTGAGAGATGCCAGCCAGCGACCTCGCGGCCGCCCAGCAGTTCTACACCCGGTGGGCGCGGCTGTACGACCTGCTGGCGCGCGCGCCGGGCGTCCGGTCGTGGCGCGCCCACGCTGCCGACGCGCTGGCGCTCGAGCCCGGCGACACCGTCCTCGAGATGGGGTGTGGCACCGGCGCGAACTTCCCGTACCTTCGCGACCGGGTCGGCCCGGGCGGGCGGGTCGTCGGCGTCGACCTCACGCCGGGGATGCTCGGGGTCGCCCGCGACCGGGTCGCGCGGGCGGGCTGGGACAACGTCGCCGTCCTCGCCGGCGACGCGACCCGGCCGCCGCTCCGCGGGCCCGTCGACGCCGTCGTCGCCACCTTCCTCGTGGGGATGCTGGAGGACCCAGCGGCTGCGGTCGAGCGGTGGTGTGACCACCTCCGGCCGGGCGGGCGACTCGCGTTGCTGAACGCCTCGCGGAGCCCGCACCCGGCGGCCGCGCCGCTGAACCTCCTGTTCCGGGGGTTCGTCCGCGCGGCCGCACCCGGCGGCCGAACGACGAGGAAGTCGCCGGCGGCGGAACTCGAGGCCCGGGTCGACGCCGCCCGCGACGCGCTCGCTGCCCGGGCAGTAGGTCACGAGGAGCGGCGGCTGGGACTGGGTTACGTCAGGCTCGTCAGCGGGCGCCTGCCGGACTAGGATTCGACGCTAGGCATCTTCCCGATCACGTCGGCCACGACTCCGCTGTCATGGCGGGTCACGTTCCCGAGCAGTTCCCGGGCGCGCTCCCTGACGGCGTCGGCGTCTTCCTCGACGACGTCGTTGACCAGCCCCACCTCGCGGGCCCGCTCGGGAGCGAGGGGCTCGCCAGTTAGGACTAGCTCGCTGGCGACGTGGCGGCCCACGTAACCCGGCAGGACCGACGCCGCCCGGTCGGAGGCGATGTCGTAGCTGACCTCGGGGATGGCGAGCGTCGTCCCCTCGCCGACGACGACGAACTCGCAGGACAGCGAGACGAGCATCGCCGCGCCGATAACCGCGCCGTGGCCGGCCAGGCCGACCGGGCCGGGGTGGGCCTCGACCTGGCGGTACACCCCCTGGAGGGTCCCGTGGAGGTCGCCGTGTTCTTCGGCGTAGTCGTCGCTGACGATGTCTTCGTCCATCCCGGCACACGTCGCCCGGCCCTGTCCGGTCAGGAGGACGGCCCGGCCCTTGTCGTCCTCGAGTTGCTCGAAGGCGTCGGCGAGTCCGCGGACCATCGGCGGCGCGAGGGCGTTCAGCTTCTCCGGGCGCGCGAGTTCGACCGTGACCAGGTCCGGGGCCTCCTTGACGACGAGCAGGTCGGTGTCGACGGTGACCATGCCCGCCCATCGCCCGGCGGCGTCATAGCTCCCACGCCTGGTCGGCGTGACCGCGAGCCGCGGCCGCCGCTGAGGCCGGCCCGGCCGACAGCGAGCGCTCGCTCTGCTACCCGTACCGCTCGCCGTGCGTCTCGCAGAACTCCGGTTCGCGCAGTTGCGCCTCGACGACGCCGGGCTGGCGGTGGGGGTTGGCCAGCCGGCACGCTTCGCGCTCGCAGAAGGCCTCGCCCGTCTCGAGATAGTGACAGGCCTGGAGGACGTAGCCCTTCAGAGCCTCCGTCGTCCGCGGGTCCTCGGCGACGAGGAAGTCGCCCTCGACATCGCTTTCGAGCACCTCGCGGGGCGGTGGCCCGCCGGAGAGCAGCGCACGTTTCTGCTGTTCCCTGTAGTAGACTTCGGGCTTTGCGGGGGCCTCGTAGAGTCCGGGGACGGAGACGGGGGCGGGCTGGCCGAGCACGTTCACGCGCTTGTGCCACCGACCGTCGTGGGCGCCCCAGGTCCCCACGACGCGGTCCAGAAGCGGGACGTGCAGGTGGTCGAGCCCTGACTCCCCGGGTGGGATCCGCTCGCCCAGTACCGACTGGACCTGCAGGCCGTCGTAGATGACGCCGCCGGCCCGTTCGGGGTGTTCCAGGGCGCGTTCCTCGTAGCGGACGACCCCGAGCATCTCGTTGCCGGTCTCCCGTTCGTACGGCGAGAGGACCCGCGGCCGTGCGAAGTCCTCGGCCATCCGTTCGTCGGCGTACAGCGAGAGGAACCGCTCGCGGACGTCGACTCCGGCGTCGACCCGGGCACGGAGCCAGTCGGCGACCGCGTCGACGTCGGCCGCGGTCGTCGGGGCGCGGTAGAGGGTGACCCGCTCGACCATTACCGGTGCTCGTCGCCGGCGCATCAAACTGCTTGTGGTCCGGTAGCCATTAGGCCGGGCGCTGCCAGGGACGGGTATGGCGACCGGCGAGGGCGAGGCGCGCGCACGCCGCTGTCACGAACGGGTCCGGGGCTCGATGCCCGCCGTCGAGTACGGCACCTGCGCGGGCGTCCGGGTTCCCCGGCCCGCGGAGCCGCGCAAGCCCCTCGACCGCCTGCTCTGCCGGGACACCCCCGAACACTCCTCCTTCGAGGGGGGACTCGCCTCGGTCCACCGCGAGCACACCCGCCCGGGCGAGGCCGTCGCGGTCGTCGGCGGCGGGTTCGGCATCACGACGGTGGCCGCGGTCGAGGCCGGCGCCCGGGTCACGGTCTACGAGGCCAGCGCCGACCGCCTCGCCGCACTCCGGGAGACGCTCCGGCTGAACGCGGTCGACGCGGGGCAGGTCACGCTCCGGCAGGCCGTCGTCGGAACGCTGGCGGAGGCCGAGGCCGAGGGGAAGGGGCTGGCCGCGGACGCAGTCCGGACTGTCGCGCCCGCCGACATCCTGCCGTGTGACGTGCTCGAACTCGACTGCGAGGGCGCGGAGCGGTCGACCCTCCGGGGGCTGAGAGACGCCGCGGCCGACGCCGCTCTCCCGCGGGTCGTCGCCGTCGAGGTCCACCCGATCAAACTCGGCGAGCGTCCCGGGGAGGTGCTGGACCTGCTCGACTCGATGGGTTACGACCCGGTCGAGTGGCTGACCCACGACGGCGCATCCATTTCCCGTGGACAGTTTGAGGGACTGCTTGATGGTGAGGCCCCCGATGTGACCGGCGAGGACCACCAGGAGTTCCCGCCCGTCGTCGTCGCCGAACGCTGAGGGCAAAGGCGAGCATACAGGTGGCCGGCGCCCCCAGCACGCCCATGGACGGTATCGTCTTCTTCGGCACCGAGCGCCACGACGAGGTGGTCGAGTTCTACCGCGACCTGGGCGCGGAGGTGTGGCTCGAACAGCCCGACTGCACGATCCTCCGGGCTGGCGGCTTCCGAGTCGGCTTCTGTGCCCGCGAGGACGCCGACACCGACGGCATCGTCACGTTCGTCTTCGAGGACCGGGCCGGCGTCGACGACGCCTACGCGGGCCTCGAAGACCTGGCCGACGACCCGCCGCGGTACAACGGGGCCTACGAGATCTACCAGTTTTTCGCCGAGGACCCCGAGGGACGGACTGTCGAGTTCCAGACCTTCGAACACGAGTAGCTGCCGCGAGGGGGCGGAGACCGCCCACGTATACCCCGGACCCGATGCGAACAGCCCGGCGGTGGTTTCATGTGGGGTCCGTGTGAGGCGGCCCCATGGAGTACGCCGCGATCGAGTACGAACAGAGAGAGGCGACGGCGCGGGTCAGCCTCGACCGGCCGGAGGCGCTGAACGCGCTGAACGACGAGCTGCTCACCGAACTGGAGCACGCCGTCTACCGCGCCGAGGACGCCGAGGGCGTCCGCGCGGTCGTCGTCGAGGGCAACGGCGACGCCTTCTCCTCGGGCTACGACATCAGCGACGCCGAACCGGACGCAACCACCGACGAGAAGGTCCACGACCAGCGGACCCACCTGGAGGCCATTTTTTCCGCGCAGCTACCGGTCGTCGCGGCGGTCGACGGCGCGGCCGTCGCGGGTGGCTGTAACCTCGCTATCGTGTGTGACCTCACCTTCGCCACCCAGGGCTCGGAGTTTGGCTACCCGGACATGCACTTCGGCGAGCCCCCGCCGAAGTTCGTCCTCCCGTTCGTGACCGACTCCCTGAAAGACGCCCGGGAGTTGCTCTACAGCGGGAAAAACGTCGATGCCGCCACGGCCGCGGAGATGGGACTGGTCAACGACGTCGTCCCGGAGGGCGAGCTACAGGCCAGAGTCGAGGAGGAACTCGACCACATCCGAAAGACCCCGAGCACGGCCCTCACCATGGTCAAGGCGATGATAAACGACGTTCAGGAGACCCAGGGCTACCGCCGCTACGGTCGGGTGGAGGAACTCGTCGGGACGCTGAGCATGGAGACCGACGCTCCCGAACGGTTCCGGGAGATCCGCGACGAGGAGGGACTGCAGGCCGCGCTCGACTGGATGCACGGAACCGACAAACCCTGAAACGAACCGGCCGACCCCACCCTGACGGCGGCGTTATTGGACCGGCCGCCTCACGGCCTCGGGGGGTGAGGGCTGTTGTCGCCCGTACGTCAATGAAACGGCGGCCTGACGGGCACGTCAGTGCCTAATCCGGGCCCGCCTACGCTTGAGCGGCGCCAGTGTCCAGGTGCACGAAGCACTACTGGACCGGCTCGGCCGGTTTGCGGCCCCCGGGGAGTCTTGGCGACGTCACCGGGGGGATGGCCAGGGCACGGTGCGACCCCGCCCCGGAATTATTATCTGAAAAGTCGAAGCATGGTAAGATTATTATAACACCATCTCAAATTAATAAAATGGACATGGCACACATCCACCTCGGCGAAGGGTCGTTCCCGCTGTGGGCGCTGGTTCTCTGGACGCTGCTCGGAACTGGCCTCATGGCTGCAGTCCTGTACCGCGTGCGGAGGGGAAAGCTCCAGACAAGTCAGGTCGCGCTCGCAGGGGTCGGTGCGGCCGCGAGTTTCGCCATCTTCCAGTTGAACATCCCGGTCTGGGGTGGCGTCCACATGAACCTCATCGCGCTGGTCGGGATCATCGCCGGCCCGGCGCTGGGGGCGCTCATCGCGCTCGTGGTGAACATCTTCTCGGCGGCACTCGGACACGGTGCCGTCGGCCTGCTGGGCGCGAACGTGATGATCAACGCCGGCGAAGCGATCGCGGCGTACTACATCTTCCGGACGCTCGTCCGGATGGACTGGGATGTCTTCCCCGCGACGGCCAGTGCTGCCATCACCGGCCTCTCGGCAGGGGCAGTCCTGATGGGCGCGATCATCGTCATCAGCGGCGTCAACGGCAGCGCACTTCCCCGGGCCGACCTCGCCGTCGCCGTCGCCGGTCTCGTCGGCATCAACGTCGGCGTGGCGGTCGTCGAGGGGCTTCTCACCGGCTTTATCATCCAGTTCCTGGCGTCGGTCCGGCCCGACCTGCTCGCTGGTGACGACCGGCCCGGCCGGGACGAGCCGGCGGGGGTGACCGCCTGATGAACCGTCTGAAACAGTACGCCGGGCTGGCGGGACTGGTTGCCGTGGCGACCGCCATCGGCCTGTGGGCCTTCGGCGCCACGGGCGGCGCACTCCCGTGGGCGAAACGCTCCGCCCGGACCCTCCAGCGCGGGCTCGCCGACGGCGGCGGCGCCCTCGTCGACTTCGGTCGGGGTATCGTCATCGCCGGCCCGATCCGGAAGGGAGGGCTGGTCTTCGAGTACGCGGTGGTCGTCGCCACACTCCTGCTCGTCGGCGTCGCTCTGTACGTCTACGTCGACCGGTACCGCGATATCGACGAGCAAGAGCGTACCGCGTAGCATGACCACCCTCTCGAATCACGTTCCCGACCCGCGGCTCATTACGGCCTATGCGGAGCACCGCGATGGGCCGCTTCACCGGGTCAACCCGTGGACGAAACTCGGCATCGTCGGCGCGCTCGTGCTCGCGGTCACGACCGTCGACCGCCTCGCGGTGCTGGCCGGGCTGTACGCCGTGGTCTTGGCCGTCTACGGGGTCTCGGGGCTCCCGTACCGGCGACTGGTGCTGTGGTACACGCTGCCGATGCTGTTCGTCGTCTCCGTGGCCGGCCCGCTGGCGTTTCTCGAGCCCGGGGTCCCCATCGGCGGTGCCATCCCGACTCCGCTCGGTGACCTCTCGGTGACGTGGGCCGGCGCGGCCCTGTTCGCGGAGCTGACCTGCCGGTCGCTGACCGTCGTCACATTCGCACTGACCGCGTCCATGACGACGAAGTACACCGACATCGCCTACATGCTCGGCCGTGTACTCCCGCGCCCCCTCGACCAGGTAGCCCTGCTCACCTACCGGTTCACCTTCGTCATGGTCGAGACCCTGGAACGGCTGGTGAAGGCGGGGCTCTCCCGCGGGGCGAACTTCTCGGAATTCTGGTCGAACAAACGGCTCTACGCCCGGATCCTCGGGATGACGATGCTGTCGGCGATCGAACAGTCCGAGCGCCTGGTGAAGTCGATGGAGGCACGCGGCTACGACGGCGACCTCACGGTGTACGGCGACGTGTCGCGGCCACCGCCGGCCGAACTTCTCGTCGTCGCCGGGGCGTACGTCGCCGTCGTCGGCTACTCGGCGACCGTCGTCTACGGGGTGGGGCCGTGAGCCGGTCCGGGTCGCCGCTGGTCGACCTCAGGTGCCAGTCACACACCTACGCAGACGGGACGGTTGGGATGCACGACGTGGACTTCTCGGTCTATCCCGAGGAAGTCGTCGCGCTGGTCGGTGGCAACGGCGCTGGGAAGTCGACGCTCCTAGAACATCTGAACGCCACGCTCGTTCCCGACGAGGGTGAACTCCTCGTCGACGGCACGCCGGTCACCGACGACAACAAGGCACACGCCCGGAAGGAGGTCGGCTTCGTCTTCCAGGACGCCGATACGCAACTGGTCGCCCCTACCGTTCTCGACGACGTGATGTTCGGTCTCCGGAACTACGGCGTGCCCGTCGACGAGGCGAGAGACCGCGCCCGCGAGGCGCTCGCGACCGTCGACGCGGCTCACCTCGAAGACCGCATCCCCCACTACCTGAGTGGTGGCGAGAAACGCCTCGTCGGCCTCGCCGGTGTGCTCGTGCTGGAACCCAGCGTGGTCGTGCTGGACGAGCCGCTGGCGGGACTGGACCCCGAGCGGTCCCGCCTGGTCGCCGACCGCATCGAGCAGGTCCACGAGGAGGGTCTCAGCGTCGTTCTGTCGACCCACGACCTCGAGTTCGCCGCCGAGATCGCCGACCGAATCTGTGTGATGGTCGACGGCAACGTCGCCAAGTGCGGGACGCCCCGCGAGGTGTTCTACGACGACGACCTGCTGGGACGGGCGAACCTCCGCCCGCCGAGCGCGGTCCGCGTGGCTCGTGAGGCAGGACTGGATGCGAGCACGCGGCCGGTGACGAGGGCGGACCTTGTCGCCCTTCTCAACGACGGGGCTTCCGACCCGGATACCGTGCCGGCGTCGGTCGACAGCAGCGGGCACGGCTGACCGGGACTCCGACAGGCCGACTGCCTCCACCGCCCCGAGACGACGGGCTTATTGTAGAGAGGGCAGTTCCGGCGGACGTGTCGAGTCGTAGCCAGTTCTACCCCCTCTATCTCACGCGGTTTGTCGGCAGCCTGGGGTACATCACGCTGCTGACGCTGCTGCCGACCTACATCGAGCAACTGGGCGCGACCGGCGTCACGGCGGGGCTGTTCGTGACCGCGCTGGGGGTCGGGCGTGGGGTCGCGCTCGTCCCGCTGGGGTGGGCCGCCGACCGATTCAGCAGGCGGGCGATCCTGCTAGGGTCGCTGGCGCTCAGCGGAGCCGCCTACGCCTCCTTCACGGTCGTCGAGAGCTCGACGGGGTTCATCCTCGCCCGGACGCTGCAGGGGCTGGGGATCGTCGGGACGGGAATGGTCAGCCTCGCACTCGTCGGAGACCTGGCGGCCGACGACGAACGCGCCAACCAGATCGGCAAGTACAATTCCTGGCGGATGGCGGCGGGGATCACCGGAACCCTCGCCGCGGGCGCGCTCTTTGACCTGTATGGCTTCCGACCGATCTTCGCCGGGCTCGTGGTTCTCTTCGCGCTCGCGCTGGTCGGCGTCTGGCTGCTCGTCGAGGACGACGGCGACCGGACCGGCTTCGCCTTCTTCGACCTGGCGTTCAACCAGCGGATCCTGACGATCACCAGCTTCCGGGCGCAGTACGCCGTCTCGGTGACGCTGGTGCGCAACTGGGTTCCGATCTTCGTCGGCCTCTCGGTCGCCCGCGGGGGGCTGGCGCTCACCGCAACGGCGGTGGGCGTGGTCGTGGCCGCCGAGAAGTTCACCAACATGCTCTGCCAGCCTATCACGGGACGGCTCTCGGACCGGTTCGGCCGGGGGCTGTTCGTCGGCGCCGGCGGGGCCGCCTACGGCGTGCTCGCGCTGGCCTTCCCGCTGGTGCCCGCCGCCGGCGCGGCGCTGGACGTCGCGGTGACCGTGCCGATGCTCGGGACCGTTCCCGGCGCCTTCTTCATCGCCGTCGGCCTGAACGCGCTGCTCGGTGTGGCCGACGCCGTCCGCGAGCCCGCGAGCATGGCGCTGTTCGCCGACGAGGGGAAAGACAGCGGGATCACCAGCAGCTTCGGGATCCGCGGGCTCGTCTGGCGGCCCGGGGCGCTGCTCGCGCCGCTTCTGGGCGGCTACCTGATGGACTCGGTGGGGATGTCGTGGGTGTTCGTCGTCGCCGGCGTCACGGCACTCACCGGCGTAGTCGCCTTCTGGGGGCTCATCTCGCTGCGACACGGCCCGCGGGCGCTGTCGGACTGGTGACGGCGCAGGTTCGCTGACCCCGCGGGGACGGGGGCGTCGTGGACACCCGCTCTCGACGGACCGCGCGTCAGTCGCCGTCGCGGATGACCATGACCTTCACTCGGCGGACCCCATCGAAGTCGCGGAGCCGGTAGCTCAGTTCCCGGACCCGTCCGACGGCACCCCGGCAGAACAGTGACTCGAGACACCACTCGCCCTGGTGGGTGTGGCTCGTGTTCAGGATGACGTCCTGGTACTGGTGTTGCACGCCGTGGAGGTCCTCGATCACGTCGTGGTGGCGGTAGTCGAAGGCGACGAGCGCGACCACCTCGCCCGCCAGCTCCTCGAGCCGGGAGTGGGACTCGATGTACTCCTGCATCGCCTCCCGGACCGCCCGCGACCGGTTGTCGAGTCCCTCGTCCTGCCAGACCCGGTCGAACTCCGCGACCAGCTCGTCCGGGACGTTGAAACTCGTTCGCATCGCTTCCCCTTCGGCGTACCCACACAAGAGCCTGAGTATGACGCCACCGCCGGTTCGGTATTAACAACCGTTATAGGTCATCTTCGCGGAGACAGCTCACGAGGATGTTACACGGGGAGGCGTTGGGACTGTTGCTCGGGGCGGTCGCGCTCGGCGCCGTACACGGGGTCGAACCGGGCCACGGCTGGCCCGTCGCGGCCTCGTACGCGCTCGACCAGTCGAACACGTGGCTGTACGGGTTCGCCGCCAGCCTCATTCTCGGGGTCGGCCACCTCCTCAGCAGTCTCGCGATGGTCGGCGCGTTCTTCTACGCGAAGGGGTTTTTCAATCTCACGCAGGTCAACGAACCGCTCACCGTGGTCGGCGGCCTCCAGATCGGGGGGCCGGTCAGTCTCGTCGCCGGCGTGTTGCTCATCCTCCTCGGCATCCGGGAGTACCGGCACGGTCACGCCCACGCGCACGACGACAGTGACGACCACGACCGCTCGCACGGCCACAACCACGGGAAGGGTCACTCACACGGACACGGAGACGGCCACTCACACCACCACGGGAACCGAGGGGTCGTCGGGCGGCTGAAGGGGTTCATCCCGTTCGTGAGCGGGCACTCCCATGGCAGTCCCGACGAGGCCGCCGACCGCGGCCTGTTCGGGATCGCGTGGTTCGCCTTCCTGCTCGGGTTCGCCCACGAGGAGGAGTTCGAAATCATCGCGCTCTGTGCGGGGTCGAACTACTGTCTCGAACTGATGAGCGCGTACGCACTCACTGTCATCGTCGGCATCGTCGGACTGACGATGCTGCTGATCGCTGGCTACCACAGGTACGAGGAGCGGGTCGAGCGGTACACGCCGTATCTTCCCGCCGTCTCGGCGGCGGTCCTGGTCATCATGGGGCTGGGGTTTATCACGGGAGTGTTCTGAGTCGAGTAGCGAACGGCCCTGTCGGTCGTGCTTCCCGGAGCGACGATGGCCGCTGGAGTGAGTCGAGAGGGAGCGTTTACTCCAGCAGAGTCCGGCTTCAGTCTCGCCGCACAAATCTTTTCACTAAACACGAGCGCTCGGACCCGAAACGGCAGCGCCGCGCTACGCCTCGGGCACCGGCGGCTCGGCGAAGTCGGCCCGGTCAAGTGGCGGCTCGTAGACGCCGGTCTCGGTGACGAGGTAGTCCACCAGCTCCATCGGCGTCCTGTCGAAGGCGGGGTTGTAGACCGGGACGTCCTCGGGGGCGTTCTGTGTCCCGTAGATCTCCCGGAGCTCCCCGGGGTCGCGTTGCTCGATCTCCACGTCGTCGGCGCTTCGCTCGGTGTCGACGGTGGCGTGGGGCGCGGCGACCACGAAGGGGACGTCGTGGCGGTCGGCGACGACGGCGTGTTTGTAGGTGCCTATTTTGTTGAAGACGACGCCCTGGTCGCCGTCGGGGCCACCACCCTCCAGGACCACGCGGTCGGCGCCGACCACGACGGCGTCGATCCGTCCCTCCTGCAGGCTGAGGCCGGCGGCGTTGTCGGGGATGAGGGTCACGTCGACGTCCCGCTCGACCAGTTCGACGGTGGTGATCCGCGAGCCCTGGTTGAGCGGGCGGGTCTCGTTTGCCACGACGTCGACGTCCTTGCCTGCCTCCTGGGCGGAGTAGACCACCCCGAGGGCGGTGCCCCAGTCGACGGTCGCGAGCGCGCCGGCGTTGCAGTGGGTCATCACCGTCGCCCCGTCCGCAAGCAGGCCGGCGCCGTGCTCGCCCAGGCGCTTGTTGCGCCGGACGTCCTCGTTGGCGAGTGCCTGTGCTTCCTCGAGGCTGCGCTCGCGGGCTTCCGATACGGAGTCACAGTCCGCGAGCACCTCGAGAGTCGCGTCGACCTCCCGGGCGAGGTTGACCGCCGTCGGACGGGCGTTCGCGACCCGCCCGGCGTCGGCGCGGACGGTCCCGGCGAACTCCTCGTACCCGTCGGCCTCGGCCGTGCGGGCGGCGAGCGCGACGCCGTACGCGCCCGCGGCCCCGAGCGCCGGCGCGCCGCGCACGCGGAGGACCTCGATACTCTCGACCAGGTCGTCGACGGTTTCGGCGTGGTAGGTCGTGTATTCGGCCGGGAGTTTCGTCTGGTCGACCATCACGACGCAGTCCCGGTCCCCGTCCCAGTCAATTGTTCGCATATCGCACACTCGGCGGTCGAGCCTGATAACCGTTTCTCGGCGGTCCGGAACGGGGACCTGCTACTGCACGCCGCGACCGTCGTCCTGGGGGACCGTGTGCCCGCCGGCGTTGGCCAGCCGCCACCGGTAGAGGGTGTGCGCGAGCGAGACGACAGCTTGCGGGGGCAGGGGCTGGACCTCGTCGAACTCGGCGGCGAGCCAGTCGTTGTACGCGTGGCGGAGTTTCTGTGCGTCCTTCAGCGCCGTCTCGAGTTGCCGGCGGTAGATGTCGTTCGTCATGAGCTGCGTGTCGGTCGGGTATCCCAACGTTGGAGGCCGGTCTCTTGAATCTCCGGATCCGGGCCGACGGGTGGCAAGGCCGAGCGCGGGCCCGGGTCAGCCGTCCTGGCCGTACGTCGCGAAGCGCTGGGTGACCCGGTCTAGTTCTTCCTCCGGAAGGACCTTGCCGCCGCCGAGCGCCCGCGCCCGACAGTCAAGCCCCGCGACGGCCTCGACGGCCTCGGCGGCCTCGACTGCCCCGGCGGCGTCCGGCCCGGTCGCCACCAGCCCGTGGTTGGCGAGCAGACAGGCCCGGCTGTCGGCCCCGTCCATGGCGTCGACGGCGTTGGCCGCGAGCGCCTCGGTGCCGTAGGTGGCGTAGTCGGCCACCGGCACCTCGCCGCCCGCGAGCGCGAGCATGTAGTGGACCGGCCGGACCGGTTTCCCGAGTACCGCGAGCGTCGTCGCCCACGGCGAGTGGGTGTGTGCGACCGCGCCCACGTCGAGGCGGTCGTAGATGGCGCGGTGCATCGGCGTCTCGCTCGAGGGCTCGAGCGCGCCCGCGACCACCTCGCCCTCGAGGGTCACGACCGGCACGTCCCCGGGGCCGACCTCGTCGTAGGGGACGCCCGAGGGGGTGACCGCGAACCGGTCACCGCGCCGGACGCTGAGGTTGCCGGTCCGCCCCGGTGTGAGCGCGGCCAGCCGGTCGAGTTCGTCCGCGACCGCCCTGCGTTCGGCGTCGAGCATACCGGAGCTTGCAGCCGGCGGTACATAGGTGGCGTGCAGCCGCTGACTGGAGCGCCACCGTTTATGCCCCGGACGGTCCGTGGGAGGGTATGGACGGCATCCAGCTCGGCGTCGACGTCGGGGGGACCTTCACCGACGTCGTCCTGTTGGCCGACGGGGTGACGACGACGAAGGTGCCGACGACGGCCGACCAGAGCGAGGGGGTGCTCGCGGGCGTCGAGGCGGCCTGCGAGGCGGCCGGCGTCGACCCTCCCGATGTCGAGGGGTTCAGACACGGGATGACCGTCGCGACCAACGCCCTCCTCGAGGGCGGGGGCGCGAAGACGGCGCTGGTCACGACCGAAGGGTTCCGGGACGTGCTCGCCATCGGCCGCCAGGACCGGCCGGCACTGTACGACATCGACGCCGGAAAGCCCGACCCGCTGGTGCCCCGCCAGCGCCGGTACGAGGTCGACGAGCGGGCGACCGTCGAGGGGGTCGAACGGGCGGTCGACGAAGCGGAGGTCCGCGAGCTCGCGGCCGGGATCGCGGCCGACAGCGTGGCCGTCTCCCTGCTGCACGCCTACGCCCACCCGGACAACGAGCGCCGGGTCGCCGCGGTGCTCCGGGAGGAACTGGACGCGACGGTCGTCGCCTCCCACGAGACGCTCGCGGCCTTCCGGGAGTACGAGCGCACGGCGACGACAGTCGCCGACGCCTACGTCACGCCGGTGATCGCCGACTACCTCGGGCGACTCGAAACGCGGGCCCGGGATCGCGGACTACCGGCCCCGCGGGTGATGCAGTCAAACGGCGGCATCGCCGAGGGGGAGACGGTCCGCGAGCACGGCGTCCACACGGCGCTGTCGGGGCCCGCCGCGGGGGTCGTCGGCGCAGCGCTGTTCGAGCCCGAGAGCCACGACGGGGTCGTCACCTTCGACATGGGTGGTACCTCGAGCGACGTGGGGCTGGTCCGGGACGGCGAGGTCGAGCGGACGACCGAGGGGGCGGTCGGCGGCCATCCAGTCCGGGTCCCGATGGTCGACGTCGAGACCGTCGGGGCCGGCGGCGGCTCGGTCGCGTGGGTCGACGACGGCGGGGCGCTCCGGGTGGGTCCGCGGTCGGCCGGTGCCGACCCCGGGCCGGCCTGCTACGGCCGCGGGGGCGAGGAGCCGACCGTGACCGACGCCGCGCTCGTGCTGGGCTACCTGGGGCCCGAGACCGAGCTCGGGAGCGGGCTGGCGCTCGACGCCGACGCTGCCGAGGCCGTCATGGCCGACCTGGCCGAGGAGGCCGGCCTCGAGGGGCCGGTCGCGGCCGCGGAGGGGGTCTACCGGGTGGCGAACGCGACGATGGCCCGCACCATCCGGGAGGTGACCGTCGAGCGGGGCCACGACCCCCGGCGGTTCGCGATGGTCGCCTTCGGCGGCGCCGGCCCGATGCACGCCGCGGCGCTGGCCGACCGGCTGGACGTCGAGACGGTGCTCGTCCCGCGAGCCAACGGCGTCCTCTCGGCGCTGGGGCTGCTGGCCGCCGACGAACGCCACGACGCCGTTCGGACCCTCGGCGGGCGGCTCGACGAGGTGGACCCGGAGACGGTCGAGTCCCGGTACGAGTCCCTCCGCGAGCGGGTGCTGGCCGAGACCAGCGACCCCGAGGCGGCCGTCCTCACCCGCGGCGCGGACCTGCGCTACGCCGGCCAGAGTCACGAACTCACCGTCGACCTCGGGGCGTTCGACCCGCCGGCCGTGGCCGAGGCGTTCCACGCGGCCCACGAGCGGGCGCGGGGCTACCGGCTCGACGAACCGGTCGAACTCGTCACCCTCCGCGTCACGGCCACGATTCCTGGCGACGAGCCGGACGTCTCCCACGAGGGGGGCGATTCGGAGCCACGGACCAGCCGGCCGGTCCGCACCGACGACGGACCGCAGGAGACGCCGGTGTACGACCGGGAGGCAGTCGCGGCCGGGCTGGCGGTCGACGGGCCGGCGGTGTTCGAGGGTGCGGAGAGCACCGTCGTCGTCCCGCTGGAGTGGCGGGCGACGGTCGACGACCGCGGGACGCTCCGGCTGGAGCGCTCGGGGGGAGCGGAATGAATCCGGTCGACCTCGAAGTCCTGCGAAACCAGCTCGAGAGCGTCGCCGAGGAGATGGGGCGGGTGCTCGTCCACGGCGCCTACTCGCCGAACATCACCGAGCGCCGGGATTGCTCGACGGCCCTGTTCGACGCCGCGGGCCGGCTGGTCGCCCAGGCCGAGCACATCCCGGTCCACCTCGGCGCGATGCCCGCGGCCGTCGACGCGGTACTCGAGCGGGACCCGGAGCCCGGCGACCTCTTTGCCCTCAACGACCCCTTCGAGGGCGGCACCCACCTCCCGGACGTGACGCTCGTCTCGCCGATTACCTACGAGGGCTCCATCGTGGCGTACGCGGCCTCGCGGGCCCACCACGCCGACGTGGGCGGGATGGCGCCCGGCAGTATGCCGGCCGGCGCCCGCGACATCCAGCAGGAAGGGGTGCGGCTGCCGCCGGTCCGGCTGGTTGCGGGCGGCGAGCCACGCGAGGACGTCGAGGCGCTGGTGCTCGCGAACGTCCGCAACCCCCGCGAGCGGCGCGCGGACCTGCGCGCCCAGCGGGCCGCCCACGACCGCGGGGCCGAGCGCGTGCACGAGCTGCTCGGGGAGCACAGCGACCGCCTGCTCGCGGCGTTCGAGGCCGTCCGGGAGTACTCCCGAGAGCGCGTCGAGGCGGAACTGGCCGGGATCCCCGACGGCGAGTACGCCGCCAGCGACGTCATGGAGGGCGACGGCGTGACCGACGCGGACATCCCGGTCGAGGTGACGGTCACCGTCGAGGGGAGCCGGCTGACCGTCGACTTCGCGGGCACGGCCGACCAGGTCGCGGGCAACGTGAACGCGCCGCTGGCGGTCACGAAGAGCGCGGTTTACTACGTGTTGCGGTGTGTCACCGACCCCGACATCCCGCCAAACGCCGGGTGCTATGAGCCGGTGACCGTCCGCGCACCCGCGGGGTCGCTGTTGAACCCCGAGCCGCCGGCGGCCGTGGTCGGCGGCAACGTCGAGACCAGCCAGCGAGCCACCGACGTCGTCTTCGCGGCGCTCGCGGAGGCCGCTCCGGAGCGGGTCCCTGCGGGCGGGCAGGGAACGATGAACAACCTCACCGTCGGCTCCGGGGACTTTGCCTACTACGAGACCGTCGGCGGCGGCGCGGGCGCGACCGCTCGCACCGGCGGGCTCTCGGGGGTCCAGGTCGGGATGACGAACACGCTCAACACGCCGGTCGAGGCGCTGGAACGGGAGTACCCCCTCCGGGTCGAGCGGTACGCACTCCGGGACGGCAGCGGCGGCGCGGGCCGGCACCGCGGGGGCGACGGACTCGTCCGCGAGCTGACCGTCGAGGCCGACGCGACCGTCTCGCTGCTGACCGAGCGGCGCCGGCACGCGCCCAGAGGGCTCGCCGGTGGTGGGGACGGGACCCCGGGCCGGAACCTCCTCGACGGCGAGGAGGTCCCCGCGAAAGTCACGGCGGACGTGCGCCCGGGTACGACGGTCAGGGTGGAGACGCCCGGGGGTGGCGGGTACGGGAGCGAGGACGGCGCGGAGTGACTACAGGTCTCGGGAGTGGTCCAGACACCGCAGCGCGACCTCACAGTCCTCACAGTAGCGCGTCTCCGGCTCGTCGTACCGCGCCCCGCACTCGAGGCATTCGTACATTCCACAACCCTCAACGTCTACTGAAGGCCTCATCGTCTCCTATACTGGTGATATACCCCAATAGATGTTTCGCGCACCGGGACAAAAGAAGACAGATGTGTACTTGCCGCGTGTCGGAAACTTCCCGCGGGTCGACGGCACGCCGGCAGGCCCCCGACGCGTGGCGGCGGGTCGTCGTGGCCAGGCCGTCGCGCCCGACACCGAAACGGATAAACGCGTTTCAGCGGTAGCCGTGAGTGAGCCGAGGTAGCCTAGCCTGGCCAAGGCGCCTGCCTCGAGAGCAGGTGTCCGAGAGGACTCGAGAGTTCAAATCTCTCCCTCGGCGCTTTCTGTGTACGACAGGCGAGCGCGGTTCATCGCGCTCGCCCTCGCGCAGTGGAAGGCGCGTGAGATTTGAATCAGGGAGGGCGTGCGTAGCGAGCCCGCGGGCGACAGGATTATCTCCCAGTGACACGTTACCGGCTAGCGCGCACGGTGCGCGTGATACCCATGGCAGAACTTCTGATGATCGTCGGCGACTTCGGGGAGGATTACGAGATAATGGTACCGTTCCAGGCGCTGCAGATGGTGGGCCACGAGGTGGACGCCGTCTGCCCGGAGAGGGAGGCCGGCGAGACGGTCAAGACCGCGATCCACGATTTCCGGGGCGACCAGACCTATCTGGAGGAGCGCGGGCACAACTTCGAACTGACGGCGACGATGAGCGATGTCGACCCCGCCGACTACGACGGTCTGGTCGTACCGGGCGGACGGGCGCCGGAGTACCTGCGGACCTACGAGGAGGTGCTGGACGCCGTCCGGCACTTCTTCGACGCCGACAAGCCGGTGGCGGCGCTGTGTCACGGCCCGCAGATCCTCGCGGCGGCCGGCGTTCTGGAGGGCTACGAGATGACCGCCTACCCGGCGGTGCGCGCGGAGGTCGAAGCCGCCGGCTGTTCGTGGGTCGACGAGGTCACCCGCGACCGGAACCTCGTGACGGGGCAGGCCTGGCCGGACCACGACGAGTGGTTGGCGGAGTTTCTGGACCTGCTGGGGACCGAGATCCAGCACGGCGAGGTCGCGGCGGCTGACGACTGAGCGGTCGCCGACCGACCGCCCCGGTCACGCCGAGGGGTCGGCCTCGGAGACGATGGCGACCAGGTCGGCGGCGGCCTCCTCCACAGGGCCGGTGTTCTCGACGAGCCGGACCGGCGCATCCGTCGCGACGGAGTGGGTCATCGCGGCCGCGCGGTTGAGGTCCTGGTGGAAGTCGATCGCCCGGAGCCCCTGCTCGCGGTACTCCCGGTGGTCGACCGACTCGCGGCGGTCGGCGACGGTCTCCGGGTCGGCCTCAACGAGGACGAACCGCGCGGGGTCAACGTCCGCGAGCACAGCGTCCGGCATCCCGGTGAGAAAGCCGTGGGCGGTCGCGACGGCGAGGTGCGTGTCCAGGATGACCGCCTGGCTCCGGGCAGTCGCGGCGACGAATTCCGCGGCTCGACGCTGCAGCAGCCGGATCTCCCGGCGGGGGAGGGTCGCCAGGTCGTCCCGGTCCGCACCCAGGTCCCGGTCCCGGGCAACCGCCCGCTCGAGCATCACGTCGCCGAAGTTCAGCAGGGTGTACCCTTCGCCGAGCCGGCTGCGGGCCTCCTGGCAGACCCGCGAGGCGCCGACCCCGGGGACGCCGCTCACGACGGTCACGTCCATCACAGCGACACCTCGTCGTCGTAGCCGGGGGTCGAGCCGCGGTCGTCGTACCCCTTCCGGCCGATGTACTGCTCGCCGACGGAGGTCAGAAGCGCGCTGAACAACTCGTCGGCCGACGCGAATTCGCCGCTCCCGCAGCGTCCGAGGACGTCCCCGATGGTTTCCGGAGACCCCGACGGCGACGCCAGCACGACGTCACCGAGTTCGTCCTCCACAGCCGCACACGTGACTGGGAAGGTCAGTTCGCGGCTGAACAGGTCGCGCGCCTCCGGGAGGCGTATCTCGGTCATGCTGTCCCGGATACTGGTTCCCGAAAAATAAATCATTAGGGTTGTCGCCCGCGGGACGTCACGGCCGCGTCCGGGTGGTATATCCGGCGCCGAGTCCGCCCCGGTACTCAGGCGAGGTTGACCGCGAGAAAGAGGAGAACGCTGACCGAGACGACCGCGAGGATGAACACGCCGGCCATCGCAAAACCCATCGAGACCATGGCGTTCGCGTGGCTGGCGAGAGTCTCGGTGCGGTCGTTGCCGAAGACGGTCACCTCGGCGCGCTCGCTCGCCATCCCTGCCTCGACAGGTTCGAGGTCAGCGACGGCCCGTCCGACCAGGTCCTCGATGACTGCGACGAGGTCCTCGTCGGGGATGACCTGTCCGACCTGGTTCTCGGCCTCGACGGTGTTGACGATGTGGGTGTCGCTCGTCATCACCTCGAGACAGTCGACGGCGTCGACCTGCGCGACGATGTGGTCCCGGAGCCCCGGCTCCATGTTGTTGCCGTCGACGAGGACGTAGGCGGTCCGGTGGCCGCCGGCCTCGACGACGGCGACCCGGACGCCGAGCGGGCCGATGCCGTCTCCGGGCTCCCAGTCTGTCTCCTCCCAGGCGGTCCCGAGTTCCAGGGAGTGCTGTTTCATCCCCGAGAGCCGCTCGGCCAGGCGGCCCGTCCCGTGGATCAGGTCGAAGGAGCGCTGGCTGCCGGGGACGATGTGCCCCAGATCCTCGCCCTCCAGGCCGTCGTTGCAGTTGTGGGCGTCGACCAGCAACACGTCGTCGAGGTCGGCCGACCGGCCCTCCGCAACCGCCGAGAGGCCGACTGCGTACTCCACGTCGTCGGCGAAGGTCGGCGAGAAGGTGTTGACGACCAGGGCGTCCTCGCCGAAGGCGTGGCCGGTCAGGGTGGCGTCGCCCTCCTGGACGCGGGCCCCCTGGGTGGCGGTGTCGCCGTACTCGATGCGCTCGTAGGCCCCTTCGACGGTCTCGCAGATGGTCTCGACCTCGCCCGAGGTGACGAGGTTGAAGTCGTGGCCAGCAGTGGCGTGGGGCGGGAAGGCGAGCCCCTCGGTCTCCTCTGCGACCCGGATCGGGAGGTTGCCGCCGCCGATGTCGCCCATCGGCCCGGGGTGGATCATCGGCAGGACGAACGCAGCTTTTTCGCCCCCCTCGGGCCGGCGAAAGGAGAGGACGGTGACGGGGACGAGCGCTTCCTCGCCGATCTCCTCGAAGAACTCCTCGAGGTCGCTCGAACCCTCGCCGAGGTGGCCGATGAAGCCCTGGATGAAATCGAGCACCGAGACCCCGAGGCTGCGCTGCCAGGGCTCATCGATCACCTGCAGGAAGAAGTAGACGGCGCCGACGTGGATGGTGCAGATAGCCGCCAGTAGCAGGAAATCGAAGGGGTAGACGCTGTACTGGACCGCCTCGGGGGCGACCTCGGGCCGGGCGAACAGTGACTGGAGGAACGGACCCTCGACCTGCAGCGAGTAGAGCGTCCCGCTGTAGACGAAGAGCATGACTGCGGCGGCGACGGTCTGGACGCTGGCGGTGACCACACTCCGGGGAGTGGACAGCCGCGAGACCGCCATCAGGATGAGCAGCCGGAAGGCGAAGATCGCAGCGAGCGCGATGAGCAGGGCGTCGAAGACGAACTGCTGGCCGAAGGCGGTCACGAGTGCCACGGCGCCCGCGACCAGCAACACGGCGATGACGATGAACTCACAGACCACCGCGAGCAGCGCCGACCGGTCACGGGTGAGCCGGCCGCCGAAGCGCCGGTCGATGGCCGTCGAGACGAGGGCGGCGGCGACCGTCGGGATCCCCAGAAAGAACAGCCCCTCCCAGGCGGCCTGCAGAAAAAACGACGAATCGAAGACGAGCGTGCCGGTGAACGCGGCCACGACCAGGGCGACGGCGAGGCTGGCGTACCAGTCGGGGACGCGGAAGATGAGCCGCGAGAGCCCCGCGAGGTCGCCCTGTGTGGCTGTCATACCTTCACCACGGCCAGTGTGCCGTGTAAAAGTATCTATCTCCCGGCTGTTACTGACAGCGAGCGAGGAAGTTCGCGAACACTTCCTCGCCCTCCTCGGTGTGTGCGACCTCCGGGTGCCACTGAACCCCGTACAGCTCCCGGTCGGGGTCGCTCATGGCCTCCACCTCGCAGACGTCGCTCCGTGCCGTCCGCGCGAAGCCCGTCGGCACCTCCTTGACCTCGTCGGCGTGGCTGGCCCACACCCGCGTCTCCGGAGCCAGCGAGCCCACCAGCGGGTCCTCCGGTTCGGTGATCTCGACGGTGACGTCGGCGTAGCCGCCGTACTCGCCGGAGCCGACGCGGCCGTCGAGTTCGGCGGCGATGACCTGCATCCCCAGGCAGATCCCGAGCACGGGCACGTCCAGTTCCAGGTAGGCGGGACAGTTCCCGATGCGGTCGATGTCCGGCCCTCCGGAAAGCACGAGCCCGTCGGCGTCGACCTCCTCGGGCGGGGTCTCGTTGTCGATGGTCTCGACGTCGACGCCCATATCGCGTAGCGCCCGCTGCTCCAGGTGGGTGAACTGGCCGTGGTTGTCAACCACGTCGATCCGGGTCATTGGGCCTCGTAGGCCGACGCGCTGTATATATCCACGGAAACGGCCGGGAATTTGCGCCGGTGGCTGTAGGCGGGCGAGGCGGCGGATCCGGAGCCGGCGGCGTCAGGACCGCCGGCGGCTGTCGGGGGCGAGGGCGTCGTCGTAGACGCGCACGAACAGCTCCTCCAGCTCCTCGCGGGTGGGCGTGCGGGGATTGTTGTCCGGCGACCCCGAATCGAAAGCGTCCCCCGTCATCTCCGGGACCACCTCGAGGTACGCCTCCCGGTCCGGCACCTCGCCGAAGTCGTCGAGATACCCCGTCAGCGAGATGTCCTCGCACAGGCCCTCGACGGCCTCCCCGGCCCTGCGGGCCGCGACCCGGTCCGGGTCGCCGGCGTCGGCGGCTCCGAGCAAGCGGGCGACCTCGGCGTACTTTTCGGGGGCGGCCATGGCGTTGAAGTCGACGACGTAGGGGAGGATGAGTCCGTTGGCGAGGCCGTGGGGGATGTGCAGCTGGGCGCCCAGCGGGCGGGCCATCCCGTGGACCAGCGCGACCGAGGAGTTGCCGAAGGCCTTGCCGGCCTTGAACTGCCCTATCATCATCTCCGTCCGCGCCTCGATGTCGTCGCCGTTGGCCCACGCGACCGGGAGGGCGTCGACGATGCGGCCCATCGCCTCCCGCGCGTACTCGTCGGTGACGCTGTAGGACTTGACGGAGGTGAACGCCTCGACGGCGTGGGTGAAGGCGTCGATGCCCGTGAAGGCGGTGTGGCTCTTGGGCAGCGAGACCGTCAGCTCGGGGTCCTCGATGGCGACGCGGGGGACGATGTTCTCCGAGACGATGATGAACTTCGTCGAGGTGGACTCGTCGGTCAGCACCGCTGTCCGGGTGGTCTCGCTGCCGGTCCCGGCGGTCGTGTTGACCGCGATGACCGGCGGCGCGGGGTTGGGCACGCCCTCGTAGCCGGCGCGGTCGACGCCGAACTCCCGGACCGGCCCCTCGTTGGTCGCCAGGATGCCCACCGACTTCCCGACGTCGATGGAGGACCCCCCGCCCAGGGTGACGATGACGTCGCAATCCTCGCGGTCCCACACCTCGTGGGCGGCCTCGACGTTCTCGACGGTCGGGTCCGGCCGAACGTCCGTGTAGCTCACCGTCTCGACGCCCGCGTCCTCGAGGATCCCGACGACCCGCTCGCCGTGGATGTCGTATATCTGCTGGCTGGCGACCAGCAGCGCCCGGCTCCCGTGACGACTCGCGTAGGCCCCCGTCTCCTCGACTGCGCCGACGCCAAGCACCGTCTGGGCCGGCGAGACGACGACGCGCGTGCCCGCTGTCGGTGTCGGCTCCATGTGTCGTGCCATCACACTGTACCCTGAAAGTATTTTTGAACTATCACGTGTGTGGGGCCACGTCCGCCATCGAACGGTCGGAGACGACGGCCCGCCCGGGGTAGCTGGGAACCAGCCGTGGTGTAATCTCGTATATGAATCCCCGTCTATAAGACGCCGTGTGGTGTATTGACAGGGCATGTCACAGGAGACAGCGACAGCGTACGGCGACGTGCACAACTACGTCGACGGCGAGTGGGTTGCCCCGACCGGCGAGGACGGTCAGGACGTCGTCAATCCGGCGACCGGCGAGGCCATCGCTCACGTCGGGTTCAGCTCGACGGGTGACGTGGACGAGGCCGTCCGCACAGGACAGAAGGCCTTCGAGTCCTGGAGCGACCGGGCCGTCGAGGGGCGGATCCAGCCCCTCTTCCGGTTCAAACAGCTCCTCGAGGACCACCAGGACGAACTCGCGGAGCTGCTGGTCGAGGAACACGGCAAGACGTTCGGCGAGGCCAAAGGCGAGCTCCGGCGGGGGATCGAGAACGTCGAGGCCGCGTGTGGTGCGCCGACGCTGCTGCGGGGCGGCCACGTCCAGCACGCGGCACCCGACATCGACGAGACAGGCGTCCGCCAGCCGCTGGGCGTGTTCGCCGCGATAACGCCATTCAATTTCCCCGGGATGATCCCGCTGTGGTTCCTCCCCTACGCGGTCGCGACGGGCAACAGTTTCATTCTCAAACCCAGCGAGCAGGACCCGCTGGTCCCCCAGCGGCTGGTCGAACTCATCGAGGAGGCCGGCTTCCCCGACGGCGTCGTCCAGCTGGTCAACGGCGGCGTCGACACCGTCAACGCCATCCTCGAACACGACGGCATCGAGGGCGTCTCCTTCGTGGGCAGCACGCCCGTCGCCCGCACAATCTACGAGAAAGCCGCCGCGAACGGCAAGCGCGTCCAGGCCCAGGGCGGCGCGAAAAACCACGTCATCGTCACCGAGTCGGCGGATCTTGAGTTCGCTGCCGAGAAGGCCGTCGGCTCCTCGTTTGCCTGTTCGGGTGAACGGTGTCTCGCCAACGACAACGTCGTCGTCGAGGAGTCTGTCTACGAGGAGTTTCTGGACCTCGTGGTGGAGGAGGCCGAACGGCAGGTCGTCGGCTACGGGCTCGACGACGACACCACTGTCGGCCCGCTGATCACCCCCGACCACGAGCGGACGGTCCGCAACTACGTCGAGACCGGCGTCCAGGAGGGTGCCGAACTGGTCGTCGACGGCCGCGACGTCACCGTCGAGGGCTACGAGGCCGGCAACTTCCTCGGGCCGTGTGTCTTCCGCGACGTGACGGCGGACATGACCATCGCCCGCGAGGAGATCTTCGGCCCGGTCATCAACCTCATGTCCGCCGGCGATTTCGATGAGGCGCTGGAGACGATGAACGAGAGCGACTTCGGCAACGCCGCCAGCCTCTTCACCGGCAGCGGCAAGGAGGCCCAGCGCTTCCGCCACGGCGCCGAGGCCGGTAATCTCGCGGTCAACGCCGGCACCGCCGCACCGATGGCATTCTTCCACTTCGGCGGCGAGAAGGATTCGTTCTTCGGGGACCTGCACGCCCAGGCCGAGGACGTCGTCCGCTTCTACACCGACGAGACCGTCTACATCGAGCGCTGGCCCTGAGCCAGCGTGTCTGTCGCTGACTCCCGGGACGGAAACGGCTAACCGCCGCCCCGCCGAGACCCCGGCATGGTCAGACCCTACCGCGAGCGCGACCGGGAGGCGCTGTGGGAGCTCAAGCGGAGCTTCGAGACCGCGCTCGGGAGCGGAACCGGCGGCGACGAGAAAGCGGCCCGCTACGAGGGGAAACTCGACACCGGCTACCGGGACGGTTACCTCGAGTGGGTCGAGCGGTGTGTCGACGAGGAGGAGCGCGCCGTGCAGGTCGGCGAGCAGGGCGACGGGAGCAGGAGCGGGAGCGACGGCGACACGCTCGCCGGCTACGTCTTCGTCCTCCCCGAGTCGCTGAGCTACGTCTGGGACGCTGCCGTCGTCAACGAGGTATTCGTCCGCGAACCCCACCGCGGGACCGGGACGGCCGACGACCTGATGGAGGCGGCGCTGGCAGTCGCCCGCGAGCAGGAGACGCCGCTGGAGCGGGTCGTCCTGGACGTCGACCCGGACAACGAGCGCGCGCGGGCCTTCTACGACCGGTGGGGATTCGAGCCCTGGGGCGAGATGGTCGCGCGGGAGCTCTGACGTGTCGGCGCGGCGCCGGCTGACCGCCGGCGCGGCGGCCGGAAGTCAGTACGGTGCGACCTGGCCGTCCTTCCGCGGTTCGGTCGCCCCCGAGAGGGTTCCCTCGTCGTAGCGGGCTAACTGGGCTCCGCCGAACTGCAGGGGCGGCTCGACCCGAACGTCGTGGCCCTTCCGGGCGAGCTTGGGGGCGACCCCGCGGGGGAAGCGGTCCTCGATGGCCAGCGCGCCGTCCTCGCGGTAGCGCCACCGCGGGGCGTCGAGTGCGGCCTGGGCCGGCATGTCGTAATCGACGATGTTCGCCAGGGTCTGGAGGTGGCCCTGGGGCTGCATGTACCCGCCCATGACGCCGAAGGCCGCCCAGTCTTTCCGCCCGGAGTCGGCGCCGAAGTGCGCCAGGCCCGGAACGAGCGTGTGGAAGGGTCGCTTGCCGGGCTCCAGGCGGTTGGGCTCCTCAGGATCCATCGAGAAGGAGGCCCCGCGGTTCTGGAGCGCGATGCCCGTCTCGCCGGCGACGAGGCCGCTGCCAAAGCCCATGTACCGGGAGTTGATGTAGGAGACGACGTTGCCCTCGCTGTCGGCGACGGTGAGGAGGACGGTGTCGGCGTCCTCGCCGACCGCGCCGGGTGTCCCCACGCCGACGTCGGTCAGCGCCTCCTCGCCGACGAGGTCGGCGCGCTCACGGGCGTAGGACTTCTCGTGGAGTGCCATCACGCCCTCGTAGTCGGGGTCGGTGATGTAGTGGTGGCCGTCGTGGAAGGCGACTTTCAGCGCCTCGGCGAAGGCGTGGACCCGCTCGGGGGAGTCGTAGGGCTGCTCGCCGGCGCCGATTTCCTCTGCGATGTTCAGGGCCTCGAGGGCGACCTGGCCCTGATTGTGCGGGCCGAGCTCGAACACCTCCACCCCGTTGTAGGTGGTCGAGAGGGGGTCGGGCCACTCCACCTCGAATTCCGCGAGGTCGTCGACGGTCATGAACCCGCCCTTGGCCTGTACTTCCTCGGCGATCGCTTCCGCGATGTCGCCCTCGTAGACGATGTCGGCGCCCTCTTCGGCGATCCGCTCCATCGTCTGTCCAAGTGCGGGCAGGCGGACGGTCTGGCCCACTGAGGGCGAGTGGCCGTCGAAGAGGTAGACCTCGCGGGCGTTGTCGTCAGTAAAGAGGTCCTCGCCGTGCTCCCACTGCGCGGCGACGACCTCGGTGACGGGGTAGCCGTCGGTGGCATAGCGGATGGCCGGCCCGAGCGCGTCGGCGAGCGTCCGGCGGCCGTACTCCTCGACGGTGGCCTCCCAGCCCCGCGCGGTGCCGGGCACGGTCACGGCGTGGGGGCCGTGGACCGGCATCTCCGCGTCCGCGGGGTCGGTGTCCCCCTCGGCGACGGCCTCGCGGACGCGCTCGCGGGCCGCGCCCTCGGGGGCGCCCCCGGAAGCGCGCATCGCGCCCACCTCGCCGTCGGCGGTGCGGAACATCGCGAAGACGTCACCGCCCAGGCCGGTCGAGGTGGGCTCGACGACGTTCAGCGCGGCGGCGGTCGCGACCGCGGCGTCGAAGGCGTTGCCCCCCTCGCGCAGCAGCTCGCGGCCGGCCTCGGCGGCGAGCGGCTGGCTGGTGGCGACGACTCCCTCGCTGGCGTAGACGGTCGGACGCCGCGAGTCGAAGCGGTCTAGGTCCGGGTCGCGGGTGTCCATACCCCCCGTTCTGCCCCGAGGTGCAAACGTCTTGCCGATGCGGGTGCTTGCTTCACTATGCTCGTCTGCCCGGAAGCAGCGGTCCGCGAGACACTCGACCTGCCGGCGATCGTTCCCGTCGTCGAGGACGCGCTGGTGCGACAGGCCCGCGGCGAGGTCGAACGCCCGGAGCGGCCCCATTTCGCCATCGGACAGGGACTGGAGGACGAACCCCCCCTCGGGATGGGGATCGCGATGCCCGCCTACGTTCACGGCGCCGAGCGGTACGCGACCAAGCTGGTCGGCGTCCACGAGGACAACCCCGACCGCGGTCTGCCGACTGTCAACGCCGTGGTCGTGCTCACCGACGCCCGGACGGGGCTGCCCGAGGCACTGCTCGCGGGCAACGCGCTGACCAACGCCCGCACCGCCTGCATCGGCGCGCTCGCCGTCCGGGAGTTCGCGCCCGACGCGGGGACGCTGGCGGTCCTGGGCGCGGGCGCGCAGGCTCGCTGGCAGACCCGAGCGATTGCGACCGTCACCGACCTCGAGGACGTGCGGGTCTACTCCCCGAACACCCGGGAGGCGTGTGCGGCCGACCTGCGCGGGGAGGGAGTCCCCGCCCGGGCGGTCGACACGCCGGGAGCGGCCGTCGAGGGCGCGGACGCGGTGGTGACGACGACGACCGCCACGGAGCCGGTCTTCCCACCCGACGCCCTCGCACCCGGCGCGCTGGTCGTCGCGGTCGGGGCCTACACCCCGGAGATGCAGGAACTCGACCCGGCTGTTCTGGAGCAGGCCGAGACGGTCCTGGCCGACGTACCAAGCGAGGTCGCGGAGACTGGCGACCTGCTCGCGACCGACCTCGGGGTGGGGGACCTGGTCGAGTTCGGCGCGTGGCTGGACGGCGACCGCGACCCGCCCGCCGGCCGGGTCGCCGTCGACAGCGTCGGGACGGCGGTGCTGGACGCCGCTGCCGGCGCGTTCGCCCACGAGCGCGCCATGGAGGCGGGGCTGGGGACCGACATCGCGCTGTGGGAGTGAACTACCCGCGGTCGAACCGGTCGGCAGCGGACTCGAAGCCCATCTCGTCCTGCTCGCGGCTCCGGCGTGCCTCGCGAGCGGCGATGGCTTCCGGGTCCGGCGAGGCGTCGTCGTCGACCCGCGCCCAGGAGTCGTGAACTTTCGAGTGACACCACCGGCAGAGGTAGACCGTGATCTCGTGACCGGGTCGGTCGTCGCTGTCGTCGTTTCTGGGACCGCCCCTGCCGGACCCGTCGGCGTAGGAGAGGTGGTGTTCCTCCAGCAGCGGCCGCTCGTCGTCGTGGGCGAGCCGGACTTCAGCGAGGCCACAGCGGACACACTCGCGGTCGTGCTGCCGGCACCGGAAGTGCGGGCAGTCGGCCCACTTCCAGGGGCCGGGGAGGTCCGAGCCGTCGCCGCTTTCGTGGGTCTCGTCGGCGACTTTTGGGGTGTCTTGGCTCTCGGTGGCGACGACCGGGCACTGGAAGTCGGCGGCGTTGCGGGCGTCGGCGAAGTCGGGGTCGCGGTCGCCGTGTTCGACTGCGAAGCGACAGCGGCCGTCGTCGGTGAGGTGGTCACACCGGTCGACGTGGGCGTACGGGTCCGCGACGCCGACCGAGGTCCCGGCGTCGGTCTTCTCCATGGCTGAGGATGTGGTGCCGTGGGCTTGAGTTCAGTGGTGAACTGGGGGGAGTGGTGGTACCTGTCTCGAACAGGTTGTCGTTCGGGACGAGCGTGTCGTAGAAACGTTCGCACGCACTTTTGACCCATCGGACTCAAACGAGGTGGCATGGTAGATTGGGACCCCCGCGAAGAGATGGGCCTCATTGGATACTTAAAATTCAGAACTGGCCGATGGGTTGAGGTTGACACAGTTCCAGATTGGGTACTTGATGCGCACGATGGATATTGGGAAGGGTATGTCAGCGACTACGGCCACAAACCGTACGACGAAGAAAAAATCTATACTGGCGATAATCTGCAATACCGAGTTTTCCACAAAGCAGTTTCACAAGGTGACATCAGGACGGAGCTTTACGTGCGGATCAAACCGGACTAACTGCTAATTCTGCAGGACAAGATTTAAAATAAAAAGTCGCTGCGCTGAATCTGGTTTTTGTATCTTGCACTGCCCCCAGTAACCATGCCAATACCAACATTTCTCTCCAGCATCTCGCCGCAGTAAATCGGTCGTGGATGTTTCTGTGACACGCTGCGGGACAGCAAGAAAGCCCCCGGTGGCTCGCAGGCTACGACCCGCTGCGCTCCTCTGTCGCTTCGCTCCCTGCGGTGTCTGCTCACGGCGCTTCGCGCCGTTCGCACGGGCCGAGGCGCCTGCGGCGCCTCGCGGCTTGCGTCGTCTCACTCCGCGAGCCACCGGCCCCTTTCAATCCCGCCCAGCACCACACACCTCCCCAGCCGATTGCGGTGCTCGGCCTCTGGCCTGCGCCCCTCATCCCTCGCACGCTGGCTGTCGCGGCACGGAGCCGCGACAGCGCGCGCCAGAGATCTTTAGTCCGGACCTTCATTTGCCTTGACGGACATGACCGACCGAGTCGACGGAGTTTAAGACCCTCGCGCGTGTCGGTCCGGTCGTATGTCAGACGATGTCACACTCGACGTAACCGACGGGGTCGCAACGCTGACACTGGACAACCCCGAGAAGATGAACGCCCTCTCGCCGGGGATCGTCGCGGGGGTCGACCGCGCGCTCGGGGAGGTCGAGGAACACGACGACGCGCGGTGTGTCGTGGTTGAAGGGGCCGGCGACGCGTTCTGTGCCGGCGGGGACATCGGCGGGATGAGCGAGCGGGAGGACGTCTCCGGCCACGAGCGCGCCCAGGGGGTCATCGACTCCGCGACGAGCGTCGCCGGTGGCCTCTACGGCTGCGACCTGCCGACGGTCGCGAAGGTCGACGGCTACTGCGTCGGCGCCGGGATGGGCGTGGCGCTGTCCTGTGACGTGGTGCTCGCCAGCGAGGACGCCACCTTCGGGCTGGCGTTCCGGAACGTCGGTCTGAGCCTCGACTACGGCACTTCCTACTTCGTGACCCAGGCCGTCGGCCCCTACAAGGCCAAGGAACTGGCGCTGACCGCGGAGATGCTCTCCGGCGAGGAGGCCGAGGAGCTGGGCCTGGTCAACCACGCCTACGCCCCCGGCGAGTTCGACGCGAAGGCCGACGCCTTCGTCGAGACCGTCGCCGAGGGGCCGACGGTCGCCCTGGAGTACTCGCTGAACAACATCGACCGCGCGGCCCGGCGGACCGTCGAGGAGGCCATCGAGGCCGAATCCCAGGCCCAGAGCTTCGCCACCCAGACCCGGGACCACGAGGAGGGCGTCGCGGCCTTCGCCGAGGACCGCGAGCCCGAGTTCGAGGGGCGATAGATGGCCGCGGAGATCCACACGGACCTGTCGGAAGGGGCGTTCACCATCACGATGGACGAGCCCGACCGCGGCAACCCCCTCTCCCGGCGGACCTACCGGGAGCTCTGTGCGGCCCTTGAGGAGGCCGACGGGACCGACGCCCGGTGTCTCGTGCTCGAGGGAGCCGGCGACGCCTTCTCGACGGGCGCGGACATCGAGAGCCTCGGCAGCGAGGACGAGCCGCCCACACTGGAGGAGCGCGTCGAGACTATCCAGACCCACGAACACCGCTTCGCGAAGGAACTGATCGAGCACGACCTCCCGTCGGTCGCGAAGGTCGACGGTGCGGCCATCGGCGACGGCGCCTGCTTCGCGCTGGCCTGTGACATCCCGCTCGCCAGCGAGCGCGCCCGGATCGGCTTCTCGCACGCCCGCTTCGCGCTGAGCATGGACTGTGCGGGCTCCTACGTCCTCCCGCGGCTGGTCGGGCGCGGGGTGGCCATGGAACTCGCGCTGACCGGGGAGATCATCGACGGCGAGCGCGCCCACGAGCTCGGCCTCCTGAACCACGTCTACCCCGACGAGGAGTTCGAGCAGCGCGCCGACGAGCTGGTCGAGACGCTGGCGACGGGCGCACCGGTCGCCCAGAAACAGATCAAGCGGCTGATCAGGCGTGGGTACGACCGCGAGCTGGACGAGGTGTTGCACGACGAGGCGACCAGCCAGGTCGTCGCCGCCGACACCGACGACTACGACCGCGCCGCCGAGGCGCTCCGGACGGGCGAGGAGCCGACCTTCGAAGGGGAGTAGCCTGGCTGACCAGGCGGTCCAGGCGGATCCGACGCTCTCGGTCGGCCGGTCGGGCCGGTAAGCGGGGTGTAACGACCCCACCGGGCGGCGGGGAGCCGGCCGCCCCGGCTCGCGGGCGGGCCTCGTGTCGACCTGAGTCCCGGGGTAGCGGCGCTGTACCGGAGCACTCACCGAATACCCGGCGCCTACTAATTACGCAGGCACTCCCGCGGGTAATAGATGCAGACAGGTGTCAGGAAGGCGATCCAGCTGTACAGCGTCAGAGACCTGCAGGTCCCCCTCCCGGAGGTGCTCGGGCGGGTGAGCGAGTTCGGGTTCGAGGGGGTCGAGTTCGCGGACCGGTTCCAGGAGGCAGACCCCGACGTGCTCGCCGCCGCGCTCGAAGAGACGGGGCTGGAGGTGCTCGGCGTCCACGCCGACCTGGCGACGATCGAGGGAAGTCTGGCGGGGGAAAACGACCTGGTACGGCGGTGTCTGACCGTCGGTGCCACCCGTCTTATTATCCCCCACGTCTCGCCACGACACGTCCGCACCGAGTCGGCCGCGCGGTCGCTGTCGCTGCGGCTCGCCCGGCTCGCCCGGCAACTGAACGACTACGGTATCGAACTGGGCTATCACAACTCCGAACACGACTTCTGGCCGTTTCTGCCCGAGGGGGCCACGTCGATGCTGGACGCGAGCCCTCTGCCGGGCGGGCTCTCGACGTACGCCTCGAAGGGACTGTCCCGCGCCCGGGAGGGCTCGCCCGTCTCCCCGCTGGGACCGGGCGGGTTCGGGACCCTCGTCGAGCGGGTCCCTCCCGAGAACTTCGTGTTCGAACTGGACGTCCCGAAGGTGGCCGCCGCCGGCGTTGACCCTGCGGAGGTCATCGCCGCCGTCCCCGACCGCGTGTCGCTGGTCCACCTCGGCGACATCGACCGGACCGGGCGGCTGGGCACGCCCGTCGAGGTACCGGTCGGCGAGGGGATCGTCGACGTGGAGGGGGTCCTCGAGGCGGCGGCCGAGGCCGGCGTCGAGTGGGCCGTCTACGAGAACGAACTCGACCACGACCCGACGACGAAACTCGAGGACGGCGCGTCGCTGTTCGACCGGCTGGTAACTCCTCCGCCGCCGAACCCCAACCGGTAACCCACGCCCGGCGCCCACACGTTTTTGTCCGACCACGAGCCAGGGTGGGTGTGCGCGTCGTCCACGAGCCCGCCGAGGGCGGGCAGCGGGTGCTCGCCACCGAGGTCGAACGGCCGGAATCGGCGCTTGCCAACGCGAAGGGCCTGCGCTTCCGGGACGCCCTCCCGGCGGACTACGCGTACGTGATGGATATCGGCCGCTCGAGTACCCTCCCGGGGTTCGGCGGCGCACGCCGGACCGTCGTCGACATGCTGTTCGTCCGGGTCCCGCTGGATGTGGTCTGGCTGGTCGGGGAGGAGGTCGTCGGCGTCGACCGGCTCCAGCCCTGGCGCGGGGTCGCCGCCGGGAAGGCGGACACCATCGTCGAACTGCCCGCAGGCGCAGCCACGGACGTGACGGTCGGCGATACGGTCCGGGTCGTGAACGGGGAACGCGGCCAGCGCGACGGGGTGTAACTCCCGCAGCGCCACCGGGCGGGCGGTGGGCTGGCCCCCGCGACCCGAACTCACTAAATAGGTAGCGCCGCCGTTGATGTGCGTCCCAACTCCCCGTGGGGACGCATGGCACCTGATGGAAGGGCCGTTCGACAGACGGTATCGATGTCCCGGCGTCGGCTCCTTGCAGCCGCGGGGACGGCAGCCGCCGGCCTGATGGCCGGCTGTAGCGGGCTGGGCGGCGAGAACGGAACCGACGGCGGCGACGGCGGGAGCGGGATGCCGACGGGGAGCGCGGACCCCGGTTCACGGATCTCCGCCGTCCCCGGCCGGGCGAACGGGCTCGTCTACGTGGACTACGAGCAGCTCCGGACCGACGACGACCTGCAACGGCTGCTCGATACCGGCGTCCAGTCGGGGGCCGGCGCGGACAGCGTCCAGGGGGCGCTCGAATCCCAGGGCCTCGAGGGGATCGACCCCGCACAGGTGTACGACATGATGGTCTTCACCGAGGTCCCCGAGGGCGACCCGATGGCCGGCGCCAGCTCGTATGCCGGTGCCGTCGTCTGGACCGGTCTCGAACCGGCGACGGTGACCCACGGGCTCCAGTCCGCGTCCGAGGCGGAGCTGACCGAGGAGACCCACAGCGGACAGACGGTCCTGCTCGGCGGGAGCGGGACCAGCGCCCTCGGCGTGGTCAGCGAGGGTGTCTACGCCGTCGGGACGGCGCAGGTCGTGAGAGACGCCATCGACGTGGGCGCCGGCAACGGGGACGCCGTCGGCGGGACAGTCACCGACGCGCTCGCGAACACCACTGACGCCCCCATCCGGTTCGCCGTCGACCTGCCGACCGGGACCTTCAGCACCGGCGACGGCGGCACGGGGGAGATGGGGGCGGCCCAGTACACCTCCGAGATCGACGTCCTCTCCGGGGCGATGTTCTATAAGAACGGCGACGAGGTCGGGCTCCGGCTCAACGGGACCATGACCTCCGAGAGCGTCGCCAGGGAGACGGAGCAGCTACTCGGGACGTTCAAAAAGCAGTACCTCCAGCAGACCAGCCAGATGCAGCAGGGCGGCGAGGAACTCGAGCGGACGCTGAACAACCTCCAGGTCTCGCGGGACGGCAACACCGTCTCGGTCAGCTACACGGACACCGTCGACAACCTGATCGAACTCAGCGAGGGCGGTGCGCCGATGGGCGGCCCCGGGATGAGCGGCTGACGTCGCGGCCCGCCCGCCGGACCGACCGTCAGCGGAGTCGGCAGCCGGACGGCGACGTGACGCCGGTAGACAGACAGCTTTTTAACCACCATTGCCCCACGCTCACATGGACACCATGACCGGTGATCGATTTATTCGGGGGCCACCCCGAAACAACCCCACTCTCTGACGTCGGCGACGTACAGTTTCTCGACACCACGCTGCGTGACGGGGAGCAGGCACCGGGCGTGTCACTGACTCCCGAGGAGAAAGCGCGGATCGCCCGCGGGCTCGACCGGGCCGAGGTCGACTACATCGAGGCCGGTAGCGCCTGCACCGGCCCGGGCGAGCGCGAGACCATCTCCCGGGTGACCGACCTGGGCCTGAACGCGACGGTCACCAGCTTCTGTCGTGGCATCAAAAACGACATCGACCTCGCGCTCGGGTGTGGCGTCGATGGGGTCGACATCGTCGTCCCGGCAAGCGACAAGCACATCGAGCGAAAGGTCGGCACCACCCACGAGGAGAACGTCCAGACGACCGCCGAGCTCGTCGAGTACGCCAAAGACCACGGTCTCTGGGTCGAGGTCATCGGCGAGGACGGCTCCCGGGCCGACTTCGACTACCTCGAGGAGCTGATGTCGGCGGCGCTGGATGCGGGCGCCGACCGGGTCTGTTACGCCGATACGGTCGGCCACGCCACGCCCGACGAGACCCTCGATGCGGTCTCGCGGCTGACCGACCTGGGGCCGACGAGCACCCACACCCACGACGACCTGGGGCTGGCCGTGACCAACGCCCTCGTGTCCGTCGCGGCGGGCGCGAATTTCGTCCACGGCACGATCAACGGCATCGGCGAGCGGGCCGGCAACGTCGCTCTAGAGGAGGTCGCCATCGCGCTGGATCACGGCTACGGCGTTGAGCCGATGGACCTCTCGGAGGTGTACGACCTCGCCCAGCTTGTGGCGAAGCTGACGGGCATCCCGCTGGCCCCGAACAAGGCCGTGGTGGGCGAGAACGCCTTCACCCACGAGTCGGGCATCCACACCGACGGCACCCTCAAGGACGAGGCGATGTACGAGCCCTACCCGCCCGAGAAGGTGGGCCGGGAGCGCCGGCTGGCGCTGGGCAAACACGCCGGCCGCGCGGGCGTCGAGGCGGCACTCCTCGAGCACGGTTTCGACCTCGACGACGAGGGCATCGACGAGGTCGTCACCCGCGTGAAGGCCATCGGCGACCGGGGCAAGCGGGTGACCGACGCCGACCTGCTGACCATCGCCGAGGAGGTCGAGGGGCGGGACCGCGAGCGCCGCGTCGAGTTGCTCGACCTGACCGCGGTCTCGGGCGTGACGCCGCCGACCGCAAGCGTCCGGCTGGACGTCGAGGGCGAAAAGCGGGAGAACGCCGCTACCGGCTCCGGGCCGGTCGACGCGGCGATGAACGCGGCCGAGGAAGCGCTCTCGCACGAAGCCGACGCCTCGCTCGAGTCCTACCACGTCGACGCCATCACCGGCGGTACCGACGCCGTCGTCACCGTCGAGGTGGAGATGTCCAGGGACGACGACCACGTCACCGTCACCGCCTCCGACTCCGACATCACCTCGGCGTCGGTGACGGCGATGGTCGACGCGATGGACCGGCTGGTCGAACGCGGCGACGCGGAAGTAGTGGCGGACGACTGAGCCGGTCGACTCCCGGCTTCTCCCGTGCTCTCAGTCGTCGGTCAGGTCCGCGTCCGTGGAGTCGGTCGCGGCCGCTCCCTCACCGGGTTCGTCGCCAGTGGCCGCCGGCGGGTCGTCGTCGGTGAGGTCGGTGTCACGCCAGGTCCCCTGCTCGAACCAGACGAATGCGACCAGTGCTGCGACCACACTCGAGAGGGCAAACCCCAACCAGATCCCCTGGGGGGTTTTGGACCCGAAGATCCAGAAGTCGACCGGGATGATATTCTGTGAGGCGACGTACGCGACCGGGAGACGGATGAGCCCGAACAGCATGATGGCAATGGCGGCGGCGGTCAGTGTACGACCAGTCCCGCGGAAGCCGCCGCTGTAGGCCCGGAGAATCCCGACGAAGCCGAACGTTGGCGCGACCCACCGCAGGAAGGTAGTCCCTTCCTCGACCACGGCCGGGTTGCTGTCGAACACCCGGATGATCGACGGCGCGAAGACGAAGATCACGACGCCAAGCGCCGCAAGCAACACGAACGAGACCTTCGCGGCGAACCGGTTGGTGGCTGCGACCCGGTCCGGTTTGCCGGCGCCGATATTCTGCCCCGTGATCGTCTCGACCCCGCGGTCGATTGCGATCGCGGGCATGAAGACGAGCGAGAACACCCGGACGCCGACGCCGAACGCCGCGATGACGGGCGTCGAGAACAGTGTGACGATGAAGAGAACGGCGTTGACCGAGACGGCCCGGCCGGTGTTCTCGATGGAGGCGGGCACCCCGACCCGTAGGAGCTTGCGGGCGTAAGAGAAGTCGGGCCACATCTCACCGACCCGGATACGGACGCCGCGGGCGCCCTGGAACATGATCGCCAGCCCAACCACCATTGCCAGTCCGCGGGCGAAGACGGTCGCGATAGCTGCCCCCTCGACGCCGAGCTGTGGGAACGGCCCCCAGCCGAAGATGAGGAAGGGGTCGAGCGCAATGTTGAGGACCACGGTGCCGAACATGACGACCATCGGCGTGACCGTGTCGCCGGACCCTCGCATTAGTGCGATAAACACAAAGAAACCGAACATGAAGGGGAGTCCGAGCGTGATGACCCGGAGGTAGTCGGTCGCCAGCGCCTCGACGAGCGGCTCGGTCCCGAACAGACTCAGCAGGTCACCGATGAAAAAAAAGCCGACCCCGCCAAGCAGCGTTGCCGCGACGAGCGAGAACGTCACTGTCTGTGAGGCGGCGTACTCGGCGCGGCGACGCTGTTCGGCGCCGGTGTGCTGTGCCACGAGCACGCTGCCCGCGACGGTCAGCCCCATCCCCAGCGAGATGAACAGGTAGACCATCGGGAACCCGAGGCTGATCGCAGCCAGCGCCTCCGTGCTGTACCGGCCCAGCCAGAACGTGTCGGCGAGGTTGTAAGCCACCTGCAGGAGATTGGTGATGACGATCGGAAGCGAGAGGAAGAACAGCGACTTGCCGATACTGCCGTTGGTGATGTCGAGCTCCTCCTGGCTCTTGAACAGCGAGCTCGCCCGCTGCCTGGCGCGGCCGAGCAGTGCCCGTGTCCGCCCGCTCATTCGGTGACCTCCCTCGGGGGCTCCGCCTCGCTGTCACCGTCGCCGCTCGCCGTCACGGCGTCTTCTCCCTCGCCGGCCAGCAGGTACGTCTCGACGTAGGAGTGGAGCATCCGCCGGGTGCAGTCGGTGTCCCGGCCGACCGACACCCGCTTGGTGCCGGCGCCGTCCAGGGCGGTCACGAGAAACCGGGCCGTGTCGTCCGGGTCAACCGCGCGGAACTCGCCGGCTGCGATGCCGTCGGCGACGAGGGCGCGCGCCTGCCCGTGGAGAAAGCGGTCGAACCGCTCCATGCGCTCGCGGACGTCCTCGTCGTAGGGCGCCTGGGCCTTCAGCTCCAGCATGGCGGTGCCGAAGGCCACCCGCTCGTCCTCGTCCGGCTCCGGCGGCACGAGCACGTCCTCGATGAATCTCTCCAGTCGCTCTGTCGGGCCGTCGCCGCCGGGGTCGCGCACCCGGCCGGTGAACTCGGCGTAGAGGTAATCGAGAAAGGAGACCAGCAGGCCGTGCTTGCTGTCGTAGTGGTAGTGGAGGGCGGCCTTGGAGAGGTCGGTCTCGTCGGCGATGTCCTGCATCGTCAGCGAGGCGTACCCGTGGCTACAGAGGGCGCGGTAGGTCGCCTCCATCACCGGGTCGGCGTCCTCGTCGGTCATCTATTCCTATTAACTGACCAGTCAGTAAGAGTCTTCTGAACTCCCCGCGGTGCCGGATGGGAGGCGGGCTCGCGGGCCGCCCCCCCGGTCGCGACCGGCTGGCACTGGCGGTGAGTGATACGATATATTGCAACGTAATACACGCGCCGGGCCCCGCGTGTCCGGGCGGGTCACCGACCGGGGACAGCTATAACCGGGCGCGTGGCGACACACGCGGGTGATGGAGCGAGCGACTATCGGCGAGGGCGGTATCGACTACTACTACCAGGACGTCGGCAGCGGGCCGCCCGTGGCCTTCGTCCACGGGTTCAGCGCGAACCACCTGTCGTGGTACCAGCAGGTGCCAGCCTTCCGCGACGAGTACCGGTGTGTCGTCCCCGACCAGCGCCGGTTCGGACTCTCGGTCGACACCGCCGGGGCCGGTGTCAGAGCCTTCCCCGACGACCTCGTGGCCCTGCTGGACCACCTCGGTATCGAGGAGACGGCCCTGGTCGGGCACTCGATGGGCGGGTGGACCGTCGGCTCCGTCGCCACCCAACAGCCCGAGCGGGTGAGCGCGCTGGTCCTCTCGGCGACGCCCGGCGGGCTCATCGCCCCCGAACGCCACGAGCGACTCATGGCCCAGGGGGGGACGCCCGAGGTCGACCCCCTGACGCCCGAAGCGGCGTTTCTCGCCGACTCCATCGACGGGCTGAATCGCGACAAGCCCCCCTCCTGGGAGGAGACCCGGCCGCCGCTTGACGAACTGCCGCTCGACGCCGACACCGTCGTCGACGCGGACATCCCGGTGCTGGTCGTGGCGGGGGAGGCCGACGAATTCATGCCGGCGCCGGCGATCGAGGCCGTGGGCGACCGGCTCGGGGCCGAGACGGCGGTCATCGAGAACGCCGGCCACTCCGCGTACTTCGAGCAGCCCGAGGCGTTCAACAGCGCCGTCGAATCCTTCCTCGACGACCACCTCCACCTCGGGTGAGCGCGTCCGCGGGGCCGGACGCGACCGGCGTCGTCAGACTCACTCGCCGGCCAGCCGGTAGGCCGCCTTCGCGTAGGTGTCCGCGGCGCTGTAGCAATCGTCCCAGCTGGTGTACTCGTCCTCGTTGTGGCTCTTGCCGTCCTCGGAGACGGCGAAGACCATCCCCGTATCCATGACCGCAGTCATGTGGGTGGCGTCGTGGCCAGCGCCGCTGACCATCCGAAGGCTGTCATAGCCCCCCGCGTCCGCCGCGTTCTGGACCGCGTCGACACACCCGTCGGCGAACTCGACGGGCGAGGCGCGCATCCGGTCCTCGAAGCTCCAGTCGACCCCCTCGCGGGCGGCGGCCGCGTCGGCCTCCGCCAGCACGCGCTGGCGCCCCTCGTCGATAGTGGCGTCGTCGGGGTCCCGCAGGTCCCAGGTGACCGTCACCTCCTCGGGGATCACGTTGATCGAGTCCGGCGCGAGGTCGACCGAGCCGACGGTGGCGACGGTCCGCTCGCCGAGCGCACCCGGCACCCGGCGGACACCGGTCACGAAGTCGCTGGCGGCCACCAGCGCGTCCGAACGGGTATGCATCGGCGTCGGCCCCGCGTGGTCGGCCTCCCCCTCGAAGGTGACCGCGCCCCACGAGAATCCGACGATGCCGGTGACGACGCCGACGTCCGCGCCCCGCTGTTCGAGGTAGGGGCCCTGCTCGATGTGGAGTTCGAGGTAGGCCTCGTAGTCGCGCTGTGGCTCCGCCGGGTCATCCCCCCTGTACCCGATCCGCTCCAGTTCTTCCTCCAGCACCGCGCCCTCGCTGTCGGCTTTGGCGTACTCCTCCGCGATGTCGTGGTCGCCGACCCACACTCCCGAGCCCTGCATCGCGGGCTGGAAGCGCGACCCCTCCTCGTTGGTCCAGTTGACTACCTCGATTGGGTGGGCGGTCTCGACCCCGCGGTCCTCGAGTTCGCGGACGAACTCCAGGGCCGCGACCACGCCGAGCGCGCCGTCGTAGATGCCGCCGTAGGGCTGGGAGTCCAGATGCGAGCCAAGCAGGACAGTGCCCGCGTCTGGGTCCGCTCCCTCGCGGTAGCCGAAGGTGTTGCCGAACTCGTCGACGGTGACCTCGAGCCCCAGCTGCTTCAGTTGCTCGACGAACCAGTCCCGGGCCCGGCGGTCGTCCTCGGAGAGGGCGAGCCGGTGGAGCCCCCCGCCGTCGGTGGCGCCGATCTCCGCTTGCTCCTGCATCGTGTCGACGAGCCGGTCGCGGTCGATGGCGAAGGTCATGCTCTCTCCCTCGCGGAGGAGTCACTAAGAGGTTGGTGCGCGCGGCCAGCGCCAGCCACGACGCGGGTGCGAACCGACTGGCAGGGGTAGATTCAAGCCCGGGCTCCTGCAGTACGGGGACGTGATACGGAGCTTCGAGGGAACGGAACCGCAGGTTGCGGAGTCGGCCCACGTCCACGAGGCGGCGTACGTCGCGGGCGACGTGGTGGTCGAGGAGGACGCGAGCGTCTGGCCAAACGCCACCATCCGCGGGGACGCCGGCCAGGTCGTCGTCGGCGAGGGGTCGAACCTCCAGGACAACGCCGTGATGCACGAGGGCGGCGAACTCGGACCGGACGTCACCGTCGGCCACAGCGCCATCGTCCACGCCGCCTACGTCGCCGAGGGCGCGCTGGTGGGGATGAACGCCGTCGTGCTGAACGACGCCCACATCGGCGAGCGGGCCGTCGTCGGCGCCGGCGCGGTCGTCACCGAGGGAACGGAGGTCCCGCCGGAGACGCTGGTCACCGGCGCGCCCGCCACCGTTAAGACCGAACTGGAGGACCCGCCGGGAGCGGAGTCGGCCGAGCACTACGCCGAACTCGCGAAGCGCTACGAGGAGACGTCCGAGCGCCTGGATTGAGCGAAGAGAGCGGTCGCAGTCAGCTCCCGCCCAGGTCGGGCTCGGGGACGAAAAACGCCAGCGCCGCCCCCGCGAGCCCGAGCGCCAGCGCCGCGCCGAACGCGACGGAGTAGCCTGCCCCCGCGATGAGGAGGCCGCCGACCGGCGGCGCGACGAAGCCGCCGAAGGTAGCCATGCTCGTGGTGAACGCGACCCCCGTGGCGGCGACGGCGGGGTCGGCGGTCTCCCGGGCCAGCGGGTAGGCCAGCCCGAGGCCGAGCTGGAGAAAGAGGCCGGCCACCAGCAGGGCGAGCAGGAGAACCGCGACCGTGTCGGCGAGGACGACCACGAAGACCGCCGGCGCCGAGACGGCGAAGGCGAGCAGGACGACCGGCCGGCGGCGGTGGCCGAACAGCCGGTCGGAGACCGCGCCGCTGCCCGCCCGCGCGACCGCGCCGACCGCCGGGAAGAAGGCCGCGAGCAGCCCGCCCTCCGCCAGCGAGACGCCCACGACCTCGGAGAGGTAGGTCGGGACCCAGCTGGTGACGAAGGCGTACAGCGAGAAGCCGACGAAGGCGACCAGCGCGACCGTCCAGACGGTGGCCGTGGTGAACAGCTCCCGGAAGTCGGCCAGCCGGGCGGTCGCGGTGTCCTCGACGGAGATATCGAGCCGGCGGCTGGTGACCCAGAACAGCACACAGCCGACCGCCGCCGGGGCCGCGTAGACCGCGAAGATGGCCGCCCACCCGAATCGCTCGGCGACGAGGGGGCCGGTGAGCAGGCCGACCGCGAACCCGGCCGCGGGGCCGCCGCTGAAGACGCCCACGGCGGTGGCCTGTCGCGCGGGGTCGAACGCGCGGCCGATGATGTTCACGCCGGCCGTCCAGATGGCCGCCGTGACCGGCGCGGCGAGCCCCCGCGAGAGCATGAGTGTCCAGAAGTCGCCGGCTTCAGCCGCCTGCCAGCTCCAGGCGTACAGCCCGAGGACCGCGAGGGTCGCGGCGACGACCGCCCGGCGGTTGTCGACCCGGTCGATCAGCATGCCCACGGGTACGCCAAGCAGCATCTGCGCGCCGAACATGACGCTCACGAGCAGGCCCGCCGTCGCGGGTCCGAGCGCGAGCTGCTCGCGGATGACGGGGAGCACGCCCGCCGGGACGATGTAGTAGGCGTTGACCGCGGCGATCAGAATCCCAAGCCCGAAGACGACGTCCCAGGGGCCGCCGAGCCGCGAGCGGAGTCGGGTCGTCGGTCCCTCGGCGGCCGAACTCCGGCTCACTCGCCGGTGACAACCGCACCCGCCTCGACCAGCGCCTCGACCT